>Ga0316628_100000295_pt1 | contig 31115 bp, 26 predicted proteins | sample OWC_Aug_M2_C1_D5_FD_207648 | JGI IMG/M metagenome (GOLD analysis project Ga0316628, IMG submission 207648) | Wetland soil microbial communities from Old Woman Creek delta, Ohio, United States - OWC_Aug_M2_C1_D5_C | ecosystem: Environmental > Terrestrial > Soil > Wetlands | place: USA: Ohio...
GAGGTGAGCAGGATGTTGAGGCTCTCCGGGGTGGTGATCAAGATCTCCGGCGGCCGCCGCGCCATCCGCGCCCGCTCCTCGGCCGGCGTGTCGCCGGAGCGCGTGAGCACGCGGACCTCCGGTGCCTGTTCACCCGCAGCCTCGAAGCGCGCGGTCAGCTCCTCGAGGGGCTTGAGCAGGTTGCGGCGGATGTCGGTGTTGAGCGCCTTCAGCGGCGAGACGTAGAGCACGCGCACGGTGCCGCCCGGCCACGTCCCGCCGAGCAGCCGGCCGAGCGCCCACAGGAATGCGGCGAGCGTCTTGCCGCTGCCGGTCGGTGCGGTGAGCAGCACGTGCTCGCCGGCGGCGATGCGCGGCCAGGCGAGGCGCTGCGCGTCCGTCGGCTCGCCGACCCGCTCCGTGAACCAGGTGCGGATCAGCGGGTGGAACACCTCGAGCGCGCCATCGTTCCCCATCGCCAGGGCCGTCCACGCTAGCCGCGCGCCGGGGCGCCAGTCAAGCGACGCGGCGCCTCAGGAGGACGCGACCTTCGCAGAGGCGAGGATCACGTCGAGGAAGGCGCCCTCGGGGAGCATCCCGTCGGCCGCCGGGCGATCGTTGACGAGCGTCTTCGGCACGCCCATCACTCCGTGCCGCATGGCGAGTTGCGGGAACTCCGAGGCCTCGATCATGTCGGCGGTCACGAGGTCGCTCTCCATCGCGAACTGGTGGGCCAGCCGCACCGCGGCCGGGCAGTACGGTCACGTCGGGGTGACGTAAACCTGCAGGTGGAGCGGGTCCTTGAGGCCGGCGAGCTTCCCGCGCGAGGCCAGCGAGAGCCCGGAGTCGCCCCGCGACACCATCACGATGTCCTCGAGTAGGGTGGCGAACTCGTACCCGGCTGGGATGCCGTAGTAGCGGATCCCGCGGTCCTTCTCGCCGATCAGTACGGTCGCCGGGATCTTGTCCACCTTGTACGTCTCCGCCTTCGCCTTCTCGAGCAGGAAGTCGTGCACCTCGAGCGTGAGCTTGTCGGAGAAACCGGCCACCTCCTCGAGGAGCTGTCGCGTCTCGCGGCAGTACTGGCACTCCAGCTCCTGCGTGAAGTTGACGAGCCGCACCGGCTGGTCCATGCGGCCCAGGATCTCCCTCACCTTCGCCTTGTCGGTGTCCTGGATCAGCGCCATGCGTGCGCCTCCTTCCCCGCCAACCGCCCGGCAACCCCCCGCGCTTCCCGAAGGGCCGCACGGTCACGCCACCGCGATCAGGTGGCGACGCCGGGGTGCTCGAGGTCGGCGGGCGGCGGCTCCCTGCTCTCCTTCGACAGCGCCAGCAACAGCAAGAGCCCCGCGAACACCAGGTACGCGACCGTGAACTGGAACGGCACGGCGCGCTGCAGGCCGGCGGCGAGCTGCCACGGGAGGTACATGTTCCCGTCGGGCGAGGAGGAGTGGATCACGCCGAAGAACGAGAACACCCCGAGGATGCCGAGGTAGAGCGCCGAGCGCGCCAGGCGCCGGTCGATCATCTCCGCGAGGAACGCCCCCCACAGCATGGCGGTGAGGATGAAGCCGTTGCCGACCGCCACCGTCACCAGCACCTCGGGCAGCTCCTTGCCCTGCTTGGCGAGGAGCCCCGCCAGGGTGCCGGCGCCGAGGAACGTCCCGTACTTGATGGCGAGCAGCCGCGCCACGGTCGGGAAGTACGCGAACGCCACCGCGGGCGCGTGGCGGGCCGGGCACGCCATGAACGCCTGCACCATGATGTCCAGCGCCACGAAAATGAGGATCGGGGCGAGCACGGCGCGCGGGATCAGCTCGACGATGTAGCCGACGTATCCGAAAACCCCGCCGAAGCCGACGAAGAGGGCGGTGAGCACGGTGTACCCGGCGCGCGCACCCATCCCCTTGTACGCCGGCTGGCCGATGTACGGGGTGGACTGCGCCACCCCGCCGCATACGCCGGCGACCAGGGTGGCGACCGCCTCGGTGAGGAGAATGTTGCGGGTGTTGAAGTCGTCACCGGCGACGCGTGCGCTCTCGGTCACGTTGATCCCGCCCACCACGGTCAGCAGCGCGAAGGGGGCCGCGAGCGGGAGGTACTTGAGCGCCGCGGTGAAGCCGTTCGCGAAGCCGAGGGTCGGCAGCGGAAGCCCGAGGTGGAACTCGCCGGTGGGCGGCGCGTAGGTGCCGCCGACCAGGCCGGCGGGGCCGAGGATGTGGTAGAGGGCGGTGCCGATGACTATCGCGGCCAGAACCCCGGGGATGTTCTTGGGCAGGCGGATGCGGGCGACCAGCGTGTAGAGGATGAGCCCGAGCGAGACCAGACCGACGAGAGGCATCCCGAAGATGTCGAGCAAGGGCACGAAACCGATGAGGGCCACCGCGACCGAGGCGAGCGAGCCGAGGAGGCCCGCCTGCGGCACCACCTTCTGCACCCAGCGCCCGCAGAACGAGAGCACCAGCTTGATCACGCCGATCAGGACCATGGTGGCCATGCCGATGTACCAGGTCATCATCGCCGCCTCACGCGGCTCCATCCCCTGCGCCTTGAGGGAGACGAACGCCGGCCCAAGGACCACCAGCGCGATGCCTATCGTGGACGGAGTGTCGAGGCCGAGCGGCATCGCCGTGACCGTCTGGTTGCCGGTCCGCTTGGCAAGGCGGAACGCCATCCAGGTGTAGACGAGATCCCCGAAGAGGACGCCAAACGCGGTGCCAGGGAACATCCTCTTGTAGACGATGTCCGCGGGGAAATCGAAGGCGAAGATCAGGATCCCCGCCAGGAACGAGAGCACCGTCAGGTTGTCGAACATGAGGCCGAAGAAGCCGTTGATGTCGCCGATCGCGAACCACTTGTAGGTACGCGCGCGCTCGTTCATCGCGTTCTCCTCGTGTTCTCGGGATCGTTGCGGCGAAAGCTCCGGGCCCCGTCACTGCATGCGCACTGCGGCCGTGCGGCGGTGCTCCGGAGCATCACGTGATTGTAGCAAGCGCGAGATCCCGCGTGGCCCGGTCTTTCCTACCGAGCCGCTGCCCCGGCTGCCGAGGTTCAGCCCGCGCCTCACCTCCCCTTGGCGATCGCCTTGGCGACCTCCTCGAGGCCGTTCTCGATCGCGTCCTTGATCGTCGAGCCGCGCGACTTGTGGCGGACGAACCCGAGGGTCTCGCCGCCGGAGCCCTTGCAGATCACCTCGACGCCGGCACCGGGGTTGGCGAACACCCCACCCCAGAACCGTGCCCCGCCCGACGGCTCCCACGCGTTGAACACGTTGCCCTCGATGATCATGTCGGCAGGGGGTGCGTCGACGACCTGGAAGCCCTCCTTCTCGAGCCAGTTCTTCAGGAAACCGGGCGCGTACTCCGCGCCGTGCTTCCCCTCGATCTTGTGCGCCTCGACGGCGTTGCTGGAGAACGGTTTGATCAGCACCCTGGCGTGGGCCTTCAGGCTGCCCGCCGGGAAGTAGACCCAGTCGGCGTCCTTCCCCGCGACCAGCTTCGAGTAGTCCGGCAGGTACGCCTGCGGCTCGTCGTCTTCCTTGGCATCGTCCGAGGCGAGAAACGTCTTCGCCCCTTTCGCCCACCCGGGCTCGGGAAGCAAGAGCGCGCCGAGACCGAAGAGCGTGACTGCGCAAACGGCCAGCGACCTTCCTCTCATGTCGTGATCCCCCCTGCTTAGAGCTTAGCAGGGCTCTCGCTGCCCGGATCGCGGGACCCGCGCATGTGCCTCCCGCGGCGGCCCGGCGGCTCAGCGGATCTGCACCGCGAGGGTGGTGGGATCTCCCGTGAGGTTGTCGACCAGGGCGCCGTAGGCCCAGACCGTACCCCCTACCGTCTGCACCTCCACCGTCGCGTAGGCGAGCGCCAGGTCGGGCGCGCCCACGTCCGCGAAGATGTCGTATTGCTGGTACCACCTGCCGGGCCCGACGGTGATCGTCTTCGTGGCCCCGACCTGCCGGCCGTTGCCGTCGAACAGTCGGACCGCCACCGTGCACTGCGAGGCGCCGAGGTTGACGACGCCGAGGTTGCTGCGGAAGTCGGTCCCCCTGCGCAGCGGCAAGATCACGCCGGTCCGGCCGAAGGCGAGCGCGTCGGCGGTGGTGAGCGCCGGGAACCCCTGGCCGAACGTCCCGGCGCCGGTCTCGTTGTAGTTCCGGGAGGCGGCGAACAGGGGCTGGTTGGAGGCGAGCTGCAAGGCGCCGCTGCTGTCGAGCGTCGGGTCGAGGCCGAACAGGGTCTCGAGGACGTTGTCCCACTCCAGCGCCCCGCCCGCGGGCACCGTCGCGCTGCGCACCAGCGAGGTCGTGTCGGAGAGGAAGGTTGCGGTCACCGCCGCGGGCTGGCCCGTCAGGTTGGCCACGGCCACGTCGGTGCGCCAGAGGGTGCCCTTGGCGCCGTGGTTGTGGGCGACCGCCGGGATCAGGTAGAGCGAGCTGCCGGCGAGCGGGGTGACGGTGACCGTGGCGGCGGCGGAGTCGGCGGAGCCGCAGGGGTTGCTCACCCGCACCCAGAACGATGTGGTTGCCGCGAGGGGCGCGGTGACGTATGTCGCCGCGGACGCCGTCGCGAGCGGGTGGCTGGTGTCGCCGCTGCTCCCCTCGTACCACTGGTAGGCCAACGGCGGCGTTCCGCCTGCGGTCACTGCCAGGGTGGCGCTCGCCCCGCTCGTGACGCTCTGACCGGCAGGCGGGCCGGTGATCGCCGGCGGCGTGCAGGTCGCGAGAACGGTAATCGCCTGGGAGTACGAGGCGTTGGCCCCCCCGACCGACACGGTCAGGGTCCACGTGTACGAGCCCGCCGCGGCATAGGCGTGCGTCGGGTTCGCGGCGCTCGCGTGCGCGCTCCCGTCGCCGAACGCCCAGTCGTAGGACGGGGTGCCGCTGCATCCGGAGGTGGCGAACGAAGCGGAGAAGGCGACGGCCTGGCCGACCACGGTGGTGGCGGGTGCGGCGACCGCGTTGATCGTGATCGTGCAGCTCCCGGCGGCGACCGACACCGCGGCCGTGCCCAGGTTGGAGTCGGTCGAGCCGTCCCAGGCCGCGAACGTGAACGAGTCGGCTCCGGCGAAGCCGGCCTCCGGGTAGTACGTCGCCAGCGCCCCCACGAGCCCGACGGTGCCGTGGCTGGCCTGGGAGACGATGCGCAGCGTGAGCGCGTTGCCGTCGGCATCGGTGGCGGAGAGCGGTAGCGCGACCGGCACGCCCGAGGTGGTGGCCGCACTCGCGTTGCTCACCTGCGGCGCGTGGTTGGGGCTGGCGCTCTCGCTCGCGGGTCCGTTGTGACAGCCGTAGCAGCCGACCTGAAACCCGCGCCAGAACGTCTTGCTCCCGAACGCCGAGAGCGTCCGGTCGGCCTGGGTGCGGGAGAGCACGGTCCCGCGGTAGTCGGTGCCGTGGCACGCCTGACACGCCGCGGCGTTGCCCTCCGCGACGTCGGGGTGGGAGCCGACCCAGGCCGCCCCGAGCGGATGCAGGCCGTGCGGCCCGCCGGAGACGGTCGCGGGGACGCTCGCGTGACAGGTCGTGCACTCCGAGAGCATCCCGACGTGCCCCTGGAGCGCGCTGCTCTCCACGTTGTCGCCGGCGTGCGTGCTGGGGAACTCGGCGTGCGTCGAGCCGTGGCACCCCTCGCACTTCACGCTGCCGTGGCCGCTCGAGAAGCGGTAGAGGGAGATCCCCGTCGCGGGGGTGTCGGGGTTGGTGGCGAAGGTCGCGTTGGCCGCCACCCGGGTCTGGCCGGAGGCCTCGAACACCGTCGTGTAGCGGATCTGCCCGTTGTTCTGGGCCGCCGTCCCGGTGTGGCAGTTCTGGCAGGCCGGCTCGTCGAGCCAGCCCTGCCGTCCGGCCGCGCCGACCGTGCTCATCGCCCCGTGGCAGCTCTGGCACTGCATGGCGAGCGATCCGTCCGCCGCCACCGCGCGACCCATCGCGCCGCGCAGACACCGGGTCGTCGAGCCGGGGTGGCACCGGTAGCACGCCGAGCGGTTGTCGGTGCTATCGAGGGTCAGCCCGGTGGCGGGGTCGGTGACGTGGGCGTGGTATGCGTGCACCGAGGTGGTGAGTTGGGGAACGCCGGTGAAGCCCTTCGTGGCGAGCGCGTTGGAGGCGTGGCAGAGCGCGCACAGCACCGGCTTGCCGCCGGTCGCGGTGGCGAAGAGCCCGGCCGCGGCGTAGCCGTTGGCGGCGAGCGCCGCCGCGTAGGTCGGACTCACCCCGTTGCGATCGTCGTGCAGGCGGAGGACGTTCAGACGGTAATCGCGAACCGGGTCGGCGTCGTTGACCCACCCGGTGGCCGGCTGCGCCGCCGACGAGCCGCCGGAGGCGTGACAGGCGCTGCACGCCATCTCATCGGAGACCGGCAGGACGATGTCGGCGGTCGCCAGCACGTTGCCCGAGGCGTCCTTCGCGACCAGGCGCATCATCGGGTAGGGGTTCTTCCTGCCGGCGTCGTCGTACGGGGTGATGGGGATGCCCTCGGCGATGAACCACGCGTTGACGGGGTCGTAGGTCATCGGCCGCGGTGCGTTCCCGGGCCCGGGCATGGCGACGCCGGTGAGGCCCACGTCGGCCGCGAGGGGCTGCGCCAAGCCGAAGATCGCCTGGGCGAACTGCCAGAAGTTGCTCTTCCCCACCGAGGTCGTGTTGAGCGAGCCGGTCGGGTCCGCCACGGCCTGGTACGTCACACTGATGCCCGAGCTCACCAGAGCCCCGCTCGGGTCCATCACCTGCGCGTGGATCGTGTTGTACGGCGGCAGGATCGCGAACACCGAGAAGTCGGCGTCGAGGCAGTGCATCCCGAGGTTGTTCCACCCGACCACCGTCCAACCGCCGCCTGCGCCGTGGGACACCGCCGCGGGCAGAAGCAGGAGGGCAGCGAGGACCAGGCCGCCCCGTACCCGTCGAGTCTCCATTACGAGCCTCCTTTGCCGGATGTGATCGCAACTCCGCCCATCTCGATGGCGACAATATGGTGACGGACGGGCCGTCCGGGAAGGGTAGAAAGAGGCAGGCACCGAGCTCGCGACCCCGTAGAAACTACGCAGGGAGACGAACCCAGCTTCGCGCCTCGCGGGTGCGGGTGGGCCTCAGCCGGTGACGAAGTCGAGGCGCGGGACCCGCGGGATCAGCCCGCCGGCGTAGGCCCGGGCCATGAACAGCTCCACGCCGCGACGGCCCCGCTCGCCGTAGTCGAGCGTCGCCTCGTTCACGTACATCGCCACGAACCGGTCGCCGCGCGCGCGGTCGAGGGAGCGCCCGAACGGCAGTGCGTGAGCCAGGGCCTCCTCGCGGTGGTCCAGGGCGTAGCGGATGGAGCGCTCGAGCACGCCGGCGACCTTCCGCATCACCTGGTCGCCGAGGTCGCGGCGGATGGCGTTGCCGCCCAGCGGCAGCGGCGTCCCGGTCTCCCCGGTCCACCACGCGCCGAGGTCCACGACCTGCGCGAGCCCCTCGTCCGCGAAGGTGAGCTGACCCTCGTGGATGATGACGCCGGCGTCCACGTCGCCGCGAGCGACCGCGTCCATCACGGCGTCGAAGGGCAGGTCGGTGCAGCGCGCCTCCGGCTGCCAGAGCTGGAGCGCGAGGCGGGCGGAGGTGAGCTTTCCCGGCGTGGCAACCGAGGACCCCGCGAGCGCCTCACGGGTCATCGGGCGCCGCGCGACGACGATCGGGCCGTACCCGTCCCCCAGCGAGGCTCCAGAGCTGAGGAGCGCGTAGCGCTCGTCGAGGTACGCGTAGGCGTGGAGCGAGATCGCGGTCACCTCGTAGACGCCCTCGCGCGCCTTCTGGTTCAACGTCTCGATGTCGGCGAGCGTCTCCACGAACCGCAGCCCCTCGGCGGCGACCTTCTTCTTGACGACGGCGTAATGCATGAAGGCATCGTCGGCGTCGGGGGAATGGGCGATGCGGATCAGGCGCGACACCGCGCGATTCTACAGCACGTCCTCGCTCACCGAGGTGCCGAGCACGGCGGCGACCGGCGCGTCGTGCAGCAGGTTCGTCAGAGCCGCGCCGACGCGCTCCGCGCCGACGACGCCTGCCGGCAGGTAGGCGACCATGAGCGTGCGATGCTTCTCCGAGGTGACCCTGACCCTCTCGCTGTCGGTGATCGGCGTCCCGAAGGGGCCAGCCTCGTCGGCGAGCAGCGGCTTGCCGTGCAGCTCGTACGGGCCGCGCATCGAGAGCATCGCCTCCCCCGCCCCGCCCGCCCGCAGCACGAACGGCGGTGTGGCGGAGCCGGCCGCCATCACGCAGGCGGGGACGACGAGCTCGACCGAGAGGCAGTTGTTGAGGTCCACGAGCGGATGGATGGCGGGCAGCTCCTCGCCCTTGAGGAGGCGCCGCAGCAGCGCCTCCGAGGACGGCCGGTGGCGTGTCGGGTCGCAACCCGCCTGGCGGAACAAGCGGCGCACGCCGGCCGCGGTGGGATGAGCGGCCAGCCCGTCGAGCGTGTGGCTGGCACGTGCCCGCTCGGCGACGCGCGTGCGCAGCGCCGCCAACGCTCCTTCCGCGCCCGGCCTCAACTCAAGGTCCGCCCAGAAGAGGACCCAGCCCGGCAGCTCATGCCGCACCTCGAGGCGCAGACCGTTCATGCGGCAATCCTGCCATAATCGCGCCCCGGAGAGGGTGACCGGTGGCCCTTTGCTTCTTCGTGTCCGACCTCCACGGGCGTGAGGACCGCTACGAAAAGCTCTTCGCGGCGATCGCGAGTGAGCGTCCGGACGCCGTCCTCATCGGCGGCGATCTTCTCGCCCATGCCCTCTCGCGGAGAAAACCCGGCGACTTCGTGGGAGCCTTCCTGAGGAGCCGCTTGGAGGAACTCCGTCGGCGACTCGGGGAGGCCTACCCGCGCGTACTCGTCATCCTCGGGAACGACGATCCCCGGTGCGAGGCTGACGGGCTGGGCGAACTTGCCGCAGAGGGCCTGCTGGCAGACCTCCACATGGGCCGCACGACGATCGCAACGTTCGACGTGTTCGGGTACGCGTGCGTTCCGCCCACGCCGTTCCTCCTCAAGGACTGGGAGCGGTGGGACGTCTCCCGCCACCTGGAGCCCGGTTGCGTCTCCCCGGAAGAGGGATACCGGACCGTTCCGGCCGACCCGTCCGACGTCCGCTACGGCACGATCGCGCGAGATCTGGCGATCCTGGCAGGCGAGGCGAGCCTCGAACACGCGGTCATGCTCTTCCACGCGCCCCCACACGCCACGATGCTGGACCGTGCCGCACTCGACGGTCAGCGGGTTGACTACGTTCCCCTGGATCCCCATCTTGGGAGCATCGCGATCCGGCGCTTCATCGAGGAACGCCAGCCGCTGGTCTCGCTTCACGGGCACGTTCACGAGTCGGCACGACTCACGGGTGCCTGGCAAGACCAGATCGGGCGCACGCACCTCTTCTCCGCCGCCCACGACGGCCCCGAGCTGGCCCTGGTGCGGCTCGACTTGGAGCACCCCGCCTCAACAACCCGCGACCTGATCTGAGTCACACAACTCCGGGCCGGCGGGTGACGCGCGGGCCCAACGCGCCGACCGCCCCGGCCCGTGGGCGGCCAAGGGGCGGCCGGCAGAGGGAGGGACGTGCGGTTGGGAGAAACTCCCCGGCCGTGTGCGGAATCCACGCCGCGAGACGGATCCCGGCCTCTCTCCGCCGGCACCGCCCGCGCTGCAGTGGGTCCGAGACGGGTCGGCCGGCGGGACCCTGCGGCACTGCGTCCTCGAATGCCCGACGGCGCGCCTGCCGATTCCGGCCTTCCCAACCCGGCCCGGTGCGAAGTGATCTCAACTAAGGCACAGTCAGCGCAGCACTTGACGCACATAGCCGCCTCGCTTATCGTTTCCGGGTATCGGATGCGCCGAGGCTCCCGGCCGCGTTGGGCGGGGCCGCAGGCGAGGCAGACCCGGCCGATCGCGGGGTCCTTCTCACCGCACCCCCCAGTCCCACGCGAGCGAGGGAGCCAGAAAGGTAGACGAGCCCGTGTCGAACGAAGCCCGCACGCCGCGCTACGAGCTTGCCGACGTCCAGCCGGGCTACGTGATCATCGAGCGTGAGATGTACAGCAAGGCGGCGAGGTCGTACTTCTCGACCGAGCCTGTGCCTCCCAAGGAGCCGTACCGCGAGGGGTCGCAGGTCTGGTCGTTCTGGGAGATGGCGCAGTCGTTCCGCTTCGCGGTCCGCGACAACACGACGGGCGAAGTGGTGAAGTTCGACGAACTGCTGGGCCTGCTGTACTACGCTTCCTGCGATCCCGACAGCGACCTCTACCGGATCGGTGAGCTCGCACTCGAGAACCGGATCTTCATCTACGTCGCGATCACCTACGAGGCGCCGGACGGCTCCCGCCTCAACATCTCAATGGACAAGCTCGCCATCCTCAACCGCGCGTTCAACCAGCGACTCCGCACCGCCGAGAAGAAGATCCTGATCCTGCCGGACTACTTCGGCCTGTACAACGAGATGTCCTACGGCCAGGTGATGCTCGACTTCGGCCTGACCGCCATGGAGGAAAAGGCCGCCTCGCCCAGCAAGGAGGGCGCGCGATGAAACTGCACGAGATTGCCGACAAACTGGAGCTCGAGAAGCTCACCCCGGTGTTCGACAAGGAGGTCACCGGCGTCTACATCTCCGACATGGTGAGCGACGTGATCGCCAACGCGAAGGCCGGGAACCTCCTGGTCACCGTCCAGGTCCACGCCAACGCGCTGGCCGCGGCCAACCTGGTGGACGTGTGCGGGATCGTCGTGGCCCAGGGCAAGCGCCCGGCGGACGACGTCGTCCGCATGGCCGTCAAGGCGGAGATCTCGGTCTTCGCCACCGAGCTGTCGCGCTGGCAGGTGGCGACCAAGCTGTACGAGGCGGGGCTCCGCTGATACCGGAGGCGGGCGCGCCCGAGGTCCAGGGAGCGGCGGTGCAGTTGCGCTCGATCGTGGAGCTGCTCGGCTGCGAGGTGCTCTGCAGCCGCGAGGCACTTGGCGTTGACGTGCCGTCCTGCTTCGCGGCCGATCTCATGAGCGACGTGCTCGCCTTCGCGACGCCGAACGCCCTCCTGGTCACCGGCCTCACCAGCGTCCAGGCCGTTCACACGGCCGATGTCGCCGAGTGCGCCGCCATCCTCTTCGTCGGCGCCAAGCGCCCTTCGCGCGAGGCGCTGGAACTTGCCGAGCGCCGGGCGATCCCCCTCCTCTCGACCTCCCACTCGATGTTCGAGGCATGCGGCGTCCTCCGTGCTGCCGGCATCCCTCCCGCGAGGAAGGCGTGACCGGTCCGACCCCGCCCCTCGCCGACGGCGCTGCGGAGGAGGTCCTCTACAGCGAGAGCTTCCGCATCGTCGGCAACGACTTCGAGCACGGCGGTGAGGTGGCTGCCCGGGTGAAGGCGATCCTCAAGCAACTCGGCTTCCCCGGCGACGCGATCCGGCGGGTCTCGATTGCCAACTTCGAGGCCGAGATGAACGTCATCATGTACGCCGAGGAGGGCACGCTCGACCTCGCCGTGGTTCCGGGCGGCGTGCGGGTGACCGTTGCGGACCGTGGCCAGGGAATCCCCGACATCGATTGGGCGATGCAGGAGGGACATTCCACCGCCACGCCGGAGATGCGGGCGCGCGGTTTCGGCGCCGGCCTCGGCCTGCCCAACATCAAGCGCAACTCCGACGAGTTCGCCATCACGTCCACGGTCGGGACGGGCACGACTCTCCGCTATGTCGTGTACGCAGGGCTGTCCGCGGAGAACTGAACTTGGTCGACCGCACCCATTCGCTGGTCGCCGATCGCACCCGGTGCATCGGCTGCGTCACGTGCACGAAGGCGTGCCCCACCAGGGCGATCAGGGTGCGCGACGACGTCGCCGCGGTGAACGACGAGCTGTGCATCGACTGCGGGACGTGCATGGAGGTGTGCCCGAACGACGCCGTGCGGCCCAGGACCTCCTCTTCCGCCGACATGAAGCGGTTCAAGTACACGGTCGCGGTGCCTTCCCTGACCCTCTACGCACAGTTCGGGAAAGAGTACCCACCCGGCCAGGTAATTCACGCGCTGCGCACGATCGGCTTCGACGAGGTCTACGACATCTCGTGGATGTGCGAGATGGTCGCCGGGGCCACCGATGCGCACCTCTCGGAGTCGCGCGGGCCGTGGCCGAAGATCTCGGTGACCTGCCCCGCCCTGGTGCGCCTCGTGCAGATCCGCTACCCCGACCTGATCCCCCACCTGGTGCCGATCGAGACGCCCAGGGAGCTCGCGGCCAAGCTGCGCCGCCGCCGCCTCGCCGGCCAGCTCGGGCTTGACCCCGGCGACATCGGCATGTTCTTCATCACCCCCTGCACCGCCATCATCCACTCGATCGTCGCGCCCGTCGGTCTGGAGGCGTCGCACCTCGACGGCGCGTTCTCGATCGCGGAGATGTACGGCCCCCTGCTCAAGGCGATGCGCGACCACCCGGGCAGCGATGCCGTCGACGCGGTGAGCGTGCGCGGGCTCAAGTGGGCCATGGCGGGCGGGGAGATCGCCGGGATGCGCAACGCGAACTCCATGACGGTGCGCGGGCTGCACGACGTCATCTACGTGTTCGATCGCATCGAGTCCGGGACGTTTCGCAGCGTCGACTTCATTGAGGCGTACATCTGCCCCGACGGCTGCGTGAGCGGCGGCCTCACGATCGCCGGGCGCTACACGGCGCAGCGCAACCTGCAGGAGGCGTACCGCACCCTCGGCGACCAGGCCACCGTCAAGGAGGAGAAGGTCCGGACCCTCCTGCGCGAACACTTCTTCGACGTCGAGTCGGAGATCAGGGCCCGTCCGATCCGGCCGCTTGCCAGCGACCTGCGCCACGCCATCGCCCTCAAGCGCGAGAAGGACGCGCTCCTCGAGAAGCTCCCGCGCAAAGACTGTGCGGCGTGCGGGGCCCCCGACTGCGAGACGCTTGCCGACGACGTCGTGCGCGGCCTGGCGCGCCTGTCGGACTGCGTCTTCATCAGGCTTGCCGCCCTCGATCAGCGGAAGCCGAACCGAAAGGAGCCGATCCATGGCTAGCAGCCTGCTGCGCATGGAGCTCTCCTGCCCGTACTGCAAGCGCTCGCTCACCAAGGGGGAGAGGGTCGTCCTCGACGCGTTCGTTCGCGACACCCACCGGGACGGTCAGGTCGGGCTCTCCGCCCTCTTCGGCGACTACACGGTGGAGACCGACCTCGAGATCCCGAACGGGGCGATCGTCGAGTTCCGCTGCCCGGAGTGCGACGCGAGCGTCATGCTGGCGATCCCATGCCGGATCTGCGGGGCGCCGATGGGCTCCCTGAACCTGGCGAGCGGCGGATACCTGGAGTTCTGCTCGCGGCGCGGCTGCAAGGGGCACGCGATCGGCGGCGTCGGCGACGTGGACGACATGGTTTCGCTGATGAACAAGATGTGTGAGACGCCTTACGACTGATGAGGAAGAGGCGTGGTCGGTGGTCGGTGGTCGGTGGTCGGTAGAAGAACAGGACGACAAAAGAGACGTGGTCGGTGGTCAGTTATCGGTGGTCGGTAAAAGAACAGGACGACAAAAGAGACATGGTCAGTGATCGGTGGTCGGCAAGAACCGGAACAACCGAGGAGGACTGGCCGGGGATCGCAAGCTTGAAGGACTACGAGTGAGGAGCGGCAGAGGTGAGCGAACGGCGGAAGTTCGACTTCAAGAACCAGCACTTCGCGGGTGAGGAGGGGCGCCTGATCCCCCTCCTGCAACGCGCGCAGGAGACCGACGGCTACATCACCCGCGAGCGGATCGGCGAGATCCACGCCCAGTGCGGGATCCCGGTGTCGCAGATCTACGGCGTGGCGACGTTCTACGCGCAGTTCCGCCTCCACCCGGTGGGCAAGAACCTCATTCGCGTGTGCCACGGCACGGCCTGCCACGTGAGCGGGGCCAACGACATCACCAAGGCCATCGAGGACACCCTCGGCATCTGCAACGGCGAGACGACCCCTGACCGACAGTTCACCATCGAGACCGTCTCCTGCCTCGGGTGCTGCAGCCTGGCGCCCGTGATCATGGTGAACAACACGACGCACGGGAACCTCACCGAGAGGGAGGTCAAGAAGATCCTCAAACAGTACCGCAAGGCCGCGACCGGGGAGGTGCAGTGATGAAGGTCCTGGTCGGTCTCGGGACGTGCGGCATCGCCGCCGGGGCGGCGGGCACGTTCGACGCTCTCGCGAAGAGGCGGGCCACCGGCGACGTCCCCTTCGAGCTCGACAAGACCGGGTGCCTAGGCATGTGCTACCGCGAGCCGCTCGTCGAGGTGCGGGGGGAGGACGGGACCCGCGTCCAATACGGCAACCTGACCCCCGACCGCGTCGACCGACTGATCGAGGAGCACCTCGTCCACGGCAAGCCGGTCGAGGAGTGGATGGTGTGGGCGGACGACGGGCGGGGCAGCGAGCGCGCCTACTTCTCGCGCCAGACGCGCATCGTCCTTCGCAACTCGGGCAAGATCAACCCCGAGTCACTCGACGACTACCTGGCGGCTGACGGGTACCAAGCCCTGCGGCAGGTCCTCGAACGCAACGATCCCGACGCCCTCATAGCCGCAATCGTCGACTCCGGCCTGCGCGGTCGCGGCGGCGCCGGCTTCCTCACCGGGATGAAGTGGCGGTTTACCCGCCTGGCCCAGGGCGAGCCGAAGTACATCATCTGCAACGCCGACGAGGGCGACCCGGGCGCGTTCATGGACCGCTCGGTCCTCGAGAGCGACCCCCACGCCGTCCTCGAGGGGATGGCGATCGCGGCCTTCGCTATCGGCGCCCACCACGGCTACATCTACGTCCGCGCCGAGTACCCCAAGGCGATCGAGAGGCTCAACATCGCGATCGCGCAGGCCGAGGCGGCGGGCCTCCTCGGCGACGACGTGTGCGGGAAGGGTTTCTCGTTCGACGTGAAGCTGAAGGAAGGCGCCGGGGCGTTCGTGTGCGGGGAGGAGACCGCGCTGATGGCCTCGATCGAGGGGCGGCGCGGGATGCCCCGCATCCGGCCGCCGTTCCCGGCGACCAGGGGGCTGTGGGACCACCCCACCTCCATCAACAACGTGGAGACGTTCGCAAACGTGCCGTGGATCGTCCGCAACGGCGCCGCGGATTTCGCCGCGATCGGGACCACGAACAGCAAGGGGACCAAGGTCTTCGCCATGGCCGGCAAGATCAAACGGGGCGGCCTGGTCGAGGTCCCGATGGGCATCCCGATCCGCGACATCGTCTTCGACGTCTGCGGGGGCATCAAGGGGGACAGGAAGTTCAAGGCCGTGCAGATGGGCGGGCCGTCCGGCGGCTTCATCCCGGCCGAGCTCCAGGACACGGTGATCGACTACGAGTCGATCAACAAGACCGGCGCGATCATGGGCTCGGGCGGGCTCGTGGTGCTGGACGACACCACCTGTATGGTGGACATCACCCGCTTCTTCCTCGAGTTCACGCAGCGCGAGTCGTGCGGCAAGTGCACGTTCTGCCGCGTCGGCACCAAGCGCATGCTCGAGATCCTCACCCGCATCTGCCAGGGCGAGGGCAAGGAGGGCGACGTCGAGCTCCTCGAGCAGCTCGCCGGGCTGGTGAAGAACACCTCGCTGTGCGGCCTCGGCCAGACCGCACCGAACCCGGTACTCACAGCGATCCGGTACTTCCGCTCCGAGTTCGAGGCCCACATCACGAACCGGCGCTGCCCGGCCCACCAGTGCAAGCCGCTCCTCACGTACACGATCCTGGACTCCTGCGTGGGCTGCCTGGTGTGCGCCAAGGTGTGCCCCACCAAAGCGATCACCGGCGAGCTCAAGAAGGTCCACGTCATCGATCAGTCCAAGTGCACGCACTGCGGCGAGTGCCACAAGGCGTGTCGCGTGGACGCGATCTCGGTCTACTGAGGAGGGGAAGAAGCAGTCATGGCGCTGGTCAAGCTCGAGATCAACGGAAAGCGCGTCATCGCGGGAAGCTCGCAGACGATCCTGCAGGTGGCGCGAGAGAACGCCATCCACGACATCCCGACGCTGTGCCACGATGAGCAGCTGGAGCCGTTCGCCTCCTGCTACCTGTGCGTCGTCAAGGTCAAGGGCGCCCGGTCGCTCCTCCCCGCCTGCTCCACCAAGGTCACGGGCGGGATGGTCGTCGAGACCGACACCCCCGAGGTGCGGCGGGCCCGGCGGGCGGCGCTCGAGCTGCTTCTCTCCAACCACTACGCGGACTGCATCGGCCCCTGCCGGCTGGCCTGCCCGGCCGGCGTCGACATCCAGGGCTACGTCGCCCTCGCCGCGCTCGGCAAGTTCACCGACGCCATTCGCCTCATCAAGGAGACCAACCCGCTGCCCGCCATCTGCGGGCGCGTCTGCACGCGGCCCTGCGAGGTCAGCGGGTGCCGCCGCAACATGCTCGATCAGGCGGTCGGCATCGACTACATCAAGCGCTACATCGCCGATCTCGACCTCGGCCGTGCCGAGCCCTTCCGTCCCACGCCCGCGCCGGGCAACGGCAGCCGTGTGGCGGTGGTCGGCGCCGGCCCGGCCGGCCTGTCGTGTGCCTACTACCTGGCGCTCAAGGGCTACTCGGCGCATATCTTCGAGGCGATGCCGGAGGCCGGCGGCATGTTGCGCTACGGCATCCCCGAGTACCGCCTGCCCAAGGAGGTGCTCGACCTCGAGGTCAGCCAGATCCTCGACCTCGGCGTCGAGCTCTCGACCAACGTCTCCCTGGGCAAGGACTTCACGGTGGCGAGCCTGAAGCAGGACGGCTTCGACGCGGTCTTCCTCGGCCTCGGCGCCTGGCAGAGCTCGACGATGCGGGTGAAGGACGAGGAGACCGAGGGCGTCCTGTCTGGGATCAAGTTCCTCGAGAACTTCGGGCTGCGCAAGAAGGTCGAGCTCCATGGCTCGGTCGTCGTGATCGGCGGCGGGAACACCGCCATCGACTGCGCCCGCACTGCGCTGCGCCTCGGGGCGGCCGACGTCCGCCTCCTCTACCGGCGGACGCGAACCGAGATGCCTGCCAACGCGATGGAGATTGAGGAGGCGGAGCGCGAGGGCGTCAAGCTCGAGCTCCTCGTCGCCCCGACCCGGGTTGTCAAGAAGAACGGCAGGCTCGGCGGCCTCGAGTGCATCCGCATGGAGCTGGGCGACCCGGACACCTCCGGGCGCCGAAGCCCGAAGCCGATTCGCGGCTCGGAGTTCGAGGTTTCGTGCGACTTCGCGATCGCCGCGCTCGGGCAGAACACGACGATCGCCGAGCTGCTCGACGGGTCCGTTCCCAACTTCCTCCCCTTCGGCGAAACGCTCAACCTCACCCGCTGGCAGACCGTCCAGGTCAACGAGATGACGTTCGAGACCAGCGTCGAGGGCGTCTTCTCGGGGGGCGACATCGTCACCGGCGCGGCAACCGCGGTCGAGGCGATCGCCGCCGGACGGAAGGCGGCCCACGCGATCGACCGCTTCATCCAGACCGGCAGGGCCGAGCCCGAGCCGTTCGAGTTCGTCAGCCGCAAGGACACCTTCGCCAAGGTGACCGAGGTGGACCTCAAGTCCACCGAGAAGGTCGCCCGCCGGCCGATGCCCGCCGCCCCGCCCGAGGAGCGCCGCGGCAGCTTCGCGGAGGTCGAGCTCGGCTACGCCCTCGACGACGTGAAGGGAGAGGCTGTCCGTTGCCTGGAGTGCGGGTGCAGCGCCCTCTTTGACTGCGACCTGCGCCGCTACGCTACCGACTACCGGGTGGAGCTGAAGTCGTTCGTCGGCGAGGCCAACCAGTACCGGATCGACCGCAGCCACCCGCTCATCGAGCTCGACCCCAACAAGTGCATCCTGTGCGGCCGCTGCGTCCGCATGTGCAGCGAGGTTGTGGGGGTGGCCGTGTACGGCTTCGTCAACCGCGGGTTCGCCACCGTGGTGCGGCCGGCGCTCGGGGGCTCGCTGCTCGACACCGACTGCGTCAGCTGCGGTTTGTGCATCGGGACGTGCCCGACCGGCGCCATCGCCATGCGGCTGCCACTCGTCAAGCCCGGCCCATGGGCGACGGGCTCCGTGGCCAGCGTGTGCCACTACTGCGGCGTCGGCTGCCGGCTCGACTACCAGGCGTACGGCGACTCCCTGGTCAAGGTCGCCCGCCACGAGGACAACCCCGTCACCCTCGGAGCGCACTGCCGCAAGGGGTTGTTCGGCTTCGAGTACGTCCAGGCCGGCGATCGCCTCCTGCGTGCCATGGTCCGCCCCGGGCGCGAGCTGCAGGAGACCACCGTGGAGGACGCGGTCGGCTACACGGCCATGCGCCTGAAGGAACTGCTCCGCCGACACGCGCCGGAGGAGATCGCGGTGTTCGTGTCGCCCCGCCTCACCAACGAGGAGATCTACCTCGCCCAGAAGCTGGCGCGCGTCGCCCTCCGCACCCACAACGTCACCTCGTTCGCGAGCGTCGTCAACCGCGGCTTCGACTGCCCCGAGGTCGTGTCCACTGCCACCTACGCCGACCTTGTGGACGCGCAGGCCATCCTGGTCGTGAACTCCAACCTCGACGAGGAGCATTTCGTCGTGGACCTGCTGGCCAAGCGGGCGATCCGCAAGGGCGCCAGGCTCGTCTACATCGGCACGGCGGAGAACCGGACGTCGCGGACCGCCGAGCTCTTCCTGCACTGTCGCCCGGGGACCGAAGCCGTGGTGCTGGCCGCTGTCGCCGCCGAGTTCGCCGCGCAGACCGGCACCGACCTCGCCGACCATGCGGCGGTGTCCGGGCTGGCCGCTGCGACACCCCCGGCGGAGTTCGAGCAGCGCACCGGAGTGGCGTGGTCCGACGTCGAGGGCGCCGCGCGGGTGTTCGCCGAAAGCATCGTCAAGGTGCTGGTCTTCAACAAGGACTTCCGCGGGCCGCGGTCGCCCGGCGACGAGCGGCTCTTCGCCGCCGTGTCGGCGCTCATGGGATGCCCGTACCTCGCCCTCCGCGAGAAGGCGAACATGCAGGGCCTCCTCGACATGGGGGCGAGCCCCGCCTGGCTCCCGGGCTACGTCCCGCTCGACGATGCCAAAGCCATCGACGCGCTCGAGAAGGAGTGGTGCGTGGTCCTCCACGACCTCAAGCGCGACGACAACGACCTCGCCGCCGCTCTGCGGGAGAAGCGCATCAAGGTCGCCCTCGTCGTCGGCGAGGACCCGCTCGGGGACGACGCCCTGCCGGAGGAGATCCGCGCCGGGCTCGCCGCGGTCGAGTTCCTCGTGGTCGCCGACGTGGCGTTCACCGCCACCGCCGCCGCCGCCAACGTCGTCCTCCCGCTTTCCAGCCCGGCGGAGACGAGCGGCACCATGACCAACGCCGAGCGCCGCGTCCAACGGGTCCGGCGGGCGATCCCGCCGCGCTGCGGGATGGAGACGTGGGAGATGCTGGTGCTGCTCGCCGCGCGGCTCGGCCACCGCTTCAAGATGAAGTACGGCAGCGTGGACGAGGTGACCGACGAGATCCGCCGCATGGTACCCATCTACCGCGGCGTCGTGGTCGACGACCCGGGCAGCGACGGCGTGTGGGACGCGGGGCTCTTCACCCTTCCCCGCCCCCAGCCTGACCTCGCCGCCACGGCCGCGCCCGCCCGACCGGTCGCGACGTTGGCTCTCGACTGCATCGAGGCCCGCTTCGCGCGCCGCTTCGAGAAGCTCCTCGCCGACGCCAGGGCGCGGCGTGAGGAGCCGACGGGGACCGCCGCCTCCTAGCGCGATCCGACCTCAGCCGCCCTCGTCTCCCTCGCCGGCCCTCTCCAGGTGGAAGCGGTGCAGGACGTGGTGGACCACCGGGGCGAGCATCACCCCGGCGACCACCAGGAAGACCATGCCGGCGAACAGCGCGTAAGCGCCGGCCAACCACTTGCCCGCCGTCGTGTGCAGTGTGTCGACGGGCCCCATGCCGCCGAGGAGCATCGCAGCGTTGAGGAAAGCGTCCGTCCAGGAGAGCCCCTCGACCCCATGGTAGATCGCCATCCCGAGAAATAGCGTGGCCACCGCCAGCGGCAGCAGAGCGAACGCCCGAGCCACCATGTGCCCGGCCAGGTGCCACGCGTGCGGCTGCCCGTAATGTCCGTGCCAGTCCATCTCTCCTCCGCCACGCGGGCCGTTTCCCCGCGCCTCTGCGTCGCCTAGACCTTGTCGGTCCGCTTGAAGAAGTTCTTGATTGCGCGCCCGAGGATCTTCCCCTTCCTCTTCTCCTCCCCGCGCAGCCGAGCGTCCGTCCTCGCGGCGGCCACCTCGGCCTCGCGCATGAGCTTGCGGTAGCTCGCCACGCGCACGGCCGGCAGAGCGCCCGCCGCGACCGCCGCGATCACGGCGCACCCGGGCTCGTCGTCATGCGTGCAGTCGCGGAAGCGGCAGGAGCGGGCAAGCAACTCGATCTCGGGGAACACGGAAGCGATGCCTTCCTCGGACCCTGTCAGTCCGAGCTCCCGCAGTCCCGGGGTGTCGATGAGGATCCCGCCGCCGGGGATCCCGATCACCTCGCGGGCCACGGTGGTGTGGCGGCCCCGCCCGTCGCTCACCCGCACCTCGCGCGTCGCCTGCCGCCGCTCGCCGAGCAGCGTGTTGATGAGCGTAGATTTCCCGGCGCCGGAAGGACCTATGAGCACCGCCGTCCGCCGACCCGCGACGTGGGCGAGAAGCGGCTCGGCCCCTCCGACGGCCAGGGCGTTGACCGCCAGGACAGCGACCCCGACGGCGACCGCCTCCACCGCGGCCCGGGCCGTCTCGGCGTCGGGCGACAGGTCGGCCTTGGTGAGCACGACCACAGGCACGGCGCCGGACTCCCAGGCGAGCGAGAGCTCGCGCTCGATGCGCCGCAGGTTGGGCGGGTCGGCGATCGGGTGGACAACGAACACCGTGTCGATGTTGGCGGCGAGGACCTGGAGCTCCGATCGCTGTCCCGCGGCGCCCCGCGTCATGGCGCTCGCCCGCGGCAAGACAGCCTCCATCAAGCCGACCTCGAGATCGCCGGCGACGCACGCCGCGACCCAGTCGCCCACCGCCGGCAGGTCCGCGGGCCCGGCTGCCACCTTCATGAGGCGCACCGACGGCTTCGCGCGCACGATGCCGCCCGCCGTCGCGATCAGCGCGCTGCCGCGGTCGCTGCGGATGACGCGCCCGGGGACCAGGCCGGCCGCCGCGTGGGGCTCGAAGAGCGCCTGCCAGCGCGGGGAGTACCCGAGCGACTCGAGCGTCGCGTCGCCGGTCACCGTCTCAGGTCTCCCCTGCCGGCGGACGGCACGACCGCAGTTGAGCACGCGGGGTGCGGGGGGACAACCGCCTGGAGGCCACGAGCGGATGATGCCCGCGCCGGCGATCGCGTGCAACCCACCCCCGTTCGCCGGTCCCCGGCCACTCGGGACCGTTCTCCCCTCACGTCATGTAGGCGCCGCCGTTGACCTGGATCGTTTGCCCGGTGATGTAGCCGTTGCACGCCAGCATCAGCGCCGCGTCGGCAACCTCCGCGGCCGTGCCGAAGCGCCCCACCGGGATGCGCGCCGGCCGTGCCCTGGGGTTGTCGGCGATCATCTCGGTAGAGATAAGCGCCGGCGCGATCGCGTTCACGGTGATCCCCTCCCCGGCCAGGAGCGTCGCGTACGCGTGGGTCAGGCCCAGGATGCCCGCCTTCGACGCCGCGCAGTGCGGCCCGACGATGCCTCCCACCTGGGCGGCGGTCGAGGAGATGTTGATGATGCGCCCCCAGCGGGCGGCGCGCATCCGCGGCAGGGCCGCCCGCGTCACCAGGAAGACCGACTTGAGGTTGACGCCGATGGTCTCGTCCCAGTCCGCCTCCGTGATCTCGTGCAGCTCCCGGGGGATGACGACACCGGCGTTGTTGACCAGCACCGCCACCGGCCCGAGCGCCCGCTCGATGCTCTCCACCATTCGGGAGACCTCGGCCGCCACGGAGACATCGGCGCGCACGGTCATGCAGCGGCGGCCGAGGTCCGCCGCCTCGGCGCGCACCGTCTCCGCTTCCTCCGACCGGGTGCGGTAGTTCACGGCGAGGTCCGCGCCTGCCCGGCCGAGGGCCAGCGCGATCGCACGTCCTATTCCGCGGCTCCCGCCCGTCACCAGTGCGACCTTTCCCTTCAGGTTCCCACTCTCACTCATCGGCCGTGTCTCCTCTCCCCGGGGAGATGTGTCCCGTCGAGCGTTCATTCCGGGGAAGCGCAGGGCGTGGCCTCCACCGGACTCCCCGATGTGACTCAGCCCGGCGCCCGCCGTCGCCGCTCACTTCATCCCGAGCTTCTTGCCCGCGGCCAGGAGCCGAATCGCTTCCCGGAGACGCCTCTCCTTTGTCTCCGCTCGCTTGGCGGAGTCGATCCAACCGACATATGCGCGCCGGTACGACGGCGCCAGCTCATCGAAGTGTTTCCGCGCTCGCGGATTCGCGTCGAGGCGTTCCCCGATGTACGCGGGAATCGAGGCCGGCTTCGGCGCGTCGCCGCTGCGCCCGGTCGGCGCCCGCAGCCGTCCCGGTTGCGCCAGCAGCCCCCGGGCCTCGAGTTCCGCGTAGCGACGCCGGTTGGCCGTCGACCACACGCTGTCCGGCTTGCGCGGCGTGAACTTCTGCACGTACCGCAGATCGTCGAGGCGCCGGAGGATGCTGTCGATCCAACCGAAGCAGATCGCCTCCTGGACGGCCTCCTCGTAAGTGACGGACTGCACGCCCGTGTGCCGCTTGTGGAAGACGAGCCACACCTCGGACTCCGAGTCGTGGTGCGCTTCCAGCCACCTCCGCCACTCCCCCCGGCTCGCGACCTCGAGGGTCTTGATCGGTTTGGCGCCACTTGCCACGTTCGCGCTCCCGAGGATGACTTCTTCCACGATACCCTGGCTCGGCGTCCCACGGGGTGCTCGGGCCGCTCAGTCGAATTCCTTGCGGGGTGCGGCCTGCCGCTCACCTACGGCGCCGACCGCGATGTCGGCCAGGAAGTAGTTCTCGCCGCGGACCGGTGCGCCCGCCATCCGCCGCAACATCGCGATCTGCCCGACGTGGCTGAGCGCGTCGGCGACCGGACCCTGAAAGAGCTTCTCCGCAGGGACCGCCAGCGTTGCCTCCGAGGCGACGAACGCGTCGAACCGGGCCAGCTCCTCGAAGAACCGCCCCACCCCCTCCCCCCAGGGCAGCACCTCAGTGTCGCGCCAGGATGACCGACCCTTGGCGAGCGCCAGCCCCCACACGAGGAGGTCGCCGAGGTGAGCGAGGATCTGGCCGGCGGTGCGCGTGCCGCCGCCCGCGGAGGAATGCGTGAAGTCCGGTGGGACGTCACGGAGCGCCTTGCCGCCCCGGTACGCCAGGGTGGCGAGCGTGTGCCTCAGCATGGTGCGCGAAGTGTCCACCTTTCCCGCCATCTCACCTCCGGTTGCGGCTCACCCGCCCTCGGCCCTCGGCTTGAAGATGCGCGCGGAGATCGCGTCGAACAGGTGGCCGGCGCCCCTCTTCAGGAGGCCGAGGTGGGTCGGGTAGTAGTATTCGGCCTCGAACCAGCCGCGTTCCGAGTAGTACGTGTAGTCTCGGGAGCGCTCGTCGAGCTCCTGCCTGATGCCCGTCCGGGCCATCCTGAACCCCATGAGGTGGACCAGGTTCGGCGTATGGTCGGTCGGCTTGGAGAGCTGCCTGTAGAACCGTGTGCTCTGCCTGGCGAGTGCCTCGCTCCGCTTCCGTTGTTCTTTCTCCGTCATCGGCTCGCGAGCGGTGCTGCAGGACCCCTTCACCACGTCGAAGCCGAGCCGGGCCGCGGCAAAATCGAGGTACTCCACGAGCTTCTTGCCGCCTCCGATGCCCTGGGCGACGATGCTCGTGAACGCCTTCCCGTGGAAGCGCGGACGGTGGAAGAGGAAGCCCATACGGTCGAGGAAGACTTTCATCAGCCCGGAGACCTGGAAGGAGTAGTTCGGCGACGCGAGGACGACACCGTCGGACGCCATGATCTTCTCGATGAGCACGTCTCTGTCGTCCTTCAGCGGGCAGAACTCCTCGCCCCTGTCGAAGCAGGCCTTGCAGCCGCGACAGGTCTCGATCCGGTACTCGCCCAGCCGGACGATCTCCGGCTCGACGCCGCCGAAGGCGTCCAGCTTCTCGAGGAACTCGCAGACGGCGTTGTAGGTGTGCCTCTTTCGCGCACTGCCGACGAACGCCGTGACCTTCTTCGCGGCACCCGTCGTCACCTTTGCCTCCTCGACGGCCATGTGGTCTCCTCGGCGCTGCAGCACAACCGCCGCCAGATGCTGGCGCTGCCCTGCGCGCCGCAGTGGCGCGCCCGTTGCCACATTGCAGCGGGCGTGACAGGACGAACCGTCCGGTCCAGCGCGCTGTTAGCCACCATAACAACCCTTCCTCGTGACCGGAAGGTTTCCGGGGCCGATCCAATCGAACGACCACACCAAATCCTCAACGATCGTACACGCGGCCTTGAGGGTTGAGCGTAACACCTCAATCTCCACAAGGGCTCCGTCGGCGTTGGTAGCGCCGAACGCTCCGTCACGGAAGCCGTTAAGCACAATGAGGGGACTGGGGAGCGGCCTGCCGTGGGGACCAAGGCCGCGGAGGCGATCGTCGACATGCTGCAAAGTGTTGCGGAGGTCGCGCAACGCACCATAAGCGGATTGAAACCTTGCGCAGCACGACCGTGCTTCCTCCGGCAAAGAGGTGAGACCAGCCAAAACTCGGACGAGCTGTCCTGCCACGTCGAGGGAATAGACGAAGGACTTGGCATAAAGGAACCGCAGGCGGCGCGCTGAACTGAAGGGCCCAGCGTCGTGTTCGCCCTGGACCGGGCCTACGTCCTCCGCGGCCGCCGCCTCGTACAGTGCCAGCACCAATGCAGCTTCATCAAGTTGGCTTATGACCTCGTCGAGAAGCGTCCGGACCGAGAGGGCCCAGTCGCGATCCGAACCGTCAATCCAGGGCGCTGGAAGTTCGAGACCCGAAGTGTCTTCGCTCATGGGACCCAATGGTGCCTAACGCCCCGCTTCAGGCGCGGCGAGCTGTGCGAACCGGCGCCTGCATGCGCTTGCTCGGCGGTTGGCCTTCGCAAGCAACGACTTGCCCGTCACTTCTGGTCAAGCCTGAGGAACCGTACAGCATTGTTGTAGAAGATGTCCCGCTTCTCCTCTTCGGTCAGGAAAACGGCTGATTCGATCCCTTCCACCGCCATGCCGATGGCCTCAGGCCACACCATCTGGTCTGACCCAAAGAGCAGCCGCTTGCCGAAGCCGGCGCGGACGAGTTCCCGCAGGTAGCCGTGGAACTCCTCCCGGGGTATGATCCAATTGATCGTTGCAAGATCGACATAGACCTGTGGATATACCGACAGGATTGCCTTTGTTTCCTGAAGGTACGGCCACCCGCCATGCATCAGGTAGATGCACAATCGTGGGTGGCGAATGAGCACTTCCTCAGCAAGAATCGGGTTTCCGAGCGTTACCCGGAACTTTGGGCAACACGAGTCGTACGGCGTTCCCGGGGGACCAAGCCCGGTGTGGATCCCGGCTGGGATGCCCATCTCTTCGGCGAGAGCGAAGTACGGCTCCAAGCGAGGGTCGTTCGGCGCCATTCCCCTGTGTTGCAGGATCAACTCGCCCAGAACGTGCACGCGACCCGCTTGCATTTCGGCGCGAAGTCTCGCGAGGTCAGGTAGGGGACCGGCCTCGTCTACCCACGCGCTGACGATCATTCTGTCCGGAGCGGCTTCACGCCACTGGTCGACCATTTCTGGCGGCCCGCTGACGACGGCCTTCACGATGTTGTGGCGCTTGAGCGCCGCCAAGGACTGTTCCATGAGTTCGGCGCTCGTTCTCGCAGAGGAGGCCTGCCTGGTGACCGGATTCACCTCGGGTGGTTTTCCGTCGTCCAAATGGTAGGCATGAAGGTGCATGTCGATGATGGGTGGCCCGGGGCTGTCGAGACCGATCTGGGCCGCCGTGGGATCTAGGCAAAGCGCAACCGCCACAGGCAGGAATACCAGCATGGTCGACTTTTGCATGAGATCCTCCTTCGAACCCGCGTATCAGCCGCCGAACGCTCGCGACCAGCTGCAAGGGGCGCACGACCTTGCCCTCCTTCACGATGACCTGGCCGACCATGACGCTCCCACCCGGCTCCAACCGCCCCTCGTCAGCTGCATCGCGCTGTTGGGTGGCACGTCCATCAGACGAATACTCCTACCGGTGGTCGACCGATTGCTCGCCGCCAGGCCGCCAGCTGCCCCGCATGAAACGCTGTGTGAGCGGAGACGACTTGAAGCAGTGCGTCGCCCAGAGTCGGTAGAATCTCGCGCGCCTTCTCGTCGGGCAACGGATCCTTCAACCGGCTCTCATCGGTCGCTAAGAGAACCGTCCGCAGGCGTTCGGCCGCATCGGCAAGCGCCGCGAGCAACACCACCTTGCAGGAGTCTCCGGAGTCCGCTGCGGCGGCCGGGGCGCTTCCGTAGCCGAAGCGAGCCTCCCAGTCATCCGGCAGCCACGGCGGAACGCCCAGCTCCCCTGCGATCGCTTGGCAGCTGTGAATCACGTGCCCAAGGGTCCACGCAGCATGGTTTGGTGCACCCGGTGGTTGCAGAACCAACTCCTCATCTGGCAGATCGGCGATGAGCCCCCGCATAAACGCCAGGGAACGATCGAATGAGCCGACCAGTTCCGGGATCATCTCGCCCTCACCACTGTCCACCCAACGCCTATTCGGCTGCCTAAGAAGAAATCGGAAAGAACGCGGGAGACGCCGCGCTTGTCGGCCGGGCCACCGCACGTCTTGCCACGTACCTCGATGTAACGCCTATCGCTTACCGCTGGGTTTGGTGGCTGATGTCCCCAGGTTAGGCTGCAGGGGTTGCAGCCTAATCCGGTTCCCGAAACGCTGGTCGCGCGCGGTAATTGAACCGAGCTCGGAATGATCAGTCGCGCCGCAGACACCACAACCTCCTAGTTCTACCGATGAGTATAGACCGCCACCCTGTCCGCGCCTGCCGCTTCGCGGGTTTGCGCCCGGGTCGCTCTATCGCGAGGGTCTCGTCACCCCACAGGAGAGCCGATGGCGTGAGTTCGATGAAAAACGCCCCCGAGTCTACGTGCGTTAAGTGGCCGGGACCGCGGACCCGGATGCTGCACTGCGTGCCGGCGGGATCGTGGAGCAAACCGCCGGAGCCATCATCCCGGCCGCTTGAGCGAGAGCGGGCGAGCAGCGTCGGTGACCGCCCCGATCTTGATGGCGTAGCTGGACCGTCGGGCGACGTCGTCGTCGCTCACGAAGTGCACATCGAGGAGGCCTCCGGTCCGCTGGCCGGTTCGCAGGTAGTTCATCTCGTCCAGGCAAAGGCTCCACCCTTCGAACCACAGCTGGAGTGCCGTCCTCTGCTCCTCGTTGCCCCGGAAGTGCACCAGGAGATCGATGTCGCTGGCCGGTCCGGCGGTGGCGTTCTTGGTGCTGCCGATCAGGTAGAGAGCCACCACCCCGAAGCGGGACGCGTCGAACTCGCCCGCCAGCCTTTCGACCATGCGCAATCTCCACCGCCAGTGGTCGTCCTTGATCTCCTCGGCCCCGCCGCCGGCCTCCTCTGTGACTTCCGCGGAGGCTCCCGGTTCCGTCAGCATGCCGACCGCGCTTTCCTGATCGGCGTTCATCAGCACCCTGAGCACCATTCCCCCGCTCGCCCGACCGACGTCGATCACACGCACGGTGTCCGCGAGAAACCCGAATTCCGGTGCGAGTGTCCCGAGCTCGTTGGGGGAATCATGGAAGAAGCCTTCGTTGAAAACCGTCCCTTCGTCGTCCGGATACAGCGGGAGGAACCGGATGGAAGCCTCGACGAGGTCCTGAAAGAAGTGGGTTCCGAAGGAGAGGTCGGGGACGAAGCTCCCCCGTTTGCGCGCGATCTCGACCAGCATCGCCGTGTTGTTGATGTCGGAATACGTGACATGCACGCCCAGCTTGATGTCGCCCCGGCTCCCCCACCGGCCCGGCCCCATGAGGATGAACTTCCTCTTCGGCAAGATCACGTTGAGCCTGCTGACCGCCCTGCCGACCGCCAGGAGGTCGGCCTCGTCGGACAGCCCGTTGTAGGCGTCGGCGTCGACGTACACGATATGGGTGATCTCGGGCACGCGTCCGTCGGAAACGTAGCGATTGGCGGTGAACAGCAGCCGTTCAGCGGGCAAATCCTTGGGAATCGCGGCGGTCACGCCGCCCTGGGTGTGGCTCTGTGGCCGGCACTGCAGGAGGTAGAAGTCCGTTCCGTCCGAGGCGAACTCGATCTCCACCGGATGACCAAGCGCCTCCCCGAGAGCCCGCAAGGTCGCGGCAACGTGTCGCACGAAGGGGGTCTCGCTGATGAGACCCTCGAAGGTGACCACCAGTTCTTCTCGCCGAGCGTCCAGGAGCACCGGGGAAGGCCTCCTGATGCTGTCCCCCTCGCGGGCCGAGACGATCCTGGACACGGCGGGGTAGTGCTCGCCGCACTCCCGCAACAGCGCCCGGACGGAAAGGGTCTCCAGTGCCCCCCGCTCGACGTTGATCACGTCGATGTGCCGGGGTGAGTAGCGCACCACCTCGTCGGGTGTCAGGTTCACGCGCAGGCCGGGCTGACCCGGGGCGACGAGGACCGGGTAGTCGTCCCTCAGGCGGTCCACCGCCCGCGTCCCGAGGCCGGGAACCATCCGGATGAGCCCGTCCTCGCGCTTGATTCGCGGCGACCAGCGAAACTCGTTGAGAGACACGGCCACGCCGGCGTAGGCGGGGAAGAAGTACTTGCCCACCGGGCTGCCGACGACCTGCTGGATGAGGATGCCCATCTCCTCCTCGAACTCCAGCAGCTCCCGCTCCGCCCGGTACTGGATGGGATCGGGGCTGAAGATCGAGGCGTAGACCTCGGCGATCGCGTCGAGCAGGGCTGCCAGCCGCTCCTGCTTGCTCCCCCGGTTGGCCAGGAACAGGCTCTTGTACTTGCCGGAGAATGCGGCTCCCAGCCGATCCTCGAGCAGGCTCGAGCTGCGCACGATGAGCGGTGAATCGCCCAGGTCGTCGAGGGCGACAGAGATCCCCTTGACGAACTCCGGCGGAAACTGCGAGTTCTTGAAGACCTGCACGAGATTGGTGTACTCGAGGCGGACCTGCGCGACGTCCTTGTACTTCTGCTCGAACACTTCCTCGAGATTGTTGTAGCGGATGAAGGCGAGCAACGCGTCGGAGGCGACATACCAGGTCTTCGGGACCTTGAACTTTCCGAGTTCGGGATAGGCCTGTGCCACCCTCCTCAGCGCGTGGCCAGCGAGGAACAGACCGGCGGCCTTGCCACCCACCCGGCCACGGCTCCAGGGCAGACATATGAGCCTCTCGAGCAGCCCGAGCATCTCGCCGAGGCCGATGTACTCCTGGGCCCGCCGCACGAACTTCGCCTCGTGACTGAGGAACCTGCGGAACAGCACGTTGCGGACCGCGGTCAACGTGGCGTCGGAAAGGCCCGTGCCCCCGGGGACGAGGTGCTGGTAACGCCTGATCGCGTCCGCGATCTCGCCCGGCGTCGACTGCGGGTTGGTGGCGATCTTGACCAGAAAGCTCGCGCGATCCTCGTGAATCCACTGCTGGATGCGCGCGAGGATCTCGTCGTCCGGGAGGTAAGCCGCCGCCAGGGTCATGACGCGGTCTGCGAGTTGCAGCGAGTAGGCGAGCGGAACCCGCTGGCTCGGTTGATTCGTCTCGCCAAGCGTCCCTCCGTTCTCGACGGGCTGTTTGCCCAACCCGTGGAGGAGGGACTGTGCTTCGGTGACTCCACTCCAGGAGAGGTGGTTCGCCATCTTGTGGGAGATGCGCACAAAGAGGTCCTGGTCCGTGCGTCGCAGGAGGTCGAGCGCGAACCGCCACTCCTTGGTGCCTCGTTCGCTGAGCATCGCCTGCGCCTTGCGCCAGTCCTTGGCGAGGGCCCGCAGCTGCTGATGGAGGATGAAGTGCCCGAGGCGCTCGGCAATGGTCTGGATGAGCTTGCCCTCCTCCCGCAGGAACGGACCCTGGTCCGCCTGGGGCATCTCCTCGCGGTAGGAGACGCTGATCGTGCCGACAGCCTTGTCCTGCACGACAATGTCCGCGCTCTGCACCCAAGGCGTGGGTACGAAGCCGTCGGAATAGAAAGTCTCTCCCTGGTAGACGATCTTCACCTGGCATATGTCGGGGTACTGCCAGCCCGGCGGCAGGGCGCGGATCACACCCCTGAAGAGGTCCTCGAGGGGGAGCTCCGGCGCGTTGAGCAGCTCCTCGATCTCGTACAGACACGACAGCTCCTTGGCCCGCTCCTGCAGGGCCCAGAGCAGCCTTTCCTTGTTTCTCGCCTCTTCAGTCATGGTGCGCTATCACCCCCCGCCCACTGCGCCCGTCCACCTTGACAACCAGCGGAACCTCGAGCCTCACGTGTCGCAGGAAACGTGTCTCCTCCACGGCCGTCTGCCGACCGAGCCATTCCCAGTCGATCCTCCCGGCTCCTTCGCTCACCGAGAAGTAGAGCACCCGCAGATTCGTGAGGTTGTGGAAGAAGTGCGAGCCCTGACTGAGCTCGCCGGCGAGCTCCGGCGAGCTCGCCTCGACGATCACCCTGGCCCCCGACACCTGCCCCCACTTGACCGGGACACCGCCCGAGGGGTCACTGGTCCCCCATCTCCCTGGGCCGAGCAGAAGGTACCCGCGGCCCGCGGCAACGAGACGGTCATTCAACGACGCTACATCCGTCGCGATGGCCGCGGTGGAGAGGCGGTCGTCCACACCCGGCCTCACGTATACCACGTCGTACAAGTCGTCGACACGACCGTTGCCGAGCGCCGCGTCGCACGCGACGAGGGCCGATGCCCCCGACATCTCGCTCTCCTCGACGTCCACGCGCTCGTTGCCCACCAGCAGAGGCCTGACCTGAAGAAAGCCGCAGTGCGCCGGAACGCCCCTTTCGGGGTCAAAGGTCACGGCGAACTCGATCTCGACGGGGCCGCCGAGAACCCCCTCGCACCTTGAGAGCAGCTCCTTGATCAACTCGTTGACGGGAATCTGGTTGTACTGGAGGAGCGGGGCGAAGTTGAGCACGCGTGGCCCGCGAACCCCGGTCCCGGCGGTGATCCTGCTGGAGTCGGGGTCGTAGGTGGACGCGACGAAGCGCAGCGTGTCGTCCTGCTC
>Ga0316628_100000296_pt1 | contig 31076 bp, 28 predicted proteins | sample OWC_Aug_M2_C1_D5_FD_207648 | JGI IMG/M metagenome (GOLD analysis project Ga0316628, IMG submission 207648) | Wetland soil microbial communities from Old Woman Creek delta, Ohio, United States - OWC_Aug_M2_C1_D5_C | ecosystem: Environmental > Terrestrial > Soil > Wetlands | place: USA: Ohio...
AAGCCTTGGGCGCGGCTCTTCTCATACATGTCGGTGAGGTCGGCGTATTCGGGGGCACGGTAGCCATAGCGCACGCCGTCGAAGCGCGACAGGTTGCTGGAGGCTTCCGCAGGCGCCAGCACGTAATACACGGGCACCGAGAGCCTGGAGTTCGGCAGGCTGATCTCGACCACGGTGGCGCCGAGCTTCTTGTATTCGGCGATGGCGGCTTCGATGGCTTGCGCCACATCGCTGCCCAGGCCGGCGGCGAAAAACTCTTTCGGTAAACCGATGCGCAGGCCATTGAGGGGCTTGGCCAAATCGCGCGCGTAGTCTTCCTTGTCGCGCTGCAGACTGGTGGAATCGCGCTCATCGAACCCGGCCATGGTGTTGAGCATGAGGGCCAGGTCCTCGGCGCTGCGGGCCATCGGCCCTGCCTGGTCGAGGCTGGAGGCGAAGGCGATCATGCCATAGCGCGAGCACACGCCGTAGGTGGGCTTGAGCCCCGAAATGCCGCACAGGGCGGCCGGCTGGCGGATGGAGCCGCCGGTATCGGTGCCGGTGGCCGCCGCGCAGAGACGCCCCGCCACCGCCGCCGCCGTGCCGCCCGAGGAGCCGCCGGGCACGCGCGCCGTGTCCCAGGGGTTTTTCACCGGCCCGTAGTAGGATGTTTCGTTGCTCGACCCCATGGCGAATTCGTCCATGTTGGTCTTGCCGAGGCTCACCGCGCCTGCCCGATTGAACTGCTCGATGACATGAGCGTCATAGGGCGAGACGAAATTGTGCAGCATTTTCGAGCCGCAGGTGGTGAGCCAGCCCTTGGCGCAAAAAATATCCTTTTGTGCCAAGGGAATGCCGGTAAGCGCCTCCGCCTTGCCGACGGCGATGCGCTGGTCGGCCTCGCGCGCCTGCGCCAGGGACATTTCCGGATTTACGGTGATGTAGGCATTGAGGGCAGGGTTGAGCTTGCCGATGCGATCAAGGTAGAGCTGCGTCAGTTCGACGCTGGAAATCTTTTTGGCGCGCAAAGCGGCGCCCAGTTGTGCGAGGCTGGAGTTCAACATGGCGGATTATTCGATGACCTGCGGAACGAGGTAGAGACCCCGTTCCACCTGGGGCGCGATGGCCTGGAACGCGTCTCGCTGGTTGGTCTCCGTGACCCGGTCTTCCCGCAGGCGCTGGGTGATGTCCTGGGCGTGGGGCATGGGCTCGACTCCGCTGGTGTCCACGGCCTGCATTTCGGCGATCAGGCCGAAAATGCCGGAAAGCTGCGCGTGGGAGGAGTTGATCTCGGCTTCCGGCATGGCCAGGCGGGCCAGCTGGGCTACTTTTCTGATGTCGTCTGCGCTGAGAGGAGGCATTTTGGCTAAAACTTTATTGCAACGAGCGTAATAGGGTATCATAAACAGGTTTAAGGAGCGCCCCCCGGCGACATGTTGTTTCGGGGCGCCAAGTTTTCCACAGGTTTCACGGCAAATTCGATGAGCGGAATTACGGACATGTTTGGTTTTTTCAACGGCTACTTCTCCAACGACCTGGCAATCGACCTCGGCACGGCAAATACCCTCATCTGGGCTCGCGGACAGGGCCTGGTCCTGAACGAACCGTCGGTTGTGGCCATCCGCCAGGAAGGGGGGCCAAACGGCAAGAAGGTGATCCAGCAGATCGGCCTTGCGGCCAAGCAGATGCTGGGCCGCACGCCGGGCAACATTACCGCCATCCGCCCGATGAAGGACGGTGTGATCGCCGATTTCACCATCACCGAGCAGATGCTCAAGCAGTTCATCAGGAAAGTGCACAAGTCCAGCATCTTTTCTCCCAGCCCGCGCATCGTGATCTGCGTGCCCTGCGGCTCGACCCAGGTTGAACGCCGAGCCATCCGCGAATCGGCCTTTGGCGCCGGCGCACGCCGCGTCGAACTGATCGAGGAACCCATGGCGGCGGCCATCGGTGCCGACCTGCCGGTTGAGGATGCGACCGGCTCCATGGTGGTCGACATCGGTGGCGGCACCACCGAAGTTGGGGTGATCTCCCTGGGCGGCATGGTTTACGCCGGCTCCGTGCGTGTCGGCGGCGACAAGCTGGACGAGGCGATCATCAACTACATCCGCCGAAACTACGGCATGCTGATCGGCGAAACCACGGCCGAGGAGCTGAAGAAACAGATCGGCTCGGCCTTCCCGGGCAGCGAAGTGCGCGAGATGGAGGTGAAGGGGCGCAATCTGGCCGAAGGCGTGCCACGCAGCTTCACCATCTCCAGCAACGAAATCCTGGAAGCGCTGACCGACCCGCTCAACAGCATCGTCAGCGCCGTAAAATCGGCGCTGGAGCAGACCCCGCCCGAGCTGGGCGCGGACATCGCCGACAAGGGAATGGTGCTCACCGGCGGCGGCGCCTTGCTGCGCGACATGGACCGCCTGCTGATGGAAGAAACCGGCCTCCCGGTGATCCTGGCCGACGACCCGCTGACCTGCGTGGTTCGCGGCTCCGGCAAGGCGCTGGAACGCATGGACGAGCTCAGCACCGTGTTCACCAGCGATTGATCGCGGGCAGCGCCTGTTTGGCAGTTGATGGATCACACCGGCTCGGTCAAATTTTTCAATCGCGGCCCCAGCCCGGTCGTGCGGCTGGTGTTTTTTTCGCTGCTTTCCCTCCTGCTGCTGTTCATCGACTCGCGGCACCAGTACCTGGAGTCCACGCGCAGCGTCCTTTCCACGTTGATCTATCCGCTGCAGCGGCTGACGGCGGTTCCCTCCATGCTGTGGCGCGAGGCCGACGAGTTCTTCACCACCCAGACCCACCTCGCCCGCGACAACGCCCAGCTGCGAGCGCAGCACGCGACGGACGCAGCCCGGGCGCTGCAGTTGCAGGGCCTGATCGCCGAGAACGCCCGTCTGCGCTCGATGCTGGAAATGCGCGAACGCCTGGATCTGCCCCTGCAACCGGCTGAAGTGCTCTATACCGAACGTGACCCTTCCCGGCACAAGCTGCTGGTCAGGGCAGGAGCGCAGGCCAATGTGGCTGCGGGCCAGGCCGTTCTGGATGACAACGGGGTCGTTGGGCAGGTTACCCGCGTGCTCCCGCTTTTGTCCGAAGTTACGCTGATCACCGACAAGGATCATGAAGTGCCGGTTCAGGTGCTGCGCAACGGACTGCGCATGATTCTGTTCGGCTCCGGCAACGCCAACGAGCTGGAGTTGCGGTACACCCCGGTCACGGCCGACATCCAGGAGGGCGACACCCTGATCTCCTCCGGCATCGACGGCACCTATCCGCCTGGCCTGCCCGTGGCGAAGGTCACCCGCGTCGAGCGCGATCCGGCTTATCCCTTCGCGCGAGTTCAGTGCGTGCCGGTAACCGGCGTGAACAACCAGCACTGGCTGTTTATCCTGTCCAGCCTGGAGAAGCTTCCTCCGCGCCCGGAGACCGCCCCGGAACCGCCTCCCGCAAAAGCCAAGAAAGTCGGAAAGGCGCCGCAATGAACATGCTGCTGCAGAAAGACCGCGAATTCATGCTGCCCGCAAGGACGACGTTCATCGCGGGCAGCCTACTGGCCGCCTTGCTGTTCAACGGGTTGCCGTGGAGCGGGATCTGGCTCGCGCTGCGCCCCGATATGGTCGCGTTGGTGCTGCTCTACTGGTGCACGCACAAGCCCCACCGCATCGGCATCGGCATCGCCTGGCTGATCGGCATACTGGCCGACGTGGCCGACGCCAGCCTTTTCGGCCAGCACGCGCTGGCCTATACGGTGCTGGCTTTCGGCGGCATAGTATTGCATCGCCGCGTGCAAATGTTCAATTTGCGCCAGCAGACACTGCAGGTCTTCGTGTTGCTGCTGGCGTCTTACAGTGCCTATGCCGCCGTGCATTTGCAGGTGCAAGGCCGCGTGGCCTGGACTTACATGATCGGCAGCGTAACGTCGGCGCTGTTATGGCCGGCGCTGACGCTGCTGCTGCAGGCGTTGCGCCATCCGCGGGGCAGTTCCGAGCGTCCATGAAGCGCCAAACCGAACTCAGAAACCACCAGCGCGAAATCCATCTGTTCCGTTTGCGGTTGCTGCTGAGCCTGGGGTTTGTGCTGCTGCTGATGGTGATCCTGCTGGGGCGCCTTTTTTACCTGCAGGTCGTCCGGCAAAACTACTTCCATACCATGGCGGAGAATAACCGCATTGCGCTGGTCCCGATCGCACCCAACCGGGGGCAGATTCTCGACCGCAACGGCGTAGTGCTCGCGCGCAACTACTCCGGTTACACGCTGGAGATAGACCCAAACAAAGTCGTCGGCCTGGAGGCCACCATAAACGAGCTCGCAAAGCTCGTCACCATCACCGCCAAGGATCGGCGTATTTTCAAGAAGCTGTTGGCGGAAAGCCACAATTACACCACCCTGCCGATTCGCAGCCGCCTGAACGATGACGAAGCCGCGCGCTTCGCCGCTCAGCAATACCGCTTCCCCGGGGTGGAGATCAAGGCGCGCCTGTTCCGCGAGTACCCGTTCCGTGAAACAGCGTCGCACCTGATCGGCTACATCGGGCGCATCAATGAACAGGATATGCAGGATCTGGAGGCCCAGGACCTGGACACCAACTACCGCGGCTCGGACTACATCGGCAAGGGCGGCATCGAGCAGAGCTACGAAAAGGAGCTGCATGGTACGACCGGCTTCGAGCAGGTCGAGGTCGATGCCGGCGGGCGCGGCGTGCGCACGCTGTCGCGGACGTCGCCGGTATCAGGCAACAACCTGATCCTCACCCTGGATGCCAAATTGCAGGAGATCGCCGAGCAGGCCTTCGGCAAGTACCGGGGCGCCCTGGTCGCGCTCGACCCCAACAATGGCGAGGTGCTGGCCTTCGTGAGCAAGCCCGGCTATGACCCGAATCTGTTCATTGACGGTATCGACACCGAAACCTGGGACGAGCTCAGCAATTCCCCTGACGTGCCGCTTAACAACCGCATCCTGCGCGGGCAGTATCCAGCCGGTTCGACCATCAAACCGTTCATGGCGCTCGCAGGACTGCACTTCGGCACGCGTACGGCCGAGCAGACGATACGAGACCCCGGCTACTATATGCTGGCCGGCAGCAGCCACCGCTATCGTGACTGGAAAAGCGGCGGCCATGGCACGGTCAACATGTTCAAGGCCATAGCCGAGTCCTGCGACACTTATTTTTACGGGCTGGCGACGGAGATGGGCATAGACAAGATGCACAGCTTCCTGTCGGGGTTCGGCTTCGGCGGCAAGAGCGGGATCGACCTGGAGGGTGAAACGCCCGGCCTGCTGCCGTCGGAGGAGTGGAAACAGACCCGTTACCACCAGAAATGGTTCGCGGGCGACACCGTGTCTGCCGGCATCGGCCAGGGTTACGTCCTGGTGACGCCGATGCAGCTTGCATACGCGGCGTCCATCCTCGCCAACGACGGCGTCGGCTATCGCCCGCACCTGCTGCGCCAGCTCCAGGCGAGCGGCAAACCCGCTGAGCCGGTGCCCTCCGTGCCGCCCGCGTTTGATTTGCATCTCGATCCCGAAGACGTCGCCTTCGTGAAGGGCGCCATGGTGGCGGTGACCAAACCCGGCGGCACCGCCGCCTGGGCAGGCGCCGGCGCCCCTTACGCCATCGCCGGCAAGACGGGTACGGCGCAGGTCATCGCCATCAAGCAGAACGAAAAGTACGTGGAAAGCCAAGTGGATGAACGAAATCGCGACCACGCCTGGTTCATTGCCTTTGCGCCCGCCGAAAAGCCGCGCATCGCCCTTGCGGTGCTGGTCGAGAATGGGGGACACGGCGGCGTCACTGCCGCACCGATCGCCCGCAAGGTTTTCGACTATTATCTGCTGAGCAAGGTACCGCAGCCGTTGCAGGTGCAGGCCGAAAAGAAGGAGGCCGAAGATGATTAAACGCCTGGGAAAACGCTTCGTTGCGCCCTTGGATCCGGTGATGATGGCGGGCCTCGGATTGCTGGTGGCCACCAGCCTGGTCGTGTTGTATAGCGCAAGCGACGGCAATCTCGCCATGGTTGGCAAGCAGTTCGCCAACATGCTGGTAGCGCTCGTTGCGATGTGGCTGATTGCCAACATGCCGCTGCACTACCTGTTGCGCAGCGCCGTGCCGATATATGTGCTCGGAATGGTCCTCCTGCTGCTGGTCGCCAAATGGGGCGACGTCAGCCACGGCGCCCGGCGCTGGCTCAACCTGGGCGTTGCCACCATCCAGCCGTCGGAGCTGATGAAGATCGCGGTGCCGCTGATGATGGCCTGGTATTTCGAGAAGCACGAAGCCGCCCTGACCCTCAGGAACTATTTTGTGGCGACGCTATTGCTTGCGGCGCCCATCGCCCTGATCGCGCGCCAACCGGACCTGGGCACCGCGATACTGATCGCGGCCAGCGGCTTTTACGTACTGTTTCTTGCCGGACTTTCGTGGCGCGTGATGCTGGCCACCCTGATTGCCGGGCTGGCGGCGGCAAAGCCGCTGTGGTCCATGCTCCACGATTACCAGCGGCACCGCATCCTGATGCTGTTCGATCCGGCGCAGGACGCCCTGGGCAAGGGCTACCACACTATCCAGGGCATGATCGCGGTCGGTTCGGGCGGATTGCTGGGTAAGGGCTACATGAACGGCTCGCAAACACACCTGGATTTCCTGCCGGAGCGCACCACTGATTTCATTTTTGCGGTGTTCTCCGAGGAATTCGGGTTCATCGGCGCGTTTGTGCTGCTTGGGCTCTATCTGATCGTTATCGCGCGCGGATTCGTCATCACCGCCGAAGCATCGACCTATTTCACACGCCTGCTGGCCGGCAGCTTGACGCTGACGTTTTTTACGTACGCCTTTGTCAACATGGGGATGGTGACCGGCATATTGCCTGTGGTGGGCGTACCCCTGCCGTTGATCAGCTATGGCGGCACTTCCATGCTTACGCTTGCACTGGGTTTTGGCATGCTGATGAGCATACATACGCATAAGCAACTGGTTAAAACATGAGGAAGCGGACATGAAGATTCAAACCGGATTGGTGCTGGTGGCGGCGCTCGCGCTTGCCGGGTGCGGCACGCTGAAGCACCGAACGGACGGGCAGCATTCCGGCTCCGGCGGAGGCTATCTGGCCGGCGATGGTCCGGGGTCCGAGGACGCCGCCCGGCTCGGTGCTGCGCCGGACGCCGTGCCGCGCGACGAACCGCTGCACCGGTATGCCAACCGCCCTTACGATGCCCTGGGTGAGCATTACGTCCCGCTTTCCGCGCCCGGCACCTACAAGGAGCGCGGCGTGGCCTCGTGGTACGGCAAGAAATTTCACGGCCAGCGAACCTCCAGCGGCGAGGTATACGACATGTACGGCATGACGGCCGCGCACAAAACGCTGCCCATACCCAGCTATGCGCGCGTGACCAACCCGCGCAACGGGCGATCGGTGATCGTGCGCGTGAACGATCGGGGCCCGTTTGTCCGCGGCCGCATCATGGATCTTTCGTATGCAGCGGCATACAGGCTCGATATCATCAGCCGGGGCAGCGAAGAGGTGGAGGTGGAGAGCATCGCCCCCGGGCAGCGAGCGCCCACCGTTCAGGCGATGGCTGCGGAGCCGGTACTGGTCGAGCCGTTGAAGCCAGAACCGGCGCCGCCTGTTTCCGCTGCCCCGGTGGCACCTGCGGCCGCGGGGGGCGTCTTCCTGCAACTGGGTTCGTTCCGTTCCCCTCAGGGCGCGGAAGATTTTCTCGCGCGCATGCGCGAACAACTGGGCGACCAGGGCAAACAATTTTCCTTGTCCACGCTGGATGGACTGACGCGCGTGCACCTCGGGCCTTACCGCAACGCGGAGGAAGCGCGCGCCTCCGCCGAAAAGCTTGAGGCCCGGCTGGGTTTCAAACCATTTGTAAGTACGCACTAGCCGTGAATATAATAGGCACCCGGCGACTGGGGGAATGGCTATCGGCTGCGTGCCTCGTGCATGAACTGCCGACAGAGTGGGCCCCACGGACGGGAATCTATTTAACTGTAGGGGAATTCCATGCTTTGCTCTAAATGTGGCGCATCAAATCGGGATGACGAGAATTTCTGCCGGTCGTGTCTGCAACCTTTGACCGGTGGGGTCTGGCAGCCGCCGAAAAGCGATGTGCTGTCTGCTGCCGGCGTGTTGGAGGACGGAGGTTACGCCGGCTTCTGGGAGAGGTTCGCCGCACTGTTCCTGGACGGCATCGTGCTGTGGATCATATCCATGGTGGTGAACTTTGGCCTGGGCCTAGCCCTGGGCATTGCTGCGGGCGCCTCAGGCGGCGGCATGTCCCCGGCAATCATGCTTGTATTCTCCGTCTCGCCCTTGCTCATCGCGGCAATCTACTTTGTCTCCATGGAGTCCGGGGAGCGGGGAGCGACATTTGGCAAGCGCTGGCTGAAGCTGAGGGTGGTGAACACGGGCGGCGAGCGCATCGGCGTAGGAAGGGCGTTGCTGCGTTACGTGGCGCATGCGCTGTCGGACGTCACCTTGCTGATCGGTTATCTGATCCAGCCCTTCACCGGAAAGAAGCAGGCCCTGCACGACATGGTATCTGGAACCATGGTGGTCAAGACCGAAAAGACCAGCAACACGGTGGCGATCGTGGTTGCTGTGGTTGCGCTGTTCTTCGTGATGATCGCGGTGGTGGGCATCTTGGCCGCGGTGGCCATTCCGGCGTATCAGGACTACGTCACCAAGGCTAAGACGGTACAGGCCGTTCAGATCGGCAACATGGCCGCCAAGGCCGTGGAAAGCTACTATGTCCAGACCGGAAAGATTCCCGCCTCGATCGCTGAAACCAAGGCTCAGCTTCCGATGCCCAACTTCATTTCCGACATCAGGGTAGACCCGCAAAGCGGCGAGGTCCAGGTCGTATTCGCCAGCAATCTGGGTGCGGCCATCGGTGGCAAGGCGCTGTCTTTCGATGCCTCCCAGTCTGCCGACGGGCATATCGTATGGAAATGCAGCGGCAACGGTATTCCTCCCAAGCTCCTGCCGCAGAACTGCCGCTAACACCGGCTCGGGCGGCCGGGAGTATCGCTTGATGCGAGCCGCCCCAGCTGGCGGCTCGCGTTGTTGACCTAGCCCGGCACCTGCCCGCCGCTCACGCGCTCGATGCCTGCCAGATCGGGCACGGAGAGCACGCTGCGATAACCCCGCTGGCACAGCAGCGCCCTCACCGGTGCCCCCTGGTCATGGCCGTGCTCAAACAGCAGCCACCCCCCCGGTCGCAAAAAATCCTTTCCCCCCGCCACCAAGTGGCGGATGTCGCGCAGGCCGTCACTCCCCGAGCTCAATGCGCGCACGGGCTCGAACCTCAAGTCGCCCTGCGACAGGTGTGGATCGCCCTCTGCGATGTATGGGGGGTTGGACACAATCATGTCGAAGCGCATGCCGGGCAAAGCGTCGAACCAGTCGCTTTCCAGCAGCCTCACGTTGTCCAGGGCCAGCCGGCGCGCATTTTCCCTGGCGACGGCGAGCGCCTCGGAAGACACGTCGCACGCCCAGACCTCCGCTTCCGGGCGCGCGTGGGCAACGGATAGTGCAACGGCGCCGCTGCCGGTGCCCAAATCCAGCACCCGCGCGGAGCCAGACGGCGGTAAGCGCTGCAAGGCCAACTCCACCAGCAGTTCCGTCTCCGGGCGCGGGATCAGCGTGGCGGGGGTGACCTTGAACGCCAGGCCAAAGAATTCGCGCTCGCCCAGGATGTAGGCCACCGGCTCCCCCCGCAGCCGGCGCCGAAGCATGGCCTCATAGCTCGCCAGCTGTTCAGGGCTGGGTGCGGTTTCGGGATGCGCCAGCAGCCAGGCTCGCGGCTTGTCCAGCGCATGCTGGAGCAGGTATTGCGCCTCCAGGCGCGCGCTAGTATGGTCCAGCATCAGCGCCCCTGCCAGCGTTGCGGCATCTTCGCCCAGAATCTGCTCGACGCTGCGCGGCGCGGAGCCGGCCATGCTCGGTTAGCTCTCTTCGGCCAGCGCCGCCAGTTGCTCGGCCTGATGCTCGGCCATCAGCGCGCCGGTCAGTTCGCCGATGTCGCCGTCCATGATCGCATCCATCTTGTACAGCGTGAGGTTAATGCGGTGGTCGGTGACGCGCCCTTGCGGAAAGTTGTAGGTGCGGATGCGCTCGGAGCGGTCTCCGCTGCCCACCAGCGACTTGCGCTCGGCGGCTATCTTGCTGTGCGCCTCGCGCTCCTGCTTGTCCTTGATGCGCGCGGCCAGCACGCGCATGGCCTGCGCCTTGTTCTGGTGCTGGGAGCGCCCGTCCTGGCACTCCACCACGGTGCCGGTGGGCAGGTGGGTGATGCGCACAGCCGAGTCGGTCTTGTTGATGTGCTGGCCGCCCGCGCCAGAGGCGCGAAAGGTGTCTATGCGGAGATCGGCGGGATTGAGCACGACGTCGCCGACTTCGTCCGCCTCGGGCAGGATGGCAACGGTGCAGGCCGAGGTGTGGATGCGCCCCTGCGCCTCGGTGGCCGGGACGCGCTGCACGCGATGCGCGCCGGACTCGAACTTGAGTACCGAATAGGCGCCATGGCCGATGATGCGGGCGATGATTTCCTTGTAGCCGCCGACTTCGCCGGGGCTTTCCGAGATGACTTCAACCTGCCAGCGGTGACGCTCGGCAAAGCGGGTATACATGCGGAACAGGTCGCCCGCGAACAGCGCAGCCTCGTCGCCGCCGGTGCCCGCGCGCACTTCGAGGATGACGTTGCGCTCGTCGTTGGGGTCCTTGGGCAGCAACAGCTTCTGCAGCTCGGCCTCCAACTGCTCCAGCCTCGCCTTGCCGGCCTTCACCTCCTCGTCGGCGAACTCGCGCATTTCCGGGTCCGCAAGCATGTCGGTCGCCGCCGCGATGTCCGCCTCGCAGCCCTGGTAGGCATGGTAATGCTCCACCACCGGCTCCAGCTCCGCCCGCTCGCGGCTGAGCTTGCGGAAGTTCTCCATGTCGCGGGTGGCGCCTTCGCTGCTCAAAAGGTGGTTGACCTCGTCCAGGCGCGCACTGAGCTGGGCGAGCTTGGCACTGATGCTGGGTTTCATTCGGGAGTATGGAGCTGGTACAGCCGGTGTACGGTGTCGAGAAAAGCGTCGCGCTCGCCGGTTTGCATCTGATTCAGCGCATGGGTGGGCGCATGCAGGAATTTGTTGGTGAGGCCATTGCTCAGCGCCTCCAGCACCTTCTCGGGCGGCTCGCCCCTGGCCAGGAGGCGCATGGCTTTTTCCAGTTCGTGGCGGCGCTGACGGTCCGCATGGTCGCGCAGCGCACGGATGGTGGGCACCACTTCGCGCGATTCCATCCAGTGCACGAAATTCGACACGCCCGCGTCGATGATGACCTCCGCCTGCTTGACCGCGCTCTGCCGCGCATCCAGGCCGTCGCGTACCAGCTCACCGAGGTCATCCACGCTGTACAGGAACACGTCGTTGAGCTCTCCGACCTCCGCTTCCACGTCGCGCGGCACCGCCAGGTCCACGATGAACAGCGGCCTGTGCTTGCGCTGCTTCAGCGCACGCTCGACCATGCCCTTGCCGAGGATGGGCAGGGGGCTGGCGGTGCAGGTGACGATGATGTCGTGCTGCGCCAGCTGGTCCGGCAGTTCGTTGAGGGTGATGGCATTGCCATTGATACGGCGCGCCAGCACCTGCGCCCGCTCCAGCGTCCGGTTAGCGACCGTGATCTTCTTCGGCTGTTTGGCCGCGAAGTGCACAGCATTGAGCTCGATCATCTCGCCCGCCCCGATGAATAGCAGGCTTTGCTCGGCGATGGTGGGATAGATGCGCTCGGCCAGCTTCACCGCGGCCGCCGCCATGGAGACCAGGTTGGCCCCGATTTCGGTCTGCGAGCGCACGTCCTTGGCCACCGAAAAGGTGCGCTGGAACAGCTTGTGCAGCATGAAGCCCAGGGTGCCCGCCTGCTCGGCCGAGCGGACTGCCTGCTTCATCTGCCCCAGTATCTGCGGCTCGCCCAGCACCATGGAATCCAGTCCGCTCGCCACCCGGAACGCGTGCTTGACCGCCTGCTCGCGCGGCAGGGTATACAGGTAAGGCTCGATTTCGGCCGGGCGCAGCTTGTGGTATTCGGCCAGCCACTGGATGGGCTGCGCAGGTTCCTGGGTGCTGCAATACACCTCGGTGCGGTTGCAGGTGGACAGGATGGTCGCCTCCTTGGCCGCACCGTGGTCGACCAGATTGCGCAGCGCCGGCTCCATGGTTTCCGCATTGAACGCAACCTGCTCGCGGACGTTGAGCGGCGCGGTTTGATGGTTAATGCCGAATGCGAATAACTGCATGTTTCCAGCCAAAATTGGGTCTATGAACCAGGGTTGACTCCAGATTATAGTGGCAAAGGAGAAGGATTACTATCCATACGCGGCTCCCGGGGATACCGGTGCCACCCGCTATTTACTGCTCCAGGGCGCCACCTTGGGCAGCAACAGCATGCCCGGCACGGCCAGAAGGGCACACAGCAGGAAAAATCCCGTCCAGCCCAGCAATTCGACAAACCAACCCGAGGCTGCGTTCATGAAGGTGCGCGGCACGGCGGCCAGGCTGGTGAACAGGGCGAGCTGGGTCGCGGTATAGGCGGGATTGGCCGCCCGCGCAATATAGGCGACGAACGCCACGGTTCCCATGCCGGTGCCGAACGCCTCCATGGCGACCACGACGGCGAGCTGGGAGCGCTCGGCCGCGCCAACGTCCGCATGGTGGCCTTGGGCCGCCAGCCAGGCGAAGCCGAAAATCGTGGCCAGCTGCGCCAGGCCGAATACCCATAAGCCCCGATTGATGCCCAGCTTGAGCATCCACAGGCCCCCCAGCACGCCGCCGATCAGGTTGGGCCAGGTTCCGGCATTCTTGGCGATCAGGGCGAGGTCCATCCTGGAAAAGCCCATATCGAGATAAAACGGCGTGGCCAGCGCGGTACACATGCTGTCGCCCAGCTTATACAGGAACAGGAAAGTCAGAATCACCAGCGCGCTGCGCCAGCCCTGGCGCGTAATGAATTCGCGGAACGGCTCGACCACCGCCTCGCGCAGGGTTCTGGGCGGTGCGGCGCGGTGCGGCTCGCGCACGGACAGGGCCATGACCATGCCCGGCAGCATGAACAGCGCGGTGACGAGGAAGACCACGCTCCACGGCAGATATTCGGAGAGTGCCATGGAAAGTGAGCCCGGTATCAGCGCGGAAAGGCGGTACGCGGTGATGGCAACCGCATTGCCCAGGCCCAGCTCGGCATCTGCCAGCAGCTCGCGGCGGTATGCGTCGAGTGCGATGTCCTGGGTGGCGCTCATGAAGGCAAGCAGGGTGCACACCAGCGCAATCGTGAAGATGTCCGCCTGCGGGGAGAAGCCGCCCAGCAGGGCTATCAGGGCCAGCAGGCCTGCCTGGCTGATCAGCATCCAGCCGCGCCGCCGCCCGAGCAAGGGCACGACGTAGCGATCCAGGAACGGCGACCAGATAAACTTCCAGGTATAGGGAAACTGGATCAGCGCGAAAGCGCCTATCGTCTTGAGGTCCACGCACTCAGTCTTGAGCCAGGCCGGAACCAGGTTGAGCAGCAGGAACAGCGGCATGCCGGAAGAGAACCCGGTGGTCACGCATATCAGGATGCGCCGGCTGAAGAGTTGCCGCCAGGCCGTCATGCCCGCCGGAAACGGTACACGGCCATGCTGCCCAGCAGATTGGGCAGCACGCTCACTTCGCTGCCGCGCGTCATCACGCGGCGGTCGAGTATCTGTACCTGATGCTTGCGACAGAACGCCTCGAAGTCGTGCAAGGTGCACAGGTGGACGTTGGGGGTGTCGTACCACTGGTAGGGCAGTTCCTCGGAAACCGGCATGTGGCCGTTCAGGATCTGGAGCCGGTTCGTCCAGTAACCGAAGTTGGGAAAGCTCACGATGCCCTCGCTCCCCACGCGCAGCATCTCGTTCACCAGCGCCTCGGTATGGCGCGTGGCCTGCAGCGTCTGCGAAAGAATGACGAAATCGAAGGACCGGGTCTCGAAGCCGGACAGTCCGGAATCGAGGTTGCCCTGGATCACGTTCATGCCATTTCTGATACCGGCCACGATATTCGCGTCGCTGATTTCCACGCCGTAGCCGCGCACCTTGCGGGTATCCTTGAGATAGCGCAACAGGCTGCCGTCGCCGCAGCCCAGGTCGAGTACGGACGCGCCCTGCGGAATCCACGCCGCGATGGCGGCGAAGTCGGGACGGCTCGCGGCCAGTTTTGCCGAGTCCTGCGGGTTCATCGCACCTCTCCGGCAATGCGCCCAAGATAGGCGCGCACGACTTCGTGGTAATGCTCGTGCTGCATCAGGAATGAGTCGTGGCCATGGGTGGAGGCGATCTCGGCATAGCTCACGTTCCGCCGGTTATGCAACAGCGCCTGCACGATCTCCCGCGAACGCTCCGGCGAAAAGCGCCAGTCCGAGGAGAACGACAGAACCAGGAATTCCGCGCGAGCCGCGGCGAATGCGCGGTCCAGATCGCCGTCCTGTGCGCGCGCCGGGTCGAAGTAGTCCAGGGCCTTGGTCATCAGGAGATAGGTGTTGGCATCGAAATAGCCGGCAAACTTGTCGCCCTGGTAGCGCAGATAGGACTCGATCTCGAACTCGATGCCATAGGTGTAGCCGAGCTTGCCCGAACGCAGGCTGCGCCCGAACTTGTCCGCCATGGCGTCGTCCGACAGGTAGGTGATATGCCCCAGCATGCGCGCCAACCGCAGGCCGCGCTTGGGCACTGCGTTGTGCTCGTAGAAATCGCCGCCGTGGAAATCCGGGTCGGTGAGGATGGCGTTGCGCGCCACGTCGTTGAAAGCGATGTTCTCAGCCGTCAGGTGCGGCGCGGTGGCGATGGCCAGCACATGGCGCACGCGCTCCGGGTAGGATAGCGACCACTGCAGCGCCTGCATGCCGCCCAGGCTGCCGCCGATCACCGCGGCGAACTGCGTGATCCCCAGCCGGTCGGCCAGCAGCGCCTGGCTGCGAACCCAGTCCTCCACGGTCACCACCGGGAAGCTGGCGCCATAGGGCTTGCCGGTCTGTTGATTGATACTGGCGGGCCCGGTGGAGCCGTGGCATCCGCCCAGGTTGTTCACCCCGATGACGAAGAAGCGGTCAGTGTCCACCGGTTTGCCCGGCCCTATCATGTTGTCCCACCAGCCGATGTTCTTGGGCTGGTCGGCATAATAGCCCGCCACGTGGTGATGGCCGGACAGGGCATGGCACACCAGGATGGCATTCGACTTGTCGGCATTCAGCCTGCCGTAAGTCTCGTACACCAGCTCGTAGCGCGGCAGCACCGCGCCGCTCTGGAACGTAAACGGGGTGTCGAACCGGGCAATTTGCGCCGAAACCTGTCCTACCGATGAATCCACTAGCCAATATCCCAAAAACAAAAACCCGCTCGGCTTGCAGGCTAGAGCGGGTTTGTTCGCTTTAGCTGGTATGTTTTACGTGCCCCGCAAGCTGAGCTCAAATCGGCACGGTTTCAAGTTTGGTGGTTTTGGCGGAAGATGTCAATCGCCGGCTCGCCTCTGCGCGCGGATCTTCGACAACTGCCTGTCGTGCAGGCCGGACAGCAGGGCCGCCGCTGCGAGGGCGCCCGCGAGACACATGAGCATATCCGTCTGCGTGTCCCAGACGTAACCCTGGGTACCGAGGAAGGCCTCGGTATCGGCCGGGCTGGAAAGGGAGGCCGCCCACTCCAGTATTTCGTACAGGGCCGAAAATGCCAGCGGCACCGCGACCGACATGAAGCTCAGCCATCCGCCCGCCTTCACCGGCGAGGTCCGGGCAAGGATTTCGCGCACGACGATCGCCGGCCCAAAACCCTGCCAGAAATGGCCGATCTTGTCGTAGTTGTTGCGCGTCCAGCCGAACCAGTCTTCCATCCAGAAGCCAAGCGGCACCTTGGCGTAGGAATAATGGCCTCCCAGCATCAGCACCATGGCATGGATGGCGATCAGCGTGTAGGCGAGGCTGGTCAGGGGAAATCGACGGTAGGTCAGCAGCAGAACGGGCAGGGCGACCATGAACGGCAGCGTCTCCAGCGCCCAGGTCAGGCGGGTATCCTGCACGTCGACGCCGGACCAGGTCCAGAATGCCAGCACGACAATCAACAGTGCTGCCGGGTATTTATGTGTACGCATGCGCGCCGAAGCCGATCCCCCCGCTGCTACAGCGAATTCAGCCTATCCAGCAGCTCGCGTATCTTCATCGGATCCTCCGCGCGCAGGATCTTCTGGGCGAGGGGCGCAATTTCCGGCAGGCTGGTGGTGAGCACGCGCTGCTTGACGCCGAGCAGTTGGGAGGGGTGCATGGAGAACTGCCGCAGGCCGAAGCCCAGCAGCAGGCGGGTGTAATCCAGCTCACCCGCCATTTCGCCGCACACCGAGATGGGCACGCCCGCCTTGTTGGCGCCGGAAATGATGTGTGCCAGGAGGTGCAGCACCGCGGGGTGCAGCGGGTCGTACAGGTGCGCCACCTCTTCGTCGGTGCGGTCTATCGCCAGGGTGTACTGGATCAGGTCGTTGGTGCCGATGGAAAGGAAATCCAGCTTTTTCGTGAACACGTTGAGCGCCAGTGCCGCTGCCGGTATCTCGATCATGCCCCCTATCGGAATGTTGCGGTTATAGGGGATGCCCTCTTCGTCCAGCCCCTGCTTGACGTGGGCGACGAACTGCAGGGTCTGGTTGATTTCCGCGACGCTGGAGAGCATCGGCACCAGTATCTTGACGTTGCCGTAGTGCGAAGCCCGCAGCAGGGCGCGCAGCTGGGTGCGGAACAGCTGCGGCTCGGCCAGCGAGAGGCGGATGGCGCGCAAGCCGAGCGCAGGGTTGCTGGCGACGCGCTTGGCGTTGTTGAGCTGCTTGTCGGCGCCCAGATCGAACGTGCGTATGACGACGGGCAGCCCCTTCATGCCTTCCGCTGCTTCGCGATAGGCGGCAAACTGCTCCTCCTCGTCGGGCAGGTCATCACGGTTGAGGAACAGGAATTCGCTGCGGAACAGCCCCACGCCGGTCGCACCGTTCTTCCGCACTTCGGCTACATCCTGCGGCATCTCGATGTTCGCGTGCAGTTCGATGACCTCGCCGTCCAGCGTGTTGGCGCGGGCGGTGCGCAGGCGGCGCAGCTTTTGCCGCTCCAGCTCGATCTGGCTCTGGCGCAGTTTGTACTCGGCAAGAATCTGCTTGTCGGGGTTGACGATGATGACGCCCTGCGCGCCATCCACGATGAGTGAGTCGTTTTCGCGCAGCAGGCCGCGCGCGTGGTGCAGGCCCACCACGCAGGGCGTGTTCAGCCCGCGTGCGATGATGGCGGTGTGCGAAGTGGCACCGCCAAGGTCCGTGATAAAGCCGGCAAACTGGTGCGGCTTGAGTTGGATCAGGTCGGCCGGGCTCAGGTCGTGCGCCACCAGCACCACATTGCCATCATGGTCAGGCGTGGGCGGGACATGGCCGGGATGGCCGAGCAGGGACTTGAGCACGCGCTCAACCACCTGTACCACGTCGGACTTGCGCTCGCGCAGGTAGCTGTCCTCGAACGCATCGAAGTGAGCCGCTAGGTCGTCCATCTGCACCTTGAGCGCCCACTCGGCGTTGCACTGCTCGCGCTCTATCATTTCGCGCGGCGCCCGGCTGATGTGACCGTCGTTCAGAATCATCAGGTGCAGGTCGAGGAAAGCTTCGAATTCCTCGCCCGCGTTCTGGGGGCGGCTGCCATATAGTCCTTCAAGCTCCTTGCGCGTGGCCTCCAAGGCGGTATCGAAGCGCGCAACTTCTTCCTGCACCAGATTTTTGGGAAGCACATAGTGCGCCACCTCGAGCGAGGTGTGCGACACGAGATGCGCATAGCCGATGGCGATGCCGCTCGATACGGGAATGCCATGCAGGGTAAAACTCATTCACCCTCTCCGAAATAGTCATTTATCAGCGCCTGGATAGCGGCCATCGCTTCCTGCTCCTTGTCGCCGCTGGTCTCGATGGCGATGGTCGATCCCTTGGCCGCGGCCAGCATCATCACGCCCATGATGCTTTTTGCATTAATGCGGCGGCCGTTGCGCGCAAGCCACACCTCGCAGGGAAACTGCGCCGCGAGCTGGGAGAGCTTGGCTGAGGCGCGGGCGTGCAGGCCCAGCTTGTTCTTAATCAGGACCTCACTTTGCAGCATGGCATGCGTCGCTTGGCACGGAATTGATTGGAACGATGCAGTCGCGGCCGCCTTCCAGGGCGATCCGGGCAAGCTCCTCCAGGGGCTTGCCTGCATTGGTTACGACGCGCAGCAGCATCGGCAGGTTCAGCCCGGCTACGCCCGCCACATTGGGCAACTGGCACAGGTCGGTGGCGATGTTGCTGGGGGTGGCGCCATACATGTCGGCCAGCAACAGCACCCCATCGCCCTTGTCCAGATGCGCGACCACCGCGCGCCCCTCGGCCTTCTTGCGCTCGGGATCGTCATTCGGCCGGATGGAGAGCACCATCAGGCTCTGCGGTGCCGACCCCAGCACGTGCGCGACGCAATCCACCAGGGCGTCGCCCAGTCCGTTATGCGTTACCAGTATTATTCCCGCCAATTCAAAATGCTCCCGCCAAGTTGGAATACGCACCCGTCACAGCAGGTGCAGCAAGCGTGCCACCAGGAGGGATGCAATGACCATGAACACCAGGCCGTACCTGAGGAATGTGCGCACAAACCACGCGTTCGCGGCGTCGGCACGCCTTTCCTCCGCCACGACTTTGCTGATCTCGCTCAGCGCGCGCTTTCCGACAGCGCGCTTGATGTTTTGTTCAATTCGGTCCTGCTGTGCAGGGCCCGGGTCGTTTGCGCTCATGGTTCAACTTCGCTGACTGTGGCCTTGTCCGTGAATTCTAGCCTTTTCTGCAGCGCGGCGGTGATGTGTACCCCGCCCGCCGCATCGACCAGCATGGCCTCGTCAAGTTGCATCCTGCGCGCGGCCTCGCGCCAGCCCGCAGCGCCGGAAACGAAAAGGGGCTTGGACGCGGCATCCGACAGGACTCCTGCGTGGGCCCCGTGCGTCAGGATGGTGACCGCCTGCACACCCTGTACCGGTTGCCCGGTGCGGGGATCGATCAGGTGGCAATAGCGCTTTCCCCCCAGCTCAAAGTAGCGCTGGTAGTCCCCGGAGGTGCCGATGGCCTCTCCGTCACGCAACTCCAGCATGGCCATTGGCCCCGGCTTGCGCGGATGCTGGATTCCCACGCGCCACGGGCGGTCGCCGTGCGCGCCCAGCGCCAGCACGTTGCCGCCGATGTTGATGAGCGCGTTGCGCACGCCCATTTTCCTCAGGATTTCCGCCGCGCGGTCCAGCGCGTAGCCCTTGGCATAGCCGCCGAGATCGAGCTGCACCGCCCTGTTGCGGCTGCCGATGCGGTCTCCATCGAACAGCAGGTCGCTCATTTGCGGCTTCGCCTCGGTCAGGTCCGCGACCCGCCTCGGGTCGGGGAGCGCAGCCTTGAACTCATCGGCATGAAAGCCCCACAGCTCGACCAGTCCGCCGATGGCCGGGTTGAACAGCCCTTCCGATTGCGTTGATAGCTGCGCCGCATCCTTCAGGATGATTTCCAATTCGGGCGTAACTTGCCTGCGGTCGCCTCGCGCTATGGCCGCGTTCAACTCGCTCAGCTCGGAGGCCTTCCAGGCATGCAGCTTATTGTGCAGGCGCTGGAACTCTTGCATTACCGCCGCCACCGCCTGCCGCGCCTTGGCTTCTTGCTCGCCATACACGCTGACTTCCACCAGCGTGCCGAAGACGTAGCCCTGCTCCTGATAGGCCGGCGGTTCTTTGCTGCAGCCCGCAAGCGCGAGGGCCCACCACAGGGGCAAGGCGGCGAACAGCAGGGTCCTGGCGCTGCTCGCAAGGCACTGCCCGGAACCGTGTCGTGCCGTCAAGCTGCCGCGCCCTCCAATTCCAGGGCCGCCGCCAGCATGGCCAGCCGCGCCACCACGCCGAACGCGTAGAACCGGTTGGGCGTGTCGTCCGGCGCGCGTTCGGGATTGGGCAGGGTGCAGCTGGTCTCGAAGGCGAGCGGCACGAAGTGCATGCCGGGGGCATTGAGGTTCTCGTCGATACCGCGCCCGGTGTGCACGCGGTAGAAACCGCCCACCACGTAGCGGTCCATCATGTAGACCACTGGCTCTGCCACCGCTTCGTTGATGTGCTCGAAGGTGTACACACCTTCCTGCACCAGCACGTCATGCACCTGCAGGCCTTCCTTCACCACCGCCATCTTGTTGCGCTGGCGGCGCGAGAGATGGCGTACTTCCTCCGGGTCCTTGATGGTCATGATACCCATGCCATAGGTGCCGGCGTCAGCCTTGACGATGACAAAAGGCGCTTCCTTGACGCCGTACTGGGCATATTTTTCGCGGATCTTCTGCAAGACCAGATCCACCTTGGACACCAGGCAGTCCTCGCCGGTTTGCGCCTGGAAGTCTATTTCGCCGCAGTGGTCGAATATCGGGTTGATGAGCCAGGGCTCTATGCCGATCAGCTCTGCGAATTCGGTCGCCACTTTGTCGTAGGCGGCGAAATGCCGGGACTTGCGGCGCGTGGTCCATCCGGCTTCCAGGGGCGGCAACACGGTCTGCTCCAGGTTCTTGAGGAGGTCGGGCACACCCGCGGAAAGATCATTGTTTAGCAATACCACGCAGGGGTCGAAGCCTTCGACCCCGAGGCGGTTGCCGGTGCGCACCATCGGCTCCAGGGTAAGGGTGGTGCCATCGGCCAGTTGCAGGGGCGTTGGCGTGGTGATTTCCGGCAGCAGGCTGCCGATGCGCACGCGCAGCCCCGCGTGCTTGAGGATGGTGGCAAGCCTGGCGACGTTCTGCAAATAGAACTGGTTGCGGGTATGGCTTTCGGGAATTAGCAGGATACCGCGGGCCTCGGGGCAGATCTTTTCGATCGCGCTCTGGGTGGCCTGCACGCACAGCGGCATGAAATCGGGGTTCAGGTTGTTGAATCCCCCGGGGAACAGGTTGGTGTCCACCGGCGCCAGCTTGAAGCCGCTGTTACGCAGGTCCACGGACGAATAAAACGGTGGCGTGTGCTCCAGCCACTGGGTGCGCAGCCAGTGTTCAATGGCGGGCTGCGCATTGAGGATGCGCTGCTCCAGGTCAAGCAGGGGACCGCTGTGGGCGATGGATAGGTGGGGAACCATAATGTGTCCGGGGATTCAAAGTCCGTGCATTTTAGCCTATAGCGTAGCGCCGGGATGGCGGACGGCGCGAGGTGGTAGAATGCGCCCCGTCATTTCAAGGCACCTATTCCAAGACAGAACCATGCTTTCTACGGCAAATATTACCATGCAGTTCGGCGCCAAGCCGTTGTTTGAAAACGTCTCCGTCAAGTTCGGCGACGGCAACCGCTACGGCCTGATCGGTGCCAATGGCTGCGGCAAGTCTACCTTCATGAAGATCCTGGGCGGCGACCTGGAACAAACCTCGGGCGAGGTGATGCTGGACAAGACCGAGCGCCTGGGTAAGCTACGCCAGGACCAGTTCGCCTATGAAGACAAGCGCGTGCTGGACGTGGTGATGATGGGCCATGGCGAAATGTGGGCGGCAATGCAGGAACGGGACGCGATCTACGCCAATCCCGATGCCTCCGAAGAAGACTATATGCGCGCTGCCGACCTGGAAGCGGTGTTCGCCGAATACGACGGTTATACCGCCGAGGCGCGGGCGGGTGAGCTGCTGCTGGGTGTGGGCATACCGATCGAGCAGCATGCCGGTCCCATGAGCGCCGTCGCACCCGGCTTCAAGTTGCGCGTGCTGCTGGCGCAGGCGTTGTTCGCCAACCCGGACATCCTGCTGCTGGACGAGCCGACCAACAACCTGGACATCAACACCATCCGCTGGCTGGAAGACGTTCTCAACGCACGGGGCAGCACCATGGTGATCATCTCGCACGACCGCCATTTCCTGAACAGCGTATGCACCCACATGGCTGATCTGGACTACGGTAAGATTACCGTGTATCCGGGCAACTACAACGATTACATGCTGGCCTCGACCCAGGCTCGCGAACAGCAGTCGGCGGACAACGCCAAGGCCAAGGAAAAGATCGCCGAATTGAAGGCCTTCGTGGCCCGCTTCTCGGCGAACGCATCCAAGGCCAAGCAGGCCACATCGCGTGCGCGCCAGATCGAAAAGATCAAGGTCGAGGACATCAAGCCCTCCAGCCGCCAGTACCCCTTCATCCGTTTCGAGTACGACGAGCGCGAGAAGCTGCACCGCACCGCGGTGGAGGTGCAGAAGATGGCCAAAGGCTATGACCGCATGCTGTTCTCCAACGTGAACTTCCGTATCGACGCGGGTGAAAAAGTCGCCATCATCGGCCCGAACGGTATCGGCAAGACCACCCTGCTGCGCTGTCTGGCGGGCGACCTCGCTGCGGATACCGGCACCATCAAGTGGGCGGACAAGGCGAAGCTGGGCTATTATGCCCAGGATCACGCCGCGGATTTCGCCGAAGACAAGCTGATGATGGACTGGATGACGGATTGGCGCGGTCCCTCCGACGACGACCAGGTGGTGCGCGGCACGCTGGGCCGTCTGCTATTTTCAGGCGACGACGTGAAGAAGAAGGTGAAGGTGCTTTCGGGCGGCGAGAAGGGCCGCATGCTGTTCGGCAAGCTGATGCTGCAGAAACCCAACGTGCTGCTGATGGACGAACCGACCAACCACATGGACATGGAGGCGATCGAGTCGCTCAACACCGCGCTCGACCTGTACAAGGGCACCCTGATCTTCGTCAGCCATGATCGCGAGTTCGTGTCCTCGCTCGCCACGCGGATCATCGAGATTTCGCACAAGGGCGTAACCGATTACCACGGCACGTACGAAGAGTACCTGCGCAGCCAAGGGATGGTGGCATAATCCGCAGTAAATGACCGCACCGGGCGCACACTCCCCCATGCTTCCATCCGGCGCCATTGGCGTTTTCGATTCCGGCGTGGGGGGGCTGTCGGTACTGCGCCACATCCGCGCGGCATTGCCGAACGAGCGCCTGATCTACGTGGCCGATTCCGGCCACGTCCCCTACGGCGGCAAGCCCCCTGCATACATCGAGGGGCGCTCCATCGCCATCACGCAGTTCCTCGTTGAACAGGGGGCTGACGCCGTGGTCGTCGCCTGCAATACCGCAACCGCCGCAGCAGTAGCCACGCTGCGCAGACGTTTCAGCCTGCCCATCGTAGGCATGGAACCGGCGATCAAGCCGGCCGTCGCCGCCACCAGAAGCGGCGTGGTCGGCGTGCTGGCCACCGTCGGCACCCTGGAAAGTGCGCGCTTTGCGGCGTTGCTGGAGCGCTATGCCGAGGAGGTCGAAATCATCACGCAGGGCTGCCCGGGCCTCGTCGAGCAGGTCGAGTGCGGCGACCTGGCGGGGGCCGCCACCCGCTCTCTTGTCGAACGCTACACCGAACCACTGCTTGCGCGCGGCGCGGATACCCTGATACTAGGCTGCACGCATTATCCCTTCCTTGCACCACTGATCGCCGAGGCCGTAGGCCCCGGCATCGCCCTGGTGGATACCGGTGAGGCGGTGGCGCGCCAGCTTCAGCGCCGCCTGCGCGAGGAACTCCCGTCCCGCGTGGCCGGACAGGTGGCCGCATCGCAATTCTTCACCAGCGGCGACGCTGCGCAGGCCTCGCGCATCTTGAGCAGCCTATGGGGACGCGAGGTCACCGCCTGGCGGCTGCCCGACCTCTACGCCTAGGATAGACTGCGGCGGGCGGCAAAAGCGCATGCCGGTTGATACCCGTATGCTATTATAAAAACGCCGCATCGCCGCGGCCGCGCACCCACATCCACCTTGGAGCGAAAATCATGCAGCGTTCCCCGTCTCGTGTTGCCCTACTTTCCGGTTTGACGGCCTTGATGCTACTGATTGCCTTCGGCACGCCGCTGGCCCGTGCTGAAGAGATCAGCAAGCGCACCATAGATGCCGTGAGCGGCGCGACGTTCGAGGTGGTAATGCTCAAGCCGACCGACGACCCGCTCACCTACGAGCGTCCACTGCCGCTGGACCTCATTCCCTATTCTGTGCGCAGGGATGCGTACTACCCGGTCGGCACCGCGTTCGCCATCGGTGCAAATCAGTGGGTCACCGCGGGGCATGTTTTTGACTTCGGCCACAAGAGCCTGCACAAGACCTATCGGCTGCGCGACCATTCCGGCAAGGTGTATGACATCGACAAGATATTGAAATATTCCATGCACCGCGATTTCGTGGTGTTTTCCGTCAAGAACCCGCCCGCAATCGATGCGCTTGCCACCAATACGGCGCCGCACATGAACGACAAGGTCTATTCCGTCGGAAATGCCCTGGGCGAGGGCGTGGTGTTTCGCGATGGCCTGTATACCTCTGCCACCCCGGAAGAGGAAGATGGAGAGTGGCAGTGGATCCGCTTCTCGGCGGCAGCGTCCCCCGGAAACAGCGGCGGTCCGCTGCTCGATGTGGAGGGGCGGGTCGTCGGGATAGTGATCGGCAAGTCCGAAAACGAGAACCTCAACTACGCTTTGCCGATCGACGAGGTTCTGAAGGCGGAGGACAGGGTGGCCGATGTCGATGCGAGAATGGTGTACAAGATCGACAACATGCCCAACCAATCTGACACCCAGCGCCTGCGCAGGAAGATCGCCCTGCCGAAGTCATTTGGCGAACTCGACTCCGTCGTCACCTCCGAGCTGGACGAGTTTGGAGCGATGCTCCAAAAGGATTTCTTTGCGCGGCAGCGCGATCACGTGTTTCCCAACGGCAAGGAGTCGTTGCGCCTGCTGTACTCGGACTACAGCGGCGCGCTGCCCGGCATCATCGCCAGGGGCGATGATGGCATCTGGGATTCCTATACCCCGCAAAAAACGACCACCAACGACCTCGGCGATAACGGATTCGTGACATACGGCGGCCTCGGGGAATCCGATATTCTGCTGTTCCACGCGCCAGATGGCGCCGAAACCGCCGCTCTGTACCAGAATTCCAAGCTGCTGATGGACAATTTGCTGCGGGGATACCCGCTGTTCCGCGATGTCGGGTCGGAGAAGGTGAAGATCACCTCCCTGGGCAAGGCAGTGCAGGAATATGCACGCACCGACCACTACGGGCGCAAATGGCTGGTGCGCCTTTGGAACATTGACTACGCTGACGAGCAATTGGTGCTGTTCGTGCTGCCTGTTCCCGGTGGATTTGCCGGCTACCTGCGCGTCGAGTCCGCTGGCCAGATGCCCTCCCATTTGGAAGACCTTACGCTGCTTACGGATTTCACCTGTGTGTCCTATTACGGGACACTGGGCGAATGGCGTGATCTGCTGGCCCAGCGCCACCTGCTGCCGGTGGCATTCGCCGACATCAAGATCGATTTCGACTACGGCAAGGCCTTCAGGTACACCTCAAAGCGGCTGAGCTTTTCCTATACCCCTGCAGAGATGCACATTTCGGACAAGAGCGACCTGAAATTGAAATTCGCTTATTTTCAGGAGAACGGCAGGACGATATGGGATGTGGACGAGGTGGTTGCCGGCGACAGCAAGGACAATTCGACGTTCTTTACCGTGGCGCGCCACATGCAGCCCCCGAAGCAGCTCGATGACAAGTTCAAGAGCGACTGGGAAAAGATCACCCAGCGCCTGTACCCGTACAACAAGTCAGCCTTCTTCGACAATAAGCGCACGGTCGTCGGCGACACCTATTCCCGGGGCCTGCCGGAGGGCAAGCTGCCGAAAGCGGGCATAGTCTACACGGCGTTCTATGCCGTCGACGGCAACGTCAAGGCAAATATCGTGCAAACCAAACTGGCACGCTTCATGAACAGGCTGAACGTTTCGGAACATTAGGCTTGCGCAGCAAACTGTATGCTGGCTTTGACGACGGAAAGATCGCGTGGACAAAATTCGCCGCTATACCCTGACCGTTTCCTGCCCCGACCGGGCGGGAATCATCGCCGCGGTGAGCGGCTTCATCGCCCGCCATGACGGGTGGATTCTCGAAGCGAGTTATCACACCGACCTCGAGTCGCAACGGTTCTTCATGCGCCAGGAAATCCGCGCGGACTCGCTGCCTTTCGGTGCCGGGGAGTTCCGGCGCCTGTTCGGCCCGCTGGCGGAAGGGTTCGGCATGACCTGGCGCCTCGCGGATTCCGAAGTCCGAAAGCGCCTGGTCATCCTGGTAAGCAGACAGGCGCATTGCCTCGACGACCTGCTGCACCGCTGGCGCAGCGGCGAACTGGCGGTGGATATCCCCTGCGTGGTCTCCAATCACGAAGACTTGCGCAGCTTCGTCGAGTGGCACGGCATTCCCTTCATGCGCGTGGACATGGAGACGGGTAAGGCGGCCGCGTTTGAAAGGATCGGCGCATTGTTTGCGGAGTACCGGGGTGATGCTTTGGTACTGGCCCGTTTCATGCAGATCCTGCCGCCTTCGCTGTGCCAAAGCCTGGCCGGACGCGTGATCAACATCCACCACAGCTTCCTGCCCTCTTTCGCCGGCGCGAAGCCGTACCATCAGGCCTATCAACGCGGCGTGAAGCTGATCGGCGCCACCTGCCACTATGTCACCAAGGAACTGGATGCCGGCCCGATCATCGAGCAGGACATCGTGCGCATAGACCACGGGGACACCGTGGAGGACATGGTGCGCTACGGGCGCGACATCGAGAAAAACGTGCTGGCGCGGGGGCTGCGCTATCACGTGGAAGACCGCGTGCTGATCTGCGGCAACAAGACCATCGTGTTCAAGTAGGGCTGAAATCCAAGACCCGGCCATCGTTCGGCCGAACCCGACTTAGGGGACCCGCCTTCCGGGTATGAAGGCTGCTATGATGCCGTTCCATTTGAGCTGGCACTGCGCATGAGGAGATGATATGGAGGCCCCTGGCAGTCAACAAGCACCCGGAAAGAAACTGACACCCAGCGCAATCACCCGCTATCTGGACCAGTATGTGGTCGGCCAGGAGGCTGCGAAGCATGTCCTGTCGGTGGCGGTATATGCCCATTACCGCAAGCTCGGCGCACGGCGGCAACGCTCGGTAGAAATCGCCAAAAGCAATATCCTGCTGATCGGGCCCACCGGCAGCGGGAAAACCCTGCTGTGCGAAACACTTTCCCGCATCCTGCGCGTGCCTTTTGCCATCGGCAACGCCACGTCGCTGGCGCAGTCGAAGTATGTCAACGAAGAGATCGAGGCACTGCTGCTGCGTCTGTTGCAGAAGGCGGATGGGAATCTCGCCCAGGCCCAGCACGGAATTGTCTTTATCGATGAAATAGACAAGCTGAAATCCGGCCAGGGCGACGAGGCGGGCACATCGGGAGAACGGGTGCAGCACGCGCTGCTGAAAATCATGGAAGGCGGGCAGGTCAAACTAGGCAATGCCGATACCATGGATACGACGGATATTCTGTTCATTTGCGCTGGCGCATTCGACGGGCTGGAGAACATTACCGCGCGCAGCCACGCCTACGGCTTCATTTCTGTCTCGGATGGCGACAGTCAAAAGATTCTCGACCGCCTTAATTCCCGCGTGAAGCCCTCCGATCTGTCACAGTTCGGGCTCATCCCCGAATTCGCGGGGCGCCTGCCCATCGTTGCGACACTGCAGCAACTTTCCAAGGAACGGCTGGTGAAGATCATGGTCGAGCCGCGCAATTCCATCTATAACCAGTTCCGCGAAATCCTCAAGGATGAGGGCGTTGAGCTGGAGATCGAGCACGCGGTGTTTGAGCAAATCGCCGAAATGGCCTACGAATACAAGGTGGGGGCCCGCAGCTTGCGGGGCATTTTCGAGGAGATGCTCCTGCCCGTGCTCTTCCAGGTCCCCGACCGTCCCGATGTACGCAAAGTTGTGATCAAGTCTCTGTTTGCCGAGCCGCAGATGTATACCGCTTAGGGCTTCTATTGCACTGCCCTGTGGATCTGCAGCGACAGGGCCGTTCAAATAAAAAGGGGCGCCTTGCGGCGCCCTGAGTCGGAAACCTGGAGTCTGAGACTTGGGCGGTTTCCGGAGGAGTGAAGCCTCGCGGCTTCAGATGCATCTGGTCAAGGGTTGTAAGCCTTTTCGCCGTGATCGGCGAGATCAAGCCCTTCCTCCTGTGCTTCGTCGCTTGCGCGGATGCCGATGGTCTTCTTCAGGACGAACAGGATCACAAAGGCGACCGTGGCAGACCACACGAGGGTGATGCCCACGTCCCACAGCTGCGAGAGGATCTGTGCGCCGGCGTCGAAATCGCCGACCTTGTTGGCCACATAGTCGTAGACGCCGGTGCCGCCCAGCTTCGGATTGACGAAGATGCCGGTGCCGATCGAGCCGATGATGCCGCCCACGCAGTGCACGCCGAAGGCATCCAGCGCATCGTCATACTTCAGCCAAGCCTTGATCTTGGTCACCGCGAAGAAGCACACCACCGCTGCCACCGCGCAGATGATCATCGCTCCCGCTGCGCCGACGTAACCTGCGGCCGGGGTGATCGCCACCAGGCCCGCCACCACACCGGAGCAGATGCCGAGCAGGCTGGGCTTGCCCTTGGCGATCCATTCAACAATGGTCCAGACGACCCCGGCGACCGCCGTGCCGAACAGGGTGTTGAAGAAGGCCAGCCCTGCGGCGCCGGTGGCTTCCAGGGCGGAGCCGGCGTTGAAGCCGAACCAGCCCATCCACAGCATGCCGGTGCCGATGGCGGTCATCATCAGGCTGTGGGGCGCCATTGATACCTTGCCCAGGCCCTTGCGGCGGCCCAGCATCAGAGCCGCGACCAGTGCCGCAATACCCGCATTGATGTGCACCACGGTGCCGCCCGCGAAGTCGATTGCGCCCTTCTGGAACAGGAAGCCCGCATGGGTATTGGCGAGATCGCCCGCCTTGGCGCTGGTGTACGCGTCGGGACCGTCCCAGTACCACACCATGTGTGCGATCGGCAGGTAGGCAAAAGTGAACCACAACACGCTAAAGATGATCATTGCCGAGAACTTGAAGCGCTCGGCAAAACCGCCGGCAATCAGCGCGACGGTGATTGCGGCAAACGTCAGCTGGAACATGGCGTACACGTAGTCGGGCAAGTACTGCCCCTTGCTGAAGGTCGCCGCGACCGCCGTGGTGGGGTCATCGCCGGCCATGAACAGCTTGTCCAGCGAGCCGATATACGGCGCGAGGGCGCTGCCCTCATGCCCCGCGGTGAACGCAGCGCTGTAACCGTAGATCACCCACAGCACCGCAACCACACAGAAAATCGCGAAGCTTTGCATCACCGTGGAAAGCGCATTCTTGTTACGCACCATGCCGGCGTAATACAGCGCAAGGCCGGGCAGAGTCATGAACAGAACGAACGCGGTGGAAACCATCATCCACGACACGTCGCCCTTGTTGCAGTCAAAGCCCTTGTCGCCGCACTTCGGGGCAGGGGTTTCGGCCGCCGCCGGCGCTGGGGCTTGGGCCGCTGCGGCAGCCGGTGCTGCGGATGCGGCGGAGGCCGTGGCTGGCGCCTCATCGGCGAACGATGGCCCCGACAGGCTGAGCAGCACGGCCAGCAGCGCGAGGAATGTCAACAGTCTTTTCATGTCGGTATCTCCTTACAGGGCGTCCGGGCCGGTCTCGCCGGTGCGGATACGTATTACTTGTTCGATGTCGTGAACGAAAATCTTTCCGTCGCCGATCTTGCCGGTCTTCGCGCTCTTTTCGATGGCTTCGATGACCTGGTCCAGCATGGAAGCGGCCACCGCCGCCTCCAGCTTGACCTTGGGCAGAAAGTCCACCACGTATTCGGCGCCGCGATAGAGCTCGGTATGACCCTTTTGCCGCCCGAAGCCCTTGACCTCGGTGACCGTGATGCCCAGCACGCCGATCGCGGTCAGGGCTTCACGCACCTCGTCGAGCTTAAATGGCTTGATGATGGCAGTGACCATTTTCATTTCAGTCTCCTTCAAATTTGAGCCAGTTAGAACTGATAGACGGTTTGCACGGCATAGGAGGTTTGGTTCTTCCTTCCGGTGCCATCCGCCATCAGGAATGCCGCCTCGCTTGACCAGTCGTAGCGCGCTTCTCCCCGTACCTCCAGGTTCTTGGCGACCGCATATCCCACCGTTACGGTGTTCGACTTGAGCTTCTGGCCCACGGGCGTGCCCGTGAAGGCCGGTCCGGTGGTCAGATTCGAACGGTAGCCGTCGGGGTCATCGAAGGCTTCATGGCGAAGCGATACCCTCCAGGCGTCGGTGAACTGATAGTTTGCGTACAAGGCCAATGCCTTCCATTTAGCCTGGCCGATGGCGCCGCCCGGCAAGGCGGCATTGTCCTGCTTGCCGTTGGCGTAGTCGGCAACGAAATTGAGCTTGTCGGTGGCATTGAGGGTGGCGATAGCGTCGGTGTAATTGCGCGTTCCCGACAGGCTTGCGCCGCCAACCACGGCATTGGTCACTTCATGGCCGTGGTAGTTGGTGAGGGCCAGGGAGAACATGCTTACCGGTGCGAGGACCAGGCTCACTTCGCTGGTCTTGGTGCCCGTGGTGGAGACGACCTGGTCAAAGCCGTTGTTGACGCCGGCGATGACGGTCACTTGGTCGTTGATCACGTAGGTCGCCCTTACGCCGGTATGCGTATAGGGTCCCCAGCCAAACATCCACGCACGCGAATAGTTCTTGTTGGATGGGCTGGTGATCAGCTCCGTGCCGGCCAATGTGGCAAACTTGCCGCCAATCACGGTCAGGCCTCCGGTTGTATAGCTGGTGTAAGCCTGGGTCAGGTCGGCGGCATGGACGCTGGTATTGGAGCCGAGTCCAGCGGACGCGACGGTCGCTGCGTCCTGCCCGGCGGTAATGTTCACGTAACCACCCAGGCCCTCCTTGGGAAGCTTGGAGATAGTAATGGCGGCCTGTTGCAGGTTGAAACTGCTGAAGTTTTTGCCTTGAGTCGCGCCGGGCGTATCGAAGATGCGGGAGTTGCCTGCCACGCCCGCCGAGAGCGGGCCCGCCGGTGCGTTGACGAAGAGGCCGGTGGTATTCATTTTGTTATAGGCGAAGTCCAGGTAGCCGGACAGGCTGATGCCGGAAGCGTCCAGGACTTGGGACAGCGTGGGAACGGCCGGGGCGTCTGCCGCATATGC
>Ga0316628_100000297_pt1 | contig 30981 bp, 22 predicted proteins | sample OWC_Aug_M2_C1_D5_FD_207648 | JGI IMG/M metagenome (GOLD analysis project Ga0316628, IMG submission 207648) | Wetland soil microbial communities from Old Woman Creek delta, Ohio, United States - OWC_Aug_M2_C1_D5_C | ecosystem: Environmental > Terrestrial > Soil > Wetlands | place: USA: Ohio...
ACTTCAAATTCGTCCGGCGGGGCTTTCTCGTTTCCCTCGGCCGGCAGCCGCGGCCGATGTCGGTCTGCTACATCGACGACCTGATCGACGGGTTGCTGGCCGCGGCCGGAGACGCGGCCGGAAGCGGCGACGTCTTCCATGTCGGCGATCCCGTTCCCTGCACCTTCGAGGACCTCGGCCGGATCTCGGCCCGGATCCTGGGGATTCACGTCCGCCGAATCGTCATCCCGCTGTCCCTCATCCGGACGGCCGTTTTCTTCACCGAAGCCGCCCGCCCCCTCACCCGGAAAGCGGGCATCGCCAACCGCGACAAGTACAGGGAATACAGGCAGCCCGCCTGGGTCGTCGACATGGCCAAGGCGAAAGAACGCCTCGGCTGCGCCGCCCGCTTCACGGTCGAGGCCGGGCTCGAGCGAACGATCGCCTGGTACCGGGAAAACGGCGCGCTCTGAAACCGGGAGGGGCGGCTTTATTCCCGCCTGGCCGAAACGGCCCAGGTCGAATACGAGGTCGAGAATTTCGCCGAGGATTTCAGGCAGACGCCTTCGGCCAGGTCGAAGGCGAAATATTTGATCCGGCCGCGGAGGATGTACACGCCGCGGCGGGCTTTCGGTCCGACCTTGAACGTGATTTCGATCGGGGCCTTGAGGTCGAGGCAATCCCGGCCGTCGACCTCGATCCGGGCCAGGGCCAGGTCGGAGCCGGTGAAGAAGGTCTTGGCGAAAACCAGGTTTTCACCGCCGTCGATTTCGATCGTGAAAGCCGGCAGGGCGCTCACGGCGATCCCTTTTTTCAAACTGACCTTAAGGACGACTTTCCCTTCCTGCCCCCGGGCCAGCCGGAGCGGAGAAATGCTCGCCTCGACTTTCACCATGTCTTGGGCGGCCAGCGGAACGGCCGCGGCCAGAAGCAGCGCTCCAAAGCCGATTTTCGACGAATGACGTCTCGTCCTTTCCGGAATATTCATTTTTTTTAGTCTAAAAGCGGCCGGCCAAGATGTCAAGAACATCCGGCGGCGCGCCTTTACAAAAAAAGAAGGGCTTCATATAATGTCGGCTCCGCGAGGTTTGAAATATGAGCGTGAAAACCGTCATCACCGGAACCGGGCATTACGCCCCCCCCAAGGTCGTTTCCAACTTCGACCTGGAAAAAGTCATGAACACGACGGACGAGTGGATCGTCCAGCGGTCGGGGATCCGGACCCGCCACTACGCCGAGGACGGCGTCGGAAGCAAGGCCATGGGCCTGGAAGCGGCCCGCCGGGCCCTTGCGGACGCCAAGTGCGCCCCGGCCGAGATCGACTTCATCGTCGCCGCAACCCTCTCCCCCGACCACTATTTCCCCGGCATCGGGGTCGAGATCCAGAACGAGCTCGGTTGCGGGAATATCGGGGCCCTGGACGTGCGGGCCCAGTGCAGCGGATTCCTCTTCGCCCTGTCGGTGGCGGACCAGTACATCCGGACGGGGACATATAAAAAGATTCTCGTCGTCGCGGCCGAAGTCCAGTCCCACAACTTGGATTATTCCGATGACGGGCGGGATATGGCCGTCCTCTTCGGCGACGGGGCCGGGGCGGTCGTGCTGGAGCCTTCGGCCGACGGAACGGGGGGCCATGCGATCCTTTCGACCCATCTCTTCGGCGACGGCAAGCATGCCAAAATCCTGTCCATGGATGTCCCTCAATCCTCGAAAAATCCGACCTTCACCTCCGAAATCTTCGAAAAAAAGCTCTATTATCCCAGGATGGACGGCAAGCGCGTCTTCATCAACGCCGTCGAGCGGATGCCCGAGGCCGTCCAGGCCGCCCTGGCCGCCAACGGCCTGACGGTCAACGATATTTCCGTCCTGATCCCCCACCAGGCCAACGACCGCATTTCGTTGATGGTCGCTCAAAAACTGGGCATTCCGGTCGAAAAGGTCATCCGCAACATCGAACGCTTCGGGAACACGACGGCGGCCTCGATTCCCATCGCCCTGGATGAAACGGTCAAGGAAGGCCGGCTGAAGGCCGGGGACCTGCTGATCCTCACCGCTTTCGGCTCCGGATTTACCTGGGCTTCCGTCGCCATCCGGTGGTGATGGCACGTAAATTGCTGTTTTTCTTGACGGAAAATGAATTTTGCAACGAGGATAGCCAAGGAAGGGAAAAAAGGGGCGTTTTCTGCGCCTAAATTGCATTCCCCCCGGAAGTCTGGTAGGATTCGACTTTGAATTCGCCCGGCCTGCGGGAAAACGGGTATAAAGATATTTTACAGAGGAGGCGGCTGAAATGAAAAAAAGGCTGGTTGTTCCGTTCGTAGCCGGCGCCTTTATTCTGCTCGGATTCGGGATGCTCCAATCCTTCCAGAGCGCCGAAGACGGCAAGTTCACCAAGATGGTGGACTCCTACCTCGACGAATACTGGAAATTCTATCCGACCGCGGGCACCCTGGCTGGATTCAACAAGTATGACGCGCGGATGGAAGATTTTTCGGAAAGCAACATCGACAAGTACCTCGAATCGGTCGATAAGATCAATGCCGAGCTCGTCAACAAGATCGCCCGTGACAAGCTCAGCCCGGCCGTCCAGGTTGATTTCGACCTCTTCCGGAACCTAATCGACCTCGGCCAGCTCCGCCTGGAAAAGATCGCACCCCAGGTCCTCAACCCGATCTTTTACAATGACGTCATCCTCAAGAGCGTCCAAGGGCTTCTGGCCGGCGGCACGGCCCCGATCGACGCCCGCGTCAAGAGCGCCACGGAACGGCTTAAAGCCCTCCCCGGTTTGCTCAAGCAGGCCAAGGAAAACCTGACCACTCCGGCCCGGGAATATACGGATGAAGCCATCCGTCAGTTCGCGGGGATTCTGAACTTCTACAAGACCGAAGCCGCTCCGCTGGCCGAATCGGCCGCAGCCGACGCCAAGGCGAAATTCCAGGCCGAATTGGCCAAAGTCGTCCCGGCCCTGGAAGAATACAAGCAATTTCTCGAGGGAACGCTCCTGGCCAAATCCACCGGGTCCTTCCGGCTGGGTGAAGCCCACCAGCGCTTCCTCCAGCTCACGACCCTGGGCAACCTCACCCTGAATGACCTCTTGGCTCAAGCCCAGGCGGATTACAAGAATATCCGGGCGGAAATGGTGCTCCTCTCCTCCAATTATTACCGAATCATGGACCCGAAGTTTAATATCGACACGGTCCAGAATGTTTCCGTCGATCAGTTGACCAATAACGTCGTTCCCCATGTTTTGGCGCGGATCAACGCCAATCGCCCGGCTAAGGCCGAAGTCTTTGACCGAATCAAGGCCGCCGCAGCGGAAATCGCGGCCTTTATCGACAAAACGAAAGTCCTCGATATTCCCGCCGCGCCGCTTGCCCTGGAAACGATGCCGGCTCTCCAGAGAAACCAGATGCTGGTTTCCCTGATGACGCCGAGCCCCTACGACAAGAATGGGGCCTTCAAGGTTTACTACAATCCGCTGATCGACGGGATGGCAGACGAACAGGCGAACCAGTTCCTCGAGGAATACAATTCCTATCTCCTGAAGATGTGGACCGCGGTCAACGTTTTTCCGGGGCAACTGGTTCCCGCGATGGCGACCTACGCCAACGCCGGACTCATCCAGAAACTCATGCCAAACCGGGCCCTGATCGCCGGCTGGCCGGTTTATGCCGCGGACCTTCTGATCCCGTCCGGTTTCGGCGATTATGACCTGAAGCTCCTCTTGAATCACATGAAGCTGCGCCTGCGCCCGGCCATCGATTTCATCATCGAGCTTCAAGTCCACGAGTCGAACTTGACCAAGGAACAAGCCATGCGTTTGATGACGGGAACGGGCTTCCGGACCCAGGCGGAGGCCGAACGGATCTGGAACTTCATCGCCATCCACCCCTTCGAATGCATTTATCCCTACCTGGGATACCAGGAGATCTTGAGCCTGGAAGCCGAATATAAAAAAGCCAAAGGCGACGCGTTCTCCAAGAAGGAATTTCTCAAGAAGCTGACCAGCTTCGGGCTGCCGAACTTCCGCGAGCTGAAAACGAAAGTGATGCAGTAATCGATCCTTCGCTCTTCCCTCCCCCGGTTCCGGAAACGGAGCCGGGGGATTTTCATTTCGGACGAAAAAAGCGAGATTTCTTATGAATCAGGCGGGAGGATTCCCCGACAGCCACTGCCATCTGGACATGGAGGAGTTCCGGCCCGATCTCGAGGCCGTTCTCGACCGGGCCCGGGCCGCCGGGATCGGCGCCTTCCTCTGCCCGGCCGATATCTCCAACGATTCCGGATTGCGGACGACGCTCGATTTGGCCGCCCGCCATCCGGACATCGTCGCCGCCGCCGGCCTCCATCCCCACCAAGCCCGGCTGCGATCCGCGGCCCATTACGACGCGATCAAGGCCCTGGCCGCCGCGAAAAAGATCGTCGCCGTCGGCGAGATCGGCCTCGACTATCATTACGATTTCTCCCCGGCCGACCAACAACGCTCGGTCTTCCGCGAACAGATCGCCCTGGCCGGCGAGATCAGCCTTCCCGCGATCGTCCACAGCCGGCTGGCCGGCGCCGATATCCGGGAGGCCGTGGACGGGGAGCGGTTCGACAAGGGCGGCGTCCTCCATTGCTTCACGGAAAGCCGGGAGATCGCCGAGGCCCTGATCGACCGCGGATTTCTCGTCTCCTTTTCCGGGATCCTGACCTTTCCCAGCGCCGAGGACCTCCGGAATGTCGCCCGGGTTCTGCCGCTCGACCGGATTCTCGTCGAAACCGACGCGCCTTATCTCGCCCCGGTCCCCCACCGGGGAAAACGGAACGAGCCGGCCTTCGTCCGGGAAACCGTCCAGGCCCTGGCCGGCCTCCGCGGCCTCCCCTTCGCGTCGCTGGCCGCGACCTTGATGGAAAACTTCCGGCGCGTGTTTCCCGGTCGTTGAAAACCCTTCCGTCCGAATGATAAGATAAGCCGCGAACCCATGACGGAAGAGAAAAAATCGGCCGAAACGCTGCGCGCCCTGTACGCCGGAATTAAGGATGACATGGACCGGGTTGAGGCGCGCTTGGAGGAGATCGTCCGTTCCGACAATCCCCTGATCGGCGAGATCAGCGCCTACCTCTTCAACCAGGGCGGGAAGCGCCTCCGCCCAGCTCTGTTGACGCTTTGCGCCCGTCTGTCCGGAGACGGAGGCCCGGCCACGGATACCGCGTTCTGGTCGGCCCTCGTCGAAATCATCCACACCGCGAGCCTCGTTCATGACGACATCATCGACCAGACCGATCTCCGGCGCGGCCGGGACACCGTCCATGCCCGCTGGGGGGCCAATATCACCGTCCTCCTCGGCGATCATCTTTACATCCACGCCATCGCCCAAGCCCTCCGGACCCGGCGCTTCGAAATCGTCGACGTCCTGGCCGACGCCTCCGAACGACTGATCGAGGGCGAGCTTCTCGAATACGCCGTCTCCGGCGACGCCGGACTCGGCGAGGAGAAATATTTCGAAATCCTCCGGAAAAAGACCGCCTCGCTTTTTGTCGCTTCCTGCCGGATCGGCGGGATGGTCGGGGGGGCCGGCCCGGATCTCCTCCGGCGCTTGGAGGGCTACGGCCTGAACCTCGGCCTGGCGTTCCAAATTACCGACGATCTCCTCGATTTCACCGGCCGGCCGGCCGCTTTGGGCAAACCCGTTCTGACCGACCTCCGCGACGGCCGGATCACCCTGCCGTTGATCTACGCCCTGAACAAAAGCACCGGACCGGGACGCGACGAAATCGTGAAGGAAATCGCGAACCGGACCGTCGATCCTCAGACGATCGGGCGGATCCAAAAAGCCGTCCTCGCGTCCGGGGCCGTCCCCATGGTCGCGGCCAAGGCCGGGGAATTCATCGCCGCGGCCAAGGCGGCTTTAAACGGACTGGACGAATCGCCGGCCGCCAAGACCCTGGCCCGGCTGGCCGACTTCGTCCTCGAGCGGAGCGTCTGAACCATGACCGAAATCGAAGTGAAAGTTAAGGTCGACGACCTGGCCGCGCTCCGGAAACGGCTGCTCGAGCTGGGAGCGGCCGTTTGGAAGGAACGGCATTTCGAGGAAAACACCCTCTATGATTTTCCCGACCGGAGGCTGTCCGGCCGGGGCGAAGCTCTTCGGGTGAGGAAGGTCGGGCGGAAAGCCTTTCTGACGTTCAAGGGCACGCCCCAGAAATCGAGGAAATTCAAAATCCGGACGGAATATGAAACGGAAGCCCGCAACGCCCGGGATCTGATCCGCATCATCCAGGCCCTGGGGCTCTCTCCCGTGGCGCGTTATGAGAAACATCGAACCGAACTGCGGAAGGGAACGCTGTCCATCTGCCTGGACGAGACCCCGATCGGGACGTTCGTCGAATTCGAAGGGGAAAGAGAAACCATCGCCCGGATGGCCCGGACGCTGAACATGCCGAAGGAAGCCTGGATTAAGAAGAGCTACCTGACGCTGCTTCGGGAAGCCGGCCGGCCGGTCTGACGGCCGCCGTCACTCGTCGTCTTTTTCCTCGACGAGATCCACCTCGGGCAGATCCTCTTCGATACCGCTTTCCTCTTCGGACTCGATCACGGAATCGTCGGAGAGATCCCCGTCATCGGCCGCCCCCCCGGTCGAATCATCGATTTCTTCGACATCGCCGGCGTGGATCAGGGAGGGGTCCTCGACGACGTCTTCGGAAACGTTCTGGATGATGTGGAATTCGATCAATCCCGCCCGGACCTCGGCTTGGGCCAGGCGGATCGGGTTTTTCGTCTTGAGATCGATCTTGGTTTTGGCGCCTTTGATCAATTGTTTAGCCCGCATGGCCGCAACAATGACATAGCGGAATTTGCTGTCGATATTACCGTAGAGTTCCAAAGCAGTCGTACTCCTCCGGGGCGTTTCGGGACGGAAGAGTACTATAGCAGAAATCGATCAAAAATTCAAATTCGGCCGTTTATTCAGGGCCGATCAAATTGTTTTTTCCCCGATCCTCGGCTAAGATGTTTCCCGGGAACCGGACATGTTCACCCAAGACGAAGACGAAACGAACGATCCCCGGCGTTTCCGGAAAACCCTCGTTCCCTTGGGCATCGAGGACGCCGAAAGGCCGCCGTCCCTTCTCCGCAGGATGGGAAAGCTGTTCCGAAAAAAGAACGGAAAAGACGGGCCGGAAAGCATCGAAACGGACGGGCCCGGCGGCCCGCCCGAAGCCTCGGGCGGAGACACTTCTCCCCGGAAGGGGGACGCCGATGACGGAATATCCGGTCAGTACTTATAGCCCGAAGTCGTCTTGAAGCGCTGAGCCCATTTCAATCCGAAGAGAGCCAGGGCTCCGACCGCCAAGCCGATCAGACCGATCAACGTAAACTTCTTCATAACACTATCCTCAAAATACCCTTTTACCGACAATCCGCAGGGATATTATCGCGATTCCCCGGATTTGTGTCAAGAAAGGCCGCTATTTTAAAGTCCGCCACTTTTCCAGGAAGACGGCCGCAGCCTCGACGAATCCCCCGATCCGCCAGCTCCCCCGCTCGGCGCTGGCCGTCTTTATGTCGCCGTCCGTAAATACCCCGTTCGACGACACGTCCCGCGAACTCGACTTTTTCCCCGTCTCTCCAGGGAGGAACATGAGATTGTTATAAACCTGCCGGAAACCGAAATTCTCGGACATTTTGGCTTTCGCTTTTAGGGCCTCGGGAGGGAACGTCAGGATCGGATTGAAAGCCTTGGACATATCGACCAAAGGCCCGGCCAGGTACAGCATCCAGGACGTCTCGTCGACTCCGGCATGCGGATCATAGGAGATCGCCGGAAAAGACGATGGCCGAGCCGGGATGGAAATCTGTTCAAGGTTGATCGCCGTAGCCGGAGTCTCCCGGTTGATTCTCTGGATGATATTGGCCATGGACGCCGCGTTGCCTCCGTGCCCGTTGTAAACGGCGATCTTCCGGATGCCGTGCCGAATCAGACTCAGGGCCGTCTCGTAGACCACGGCCTCGAAGGTGGCCGGCGTGAGCGTGATCGTCCCGGGAAATCCCATGTGATGTTCGGACAGGCCGCCCAAAACGACGGGAACGACAAGGACCTCGGCTTTTTGGGCGACGTTCTTGCAGATTTCAACCGCCGTGATCGAATCCGTTCCGATCGGCAGGTGGGGGCCGTGCTGTTCAAGCGACCCGATGGGAATAACCGCGACATCCGTGCGTTTCAGGAGTTCCTCGACTTCCGGCCAAGACATATGGGGAAGATAGTTTTTTATTTTCTGTTCCGTGAACATGGGATTCCGAACCGGTCCGGCCGCCGCGGCGGCGAGGATAAAGCCAAGACATACCAAGAAAAGGCCGAACGCCCATTTGCGTTGAAGCATGTGACACCTCCCTGCGTTTTCCGGAAGCCGCGATCCGCATCCTCGAATCGGAGGCCATCTCCGGTTATGAAACGTCACGATGTCAGAATTATTTTCCCAAGTCAAGATGACGCCGCTCTGCCCTTGACCCTCTCCAGGACAGGTGTTATCGTAGGACGCTTTCAAGCCCATGGATGTCCTTTCGATCCGGCACGCAGCCGAACACAACCTCAAGAACGTCGATATCGACATCCCCCATGGACTCCTGACCGTCGTCACCGGTGTCTCGGGATCGGGCAAATCCTCCCTTGTCTTCGATGTCGTCTTCCGCGAAGCGCAGCGGCGTTATCTCGAGACGTTTTCCGCCTACGCCCGGCAGTTCCTGGGCAAGCTCCGCCGGCCGGAGGTCGGCTTGATCAGCGGTCTCTCCCCTGCCGTGGCCGTCGGCCAGCGGATTTCATCGCCGGGGCCGCGGTCCACGGTCGGGACGCTGACGGAACTCCATGACGACCTCCGGCTCCTGTTCGCCCGCTTCGGGTCTTCGCCCGACGGCCTTCGCCTGTCCCGGCGGATGTTTTCCTTCAACGCCGTCGAAGGGGCCTGCCCCGCGTGCCGGGGACTCGGAGTCGAGGACCGGATCGATCCGGATCTCCTGATTTCCGACTCCGCCCGAAGCCTCCGCCAAGGCGCCCTGGCGCTGACGACGCCCAATGGCTACATCATCTATTCCCAGGTCACGATGGACGTGCTGGATCAGGTTTGCCGGGCGCACGGCTTCTCGGCGGACGTCCCCTGGCGGGACCTGAGCGAAGCCCAGCGCGACATCGTCCTCAACGGCAGCGATAAGATCCGCATCCCCTACGGAAAACATCCCCTCGAATCCCGGCTGCGCTGGAAAGGCATCACGGCCAAGCCGCGCGAGGAAGGATTCTACAAGGGAATCCTTCCCGTGATGGAAACGATCCTTAAAACGAAGCGGAACGACAACATCCTCCGCTTCGCCCGGACCCTTCCCTGCCGGGCTTGCGGCGGCCGACGCCTTCGGCCGGAATCCCTCCGGATCGCCGTGGACGGGCGGTCGATCTCCGAGTTCAGCGGGATGAGCGTCCGGGAACTGGCCCGGACGATCCGGGCCCTGGAGTTCGTTTCCTCCGACCGGACGGCGGGCGAGGCCGTCAGGGAATCGATCCTGAAGAAAACGGATCTGCTCGAACGCCTCGGCCTCGATTATCTGCGCCTCGAGCGGAACGCCGATTCCCTGTCCGGCGGGGAAATCGGCCGGATCCGGTTGGCGGCCCAGGCTGGAAGCGGATTGCGGGGCGTTCTCTATATTCTTGACGAGCCGACGGCCGGCCTCCATCCGGCCGACACCCGCCGGCTCCTGGAATTGCTCGGGGAGATCCGGGACAACGGAAACACGATCCTCGTCGTCGAGCACGACGAGGACATGATGAGGGCGGCCGATCATCTCGTCGACCTCGGGCCGGGGCCCGGGGACGCCGGCGGACGAGTTCTGTACGCCGGACCGCCGACCGGAATCGGGGCCCTGGCCCCTTCGGTCAGCCCGACCCGCGATTTTCTGACCGGAATCCGGGCGCCCGCACATCCTTCCCGGCGCCGGCCGGGACGGGGACGGCTCCTTGTCCGCGGGGCGAAAAAACACAATCTTCGCGACCTGGACGTCGAATTCCGCCTCGGCGCGCTGAATGTCGTGACCGGAGTTTCCGGCGCGGGAAAATCCTCGCTCGTCCACCATATCCTGGCCGAGCGCCTGCGAACCGGACGCCGCGGCCCCGGTCCCGACGCCGACGGCCTCGACCATGATGCGCCGCCCGGCAAAATCATCGAAATCGATTCGTCGCCGATCGGCCGGACGCCCCGGTCCAATCCGGCGACCTACACGAACATCTCCGACCGGATCCGCGATGTTTTCGCCGCCCTCCCCGAAGCCCGAGCCCGCGGATTCGGCAAGGGCCGGTTCTCGTTCAACGTTCCGGGAGGGCGGTGCGAGACCTGCCAGGGCGCCGGTCTTCTCCAGATCGGGATGCACTTTCTTGGAGATGTCGACGTGGTCTGTCCCGACTGCGACGGCCGCCGGTTCAATGAAGAGACACTGGCCGTCCGCGACCGCGGAAAGAACATCCACGACGTCCTGGACCTGAGCGTCGATGAAGCGGCCGCGTTTTACGCCGATGCGCCCCGGTTGGCCGCGGAACTGGAGAGCCTCCGGCGGCTCGGCCTCGGATATCTCAAGCTCGGCCAGAGCTCGACGACCCTTTCGGGCGGCGAGGCCCAGCGCGTCAAGCTCTCTTACGAATGGGGCCGGGCCGGTTCCGGGCCGGCCGTTTACATCCTCGACGAGCCGACAACCGGTCTTCACCGGGCCGACGTTGAGAATCTTTTAACCGCCCTCCAGGGCCTCGTGGACCGGGGCCGGACCGTCATCGCGATCGAGCACCATCCCGATGTCATCCGGGCTGCCGACTGGGTCGTGGATCTCGGTCCGGGGAGCGGCGAAAACGGCGGAAGGCTCGTCGTCTGCGGAACGCCGGAAGAGGTCGCCGCCTGCCCCGTCTCAGCGACGGGACGGGCCTTGCGGGGCGAATACGCGGCGGAAGCAGCGGCGGCCCGAACGCGCCCGAAACCGGCCGGGGATCCGTCCGGGCCGATCGTCCTCGAAGGCGTGACGACCCACAACCTCCGGAACATCGATGTCCGCTTCCCATTCCGGAAATTCACCGTCGTCTGCGGCCCCTCCGGCGGGGGGAAATCCTCCCTGGTCTTCGACACGCTGTTTTCCGCATCCCGCCAGAAATATATCGAAAGCTTTTCAGCCTACGTCCGGGCCCTGATCGACAAGGGCGGCCGGGGCGATTTCGCCGCGGCCCGGGGACTGACGCCTCCGGTCGCCGTCGTCCGTTCCGCGGCCGCCGCCCATCCCCGGTCGACGGTCGGGACGATGACCGAAATCTACGATTACTACCGGCTGCTCTTCTCCCGGGCGGGAACGGCGCCTCCGGAATCGTCCGGCCGGACGCTTTCGGCCTCGATGTTCTCCTTCAACCATGAGCAGGGCGCCTGCCTCCGTTGCAAAGGTTTGGGAACGATGACCGTCGCCGATCCCGACCGCCTCATCACCCACCCGGAAAAACCCTTGTTGAACGGAGCGCTCGACGGGACGAAAACCGGGCGGTTCTATGGCGATCCGCACGGCCAGTTCACGGCCGCTCTTCGGGCCGCCGGAGAAGCGATGGGGATTGATTTCTCCCTCCCCTACGAACGGTTATCGGATGAGGCCCGGCGGATCGCCCTTGGGGGAACCGGCGACCGGGTATATGACATCGTCTGGTCCTATCGCCGGGGAAACCGGGCCGGCGACTTCAAATTCAGGGGCCCCTGGAAAGGACTGCTGGCCCTTGTCGGCGAGGAGTACGAACGCAAGCACGCCGACCATCGGGGCGAGGCGATGCGCGTTTTGATGAAAAACGAGCCGTGCCCGGAATGCGGAGGACGGAGACTCCGGCCGGAATCGCTCCGGGTGACCTATCGCGGATACGACATCGCCGGGCTTGCGGCCATGAGCGTGGCCGAAAGCCTGGTTTTTTTTAAAAAACCGGCCGGCGAAACCGGTTTGGATGCCCGGGCGGCCGCCGTCACCGGGGCCCTTCGCGAGGAGATTGTCCGGCGGCTCGGTCTCATCGGCAACGTCGGGCTGGAATATCTCAGCCTCGACCGTCCTTCGGCCTCCCTTTCGGGCGGCGAGGCCCAGCGGCTTCGATTGGCCGGGCTCCTCGGCGTCCGCCTTTCCGGCGTGACCTTCGTCTTGGATGAGCCGACGCTCGGCCTGCATCCGCGCGACACGGCCCGCCTGCTCGGTTTGATCCGCGAGCTCGCGGCCGAAGGGAACACCGTGGTCGCCGTTGAGCACGACCCGGATGTCATTCGGTCGGCGGATCACGTCATCGATCTCGGTCCGGGAGCCGGCCGGGCCGGCGGCCGGATCGTGGCCGAGGGCTCCCCGGCCGCAATCCAAAAATCTCCGACGTCCGTGACCGGCCCTTATCTCGTTTCCGCAAAGCCCCCGGCGTCCCCTCTCGCCGGAACTCCGGGGTCCTGCCTGGAAATCGTCGGCGCTCGAGCCCACAACCTCAAATCGATCGATGTCGTCATCCCGGCCGGCGTCCTGACCGCCGTGACCGGAGTTTCGGGCTCGGGAAAATCGAGCCTGATTTTCGATGTTCTCCTGGCCTCGGCCGAAGCGGGAAAACCGGTTCTTTGCGCGGATGTGCGGGGCCTGGGGCGCTTTAATAAAGTCATCGCCTCGGGCGACGATCTGCCGGCCGAAAACGTTTCGAGCGTTCCGTTGACCTTCCTTGGGTTGTTCGATTCCGTCCGGGCGATGTACGCGGATTCGGCCGAAGCTCGGACCGCGGGATTCAAAAAGTCCCATTTTTCGTTCCTGACGCCGGAAGGCCGATGCGAGGATTGCGGCGGCTCGGGGCGCAAGACGGTGAGCCTGGATTACCTGGCCGACGTCTCCACGCCCTGCGAAAGCTGCCGGGGCGCCCGCTACAATCCCGGCGTCCTCGCGATCCGCTGGAAGAAGAAGTCCATCGCCGAAGTCCTGGCCCTGACCGCGGCCGAAGGCGCGGCTTTTTTCGCGGGTCATCCGAAAATCGAGGCCGGGCTCGCGCTGTTGTCCGAAATCGGCCTGGATTATCTCCAGCTCGGCCAGCCTCTCGATACCCTATCCTCCGGCGAGCGCCAGCGTTTGAAGCTGGCCTCCGAATTGATGCATCCGCCGGCCGGGCCGGTTCTGTATCTCTTCGACGAACCGACGGCGGGGCTTCATCCCTCGGACATCGAACGCCTCCTCCGTCTCTTCAGCAGGCTGCTTGAGTCCGGCCGGACCATCGTCGCCGTCGAGCACAACCTCGAGCTCATTTCCCGGGCGGGCCACATCATCGACCTGGGTCCTGAAGGCGGCGACAAGGGCGGAACCTTGGTCGTGCAAGGCCCCCCGGCCGTCGCGGCCGCTTGCCCGGCGTCTCACACCGGCGCCGCTCTCCGCGCCTATTTACACTGACGGCCGTCTTGCATATGCTGTCCTTTCGAAAGGAGGCGGGCATGATCATCCGCGTGCTTCTGGCTGGAATCATCGTCGCGGCGAATGTCCTGGCGGCCGGGCCGACGGCCTCCGCCGCCCAGGCGGCCCCCTCTCCCCTGCCGGCCAAAACCGTGGAAGCGCTCCGCCTCCGGCTCGATCGCGCGGCTGAAGCCGTCGTTCCCAAAGTCGTCGCCTGGCGTCGGGACTTCCATCAGAATCCGGAGCTGGGGAACCGCGAGGTCCGGACCGCCGGCATCGTCGCCCGACACTTGACATCTCTCGGTCTTGAAGTCCGGACGAACGTCGCCCGCACGGGAGTCATCGGAGTTCTCCGGGGCGGCCGCCCCGGCCCGGTCGTCGCCCTGCGGGCCGACATGGACGCCCTTCCGGTCACCGAGGAAACGGACCTTCCTTTCCGCTCGACGATCAAGGCCGTATTCAACGGAAAGGAGACGGGCGTCATGCATGCCTGCGGCCATGACATGCATACGGCCGTTCTCATGGGCGCGGCCGAAGCCCTGGCTTCGCTCCGGAACAACCTGCCGGGAACCGTGGTCTTCATCTTCCAGCCGGCCGAGGAAGGAGCGCCGGGGGGAGAAGAAGGCGGCGCGTTTCTGATGATCCGGGAGGGAGCCCTCGACAATCCGAAGGTCGAGGCGATCTTCGGCCTTCACCAAAGCCTGACCGAAGTCGGGAGCCTCGGCTTCCGGGCCGGCGGGGCGATGGCCTCGTCCGACGCTTTTTCCATCCTGGTCAGAGGCCGGCAAACCCACGGCGCCATGCCTTGGGCGGGAGTCGATTCGATCGTCGTCGCCGCGCAGATCGTGTTGGCGCTCCAGACCATCGTCAGCCGGCAGATGGACCTGACGACCGCGCCGGCGGTGATCTCCATCGGGCAGATCGAAGGCGGGAACCGGGGCAATATCATTCCCGAATCGACGCGCCTCAGCGGGACCATCCGAACCCTCGATCCGAAAATGAGGCTTGATATCCGGACGCGGATCCGCCGGACCGCCGAGTCGATCGCCGCGTCCGCCGGAGCGACGGCCGAAGTCGCGATATTCCCCGGAGCGCCCGTCACGTACAACGATCAGGCCCTGGCCGCCCGGATGACCGGAACGTTCCGTCGCCTGGCCGGTCCGGCATTCAAGACGGATCCGCCGCCATTGACGGCGTCGGAGGATTTCGCTTTTTACCAGGAAAAAGTTCCGGGCCTGTATTTCTTCGTCGGCGCCGCGCCCAAGGGATCCGATCCGGCGAAAGTGGAACCAAGCCATTCGCCCCGCTTCAACCCGGACGAGGGCATGCTTCCGGTCGGCGTCCGGGCCATGGCCGGCGCTGCCCTCGATTATCTGGCCGGCGTCCGTTGAGGGGTGCCCTCAGGATTTCGCGGCGCACTCGCCCGCGAATTTCTCCAGGGCCTGACGGTTGAGGCCGGCCAGGTGTTTTCCGTCCAAGCGGCGGACCAGCTTCCCCTTCTCGAAATAGAGGACGGTCGGATAGACTTGAATCCCGTACTTCCGCACATGGGCGTCCGAGTCGTCGGACAGGATCCGGACGTAGCAGGGCTCGCCCTGTTGAGCGTGCTCGAGATATTGGGGCAGAAAGGCCATCGAAAACGGGCACCAGGAAGCATAGAACAGGACGAAGAGGCGGTCTCGTTTCCGGAGGACGTCCTCCAGGGCGGCGGGTCCGTCGAGGAGCTCGCAGCGGTCGGCGTTAGCCATCGGATCGCGCCCTTCCTCTCAGCTCTTGACGGCCGGAGGCTGCGGCAGCGGCGGCTGCGGCTGAGCCGCGGGCCGGATCGAATAGGACAGGGCGACCAGGACCACGCCGATGAGGGCGACGACCGCGGCCGTGCCGAAGACCGGAGAGAACAAGGCGTCGAAAATGCGGCCGGGAATCCAGCCCAGCTTGTCGAGCACGACGGCGTCGAAGTCGGTACTCCAATTCCAGCGCCAGGACAGCCAGCGGCCGTCCGATGCCCACGCCCCGAACCTCTTTAAAACATACGCCATCAGGAACACCGGCACGCTTCCGGCGACGATCGAGATCCCCATCCAGCGCAATCGGCCGGCGGATGTCCGGTTGGCGATCCAGACGCCCAGAAGGATGAAAACGGCCGGGATGAGGAACAGGAAGTAGGACATCATCGCCACGCCCTTGGCGATGCCGAAACGCTCGAAGGGGAACGGATGGACGTCCTCGAAGACTTCCACGGTGTCTTCGATCTTCTCCACCTCATGGGCCCGGCGGGAGAGAACGACGGCCTTGGCCGCCTCGGCCTCCACGGGCCGGCACGGCGGGAGATCCCCCCAGCCCGACGAACCGGCGATGCGGTCCTGCCATTCCTTGAGTCCCTGCTCGTCGCAGGCCGGAAGGTTGTCGATCAGGCCGCCCAGGAAACGGTCCATTTCCGGATGCATGAGGGCCGCTTTAAACGGGCGCATATCGATTGTCACGCCCCGTATCAAAGCCTCGCCGCGGAGGACCTCGCCGATCCGGCTGAGGGATTCGGAAAGCCCGCCCTTCATCCAGGCGAGGATTCCGGTCTTTTCCAGCAATTCGCGGGGAGGAATGCCGGTCTTTTCCGCGGCCTGGAACCAGGCCCGGGTCCGGGGATCCATATGAATCTTCTCATCCTTAGCCGCGGCGAAGATCCCGTCGAGAGACGAGGGGATGTCGGAGATGATCTTCTGCGGAACGTCGGACAGGAAGTTCGAAGAGACGGTGGCCCTGACCAGGCCGACGGCCCAGATGATTCCGAACAAGATGGGCAGCCCGATCAGGATGACGATGAAGGAACCCAGCACTTTGCGTCCGGCCATGGGCGATACCTCCTCCCAAGCGTTTCCAGACTTCTCTTTCCCTTTATTATACGGGAATTCAAGGGAAAGAGTTCGTCCCCTAGGATTTAAAATCAGGTTCCGTCGGGATACTGAGTGTCCAGGACGGTTTGCAAGTCCTGCTCCGTCCGGACGGCGACGAAGGCCATCCGGACGCGCTTGGGATGGGGATGGACGCGGGCATAGCCGATGCCCAGGTGGCGCATCGTCATGACCCCTTTTCGGCCGCCGTAATGCTCCCGGAGGAGCGCGTAATGGCGGAGCAGGACTTCGCGCTGTTCCCCGATCGTCGGCGGAAGCGCCGGCCGGCCCGCCGAAAGCTCCCGGACCTGGCGGAAGATCCAGGGATTGCCGATCGCCCCGCGGGCCGCGGCCGCCCCATCCACGCCCGTCTCGGAAATCATCCGGAGGGCTTCGGCCGCCGAGGAGACGTCGCCCGACCCGATGATCGTTTTGTCCGGGAAGGCCCGCTTCACGGCCGACAGGAAATTCCAGTCGGCCCGCCCGGCATACTGTTGGGCCACGGCCCGGGCATGAACGCAGAGGGCGTCCGCTCCGGCCTCGAAGGCGCCCTGGGCAATGATCCAAAAGGCTTCGGATTCCCCGTCGTCAAGGGCGAACGACCGGCGGAGCTTCAGCATGAGCGGCCGATCCGGGACGGCGTCGCGAACCCGCCGGACGATCTCCAGGACCGCTTCCGGCTGGGTCATCATGTATCCGCCGCGCTTGCGGCTGACGACCTTGCGGACGGGGCAGGCAAAATTGAGGTCGACGACGTCGAATCCCAGGTCTCGGACGACCCGGGCCGCCTGGGCCATCAGGTCCGGATCGCTTCCCATAAACTGGCCGCCGACCGGATGATCGTCCGCGTCGCTTTTGAGGATAAACCGGCGGAGCTTGCTTTCATGGAGGAGAAAGCGGTCGATCATGACCTCGGTCGTAGCGAACGGCGCCCCGAGCGACCGGCAGATTTTGCGGAACGGCAGATCGCTGTATCCGGCCAGCGCGGCCAGCACGACCGGAAAGTCGAGGGATATCGTCCCGATTTTCAAAGCAGGGGGGTCAGTTCTTGACATATGACGTTTTTTGAAGAGACCTGGCCCCATTCCTCATCAAATATTAAGACCCGGCCCCATAGATTTCCATCAGCCGAAACGATAGTGCTTGCGGACTGGCTTCCGGACGTCCCAAACGCAGGACATTCCCTCCGGGAAGGTCACAAGGTCCCCTTTGCCGAAAGAAACGGGCTTCCCTCCTTCGGGAGTCACGACGACATCGCCCTCCAGAAAATAGCAGATTTCCTGCTCATCGTATTGCCAAGGGAAGCGCGAGATTTCCTTGGTCCAGATGTCCCACTGGAAAACGCCCAGCTCTTCCAATCTTGTGTCGCTCGGATTTTTCTCGACCTTGATATCCTTCATGGCGGTGTTCCTCCCGGAGAACTTTAGAATAGCACAAAGCGGTGCGGCAGGGATAAATCGGGGATAGGACGCATTGCCCGTTTAAACTTCACGGCCATTAACGAGCCGATTTCAGCCCGTGATAACGACTTTTATTGTCTTTTTCATTCTCGATTGATTGTCGATGATGACGAAGCGGAATTCTCCGAAAAAGCCGGGGCCCGGCTGCCAGTAGAGAACGCCGTCATCCGGATCAAAGGACGCTCCGATGGGCATAGGACGCAGCTCGTCGAGAACAAGTTGATAAGCTTCGTAGCGGCCCGCCGGAGCGTATCGATCCAGCATCCGCTTTCCGCGGATCCGCGATTCGACTTCGGATTCGACCGCGTCGCTCTCGTTCAGATAAACAGCGACCCTGGTGAGTTCCGGAATCGCGATCCGGACCGTTCCGTCCGCCTCGGGAGCGACCATCCCAGCCGCCGCGCCGGGGGCGATTCCTTTTTTCGCGAAAACCGGCGTCTGGATATCTTCTGGCAGTCCGGAGATTTCTTCTATTGAACGGATCATTCGATCGGATTCGCTCCCGGGGACAGGCGCCCCGGGGCCGTTCTGGATCGAAAAATACCGGCTCCCGATCCCATCCGCGTGCCCGGCCGAATCCACCGCGCTCCACTCGATTGTATGAACTCCATTGGGAAATGCCGTCGTGTTCAAATTAAAAACTCCGACCGCCTTGTCCGCGTTCTGATATCCGGCAAAGAGCGTCGCGATATCGGCCCGATAATTGCCGTAGGTCGGTTTCCCCACAAGCGCCCCATCGATCCAGACGCTCAATGTCGAACCATCCAGCGGGATAGAGTTGGGTTGCGGCGTCAAGACCCAGCCGAAGTTGTAGAAGAGACTTCCGGAGGCCGTCCCGCCCTGCGCCGGCGTATCGATCGCCCCGAACGGCTTGACGGCGCCGGCGTTGTCAACCACGATCGATTTTTGGCCCAACAGAACCTCGTTTCCATCCAAGTCCGTGGCATAGGCCAACAAGTTGTAGGGACCATCGCCGAGCGGCAGGAAGTTCGTCAAGAGCATGTATCCCCAGCCCGCTCGATCGTTCTGCGGGTATCCAGGGTAAGCCGCTTCGACATCGGGACGCGCCCCTTTCACAAAAACCGCGTCCCCGATATACGCCCGGTCCGCAAGGCCCGTGCCGTAATAAATTTTTACGGAGGCCACGCCTGTGTTGTCCAGGGCCCAGCCGGTCACCGCTATCGCCGAGGCGACCGTCCCTCCCTCCGGCTTCTCAAAATACCCGAATGGCGGATTCGCCGCCGCATCATAAACCTGATAGTTGACGGTGATCGTCTGGGGATTATTCGTCGCCCCCAGTGCCGTGACCGTGACCGTTCCCTGGTAGGTCCCCGGACTCAGGTCGGTTCGGGCGATCGCGATCGTCAGCACCCCGGAATCGGTCCCGGAACCGGGCGTGACGGTCAACCAATCATTCGAGCCGGCCGCAGTCCAATTCATCACACCCGTCCCGGCATTGGAGACCGTGCATTGCCCAGGCGCATTGGTGGCGCCGTACTGCACCGCGCCGAAGTCGAACGTTGTTTGGGACAGCTGGATCCAAGGGACGCCTTCAAGCGGCGTCGCCGACGCTTCCGCGCTGGCGCCGCTTTCGACGATATTGGGATTATCTTGATGGGCCAGGGTTTTCGTCTTAACCACGAAATAATAGGGAACAAAAAGGGACAATCCGGTCACCTGCAGGGTGGAGTCGGTTTTAGACGGGGTTTGGCCAAAAAGGGAATAGGGTCCCCCTGAGGCCGTGGAATAGAAGACCTCATAGCCGCCCGAGTCGGCGGTATAGACGATGGGGGTCCACGACACCAGGACGGATCCGGTTCCGATCGGAACAGCTTTTATATCCGTAGGGGCGAGGGTCTGCGTCACCGCCCAGTCGGGATCAACGGTGTTCAGAAACGACGTCAGGCCGGCATTATTCGAAAACAGCATGTTGTATCCGATCCCGCTGCTGTTGCTGTGCATTCCGCCGGAGGGGATAAGCCCAACGAGATTGGTCAAGTTTTCGGGGATGGGGCCCTCGAGCTGGTTGCCAGAGAGGTATAAATTGCGCAGGTTGGTCAGATTGCCAAGCGCGGCAGGGATCGTCCCGGTGAGGCGATTTTTACTGAGCTTAAGGCTAGACAGTTTGCTTAAATTGCCTAGCGCGGCCGGGATAGAACCCGTGAGCTGGTTGGCGGAAAGGCTAAGGTCATAAAGATTGCTCAGATTGCCAAGCGCGGTCGGGATAGGACCCGAAAGCTGGTTGCCGGAAATCCATAGCTCCCTGAGCTCGACCAAATTTCCAAGTTCGGAGGGTATGGATCCCGTCAATTGATTGCTGAAAAGCCGAAGCCTTAAAAGATGGTTCAGATTGCCGAGTTGGGCCGGGATGGGACCTGTGAGCTGATTATTGTAAAGAAAAAGTTCCCAAAGACGGCTCAGATTGCCCAGCGTGGCAGGGATGGAGCCCGTCAGCTGATTGTTATACAGGTAAACCGCTCCCAGATTGGCGAGATTCCCCAATTCGACGGGGATGGAGCCCGTGAGTTGGTTGAATTCAAGATGAAGCTCCTCCAAATGGCTCAAATTGCCGATTTCCGCAGGGATGGAGCCCGTGAGCTGATTTCCGTCAAGATAGAGCTCCTCCAGGCTCGTCAGATTGCCAAGCTCGGCGGGGATGGAGCCTGTGATCTGGTTAGCGGTAACATCAAGCTGCCGCAAGCTTTTCAGATTGCCGAGTTCGGCTGGGAGGGAAGTGAATTTATTGGCGCAGAGGGACAGATGCTGCAGGTGGCTGAGATTTCCGATCTGCGGGGGGATAGTCCCTGTGATTCGATTGTACAAAAGACGGAGTTCCGTCAGGTTCGGAAGAGAAGAGAGACTCGGCGGAAGGAATCCCGTCAGGTTGTTCGCGGCGAGATCGATTTTCAAGACGGTCATATTCGCCGCATCAGTCGTCACGCCGTACCAAGTATTTTCCGTCCCGCGCATGGCGAATCCGTCCGCGTCCAGCGGCGCGGTTTTCCAGCCGGAACGATACCACCAGGAATCGCCGCCGGTCGAATTGTACAGATCGATCAGGGCCTGTCGCTCCGCGGCCGGCGGCATGAGCGGCGAGATCGTAAAAACGGAATCGCTCGCGTCCGAAGGCGTTCCGCTCGAGGCCTCGCTCACCCGAACCAGGCAGCTCGTCGAACTGAGCTCCGGCACGGTCCAGGCGTAGGAATTCGCGTTGGCCGTCGAAGCGACGATCGTCGTCCAATCCGTCCCGTTGTTCGCGGAATATTCGAGCTTGACATTGGCGATCGTCACCGTCGACCCCCAGGTGAGGCTATGAACCGACCCGCACTTCCAGATCTCGCCGCCGTTGGGAGAGATCAAGGCGAGAGGCAAATCTCCGGGCGTCGATACCGCCTCCTCGCTGTAGTCGCTTTCAAGGACATTTTGATTATCCGGATGAGCCTCGGTCCAGGTTTGGATGACGAAATAATAAGGCTGGCCCACGGTTAATCCGGAAACCACAGAGGACATCGCTTTTTTATCCGCCGTCTGGGCGCAGAGGGTATAGGGTCCTCCGCTGGTCGTCCCGTAGAAAATCCGGTAGCCGCCGCTATCGCCGTCATAAGGGATCGGCGTCCAGGACACCAGAATGGAACCGGCCCCGGTCGGAGCGGCGGTCACGCCCGACGGAGCGATCGTCTGGGTTTCCGCCCAATCGGTGCTTTTGGAATTGAGAAAAGCGGTCAGGCCGGCATCGTCGGAGAAGAGACCGTTATATTCGAGATGCAAAAAAACTTCATAATTGTTTTCCCAGGCAGGCACGCCCAATTGAGTCAGATTGATAAAGCTGTGAGGGATCGCTCCTTTGAGCTGATTTCGGGAAAGGTAAAGAATGTCCAGGTTGCTGAGATTGCCGAGCTCAGGCGGAATCGCACCGGAAAGATGATTGGACCATAGTTCGAGCGAGATGAGATTGCTCAGCTGGCCGAGTTCGGCCGGAATGGACCCCGTGAACTGGTTATGGGAAAGATCGAGATTTTTCAGATTGCTCAAGTTGCCAAGTTGGGGAGGGATCGATCCCGATAGCTGGTTTTTAAAAAGATACAGATAGGTCAGGTGGCTTAAAAGGCCGAGTTGCGAGGGGAGAGATCCCGTAAGTTGGTTGCTGTTGAGCCAGAGGTTCTCCAGGCTGCTCAGATTGCCGAGCTGGGGAGGGATGGATCCCGTGAGTTGGTTGTTCCCCAGGTCAAGAGATTTCAGCTTGCTCAGATTGCCGAGCTCGGGGGGGATGGATCCCGTAAGCTGATTGCGCCAGAATGAAAGACCAGTCAGGTTACTGAGATTGCCGAGCGCGGCGGGGATGGGCCCCGTCAGCTGGTTCGCGGAAAGACCAAGCGAATAAAGGTTGCTGAGATTGCCGAGCTGCGCCGGGATAGGCCCCGTCAGCTGGTTCCCGGATACACTCAGAACCGTCAATTGGCTGCAATTTCCCAACTCGGCCGGAATGGCCCCGGTGAGCTGGTTATCCATAAGAAAAAGATTCTGCAGGTTCTTCAGATTGCCCAGCGAGGCCGGAATGGGCCCCGAAAGTTGCGGATTGTCGTAAATATAAATTTGCTTGAGATTGGTCAAGTCCCCGAGGCTTGAGGGAAGGACCCCTGTCAAGTTGTTTAAATCGAGTTCAATCTTCACGACGGTCGAATTCTCGCCGTCGGTTTTAATCCCCCACCAGGTATTTTCCGTTCCCGGCATGGCGAAGCCGTCGGTATCAAGGGGCGGCGTCTTCCAGCCGTTTTTCCATCCCCATGAATCGCCGTTCGTCGAATTGTACAAGGCGATGAGGGCGGCCCGCTCCGATGGAGGGATGGCCGCCGTGAGGATCGTCCGAAACGCCAGAAGGACGATCGAGAACAGAATCGATTTCGACGCTTTCATTTCGCCTTCATCCCCTTACGAAATGGAATACGATCTAGAAAAAGCTTTTTTCCGCCTTCAATAAATTACACTGCCGATAATTTGAAAGTCAACCCCTTTTTCGCGGCCGCGGGATCTGTTAAGATAGTGCGTCTGTCTCCCATGAAAACGATCATCAAAGCCGTCGACCTCGTCAAAAACTACGGGGACTTCCCCGCCGTTAAGGGGATCTCCTTTGAAATCCGCGAGGGCGAGTGCTTCGGCTTCCTTGGGCCCAACGGGGCCGGCAAGACCACGACCGTTCGGATGATCCATTGCGTCTCCCCGATCACCTCGGGGACCATCATGGTCGACGGACTTGCGGCCAACGTCGACAATCGGAAGATCAAGGCCATGACCGGGGTCGTTCCCCAGGAAATCACCCTGGACAACGACTTGACGGTCTTCGAGAACATGATGGTATTCTCCAAGTTCTTCGACATCCCGCGGCGCGAAGCCCGCAAGCGGACCGACGAGCTGATCGCCTTCGTCGAGCTCGAAGCCAAGCGGGACAACAAGATCTCGGAGCTGTCCACGGGCATGAAGCGGCGGCTGCTGGTCGCCCGGGCCCTGCTCAACAAGCCCTCTCTTATCATCGCCGACGAGCCGACGACCGGCCTCGATCCCCAAGCCCGCCATCTGATCTGGCAGCGCCTCCGCCTCCTGAAAAACCAGGGGACCACCTTGATCCTGACCACCCAGTACATGGAGGAAGCCCAGCAGCTCTGCGACCGCCTGGTCGTGATGTATGAAGGGAAGATCCTCAAGGAAGGAACGCCCCGGCAGCTTATCGACGACGAGATCGGCCGGGAAGTCGTCGAGATCCGGATCGAGGCCGAGGAAGACGCGCGGCTGATCGCGGAGCTTGCGCCGTTGGCCTGCGGCCATGAGCGAGCCGGCGACACGCTTTACTTTTACTGCCGGGACGGCCGGGCAATCCAGAAAAAGCTCGTCGAGCTGGACCTCCCCAACACCGTCCACCGGCCGGCCACCATGGAGGACGTCTTCCTGAAATTGACGGGACGGAGCCTGATCGAATGAACCTCTCGCGCCGGGCTTTTCTCGTCTTCTACCGCAACCTGGTTTCCTATAAGCGGTTCGTCGTCTCCACGTTCATCGCCAGCCTCATCCAGCCGTTGTTCTACCTGATCACGTTCGGAATCGGGATGGGGGCCTACATGGGCGCTTTCGGCGGGAAGACGTATCTGGCCTTCCTCGTTCCGGGCGTCCTGATAACCTCGGTGATGATGTCCTCGACCTTCGAAAGCCTTTACGGCGCGTTCGTCAAGATGATCCACGAGAAGCTCTACGACTCGCTGATCGCCACGCCCGTTTCGGCCGAGGACGCCATCACCGGCGACATCCTCTGGGGCGCTTTCCGGGGGCTGATCAGCGGCGGCTTGATGATGGCCGTGGCTTTCTTCATGGGCGTCTTCCCGGTCTCGGTTCCCGCCGGGCTTCTGCTTTGCATCCTGATGATCCTCATCGGGATCATGTTCGGCTCGATGGGCATGATCGTGACCTCCTACGCCCCCAATTTCGATTTTTTCAATTATTACACGGAGCTCGTGATCACGCCGATGCTCTTTTTCTCCGGCGTATTTTTCCCCCTCGACAACTTCCCGGCCTGGATGAAAACGCTGGCCCAGTTCCTTCCCCTGACCCACGCGGTCCAGGTGTCCCGGGCGGTGTATTCGGGCGTCTATACGAAAACGCTGCTGCTGAACCTGGCCTTCATCCTCGCCTTGACGGCGGTGGCCTTCGCCTTCGGAGTCGGGCGGATGAAAAAGCGGCTGATCAAGTAGCCGCCGAAGATTTCACGCTTTCGGCTCTTCCCCGTTGTCCGGTTCGGCTTCCGGTTCCTCGGCATCCTCAAGGACGCCGGCCAGGACTTCCCTGGCGTCCGAGGCGGGAAGGCCCTGGACCGATTTGAGCTTCCGTTCGATGGCCCGGGTCCGGGTCTTGGCTTTTCCGATTTCGACATCGGCTGCCTGGATCTTCTTGTGAACCCGTTCGATCCAGTCGCCGAACGTCCCGAATTCCGTCTTGACCGCTCCCAGAAGATCCCGGATCTCGGCCGAGCGCTTCTCGATGGCCAGGGACTGGAATCCCATTTGGAGGCTGTTGAGAATCGCCAGAAGCGTCGTCGGGCCGGCGACCGATACGCGGTATTCCCGTTGGAGAATGTCGGTCAGGCCGGGACGGCGTAAAATTTCGGCATAGAGGCCCTCGGTTGGGAGGTAGAGCAGCCCGAAATCGGTCGTCTGCGGCGGATCGAGGTATTTTTCCTTGATCGTCCGAGCTTCCAGCTTGATCCGGGCTTCGAGTTGCCGGGACGATTCCTCCACGGCCGCCGCGTCGGCCCTTTCCGAGGCGTCGATCAGCCGCTCATAGTCTTCCTTGGGGAACTTGGCGTCGATCGGGAGCCAGACGGGCCCTTCCCCGCCATCGCCCCGTCCCGGCAGCTTGACCGCGAATTCGACCCTGTCGGAACTGCCGCTCTTGGTGGCCACGTTCCGTTCGAACTGGTCGGGAGTGAGAATCTGTTCGAGGAGATTGCCCAGCTGGATTTCGCCCCAGGTGCCCCGGGTTTTGACGTTCGTCAGGACTTTTTTCAGATCGCCGACGCCGCTGGCCAGGGACTGCATCTCGCCCAGGCCCTTGTTGACCTGGTCCAGGCGTTCGCTGACGAATTTGAAGGAATCGCCGAGGCGTTTGTCCAGGGTCGTCTGGAGTTTCTCGTCGACGGTTTTCCGCATCTCCTCGAGGCGGGCGGCGTTGTCGGTTTGCAATTGGAGAAGCTTCGTTTCGACGGCCGTCCTCAGGGCGTCGCCCTTCTTTTCGTTGGCCTCGATCATTTTGTCGAGCCGGTCCCCGAATCCGTCCATCTGGCTCTTCTGAACCTGGGTCAGCCCGGTAATCTGCCTGGTCACCGAATCGGAGACTCCTTTTAAGGTCGTTCCAACTTCCTGGCGGAGGGAGGACATCAGACCGGTCGACTCCTCCCTGTTGCGGACGAACTCGTCGCGGATTTCCCGTTCGCCCCGTTCCTGTCCCCTTTCGATCGAATCCAGCCGGGTCTTCAGGTCCGAAAATCCCGTTTCCGGCCGGCGCCGCAACAGCAGGATGAGAAGGATGACCGCAATCAGGGCGAGAGCGGCCAGGAGAGGAACAAGAATCTCGGTCAACGACATGGAATCCAACCTCCGTTGGAATTCTGATAACAGATCAACAGAGGGATGTCAAACGTTCTATTCGCCGATGTGGACTTGGTGCTTCACCTTGTCGAAAACTTCCAGCACCCGGTCAAGCTGCGCGTCGGTATGGGTGGCCATGTAGCTCGTCCGGAGGCAGGAGAACTCGGGCGTGACCGCCGGGGGTAGGGCGACATTGGCGTAGATGCCTTCGTCGAAGAAGACCTTCCAGGCCTTGAGGGCTTTAAACTGGTCGCCGATGACGATCGGGATGATGGGCGTCTCGGTCGGACCGATGTTGTAGCCCATGCCCCGAAGCTCTTTCCGCATCCGGGCCCCGATGGCCGCCAGCCGGTCGATCCGCTCCGGCTCCTCCTTGATGACATCGAGGCAGGCCAGGACCGTGGCGACGTTGGCAGGAGGCAGGCTGGCGCTGAAGATGAACGGCCGGGAGAACATCTGAATCCAGGAGATAACTTCCTTCGGCCCGGCGACGAATCCGCCGACCGCGGCGAAGGATTTGCTGAACGTCCCCATCACGAGGTCGACGTCCTTTTCCATATGGAAGTGGGCGCCGGTTCCGCGGCCGCCGCCGAGAACGCCCAGGGAATGGGCGTCGTCGCAGAAGAGGCGGGCGCCGTGGGCTTTGCAGACCCGGATGATCTCAGGGAGGGGCGCGATGTCTCCGCCCATGCTGTACACGCCGTCGATGATGACGAGCTTGCCCGGTTCGGCCGGCAGGCCTGCCAGGATTTTCTCGAGGTCGGCCGGATCGTTGTGCTTGAAATGGCGGACGTGGGCGCTTTTGGAAACCTTAGCCATCCGGACGCCGTCGACGATACTGGCGTGGACGTCCCGGTCGGTGATGATGATGTCGTTCTGATCCATGACTGCCGGAATGGACCCGAGGTTGACCTGGAAACCGGTGCTGTAGACGAGGGCGGCTTCCTGGCCGACGAAGGCGGCCAGCTTTTCTTCGAGCTCGATATGCATGTGGAGGGTTCCGTTCAGGAACCGCGATCCGGTGCAGCTCGTTCCGAACTTGCGGATGGCCGCGATGGCCGCTTCCTTGACCTTGGGATGGACGGTCAGGCCGAGATAGTTGTTCGACCCGATCATGATGTAGTGCTTGCCGTCGATGACCGCGTCCGGGCCTTCGGCTTGGTCGATCGGGATGAAATAAGGGAAGAGCCCCATGGCTTTGGCCTGTTGCGGGGTCATCGGATAGCCGAATTTCTGGGCGCTCTCGGGATTCGTATAAAATTCGCGGCATTTTTCGAAAAGGTCCATTTCGCCTTCTCCCTCTTGACCCCGAGCGATTCGATGCTTCGATCGTTGGATCGTCCGTCCCCGGGGCCTGGGGATCGGACACGGCTCGAAAACGAAAAGAATTTATAAACTATTAGGCGTGACTTGTCAATTTTTGGGACTCGACGCGCCACGTGATATTTTGCGTATCGAATATCAAGATATGCTAGAATTTACCGGAATTTTCGAGTATAAAGGTTTTTCGCGAGTCTCTTCCCGATGCTGAAAAACTATCTCCTCACGGCCCTGAGGAATTTCAAGAAGGCCAAGCTCTTCTCTTTAGTCAACGTCCTCGGGCTATCCCTGGGCTTGGCCGCCTTTCTGCTGCTCGTGATGTATGTCGAATACGAGAAGAGCTACGACCGTTTCCAACCGAACTTCGACCGGATCTACCGCCTCCGATACGAGCGGACGGACCAGGCCGGGCAAGCCGTCCGATTCGCTTCCTGTTGTCCGCCGGCCGGTCTCAGAATCAGGGGCCGCTACCCCGAAGTCGAAAGAGTCGCCCGCCTGTTCCGCTACCGCGGCTCCGTGTCTTTCGAAGACCGGGCCTTCATCGAGGAGCGGATGTATTTTGCGGAAGCCGACTTCCTGTCGATCTTCCGATTTCCTTTCCTCGCCGGAGATCCCCGCGAAGGGATCGGCGAACCCCGCCGCGCCTTCCTTTCGAAATCGACGGCCCGCCGCTACTTCGGCGACCGGGATCCGATCAACCGGACGATCCACCTCGACCGCAAGATGGATTTCCGGGTCGCCGGCGTGTTCGAGGACATCGCTTCGAATTCCCATCTCAAGTTCGACATCCTCCTCTCCTACCCGGACCTGCTCCGGATCTATGGCCAGGATATGGAAAACTCGTGGGGGGACAGCGGCTGGTTCACCTACCTCCTTCTCGCGCCCGGCGCCGATCCGGCGACCCTCGAACGGAAATTGCCGGCCTTGGTCGAAGCCGAATTCGGCGACGAGCTCCGGGCTTACAAGCTGACCGCCCAGCTCAAGCTTCAGCTCCTCCGCGACATCCATCTCGACTCCCATTTTCAACAGGAATACGAAATCAACGGCGACCGGAGCGCGGTCCGGATCCTTTCCTTGATCGCCGTTTTCATTCTCATCATCGCCTGGGTGAATTACGTCAATTTGTCCACGGCCCGGGCCTTGACCCGGGCCAAGGAAGTCGGGCTGCGCAAAGTCGTCGGAGCCGGCCGGAATCACCTGGCCGCCCAATTCTTCCTCGAAACGACCCTGATCAACCTCGCCGCGGTCGGCGGAGCCGTGATTCTCGTGACTTCGGTCCTTCCCCTTTTCCGCCGCCTGACGAGGATCCCGGCCGCTCTCGCCCCCTGGACGCAGCCCTGGTTTTGGTCCTTCCTTCCGCTCCTCATCCTGGCGGGGATCGTCTGCTCCGGGACCTATCCGGTGATCGTTTTATCCTCGTTCCGCCCGGCCGTCGTGCTCAAAGGAAAGCTGGGAAACGCCGTCCGGGGACTCGGCTTGCGCAAGGCCCTGGTGGTCTTTCAATTTGTCATGGCCTTCGTCCTCGGAATCGGGACGACGGCCGCGTTCCGGCAGATCTCCTATTTAAAAAACCTCGATCCCGGATTCAGCTTGGACCGGAAATTGGTCTTCCGGATGCCGCGCGTCCGGGAGGAATCCTTCGGCCGCCGCCTGCCGGCGTTCAAGGAACGGATCCTGCGGCGATCGGGCGTATCCGGATTCTGCGTCGCCACGGACGTGCCGGGACGCCAGGTCTGGTGGGACGCGGGCGCGATCCGCCGGGCCGGCACGGATGACAACAAGAATTACCAGATCGTCGGCGTCGACGAGGATTTCATATCCGTTTTCGATTTGACCCTCGTCGCCGGACGCAATTTTTCCCGGGACCATCCCGGCGATTCCGCCGCCCTGATCGTCAATGAGACCGCGGCCCGGTGGCTGGGATTCCCCCGCCCCCCCGACGCCGTCGGCCAGCCCATCGATTACTGGGGAAAGATCTTCACCGTCGTCGGCGTTCTGAAGGATTACCACCAGCAATATCCGAAGCAGGCCTTCGAGCCTCACCTTTTCCGCTACCTGCCGGAAGGCCGGGACGTCCGGGGCTGGTTTGCGGTCGATTTCGACAAGCCGGCCCTGCCGGGGATCGTTTCCGAGATCGAAAAAGCCTATAACGAATTTTTCCCGGGCAATCCGTTCGACTTCTTTTTCCTGGACGATTATTACGGAAGCCAGTACGCGGGCGATGAACGGCTCGGGAACGTTTTCGGAATCTTCGCCCTGTTGGCGATGATCGTGACCTGTCTGGGCATCCTCGGCATGTCCTCGTTCATGACCGCCCAGCGGACCAAGGAAATCGGCATCCGCAAGGTCCTGGGCGCCGGCGTTCCGAACGTGATTTTCCTCCTGACGAAGGATTTCCTGCGCTTGATCCTGCTGGCCTTCCTCCTGGCCCTTCCCATCGCCGCCGGAGGGATTCAAGCCTGGCTGAAGGCTTTCGCCCTGCGGATATCCCTGACCCCGGGATTGTTTCTCCTGCCTTTCGTCCTGATCGCGGCGACGGCGATCCTGACGGTCTGGGCCCATGTCACCAAAGCCGCGACCGCCGATCCCGTCGAAAGCTTGCGTTACGAATAATGAGGAGGTCACCATGAAAATCAAACGGCGCGCTTTTTGGGTCGCGGCCCTCATCGCCCTGCTGCTTCCCCTGCGCCCGGCCTTCGCCGTCGCCCAGGTCCGAGACGAGACCGAGCCCGATTTTTCTTTCACGGTTTCCCTCGACCCGCCGTCCCACCTTTTCCGCGTCACCCTCAAAGTGAAGGACCTGGACCGTCACGAATTCGTCGATTTCAAGCTTCCCGTCTGGATGCCCGGCTACTACGGCCTCCAGGATTATCCTTCCAGGATCCGGAATTTCCGGGTCTTCGACGCCGAGCATGAGGAGCTCGCCTGGGAAAAGACGACGGACAACACCTGGCGGGTGGTCACGGCCGGGGCTCCCGAAATGGCCGTCTTCTATGACGTCCTGGCCACATCCTCGTTTGTCGCCCAAAGCTACCTGGACCAAGACCGCGGACACATCGCCCCCTGCTCGGTTTTCATGCATCTCGACGGCTGGCTTTCCCGGCCGGTGAGCGTCAGAATCGAGCCGGTTCCCGGCTGGGACATCGCCACCGGGCTGGACCGCGCCGTCCCGGATGACCCGAACTATTTTTCCGCTCCCGACTTCGACATCCTCTACGACTGCCCGATCGTCATGGGGAAGCTGGATTCCCTGCCTCCCTTTGACATCAAGGGCGTCCCTCATTATTTCAAGGGTTTCAAGCTCGGCGTCGCCGATCCCGAAGGATTCATGAAGAGCCTCAAGCCGGTCCTCGAGGCGGGAATTGCGATTATCGGCGAGATTCCCTACACGCACTACACCTTCCTCGGGATCGGGCCCGGCATGGGCGGGATCGAGCATTTGAATTCGGTGGGCATGGGCTTCAATTATGCCGGGGAGGAAACCCGGGCGAAAAAAATCCGGACGCTCGCGTTTCTGGCCCACGAATATTTCCACTGTTTCAACGTCAAGCGCATCCGGCCGATCGCACTCGGACCGTTTGATTACAACAAGCCCAACCTGACCCGGATGCTCTGGGTTTCGGAAGGGTTCACCTCTTATTACGAGGCCTTGATGCTCCGGCGGTCCGGGACGACGACGCCGGAGGAATTTTATCAAGAGATCGGGGGGCTGATCGCTTCCTATGAAAACAAGTCCGGCCGGCTCTTCCAGTCGGCGACCCAATCGAGCTTCGACAGCT
>Ga0316628_100000298_pt1 | contig 30920 bp, 2 predicted proteins | sample OWC_Aug_M2_C1_D5_FD_207648 | JGI IMG/M metagenome (GOLD analysis project Ga0316628, IMG submission 207648) | Wetland soil microbial communities from Old Woman Creek delta, Ohio, United States - OWC_Aug_M2_C1_D5_C | ecosystem: Environmental > Terrestrial > Soil > Wetlands | place: USA: Ohio...
AGAGAGGGGGGCGCTTTTTTGCTGCCCGCGAAGAGGCCCAGGAGCACTGCGCTGCAGGACCTGGACCCGGGATGTTGAGTATCCCCGACCTGAAAAGACCCGGGTGGGAAAAGTATGTAGGTAAAACCGTCACTATTGAAGGAATCTTTGTCCGTGACCCGATTCCGATGTTGGTCACTGATATTAAAATAGTTCTTGTTAATATGCCCATGCCCAAAGATCAATACATTCTCTTAACCGGGAATCAGGCAAAAGAAATTGACCCGAAACAATATGGGGGAGCAAGATTAAGGATAACAGGTGAGGTAAATGCGGTTGATGATGAAAATAGAAAAAATATAGGTGACTATGTGGTAGTAACGGTTTATAAGTTTCAATTCCTGGAACAAATGTATAAATACAACCCTGAACCAATCTCTTTAGAGTTGCTTCCTGAATTTCGTGTTGACCCCCGCAGGTATGCAATACTTTTTAGCGGAGGAATAGACATAAGCAATAATCATTATCGTTACTGGAATGACTTGAAATTTATGTACAGCACCTTGATCAATAAATGCGGGTTTAGCAAGAATAATTTCGCTGTTCTCTATGCAGACGGGAAGGGACTTGACACGCAAATGCCCGTACATTATTCGGCAACCCAGACCAACCTTGAAACCGTTTTAGATTTATTAAGAAAGGATTCAACCGGGAAAGATTTCGTATTCATATTTACCACTAACCACGGTGGAGGCTTCTGCAATGCAGGGCTGCAGATATGGGGAAAAACGTATTATGAGCTGGGGGGCCGAGTCGATGCCAATGCAGATGAAGGCCCGGCAGATATTATTGTTGAAAAAAAATACAATATAGACTTTAATAAAGATGGTGACACAAATGATCAAGTCTCCTGGGATGAAGAGTTGTGCAGTTGGGGCGGTTCGATTTATGACGATGATCTCGGTAATATGTTTGCCAATATAAAATATAAGACAATGGTTATCGTAATGGAACAGTGTTTCAGCGGCGGTATAATTCGGGACATCGGGCAGAATAGGAGTAACATGGTCATCATGTCGGCTGCTTCTGAATCCGAGCCTTCTTACGCTATGTATCCCTTCTACAACTATGACGAATTCTCCTACCATTTCACCTGCGCAATAAACGGGGCTGACCCATACGGTATCAAAGTGAATGCCGACACCGACAATGACAAAAAAGTATCTATGGTAGAAGCCTTTAACTATGCAAGATCAAAAGACACCTGTTCGGAAACTCCCCAGTATGAAGATAGTGGAGATGGCATTTCTCATACCGGTAAGATGCCAGCTTCAGGTGAAGGAACCTTAGGCAGCAAGACTTCCCTTGAAAAGTAATAAGAAGTTTTTGCAGAAGTTTCACGGGCCCAAAGAAGGAAGGTAGGAAGTGGCCGCCGGAGGCAAAGCAAGAAAAACTTTCAATGATAACTTCTCGTAATAGAATTATCTGACTGAAAAGAGGTGAATAAATATGAAAAAGCTTGTTTTAATCATATGTTTGTGTATCCTGGGAATGATTTTATCTGCCGAAAAGGTGACGGTTTTGAAAGAGTTAGTCAACCCGGACAGCATGACTATCGATGGTTCAAACCTCTACATCACCCAGGAAGGAGAGGTGTTTATCTATGACGCGAAGACCTTTGAATTCAAGAAAAAATTCGGCAAAAAAGGTCAGGGACCAGAGGAAATTCCCCCTTTTCCTTTTCCCCTGGGCGGGATTCCCCTGATGAAAATAAGTCCTTTGCAGGATAAACTGTTTATCAGTGTCATGGGTAAAATCATGTACTTTACTAAACAAGGTGAATTCATCAGCGAGTCTAAATACCCAATTCAAAAAATTCAGAGTTATCTCAATTTTTTTCCCCTGGGCAGCGATATGGTCTGCCAGATAACCGTGCGGGAAAAGGAGGAATTCTTCATTACCGCCAGTATCGTGGATCATACCTTTCAACTGAAAAAGGAGTTAATCCGAAAAAAAATGGACCTGCATGGCGGTAAGATAGATTTATTCTCCGGCTCCATCATTTTCGAGCCCTATAAAGGGAGAATTTTCGTGACCGGCCAGGATTTCTCCATCGATGTATTTGATCAAAGCGGAAAACTGCAGAACCAGATCAAGTACAAGCATGAGCCTATCAAATTCAATGATGATATGAAAAAGCAATTTGATGAGACCTTGAAATACATGCTCAAGTCTTTTTATGACCAATTTAAGATCAGGTTCTACTACCCGGACTATCTGCCCATCATTTTCAACCTGCAGTTTTCCGACCCCTATCTCTATGTGTTTACCTGGGACCACCAGGGTGAAAACCGGGAGCTGTTCATCTTCAACCTGGACGGGACATTGGTTAAACAAACCGCCATCCCCTTGAAAATGGCCAAGTTCATCATCCCTTACCCCTTCGATATCATGGACAAAACCCTTTTCCAACTGGTGGATAACGAAGACACCGAAGAGTGGGAACTCCACCGAACCCCCATCCATTAAATAAGAAATTTTACTTTTCCAGGGATTCCACAGATTTATTCTACTATCTTAATAAAAAAAAGGGTCCACAGATTACACTGATTACACTGATTTTTTTAAATTTTTTATAATCTGTGTCAATCTGTGTAATCTGTGGACTAACTATTTTCAAAGTAGCAGTGGGGAGGTAACATTTTTATATATACCCATGGAATTTTTTGACTGAACCGGGTTTAGGGCGGTGGAGAAGTCACTTCTTTATGGATTGACAACCAGCTTCAATTCTAATATATAACAATCTTAAATTCCTTTACTCAATAGATACGGTTTTTTATATTCTGCCTGAAGCACCTTCGGTTGAAAGGCTGTAAGGCCATTTTAGTGAAACCATCAAAATGTTAAAAACTTGATGGCATCTAAGGGCGGAAGCTTATTCAAAAGTCCTGCCTTTTACCCAGATTTACACCGGTTTAAAAAAAAGAAACCCACGAATTACACGAATTAACACGAACTATGAACCGATCAAACCAAATAGAGAGTAAAAATATCCAGGATATACTGGCGTTAACACCGATGCAGGAAGGCCTGCTTTTTCATTATTTACAAGCCCTCCAGGAAACCCCCTATTTTAACCAGCTCAGCCTGGAACTGTCCGGGGACATTAATCTCAAGTATTTCAAGGAGGCCTGGAATTTCGTTTTAGAGTCCAATGAAATGCTGCGAACGGTCTTCCGGTGGGAAAAACTGGAAAAGCCTACCCAGATCGTACTGAAAAGGCATAACCTTCATCTGAGATATGAAGACCTTTCAAGCCCTGGAAACAATGTCGAACCCCAAAAACAATGGGAAACCATCAAACAACAGGACAGGAGCAGCCAGTTCGACTTACGCCAGGTTCCTTTCCGGGTCATTTTAGGCAAAATGTCTCAAAACCATTATCAAATGCTTATCAGCAACCATCATATCCTCTACGACGGCTGGAGCACCGGGATTATTTTAAAGGAATTTTTCCAGGCTTTTGAAACACTCGCATCGGGGAATCAACCACTGGTTCCCCGGGTTAAGTCCGGGTTTAAGGAATTTATCCGCTGGCTTCAAGATCAGGACCGGCTGGAACAAAAAAAATTCTGGCAAAATTACCTGGAGGGATTCGATACTCCTACCCGTTTACCGGTTAAAAGATCGCAGCCGGGTCCGGGTTCCCCGGGGAAAAGCAATTACCGGATGCATTTGAGCATGACAGTTAAAGATAAATTGGATGCTTTTTTTAGAGAAAAGCGGATAACCCTGGCTGCTGTTTTTTACAGTGCCTGGGGTATACTCCTGCAAAAATACTGCGGTTTGGAGGATGTGGTTTTTGGTATCACCGTTTCCGGTAGGTCTGCATCGATCAAGGGAATAGAGGACATGGTGGGGTTGTTTATCAATACCATCCCCCTGCGGGCCAGGTTTGAGCATGGTGAAGGCTTGCTGGATTTCCTGGTGCGAATCAATAACCACCTGGCTGCCAGCGAAAAATATGAAAATACCTCCCTGGTAGATATATACATTTACTGCCGGCAGTTTACCCGGGTAAGGGAAGAACTTTTCGATACCCTGGTGTCGATAGAAAATTATCCAATGGATACCTATTTAAGAGAGCCGGGTTCCCATTTATCCATCCAATCCTATGAGATGGAAGAGAGGCCGCATTATGATTTAACCCTGGTAATTTCTGCCGGCAAAGGGATCGATATCGATTTTATTTACAATAATAGTTCCTTTGCTAAAGAAACGATAGTCAGATTGGCTCATCATTTCGGCACCATTATAAAAGGTATCGGGGAGAATATTGAAAACCGGCCCCAGGAAATCCAGATACTTTCAGATGAAGAGAAACAGCAATTATTAGTCGATTTCAATCGTACCGCTGCGGCTTATCCCGGTGAAAAGGGTATCCATGAATTATTTGCAGGACAGGTAGAGAGGACACCGGATCATGTGGCCCTTATAGGACCAAAATTACAAAACACAAATTACAAACAAAGTGGTGCACTTCGGGCAGATGTTGACGCCTTCGGCGAAGCTGGCCTAAGAGCCAAGAGCCAAGAGCTAAGAGCTGTAACATACAAAGAATTAAACGAGCGCACCGGTCAAGTGGCCGGCCGGTTACTCGAAAAAGGCGTTTTGCCTGGCGATATTACTGCGATTATGGTGAAGCGGTCCCCTGAAATGGTGATAGGTATTTTAGGCATATTAAAAGCCAATGGCGCCTATTTGCCTATTGACCCGGATTACCCCCAGGAACGCATCGAATATATGTTGAAAGACAGCGGTGCGAAAGCCCTGGTAACAACTCCCGGTTGGTCAGAAAAATTTAAAGAATTGTTAATTGTCAATTGTCAATTATTAATTGTTAATGAGATACCCCATGGTCGCCGAAGGCTTAATAATCCTCCGAAGGAGGCCAATTTAATTAACAATTATCAATTAACAATTTACAATTTACAATTAGAAAAATCCAATTTAGCTTACATCCTCTACACCTCCGGTTCCACGGGCTGGCCCAAAGGAGTGATGATAGAGCATGGCCCGGTGGTAAACCTATTGTTTTCGTTACAGCGCCGGTATCCGCTTCGTGAGCAGGATACCTACCTGTTAAAAACCTCTTATCTTTTCGATGTATCGGTTACCGAGTTATTCGGTTGGTTCCTGGAAGGAGGCCGGTTAGCCGTGCTGGAACCGGGAGGGGAAAAAGACCCAAAAGCAATAGTGGAAATGATTGTACGAGAGGGAGTGACGCATATCAATTTTGTACCGTCTATGTTTCATATGTTTGTAGAGATATTAGACTCCCAGGAAATCGTTAAATTATCCGGTTTGAAATATATCTTCCTGGCTGGAGAAGCGCTGCTGCCTGGCCCGGTCAACCGGTTCCGGTGTTTAAATACGTCCATTGCCATTGAAAACCTTTACGGACCCACCGAAGCCGCAGTTTATGCCAGTTGGTATTCATTGGCTGACCGGAAGGGTGAAACTTCTATCCCGATCGGGAAACCGCTGCCCAATGTAACTCTTTATATTTTCGATAAATGGGGATATTTGCAGCCCCTCCAGGTACCCGGAGAATTGTGCATCGGGGGGCAAGGGTTGGCCAGGGGATATTTAAACAACCCGGATTTGACCATAGATAGATTTCTTTCGATTTTTAATAGGTCCTATAGGTCCTATATGACCTATATTCCAAAAAGGCTCTACCACACCGGAGATTTAGCAAGATGGCTGCTGGATGGTAATATTGAATTTTTAGGCCGGATGGACCACCAGGTCAAAATCAGGGGATTCCGGGTAGAATTGGGGGAGATCGAAAATCAACTAATGAACCATGAAGATATAAAAGAGGCAGTGGTTTTCACTAGAGAAAATCCTGGGAGTGATAATCAACTTTGTGCCTTTATTATTCCAGGAAGAAATTTTGCCGTGCCTGAGTTGAAAGCGTATTTAGCAGGAAAATTACCAGGGTACATGATACCATCATACTTTAAAAGAATTGAAAAATTACCGTTAACACCCAATGGCAAAGTAGACAGGAAAGCACTGGCTGCATCCACTGCTGCATCAGACCTTGAAACAGGCGTGGATTATATTCCACCAAAAAGTGAAATTGAAAAAACCATTGCCGGTATATGGAAGGAACTGTTGGGACTGGAGAAAGTGAGCGTACATGATAATTTCTTCGATATTGGCGGCAATTCCTTAACCATTATCCGCTTAAACAGCCGCTTAAAAAAGGCATTTAAAAAGGATATTCCTATCGCATCGGTTTTTAATTATCCTACCATTGCTTCAATGGCCACCCATTTGAGTAAAGAAGAAAAGGGAGAGTCGTTTGTTGATATTGCCACCCACAGGACATCGACAGGGGAAACAGGGAAAAAAGGTAATGATATTGCCGTAATTGGAATGGCTGGCCGGTTCCCCGGGGCTAAAAACCTCGACGAATTCTGGGACAATCTAAAACAGGGCGTGGAATCCATCAGCTTTTTTACCCAGGAGCAGTTAAAACAATTGGGAGTAGATGCCCAATTAATAAACAATCCCGATTATGTACCGGCCAAGGGCGTTTTAGAGAGTAAGGAGTATTTCGATTCTTTCTTTTTCGATTATACACCCGCGGAAGCAGAAATCCTGGACCCCCAGGTGAGAATATTCCATGAGTGTACCTGGGAAGCGCTGGAAAATGCCGGTTATGACCCGTTTGGTTATGAAGGCGCTGTCGGCCTATATGCTGGCGCCAGCCCGAATCCCCTGTGGGAGATTTCCCCTTTAACCTCCAGGTCTATAGGCAATTCGTATCCTGAGCTCTGGAATGCTATTCAATTCAGCGATAAGGATTATCTCGGAACCCGGCTGGCCTATAAACTGGATTTGAAAGGCCCCTGTATAACGATGCAAACTGCCTGTTCCACATCGCTGGCGGCAGTGGACCAGTCTTGCCGGGCCCTGGTCAGCGGGGCATGCTCGATCGCATTGGCAGGCGGAGTTTCCATCACCCTCCAGGATGAAGGCGGTTATTTATACCAGGAGGGAACCATCATGTCCCCGGACGGCCACTGCCGTGCCTTCGATGCCGGGGCCAATGGAACCGTTGGAGGAAACGGCGTCGGGGTAATCGTCTTGAAACGGTTGGCAGAGGCCGTAACTGACAGGGATACGATTTATGCCGTGATTAAAGGTTTTGCCATCAATAACGATGGAAAAAATAAAGTATGCTTCACCGCCCCCAGCAGCAGCGGTCAGGCCAAAGTCATCCGCGATGCCCTGGATATGGCCGGCGTAAACCCGGAAAGCATCGGTTATATCGAAACTCACGGCACCGGAACACTGCTGGGCGATCCCATCGAAATCGAAGGATTAAAACTGGCTTTCAACACAGCCGGTTTTCGTAAAAAACATTACTGCGCCCTCGGTTCTGTTAAAACCAATATCGGACACCTGGATGCAGCCGCAGGAATCGCCGGGTTTATTAAAACCGTGCTTTCACTTCATCACCGCTTTATCCCCCCCAGTTTGAATTTTAAAACTCCTAACCCCCAAATCGATTTTGAAAATAGTCCTTTTTATGTTAATACAACACTAAAAACCTGGGAAAGTAATGAATATCCCTTACGGGCCGGGGTAAGCTCTTTTGGCCTGGGCGGAACCAATGTGCATGTTGTCATGGAAGAAGCCCCGGCGGAAATCCGCGATAATGAGGGAACAGGGGGGCTTGCCCCCCTGCCTGCTGCCCCCTCGCCTGCTGCCCCCTCGCCTGCTGCCCCTTTGTCTAATCGACAATACCAATTAATCCTATTATCCGCTAAAACCCCCAGGGCACTGGATAAAATGAGTGGAAACCTGGCCCGGCATTTTGAACGAAATCCCGGTATTGAATTGGCAGACGCCGCCTATACCCTGCAAACAGGACGAAAATCATTTACTTACAGGAAAATGCTGGTTGGTTCAGACCTGGATGAGGCCATCCGCAAACTGGATTCCGGTGAAGTGGAAACCGCCAGGGCAAAAGAAGAAAAACCTACGGTCATTTTTATGTTTTCCGGCCAGGGCAGCCAGTATGTGAATATGGGACATGACCTTTACCAAAACGAACCCAGGTTTCGCCGCCAAATCGATGAGTGTTTTGAATTATTGATGAACCTCACCGGCATCGATATGAAACCCGTACTTTACCCTGACCAGGGGACCATAACAGGAGAAGAAGCAGAGGAGAAAATTTTCCAATTCAAGTATACCACCCCCATTAAATTTATTTTCGAATACTCCCTGGCCAGGCTGTTGATGGAATGGGGAATACGGCCGGATGCCATGATCGGACACAGTTTCGGCGAATATGCCGCGGCATGTTTATCCGGGGTATTTTCGCTTGAACACGGGTTGTTTTTAGCCGCACTGCGGGGAGAACTGATGGACGGGCTGCCCGACGGCGCCATGCTGAGTGTTCCCCTTTCGGAAAAAGAATTGAAACAGCGGTTGAAAAAGGAGGATGAATTATCCATCGCCGCGGTAAATGCCGAATCGCTCTGCGTGGTTTCAGGCCCGGTGGGAGCGGTGAACCGGTTGGAAGAACAACTGGACCTGGAAGGACATGAATGCCTGCGATTCCGGGTGCCCAAAGCCGGTCACTCCCACATGGTAGAACCCATCATGGAAGAATTCAAGAAAAAAATCGGGAAAGTGAAATTCCATCAGCCGCAGATACCATTTATATCATGTATAAGCGGCACATGGATCACAGCGGAAGAGGCAGCCGACCCCGGGTACTGGACGCGGCATTTGCGAGAACCGGTCCGTTTTGCCGACGGCTTGACCACCCTGTTTAAAGAACCCAATCCCGTATTTTTACAGGCATCTCCAGGTAAGGGATTAATCCTGTTTATCAGTCAGCACCCGGACAAAAAAAACGATACCCTGGCATTGAGCATGGTGAGACATCGAAAAGAGCCAGTCTCGGATCTTCATCACACCCTGACTCAAATCGGTCGATTATGGTTGAATGGATGCGCAGCCAGGATCGATTGGCAAGCGTTTTATGAAGATGAAAAAAGACGGCGTATTCCTTTACCTTCATATCCCTTCGAACCTCTCCATTACCCGGTGAATAGGGATTTATTCCAGCCGGGTACCCCGGTTATCCCATCTTTTTCAAAAGAAACCGAGCCCCCGGGATGGCGAAAAAAACCCGACTCAGCAGAATGGTTCTATGTCCCCTCCTGGGAACGGGTAATGCTGCCTTCCGGCACTGCCATTCCCCAGGGAGAGCAGCCGCACCACACACCTGTCATATTACTATTCATGGACAACTGTGGATTGGGTTCGCGAATGAAAGAACGACTGGAACAGGACGGCACCGGTGTGATTACCGTTGATATGGGGATTACTTTTAAGAAATCCAATGATCGGGCCTATACCCTTAATCCTTCCGATAAAGAAAACTATAATGACCTTTTAAGGGAATTGGCAGCGCAGGGTGAAATCCCCTCCCGGGTTTGTCATTTATGGAGTCTCACCCGGTGGGACAGGGACAAGCCAGCCAAAGATAATGTAGATCAGGCCCTGGACCGGGGATTTTATAGTTTGCTTTTCCTGGTCCAGGCCCTGGGAAAACAAAATATAAAAACCAGTCAGGGGATTCGCCTCGAGGTAGTCACCGGGAGCGCCCTGGAGGTGTCCGGGGACGAGGAACTAAATCCGGCAAGTGCCCCAGTTTATGGACTTTGCCGGGTGATACCCCAGGAATATCCCGATATCGACTGCCGCTGTATCGACATCCCATTACCCTTACCCCCGGGTAACGAAATAGGACAGAAACAGGTCAGGCAGTTATGGGCTGAGATTTCAGCGGGCTCGCCGGAACGGGTAACGGCCTATCGCGGCGATTACCGCTGGGTAGAGACATTTAAACCCTTCCGCCTGGAAAAATCCCAACCCGGGGCCCTGCCGTTAAAACCAGGGGGGGTATATATGATAACCGGCGGCCTGGGGGCCATCGGCCTGGTCCTGGCTCAATACCTGGCCAGGACTTTTAAAGCCCGGTTGATATTGACCGGACGTTCGGACTTTCCCCCCCGGCAAGAGTGGGAGCGTGAGAAAGTTTCTCGAAAGGTTCAAAGACTGCTGGAGATGGAAGAAGCAGGGGCGGAAGTGCTGGTGATGAAAGCCGATGTTTCCAGCCTGGAGCAGATGCAGGCGGTATTCCAACAGGGAGAAGAGAAATTCGGACCGATCAATGGGGTAATACATGCGGCCGGGATTGTAGGAGAGAAGTCTTTTTGCTCCTTGGGGGAAATGGGTAGAACAGAAGCCCAATTGCATTTTGAACCGAAGGTTTATGGTCTCCTGGTGTTGGCAGAGATATTGAAAAACCGGCCGGTGGATTTTTGTTTATTGATGTCATCTACGGCGTCGGTATTGGGAGGAATGGGATTTGGGGCATATTCAGCGGCGAATCGATTTATGGATACCTATATTTATTGGCTTGCCAGGTCCGGGCGGACGCGCTGGATAAGTGTTAACTGGGATGGGTGGCTTTTGGAGGAGAAGCAAATAGAGGATACGGCCCTGGGCACAGAAATAAAAGAACTGGTCATGACCCCGCCAGAGGGAGTGGAAGTATTTCAACGCATCCTGGCGTGGCCGGAAGCAAGGCAGGTAATCGAGTGCACCGGGAACCTGCAATCCCGGATCGATCGCTGGGTAAAAATGCAGGGGCTGCGATTGCCGGACCAGGAAAAGGGAACCAGGGGGAAAAAACCAGGACCGGTTTGGCGCCAACCCAGGCCCCATTTAGCCAATCCTTACCTCCCGCCGCAAAGTTCCCGGGAAAAACAAGTGGCAGGAATATGGGAAGATTTATTGAGTTATGAACATATCGGTATCCGGGATAATTTCTTCGAGTTAAATGGTGATTCGTTGAAAGCCGTGATCGCGATTTCAAAAATTCATAAACAAGCCGGGGTAAAAATACCCTTGAAAGATTTCTTTTCCAATCCAACCGTTGAAGGCATCACGCAGTACATTGACCGGACCGGGGTCGGTAGGTATTATTCGATCCAACCAATGGAAAAGAAGGAATACTATCCCTTATCATCCGCCCAGGAAGGGATGTTCATCTTGAATCGATATGAAGAGGAAAGGGAGAGCACGGCCTATAACATTCCAGCGGTAATGGAGTTAGTGGGTGAATTGGATAGGGAAAGGTTCCATGGTGTTTTCCCGGGATTGATCCATCGGCATGAGAGTTTGAGGACGTCGTTTTTGGTGATAGAAGACAGGCCGGTGCAGAGGATCCATGAAAATGTTGAACTTGAAATTGAGTATGATCAGGTTGAAGTTAAGGTTAAGATTGAGAAAGAGCGCTTCGAGGGAACGAGGGGGCTTGCCCCCTTGTCAAATGCCCCCTTGTCCGAAGAACCCGCAGCCCGAAGCCCTAAGAGCCAAGAGCTAAGAGCTAAGAGCTTTATTTCTTCTTTCATCCGTCCTTTTGATTTGTCCCGGGCTCCGCTGTTTCGAGTGGGATTAATAAAACTTCTACACACCCCGGCCGCTCTTCGCGACCACCCCTCTATAGAGGGGAAAAAGGACAGGTATTTATTAATGGTGGACATGCATCATATCGTATCGGACGGGACCTCAATGGGGGTACTGGTAAAAGATTTTATGCAGTTGTATGAAGGAGGGGGAAAAACCCTACAACCGCTGTCCATTCAATATAAAGATTATGCCTGTTGGCAGAAGAGCGAGAGGGAGAGTGAGCGGGTAAAGCGGCAGGAAAGCTATTGGCAGCAGGAGTTGGCAGGAGAGATACCGGTCCTGGAATTGCCCTTTGATTATGACAGACCCGTGACCTGGGATTTTGAGGGCCGCCAGTTGTGGTTTGAATTAGGTAAGGAAGAGACCCGGGGTTTAAAAGAATTGGCAAGAGCAGGGGATGTAACTCTGTATATGGTATTGGTATCGATATATATGATTTTATTATCCAGGCTCAGCGGGCAGGAGGAGATAATAATCGGTGCGCCAGCAGCAGGGCGCAGGCATTGGGATATGCAAAATGTGATTGGTATATTTGTCAACACCCTGGTTTTGCTGGGTTTCGTTAATAAAAACAAGTCTTACCGCGAATGGCTGGAAGAATTGAAACCCCGGGTATTGGCCGCCTTTGAAAACCAGGATTATCCTTTTGAAGAACTGGTGGAGCAAAAATTGGTCCACCGGGAGGTGGGGCGAAATCCACTATTTGATGTATCGTTTGTTTTGCAGAATATGGAAATACCGGGAATGAAAATCCCCGGGTTGGAATTAAAGCCCAGCTCTATAGAGAGCACGTCTGCAAAGTTAGATTTAGCCTTAATTGCGGAAGAGAAAGGGGAGAGTCTGTGGTTTACCTTCGAATATAGGGTAAAGTTGTTCAGGCCTGGGACCGTGGAGCGTTTCAGCCGGTATTTCAAGCAAGCGGTGCGGGAAATATTGAAAAGCCCAGGGCAAAGGATTGGCGATATAGAAATAATACCCGTGGAAGAAAGGCGTCGGTTGTTGGAGGATTTTAACGACACATGCGTTGAATACCCCCGGGATAAAACCCTCCACCAATTGTTCGCGGAACAGGTAGAACAAACCCCAGACCGCATCGCTCTTGTAGGGGCAGCACTCCGTGGCTGCCCTGTTTGTTTGACCTACCGCCAATTGGATGAACAATCCGGGCGATTGGCTGGATTGTTAGCAGAAAAGGGCCTCTGGGCCGACAATATTGTGGGTCTTATGCTGGAGCGTTCCCTGGAAATGATCATTGGTATTCTCGGGATATTAAAAGCTGGTGGGGCCTATTTACCCATAGACCCGGATTACCCCCAAGAACGCATCGAATATATGTTGAAAGACAGCAAAGCGAAGGCCCTGGTAACAACTCCCGGTTTATCAGAAAAATTTGAAGAATTGTTAATTGTCAATTGTCAATTATTAATTGTTAATGAGATGACTCATGGCCGCCGAAGGCTTAATAATCCTCCGAAGGAGGCCAATTCAATTAACAATTATCAATTAACAATTTACAATTTACAATTAGAAAAATCCAATTTAGCCTACATCCTCTATACTTCCGGTTCCACGGGCAGGCCCAAAGGAGTGATGGTGCAGCATGGCAATGTGGTACGGTTGGTGAAAAACCCCAGTTTTATCGAAGCAAAAGAAGGTCAGCGCCTGTTAATGACCGGGATGTTCACCTTCGATATTGTGACCTTTGAAATATGGTGGCCGCTGTTGAATGGATTAAGTTTGTATCAAGCGGATAAAAATACCATACTTGATCCGGAAGAGATGGAAAAAATAATTACCATGAACCGGATCGACATCCTGCACCTGGTTCCCCAGGTATTCAATCAATTATTTTCACACCACCCGGGGATATTTGCGGGGCTCAGTTATTTTTTGGTAGGAGGCGACCTGGTACAACCCCGGGACATTCGGCAGCTCCGGGCTAAATATGAAAAGCTAAAAATTCTTCATATGTATGGTCCTACGGAAAGTACCACTTTTTCAACTTACCTGGAGGTGGACCAGGTGGGAGAGAATGACCGGACTCTTCCCATCGGGAAACCGGTGAACAATTCATCGGTATATATTCTTGGGAGGCATGATGAACTATTACCCATTGGCGCGGCAGGGCAGTTATGCCTGGGTGGACCCGGGGTGGCCCGGGGATATTTAAACAACCCGGAATTAACCGCAGAGAAGTTTTGTTCTCCATTGAATAGGTCCTATAGGTCCTATAAGACCTATATTCCTAAAAAGCTCTACAAAACCGGCGATCTAGCGCGGTGGCTCGAAAACGGTAACCTCGAATTTCTAGGACGAATCGATTTCCAGGTTAAAATCAGGGGGAACCGCATCGAAGTGGCAGAGATAGAGAACCGGTTATTGAATTATAAAGGAATAAAAGACGCAGTGGTCTCGGCCTTTACAGGAAAGAATGGGAATAAATATCTAAGCGCATTTATTGTCACCGATTATGAAATCGAGGTATCTTTACTAAGGGAATTTTTGTTAAAATATTTGCCCGATTACATGATCCCCTCTTACTTTGTTAAGTTGGATAAAATCCCACTAAATGCCAACGGGAAAATAAATCGAAAGGCCTTACCTGCTCCCGGGGAAAATTTCCTGGAAGATAAAATAGAATGTATTCCTCCCCAAAATCCAGTAGAAAAAATATTAGTAGAGATCTGGGAGAAAGTACTGGGAAGATTGGAAGTAGGAATCAATCAAAATTTCTTTGCCATCGGGGGAGATTCCATCAAATCCATCCAGATCATATCACGAATGAGCCGCGCAGGATATAAACTTGAAATGAAGGACCTTTTCCAGTACCCGGTCATATCGGATTTAGCCCCCCGGGTAAAAAAATTGCAGCGTATCCCGGAACAATCCGTCATAACCGGGACGATCCCCTTAACACCTATCCAGGAAATGTTTTTTAATGAATCTTACCGTGCCCCACATCATTATAACCAGGCCGTGATGCTTCATTCGAAAGAGGGATTCGACCAAGAAGCGATAAAAGAAGTTTTTACCAGGGTCCAGCAGCATCATGATGCCCTGCGAATGACATTTCAAAAAGATGAAGACCAGGGCAAAATCATCCAGGTTAATCATGGCCTGGAATACCCGCTGTATTTAGAGGAACATGATTTAAGCAGCAGTGAAAATTCTTCCCGGGAACTTGAAACCAAAGCCAACAGGATACATGCAAGTATCCACCTGGAAAAGGGTCCGCTGCTGAAACTGGGATTATATCATCTTAACGATGGAGATAGGTTATTAATCGTTATTCATCACCTCGTCATGGACGGCGTTTCCTGGCGAATATTACTGGAAGATATAGAAACGCTGTACAGCCTATATAAACAGGGCAAGAAATTGGTTTTACCCCTTAAAACAGATTCCTTCAAACTCTGGTCGGAAAAATTATCGGCATATACAAACAGCAAAACTTTTTTGAAAGAGAAAACCTATTGGCAAAAAATAGAATCGATACCAGCGCCTTTAATACCGAAGGATTTCCCTGGAGACGATAACTACAGCAAAGATACCGAAGGTGTATCCTTTACCCTGACCAAGGAGCAAACCGGTCTCCTGTTAACCAAAGTAAACGAGGCCTTTAGAACTGAAATTAATGATATATTATTAACGGCGCTGAGCCTGGGAATAAAAAAGACCTTTGGACTGGACAAAGTATTGGCGGCGTTGGAAGGACATGGCAGAGAAGAGATAACCGAAGAAATAGACATCAGCCGGACCGTGGGTTGGTTTACCAGTGTGTATCCCGTACTGATGGATGTTTCCTATGCCCAGGACCCTGGTCGGCAGATAAAGGAAATAAAAGAAACCTTACGACGGGTTCCCAATAAGGGGATCGGCTGCGGGATATTGAAACATCTCACCGGCAAAGAGAATAAAAAGGAAATCCAATTTAAGCTAAAACCGCAAATTAGCTTCAACTATATGGGACAGTGGGAGGCGCAGCCAGCTCGATTATCGTCCTTTGAAATAGCAAAAGAATCCACCGGGAATTTACAGGCTGCAAATAACCAACGGGAATATTTACTCGATGTAGTGGGAATGATCGCTGATAACCGGTTAACCATGACCATTTTATACAATAAAACCCATTTCAAACCGGGAACCGTATCTACATTGCTGGATAACCTGGAAACTGGATTGAAGCATATTATTGAGTTTTGTTGTTCCAGGAAGAAAACCGAACCCACCCCCGGTGATTTTACCTATAAAGGGTTGTCCATAGAGAGCGTGGACCGGTTAATGGAGTCCTACCCCAACGCAGAAGACCTGTACACATTAACTCCCATGCAGGAAGGGATGTTGTTTCATGCCCTGGAGGACGAGGCTTCCTATTCTTATTTCGAGCAAATCTCTTTCCGGCTGCAAGGAGAATTGGATATCGACCGGGTTGAAAAAAGCCTGAATGAGCTTTTTAAACGCCGGGACATATTGCGTACGGCATTTGTATATAAAAATATCGAGCCCCCGGTCCAGGTGGTTTTGAAAGAAAGAGCAATCGATTTTTATTACCAGGATATAAGTAAAATCAATGAACCAGGGGAAAAAAAGAATATTATCAAGGAATTTAAAGAAAAAGATAAGCAGCGATCGTTCGATTTAACCAGGGATGTATTGATGCGGGTAGCGATTTTTCGGACCGAGGAATCCCAGTATGAATTCATATGGAGTTGTCATCATATACTCATGGACGGATGGTGTTTAGGGATAATTAATAACGAATTCTTCGAGATTTATACCAGTTATTTAGACAACAGGCCTTATCGATTACCCGGGGTAAAGCCCTATCGAAACTACATTCAATGGCTCGAAAAACAGGATAAAGAAGAATCGGCCCGGTACTGGGAGAACTACCTGGATTCGTTTGAAGAGCAGACCGGGATTCCCCAAAAAAATATACCCGGGAAAGAAGTTAACACTTATAGAAATGAAACGGTTTCCCTGGTATTCGATAAGGAAAAGACAGCCGGGTTGAATAGACTGGCCGCCAGGAATCATGTTACCTTGAATATCGTGACTCAGACGCTCTGGGGAATTCTCCTGGGAAAATACAATGGAAAAGAAGATGTAGTATTCGGAGCCGTGGTATCCGGTCGCCCTTACGGGTTGGAAGGAGTGGAAACCATGGTGGGGTTATTTATCAATGCTGTCCCGGTACGAATCCGATATGTAGAAAGAATGAAGTTTAATCGATTACTTCAAAAAGTCCAGGCCGAAGCATTAGCTTGTGAGCCCTATCATTACCATCCATTGGCTGAAATTCAAGCCGGCACTACATTGAAACAAAATCTAATCGATCATCTTTTTGAATTTGAGAATTACCCCGTCGCAGAACAAATCGAAGGATATGGAAGAGGAAAAAATAAAAGTAATCAAACATCATTCCAACCAACAAATGTAGAAGTATTCGAGCAAACCAATTATGACTTTAATGTCACATTATCCGGATCAGAACAATTAAGCATCGGTTTCCAATATAATGGCATTGTTTATGACCAGGATTTTGTCGAGAGGATCGCCAAACACTTCAGCCGGTTATTTGACCAGGTTGTCGAAAACCGGGAGTTGGAGGTGAGAGAATTAACGCTGCTGGCAGAGGAAGAAAAGAACCGGATATTATATGAGTTTAACGATACAGCAGCGGCATATCCTGGCGATAAAACCCTTCACCGCTTATTCGAAGAACAGGTAGAAGAAACCCCGGATTTTATCGCAATCATCGGTCCCTCTGTAGGGGCGATTAATGAATCGCCCCTGGTACAGATCACATACAAAGAATTGAATGAAAGAGCCAATCGATTGGCAGGATTATTAATAGAAAAAGGCATCCAGCCGGACACCCTGGTAGGCATTATGGTGGAACGGTCAGTTGAAATGGTTGTGGGAATACTGGGCATATGGAAATCCGGCGCCGCGTATCTACCCATTGATCCCGATTCCCCCCAGGAACGCATCGATTACATGTTAAAAGACAGTGGTGCCGAAATCCTATTAAAAGATAACGATCTTACGTATCTCCCTTCTTCTACCCTTCTACCCTTCTACCCTTCCAGTCCTTTTAATCTGGCCTACGTCATCTATACCTCCGGTTCCACGGGAAAGCCCAAGGGGGCGATAGTGGAGCATAGGGGAATGATGAACCATATCAGCGCCAAAATCAATGATCTGCGAATATCGGCAAATAGTGTCGTGGCGCAAAATGCATCCCACACCTTTGACATTTCTGTCTGGCAATTCTTTGCTGCATTAGCCCAGGGAGGTAGAACCGTCATCTATCCCGGGGAAACGGTATTAAAGCCGGAACGCTTCATCACCCGGTTGATGCGTGATGGAATAACTATTCTTGAAGTCGTACCCTCTTATCTTTCAGTAATTTTAAGTACTATAAGTGCAGGGGATTTTGCCCACCTACCGCTTGAATATCTATTGGTAACCGGGGAGGAAGTGAAACCACACCTGGTGAAACAGTGGTTTGAAAAGTACCCGGGGATTAAAATGGTCAATGCTTACGGCCCCACCGAGGCCTCCGACGATATCACCCATTATATCATGGAAAAGGCCCCAAATACCGCACGCATCCCTATCGGTAAACCACTGCAAAATTTCAACATATACATACTCGCTGAAAATATGGAATTGTGCCCCATTGGGATCAAGGGAGAAATTTGTGTTGCCGGTATTGGAGTCGGCAGGGGTTATTTGAATAACCCAGGATTAACAGCAGAGAAGTTTTTTTTATTATTAAATCGAAATAATAGGTCCTATAAGTCCTATAGGACCTATACTTCTAAAAAAATCTACAAAACCGGGGACCTGGGGCGCTGGAACCCGGATGGGACCATCGAATTTTTCGGCAGGAAGGATTACCAGGTAAAAATAAGAGGATTCCGCGTCGAATTGGAAGAAATCGAGAAGCAAATTCTTAACTATAGCACTGTTAAAGAAGCCGTAGTCATCGATAAAGAAGATGAACACGGCAACAAGTACCTATGCGCTTACATGACCGGCGGGGGAAAATCCATTGCCCCGAGGCTTAAAGACTACCTGGCAAAACGATTACCGAATTATATGGTGCCCGCATTTTTCCTGGAATTGGACAAAATCCCTCTAACCCCAAACGGGAAAATAGACCGCAAAGGGTTACCCGATCCAGGAGGAATAGGTTTGAAAAATGAAAACGATTACATTCCGCCCTCCGGTGCCGTGGAAAAAAAACTGGTAGAAATATGGGAAAAGGTATTAGGAAAAAAGGATATCGGTATCAATGAAAATTTCTTTATGATCGGCGGAGATTCCATCAAATCCATCCAGATCATGTCACGGATGAATCGGGCGGGTTATAAGCTGGAAATGAAAGATATTTTTCAATACCCGGTCATATCCGAATTGGCGCCCCATGTAAAAAAATTGCAGCGTATCCCGGATCAATCGACTATTACCGGGACAATCCCCTTAACACCTATCCAGCAAGCTTTTTTTAAAGAATCATACCGGGAGCCCCATCATTATAACCAGTCCGTGATGTTTTATTCCCAGGAAGGATTCGATAAAGAGGCTCTTAAAAAAATCTTTGGTAAAATCCAGGAGCATCATGATGCCCTGCGCATGACCTATAAAATAAAGCCTGGAAATGGCGAGGCAATTCAAATCAATCATGGATTAGACTATCCTCTTTCAATAGATGAATATCATTTAAGAAACAGGGAAACCGGTTTAGAGGAATTTAAAACCCGTGTAAATCAAGTCCAGGCCAGCATCGACCTGGAAAAGGGCCCGCTGATGAAACCGGCCCTATTTCACCTGGACGATGGTGACCGGCTGCTGCTGGTGGTTCATCACCTGGTCATCGACGGCGTTTCCTGGCGAATTTTATTCGAAGATATAGAAACGCTTTACAGTCAATATAAACGGGGCGAAAAATTGCAATTACCCGCCAAAACAGATTCCTTTAAACTCTGGTCGGAAAAACTTTCTGCATATGCAAACAGCAAAACCTTTTTGAAAGAGAAAACCTATTGGCAAAAGCTAGAAACAATCGAAGTACCGCCAATACTGAAAGATTTCCCTGTAGATGATGACGATGTCAAGGATACCGGGGGTGTATCCTTTACCCTTGAAGAGGAGGAAACCAGGAACCTGCTGACAAAAGTAAACGAGACTTTTGCAACGGAAATAAACGATATATTATTGACCGCACTGGGAATGGGAATAAAGAAGACCTTCGGACCGGACCGGGTATTGGCGGCGCTGGAAGGTCATGGAAGAGTAGAGATACCAGGAGGAATAGATATCAGCCGGACCGTAGGTTGGTTTACCAGTGTATATCCGGTGGTGATGGACATTTCCTATGCAGGAGATCCCGGCCGCCAGATAAAAGAAATAAAAGAAACATTACGACAGATCCCCAATAAAGGAATCGGATATGGGATATTGAAATACCTCACCCGGGAAGAAAACAAAAAAGAAATCCAATTAAAATTAGAACCGCAAATCGGTTTCAATTACCTGGGACAATTCGATGCAGATGTAAACCAGAGATCATCTTTTGAAATAGCAAAAGAATCCACCGGCAATTCCCAGGGTCTAAATAATAGACGCGAATATTTACTCGAGGTATCCGGGGTAATTACCGATAACCGGTTAACCATGACTATTTCATTCAATAAAACGCATTTCAAACCGGGCACCATGAGTACATTAATCCGTAATTTCCAGTCCGAACTCACCTCTATAATCATCTTTTGTTCTTCAAAAGAAAACCCAGAGCTTACCCCCAGCGATTTTACCTACAAGGAATTAACCAAAGAGCGTCTCCAACACTTGCTGGAGGTATACCCCGAAATCGAGGATATTTATACCTTATCGCCCATGCAGGCCGGGATGTTATTTCATGCGGTGATGGACCGGACGTCCTATTCATATTTCGAGCAAGCCGCCTTCCGTTTCCAGGGGGAATTGGACCTACCCATGGTGAGAAAAAGCTTGAATGAATTGGTTAAACGTCATGACATACTACGTACCGCATTTGTTCATAAAGACACCCCGCGTCCCTTGCAGGTGGTATTAAAAACCAGGCCAATAGATTTTTATTACGAAGATATCAGTCAAATCGGTAAAGAAGAGGAAAAAAAGAATTTTACCCGGGAATTTAAAACCAAAGATAAAAAGCGGTCCTTCGATTTAAGTAAGGATGTGTTGATGCGGGTATCGATTCTCCAAACCGCGCCATCCCAGTATGAATTTATATGGAGTTTTCATCATATACTGATGGATGGATGGTGTATCGGGATATTAAATACCGAATTCTTCGATATATATATAGGTTATTTAGAGAACCGACCGTATCGATTACCGGCAGTCAAACCCTATCGAACCTATATTCAATGGCTCGAAAAACAGGATAAAGAAGAAGCAGCCCGGTATTGGCAAAATTACCTGGATTCGTATGAAGAGCCAGCAGGAGTTCCCGGGAAAAAGCGATTAACGAAAGAAGAAAACCCAACCGGGTATAGAAATGACATGGTATCCATTGTACTCGAAATGCAAAAAATCACCGGGTTGAATAAACTGGCAGCCCGGAACCATGTGACCTTAAATACAATTACCCAAACCCTCTGGGGAGTTCTCCTGGGAAAATACAATGGTAAAGATGATGTGGTATTCGGCGCAGTGGTATCCGGACGCCCCTATGAGCTGGAAGGCGTGGAATCCATGGTGGGGTTATTTATCAATACCATCCCGGTTCGAATCCGGTTTGAAAAGAAAATGAAATTTGATCGATTACTCCAAAAAGTCCAGGAAAATGCTGTCCGCAGCGAACCCCATCATTACCATCCCTTAGCGGAAATTCAATCCTTGAGCCCATTAAAACAAAATTTAATCGATCACATCATGGTATTCGAGAATTACCCCATCGCGGAACAAATCGAAGGCTATGGAAGAGAAAGAAATACCAACAGTCATTTTCCATTAAAAATAACCGATATAGATGTATTTGAGCAAACCAACTATGACTTTAACGTGGTATTGGGAGGATCGAACCAAATAAAGATAACTTTTCAATACAACGGGAATGTTTATGATGAGGGTTTTATAGAGAAGATTGCCAAACACTTCATCCTGGCAGTCGACCAGGTGATTGAAAACCCGGGATTGGAGGTCAGGGAGTTAACCCTCCTGGCAAAGGAAGAAAAGAACCGGATATTATATAAGTTTAACGATACAGCGGCGGCATATCCTGCCGATAAAACCATTCACCGATTATTCGAAGAACAGGTGGAACGATCGCCGGATCGAATCGCTCTTTTAGGACCGGATGACCAGGGGGCTTTTTTGAAAAATCGCCCCCTGGACCCCCAAAAAACTTTTTATTGTTTAACTTACCGCGAATTAAATGCGCAATCCAATGGATTGGCCTATCTGTTAATCGAAAAAGGGGTCCGACCCGATACGATTGTGGGCATTATGATGGAGCGTTCTCTTGACATGATCGTCGGAATGATGGGAATATTGAAAGCCGGGGGCGCTTATTTGCCCATTGATCCCGATTACCCGGAAGAACGAATCGAGTATATGGTGAAAGATAGCAGCGCAAAAATCTTAGTTAGCGACCATTTGCCTTCGGCGGCCAAAAACCTTTTTGAAAAAAGGTTACCGGACTTCCAAAAATTTTTTATTAATGAAAAGTTTTTTGGGGGGTCCAGGGGGGCGATTTCACAAAAAAGCCCCCCTGGCAGCGCCAATCTCGCCTATATCATCTACACCTCCGGGACCACGGGCCAACCAAAAGGATCGCTGATCGAACATCGGAATGTTGTCCGGCTAATGTTTAACGATAAATTCCAATTCGATTTTTCAGAACGCGATGTATGGACCCTGTTTCATTCCTATTGTTTTGATTTTTCCGTGTGGGAAATGTACGGGGCACTGCTCTACGGCGGGAAATTGGTCATCGTGCCCAAAATGACAGCCAGGGATACAACCGCGTTCCTGGAACTCTTAAATAGAGAAGCCGTAACCGTATTAAACCAGACTCCCCCGGCTTTTTATAATTTGATAAATGAAGCTTTAAGCCCCCAAGAACAGGGAAAGAAATTATATATAAAATATGTCATTTTTGGCGGAGAGGCACTGAATCCGTTAAAACTGGAAAATTGGCTGGAAAAGTACCCCCAAACCAGGCTTATCAACATGTTTGGCATCACGGAAACCACCGTACATGTGACCTATAAAGAAATAACCGAAAAGGAAATAAAATTAAATATCAGCAACATCGGTAAGCCGATCCCGACTTTAAGTACCTATATATTGGATCAATATTTAGAACCGGTTCCAATAGGGGTGACCGGAGAGATATGTGTGGGAGGAGACGGGGTCGCCAGGGGATATTTAAACCAGGTAGAGTTAGCGGAAAAGAAATTTACCGAAAACCCCTACCCGTTCGGTCGTCGTTTGTATCGATCTGGCGATAAGGGACGGTTCCTGGAAAATGGAGATATGGAATATCTAGGCCGCATCGATAACCAGGTAAAAATCAGGGGATTCAGGGTCGAATTGGGAGAAATAGAACACCAATTATTATCCCAGGAAGGAATAAAAGCAGCAGCGGTAATACTGATGGTAGAGAACGAAGAGAATTACCTTAGTGCCTATTTTACCTCGGATAAGAATATTGAAATACCAGGACTTAGGGATAACCTGGCGAAAAAGCTCCCATATTATATGATACCCTCATATTTTAACCGGATCGGAAGCATGCCCTTAACCCCGAACGGGAAAATCGATCGAAAAACCCTGGCATTGATCGGACATAAAAGCAGTACAGGAATAGAATTTGTAGCCCCCCAAAATGAAACGGAAAAAAAAGTTGCCGCGGTATGGAAAGAAGTACTGGGCGTCGAGCAAGTCGGTATTTATGATAATTTTTTCAATATCGGGGGAAATTCCTTAAAAGTAATGGCATTAAGCAATAAATTAAAGGAAGTATTAGGAACCAACATATCAGTCGCGAAACTGTTTGAACATGTAACCATCGATGCATTTGTCCGTTATTATACCGGGGAAGAAACCAGGGGAAATCCCCCCGGCAGGATCATGGAAAAGTCTAAAACCACCGCAGAAGTAAAAAAGAGCAGGGAAAGACGAAAAGAACGAAGGAGATAGAATTCCAATGACTGAAAATCATGAGATAAAGCGAACCGGGGATGAAATAGCCATAATCGGGATGGCCGGGAGGTTCCCTGGGGCAAGAAATATCGACGAATTCTGGAATAATCTCATCAACGGCATCGAATCCATTACATTTATGAGCGGCCAGGAGCTGCAAGAATCAGGGATAGACCCGGGGATGATAAAAAATCCTTATTATGTCAACACCCGGGGCGGAGTACTTGAAGACAGCGATGGATTCGATGCCATGTTCTTTGAATATACAGTCCCGGAAGCAGAGGTAATGGACCCGCAAACCCGGATTTTCCATGAATGCGCCTGGGAAGCCATTGAAAATGCCGGGTATAATCCCTCTGCCTATGAAGGCGCCATCGGTATTTATGCCGGAGCATCGCCCAGTACCAGATGGGAAGGCTTAATGTATATCAGCGGTAAAAGTGAAACCCTGGGAAACTTTGCAGCCATGCAGTTAGCCAATAAGGACCTTATGTGTACCCACATCGCTTATAAACTGGATTTAAAGGGCCCGGCCATCAACATCCAGACCGCCTGTTCCACCTCGCTGGTGGCCGTACACATGGCCTGTCAGGGGATTTTGGACGGGGACTGCGATATGGCCCTGGCAGGGGGAGTGTCACTATCGATAGAAAAATCCGCCGGATACCTTTACCAGGAAGGAATGATCCTATCACCGGATGGACATTGCCGCGCCTTTGATGCCGAAGCCAGGGGAATGGTAAGTGGAAACGGAACCGGGGCCATGTTATTAAAGTCTTATGAAAATGCCCTGGCCCACGACGACTATATTTATGCAATAATAAGAGGAACGGCTATAAATAACGATGGAATAGATAAAGGCAGTTATCCGGCCCCCTCCATAAAAGGACAGGCATCGGTAATACAAGCAGCCCTCCAACTGGCGGAAGTCCACCCGGAAACCATTACTTACGTGGAAACCCATGGAACCGGGACAACACTGGGAGACCCCATCGAAATCGAAGCATTGACGCAGGCATACCAAACCGATAAAAAACAATATTGCGCCATCGGTTCCGTAAAAACCAATATCGGCCACCTGGATGCGGCCGCGGGAATTGCTGGCCTGGTAAAAACCGTGCTGGCTTTAAAAAATAAGTTAATACCACCCAGCCTGCACTATAAAAAAGCCAATCCCAAAATCGATTTTGAAAACAGCCCCTTCTATGTCAATACGATCCTCAAGGACTGGAAAAATGAAAAAGGACCGCGCTTGGCCGGGGTTAGTTCCTTTGGAATTGGCGGCACCAATGCCCACGCCGTCCTCGAGGAGGCTCCCGCACATACCTGTGATCGAAAGGGGACAGGGGGGCTTGCCCCCCTGTTCGATACCTCCTTGCCCGATACCTCCTTGCCCGATACCTCCTTGCCCAATACCTCCTTGCCCCATGCCCCCTTGTTTAATGCGGAAACCTCATGGCACGATCAATTAATTTTATTGTCCGCCAAAACCGAATCCGCACTGGGAAAAATAACCGCCAACCTGGCAGAATTTTTGACCAAAAAAAGGGAAATTAACCTGGCAGATGTTGCTTATACGTTACAGGTAGGAAGAAAGGTATTCGAATACAAACGAATGCTTATATGCAGCAGAGTCGACGACGCAGTCGAAGCGTTGTCTTCTCTATCCCCAATAAATGTGAAAACATTTTTTTCAAAAACCAAAAATCCGCCGGTGATATTTATGTTTCCTGGACAAGGAGCTCAATATGTGAATATGGGATTGGAATTATACCAAAATGTATCCATATTCCGTGACCAAATGGACCGCTGCTTCGAAATCCTGGAACCACTGCTGAGTCTTGATATCAAAGAGATTATTTATCGCTCGGACAAGTCCGACAAGTCCGACCAGTCTGACCGGTCTGACCAGATCGACCAAACCGAAATCGCCCAGCCCTTGATTTTTACCATCGAATATGCTTTGGCAAAATTGCTAATGGCATGGGGAATAAATCCCTATGCCATGATCGGCCACAGTATCGGGGAATACACTGCCGCATGTTTAGCCGGGGTCTTTACATTAGAAGATGCATTAACCCTGGTCAGTGCCCGGGGGCGACTGATAGGGCGGCTGCCCGAAGGCTCGATGCTCGGTGTGTCCCTGGACCAGGACCAATTGGAACCATTATTAAATCGCCATTTATCGTTGGCAGCGGTCAACGGACCCGCCAATTGTGTGGTATCGGGCACCCATGAAGCCATCGATGTATTTGAAAAACAGATGCAAAAAAAAGGGCACCACAGTCGTCGTCTTCATACCTCACATGCCTTTCATTCCCAGATGATGGACCCGGTACTGGAGGAATTCGCAGACCTGGTAAGCCGGGTTCGATTAAATAAACCCGGGCTGCCTTATATATCGAATGTAACCGGTAACTGGATCACCGTCCAAAATGTAAAAGAACCGGCCTATTGGGCGACACATTTGCGCCAAACCGTGAGATTCGAAGCAGGTATAAGCGAATTGTTAAAAATTCAAAATCCTATATTTGTCGAAGTGGGACCCGGGAAATCCTTATGTACTTTTGTAAGACAACATAAAGATATAAAAGCCAGCCACGGGGTTTTAAATCTTATGCGCCATCCCAAAGAAAATACAGCGGATAACTTCTATTTATTAAATCAACTGGGACAATTATGGTTAAAAGGAGTAAAAATTCATTGGCCGGGGTATTATGCAGAAGAGAAACGCCGCCGAATCCCGCTGCCAACCTATCCGTTCGAGCATCAGTATTACCGGGTGGAGGAGGAACTCTTAAAGAAAAAAGATCAATTCCTCCTGCCGCAGCGCCCAAAAAAGCAAATAAACGATTTAGCCGATTTTTTCTATGTCCCCATATGGAAAACAAGTATCCTCGATGTTGTTCAAAAAGAAGAAATGATAGGAAAAACACCCTTGCTGATGTTTGTAGATGAATGCGGAATTGGGACCCGGCTGTCTAAACAATTAAAAAAACAAGGATATGACGTCATTAAAGTGGAAAAAGGGGCGGGATTTCATAAAATCGAAGACGGGAACTATCGAATAAATCCTACTTCTGTCGATGATTACCACGCCTTGTTTAATGAATTCTACCAGCGGAATATCACCCCGCAATTCATCGTCCATTTATGGAGTATTACCGGGGATATGGACAATGAACCCACCGTTGAACAGTTTGAAAATGCTCAATACCTGGGATTTTACAGTCTAGCCTATATAGCCCGGGCCCTAAGCAAGCAGGAAAGGGGCGACAACTTTTTCAAAATAACCGTAGTATCGAATAACCTGCAGGATGTTACCGGGGATGAGAGTTTATGCCCTGCCAAAACCACTTTATTGGGGTGTGTAAAAGTAATCCCGCAGGAATTTACCAATATTCGTTGTTTCAGTATAGATATTGTGCTGCCTCAGCCGGGAAGCCGACAGGAAACCAAACTCATTCTTCAACTGGAAACTGAAATTTCAACAAAATCCACGGAAACGGTTATCGCTTATCGGAATAATCGCCGTTGGGTACAAATATTTGAAGCAGTCAAACTGGGAAAGAATAGGGAATTTCCCACCCGCGTAAAACAATCAGGAGTCTATTTGATAACCGGGGGTCTTGGTTACATCGGGCTTATACTGGCGGGATATCTTGCCCGGGAATTTAGAGCTAAGTTAATATTGACAGGACGTTCGGGGCTGCCGGGAAGAGAGGAGTGGAATAACTGGTTGTCAACCCACCATGACCAGGACAGCACCAGCCGAAAAATCCTGCAAATACGGGAAATCGAAAAAATAGGGGGAGAAGTTCTCATATACAACGCCGATGTCGCTAACCGGGAACAGATGATCGACCTAATCGCCCGGGCGGAAAAACAATTTGGCCCTATTAATGGGGTTATACACGCCGCCGGCATAACCACCGGCCTATCCAGTCAATGTGCCCTGGAGAAGATATCCGGGGCAGAAGGGGAAGAACAGTTTACACCCAAAGTATATGGACTCCTGGTATTGGAGAAGATATTTAAAGATAAAGAATTGGATTTTTGTATGGTGATGTCTTCACTGTCGACTGTACTGGGGGGATTGGGATTTGCATCATACGCTGCGGCAAATCTTTTTATGGATGCCTTTGTCAAAAAATATACAAAATCTTATGATACACGGTGGGTGAGTGTAAATTGGGACGGTTGGCAAGTCGGGGATAACCAGGATGAACGGAGTATATCCCCCGAACAAGGGAGAGAAGCATTCCAAATAATCCTGGACTGGGGAGAAGGGAACCAGGTAATCGTTTCCAAAACTGACCTGCAAACAAGGATTGATCAATGGATCAGACCGGGATATTTACATGAAGAGGATAGTTTAAAGCAGGAAAATAAGTCCTCGATACAAAAGAGACCTGAACTATCTACCCCTTATATGAAATATCGTAATCCCCTGGAAAAAGCACTGGTCAATATATGGGAAAGGTTTTTCGGATTGGAATCCATCGGGATATACGATGATTTCTTCGAGTTGGGCGGCGACTCCTTAAAGGTAATAACCGTAATAGCCAGGATACATAAAGAATTGAATAAAAGTATTTCGCTGGCGGAGTTTTTTGATCGCCCCTTTATCCAGGGCCTGGCCGAATATATTCGCAGTACTGAAAGGAGTGCATATTATTCTATAAAACCCCAGGAGAAAAGAGAGTATTATTTACAATCATCTTCCCAGAAGCGGTTGTATTTTTTGCAGCAAATGGACAAAGGCAGTACCGCCTATAACAATTCTGCAATCTTTATCCTGGAAGGAAGCGTAGATAAAGGCAAACTGGAACGAGTCATCCGGGGGCTCATCCGCCGGCATGAGAGTTTAAGGACCTCCATTGAAGTAATCCGCGAAGAGCCGGTACAACGGATCCATGAACATGTGGAATTTGAGCTCGAGTATCACAAGCTTGAGGATCGTGATCCCGAGGGGACAAGGGGGCTTGCCCCCTTGTCTGATGCCCCCTTGTCCGATGCGCCCTTGACCGAAGAACCCGCAGCCCAAAGCCCTAAGAGCCAGGAGCTAAGAGCTAAGAGCTTTATTTCTTCTTTCATCCGTCCCTTTGATTTATCCCAGGCCCCGCTGCTGCGGGTAGGATTAGTAAAACTTCTACACACCCCGACCGCTCTTCGCGGCCACCCCTCTCCAGAGGGGAAAAAGGATAAGTATCTATTGCTGGTAGACATGCATCACATCATTTCGGATGGAGTCTCTGCCCAGGTCCTGGTGCAGGATTTTTCAACCCTTTATGCAGGAAAAGAATTAGCGGGAATAAATATCCAATACAAGGATTATGCCGGATGGCAAAACCGGGAGAGAGTAAGTAAAAGAATCCGGCAGCAAGGTGAATACTGGAAAAAAGAGTATCAAGGAGAAATCCCAATATTGGAACTTCCCACTGATTATGCGAGACCTGCTGCCCAGGATTTTGAAGGAGACAGGATAAATTTTGAAATAAACAGTGAAACCACCGCCGCATTAAAGACCCTGGCACTGGAGACAGGAACAACGCTGTATATCGTACTGCTGGCATTATATTCTATCCTCCTGGCTAAACTGAGCAGCCAGGAAGATATCGTCATCGGTACTCCGGTGGCAGGACGCCGGCATGCCGATTTAGAAAAAATAATCGGCATGTTTGTCAATACACTGGCCTTGCGAAATTATCCCTCGGGGGAAAAAAGTTTTATGGATTTTCTCGGCAAAGTAAAGGAGATCGCATTGAAAGGGTTTGAAAACCAGGAATATCAATATGAAGACCTGGTAGAACAAATTTCAGTAAACAGGGATGTCGGCCGCAATCCCCTCTTTGACACCATGTTTGTGCTGCAAAATACCGGTACCCAAGAAATAGAGATACCCGGCTTGAAAATGGCACCCCTGGAATTTGAAAATAAAACCTCCAAGTTTGATCTGACATTAAACGTGATGGAAGTAGAAGATCGATTGCTCTTAACTTTTGAATACCGGACAAAATTATTTAAAGAAGCATCCATCCAACGATTTATAACCTATTTTATTAATATCATCCAGGCCGTAATGGTGAATAGACAAAAGAAAATTTCCGATATTAGAATCATAACCGAAGAAGAGAGAAGGCAGGTATTATTGGATTTTAATGATACCCAAAGAGAGTATCCGCTAGATAAACCCCTTCATCGATTATTTGAAGAACAGGTAGAACAAAACCCGGACCGAATCGCCCTGGTCGGCTCATCAGCGATAAAATATAGGTCCTATATGACCCATATGACCTATATTTCTTACCGCCAATTGCATGAAAAATCCAATCAATTGGCCTATTTATTAATAGAAAAAGGCGTCCGCCCTGACGCCATTGTAGGCATTATGGTGGAACGTTCATTGGAAATGATTATCGGCATAATGGGCATATTAAAATCCACCGGCGCCTATTTACCCATCGACCCCGATTACCCCCAGGAACGTATCGATTTCATGCTCAAGGACAGCAGCGCCAAAATTCTTTTGTCAACCCCCGGTTTATCAGTAAAACTTGAAAAATTGTTAATTGTCAATTGTCAATTATTAATTGTTAATGACGAGCCACATAACCACCGAAGGCTTAATAATCCTCCGAAGGAGACCAATTCAATTAACAATTATCAATTAACAATTTACAATTTACAATTAGAAAAATCAAATTTAGCCTACGTCATCTACACCTCCGGGACAACCGGAAAACCCAAAGGCGTTGTTATCGAGCATCGTTCATTGGTAAACCGGCTGACCTGGATGCAAAAAACCTACCCCCTGGATAAACAAGATACCATATTGCAGAAAACAACATTTACCTTTGATGTGTCGGTCTGGGAAATTTCCTGGTGGTCGATAACCGGCGCAAAAGTATGTCTACTCCCTCCCGAGGGAGAGAAAGACCCCCAACTGATAACCCAAACCATAGAAAGGAATAATGTCACCATCATGCACTTTGTCCCCTCGATGTTAAGCGTATTTTTAGATTATTTGCAAGAAACCGGTCATGTAAAAAAATTATCCGGTTTAAAGCAGGTCATCGCCAGTGGGGAAGCATTGCTGCCCATTCATGTCGAAAGATTTAACGAATTATTAAAGGAAAATGGCACTGCATTAGCCAATT
>Ga0316628_100000299_pt1 | contig 30914 bp, 25 predicted proteins | sample OWC_Aug_M2_C1_D5_FD_207648 | JGI IMG/M metagenome (GOLD analysis project Ga0316628, IMG submission 207648) | Wetland soil microbial communities from Old Woman Creek delta, Ohio, United States - OWC_Aug_M2_C1_D5_C | ecosystem: Environmental > Terrestrial > Soil > Wetlands | place: USA: Ohio...
TGGCGTGAGCTTGCACGGTCTCTGATCCCTGGATATGTCGAGGTCTATCTGGAATGCTCTGTTGATGAGTGCAGGAAAAGAGAGCTTCAGAGACGGGACACCCGCAGCGCGCCGAAGGACATCTATAGAAAAGGCGAGGCTGGATGGCCCGTACCCGGCGTAAACGTGCCCTATGAGGAACCGGTGCATCCGGAGATCATCATCCATTCGGAAAGGACATCGGTTGAGGACGCCGCAAAAAAGATCAGTGACTACATAAAGAACATGCGCAGGTAAATAAAGCCTCCCTATTCAACAAACATAAGCCCCATCTTGTAGAGGTTATCGACGTCTTTCTTGACCCACTTTACCATTGCCCTCGTGGATGGTACAGGGAGAGAACTTCTGAACTCCATGTTTTCACCTTCATAGGGCCGAGCATCTGAATAGATGCACATCCCTGAATCGCTTATGTTGGAGGTAACTCCGAAAAAGATTTCAGAAGAACGGGAAGGCAGACGGTAGGCAAAGGCGCTGACATATATTTTCCGCTGATGTTTTCTTTCCTTGCCTTCACACTCCGCCATACTTTTAACTTAACCGAGCGGTGAATAATTGTCAAATTAACTATTTTTTAGGCGGGCCTGCCCGTAAAAAGAATTACCTACAGATTTACAAAGAAGTCGCATGCGTCGTACCGCTTACTGCTTATTTCCTACTGCTGCTATTTATCTTCTGATTGACGACCGCTGATTGTTGAAAACTGATCGCTGGAAGGTCTCTTTACCACGTCAGCGATAGGAGACAGCCTATATCTGACTGCATGCGGTTGAATTTGCACTTTATGACCATGCAATCCTCCGAACGGTAGCAGTAGCCGTCTTTTATCACCACATGCACGTCGACACCAGTACTTTTCCTGTGCGGGCAGGGGATATGAAGCTTGCCGGTCGTTTCGGAAAAATGTTTCTCCAGATATTTGCACTTCATATACTATTATACAATTTTCGGTATGCGGAGATATAAGGGAAGGGGAGGCACAAGATTCTTCCGGTCAGAGCGTAGGAGAATACTCCCGGACCTTCAGTTGAGAAGACCTCGAGGTAATACCCGTGAGGTCGAAGAGGACCTTCATCGTAAAATCCCCCGGGCTTTTCACCGCTTCGAAGCGCACTCCCCAACACTGTTTTTGGTATTTCACATCCAGGATGACGTCCCTGAGTCCCGGCCCCTTTGCGTCGTACCACATCTGTCCGGCTATCTGCACGGTCTTAATCGGGCTGAACCCGACATAGGCGGTGTACATCGTGATCTCGTCCTTCCTGTTATAAGTTTCACCGACTACAAAGTTTGCCTTAAAGGCCCGGAACCCGAGTGTGGAGGTGACAGTCTCAACCTTCCCCGAGTACATGTCATAGGATGCCTCCATCGTCAGGGTGACCGGGGTCCTTACCGCGACTTCGAGCCTCAGTGGCAGGAAAGGTCTTCCGCCATAGGTGTCGATCGGCTCGGTAAGCCGCACCGCAAACAGTTCCGTGCCCTTCACCATGGCCCTGTTTAATACGCTCAGTTCTATGTTCGAGGTCCTTCCATAAAGTTCGGTCGAATCAAAAAGAGGCAGATCGCCGGTCGAACTGTAGATAAAATGATACCGTACCGCAGGCTCGATTATATGGGTGAATGAAGAATATGTCCTGTAAAGTCTGGTATGCAGGACCGCATCGTATTCAAAGGCACCTCTCTGCCTGAAATTGTCCTCATCCCGCTCTTTATAGAAGGAATATGCGGTCTCCCTCAGCGCAACCGCCTGGGTAAAAACCACGTCTTTCCCGACAGAATGGAGGACCCGCGGGTAGATATCGATCCTCTCGGCCGATATCCCGTTCTCCCTCCAGAGGTTGGCTGCGTTAGCGGCGGCCGAGAACATAAAATCGCCGACGCGAGTGTAATTCAGAACGTATCCTGCCTCCGGGAGTTTCTGGGGGACGGCCGACGTGGCGTTCCTCAAGTCCTTCCAGTATTGAGAGAGAAGATAAAGCCTCGAATCATTCAGGGGCAGGTTCAGCTCGCCGGTGGATTCCAGATATCTGAGTATACGAATGTCCCTGCGGGTGCTGAATTGCTGATAGAACTCCTTATCGTTGACGTAATTGACGCTGAGATACCCTCCCAGGCCCTCGGGATGACGGTTTTCGTAAAGTCCCCTCACCTCCCAGAAATCCTTCTCCAGTCCTGTGTCCTTGATATGATAGGCCCACCAGTTTCCCCTCGCCCCGCCAGGTTCAAGGAAGCGGTATTCAAGCCCCGTGCCTATGCCGCGCTTGCCGTAAGCGTCGAGAGTAATCGTGGCGTCCCTGTTTTCCGCAATCGCCCAATAAAACGGGAGGGTCAGCGACGCCCCGCGGGTCGTGCTGTTTGAGATGACGGGCATCAGGAAACCTGTCTGCCGCTCTTTCAAGAGAGGGGCATACAGGTAGGGCGTATAGAAAACAGGCAGGTCCTTGATCAGGAAGGTCGCGTTTCTTGCGATCACCTTTTTTTCGACCACGGCACTGACGTCCTTGCCCTTGAAACACCATTCCGGGACAGGAGCGTCGCAGGTGGTAAACGTGGCGTCCGGACTGTAATAGTAGTCCTCGGCCCTCTTCTCTATCTCTTTTCCCCGGATATGATAATTGTACTTCTTATATAACACCTCGGCATCAAAGAGTGTCCCGGTCTTGGCATCGAGATTCATCTCGGCCCTGGACGCTTTTATAGAGGCGTCGGCGTCCTCGTAAGTCACCCGGCCGGCAGCAATCGCCTCGGAGGTATCCTCGTGGAAGGTTATTTCATCGGATTTCAGGACAGCACCGGCCCTTTCAACCGTTGCCGACCCCGTTGCGACATATTTCTTAGTCTCGCCGAAATAATCGAGTCTGTCCGAAGTAATTAAGGTATTGTCCGGATCCCCGGCAAAACAGACAACAGTGAATAGTAAATAGTGAATTGTGAATAGTGAAACGAAAAACAACAGACGATTGCGCGTTATTCTGCATTTCACCTTTGGCTCTTCACCTTTCACATATAGATTTAACTTCTCACTTCTTATTTCCTACTTTCACGCGTCTTAGGCTGACCGCTGAAAGCTGATAGTTTTTATGTTAGCTTCTCACTTCTAACTACTTGTCGCCTTTTTTTATTCCCTGAGCCTCGTAAGCACTCCCTTGTTACCGAAGAACTCCTGAGCCTCACCGATCGTGTAGAAAGATCCGGTAATCACCACAAGGTCTCCGGGAAGGAATATTTCCTCGGCCTTTTTCACGGCATCAGCCACGCTGGGCGCAACCAGCGACGGATATCCCTTTGCGGCAGCAAGCTCTGCAAGTCTCTCGGGCGGGGCCGACCTTCCGTACGCAGGCGCAGTAAAAACCATCTCTGAGGCAAGCGGCAGAAGGGGATCCAAAATGCCCTCGATATCCTTATCCCCCATCGCGCCGACTACAAGTACGATCCTCTTATACCTCGAAAGCGCAACCTCCTTCAGGTATACCGAGAGGGCCAATGCGGCCTGCGGATTATGGGCGCCGTCAATAAGGACCGGAGGGTCGTCATTCACCATCTCCAGCCTGCCCGGCCACCGCACAGCAGAGAGTCCCTTCCTTATATCGCACTTCATCCCCGAATATTTCTCCATAAGTATCTCAGCTGTCTTTACGGCCATAGAAGCGTTGATCATCTGGTGCCTGCCGGCCAACGGCACGGCAAAGTCTCTCTTATGCCGTTCTCCGGAATAACGAAACGATGTCTCCGCGAATGTTTCGGACATCAACTCCGACGCGAATGACTCACCATAAGTGAAGAGGGGCGCACCCCGTTCCTTCGCCTTCTTCTCGATGACCTTCATGACCGGGGCCTCCTGGGCGGCCGACACAACGGGGACGCCGTCTTTTATGATGCCTGACTTTTCCGAAGCGATCTCCACCAGGGTCTTCCCGAGAAATTCGCAGTGATCGAGACCGATCCGCGTAATGACGACCGCCTCTGGAATTATGACGTTCGTTGCGTCTAATCTTCCCCCCAAACCCGTTTCGATCACCGCCCACTCGACCCCCGCCTTTCTGAAATGAAGGAAGGCCATTGCGGTTACAACCTCAAAAAAAGTAGGAGAAAAATCCTCGATCTTTTCCGCGGCCGCCCTCACCTCCCCGGCAAGCGCCACAACGTCCTTTTCGGTTATTTCCTCCCCGTCGATCCTGATCCTTTCCGTAAAGCTGATGAGGTGCGGGGACGAAAACAGCCCGGTCCTGATGCCCGCGGTCCGGAGGATGGATTCGATCATCGCCGAGGTGGAACCCTTTCCGTTGGTCCCGGCTACGTGGACCGACCGGAAGGAGTCCTGGGGGTTATGGAAGACGGACATGAGTTTCCGGATATTGTCCAGCCCGAACTTCATCCCGAACTTTTGAAGGCCGTAAAGATATTCGATCGTGGTCGGGTAGCTCATACAAGCAATTCTATGATCTTTGCAACTGTCTTCTTGATATCTTTTCTATCGACGATCTTGTCTATAAAACCGTGTTCGAGGAGAAACTCGGCCCGCTGGAAGTCTTCCGGGAGCTGCTGCTTGATGGTCTGCTCGATAACGCCCCTTCCTGCAAACCCTATAAGGCTCTTCGGCTCAGCCAGGATCACGTCGCCGAGCATGGCGAAACTGGCTGTCACCCCGCCGAACGTCGGATCGGCGAGGACCGAGATATAAAGCTGTCCGCTGTCCCTTAATCTGCCCACGGCCGCCGATACCCGCGCCATCTGCATGAGGGAAAAGATCCCTTCCTGCATCCTCGCGCCGCCGGAGGAGGCAACGGTCACAAGGGGCCTGGCCGACTCGGTGGCGGCCTCCGCGGCCCTTACGATCTTCTCTCCGACAACGGACCCCATGCTCCCTCCGATAAAGGCAAAATCCATAATCACGAGGACGACCGGATGCCCCTCGACCATCGCCTCCCCTGAAATAGCGGCATCTTCAAGGCCGGTCTTCATCTTGTTTTCTTCGAGCTTCTCCTTATATAAGACCTTGTCCCTGAAATTAAGAGGGTCATCGGAAAACAGGCCTGCGTCCATCTCGACGAAGCTGCCTTCGTCCACAAGGAGCTTGAGACGCTCCCTGGCGCTGATCCTGAAATGATAATTGCACTTGGGGCATATCTTGAGATTCTTGTCTATCTCCTTCTTATAGATGATCTCGCGGCAGCTCTCGCACTTTACCCAGAGCCCCTCGGGGATCTTCACTTTTTTATCCGTCTTTATCTCTTTGCTCTTCTTAAACCAGGCCATGCATTTTTTACCTTCTTATCACCAACAAATTCTCATTCACAGCAACATCGCAAAAAATTAAATCATCTTATAGGCGGGCGGGACAGCACCGCTTTTACATTCAGATCTCATATACCTTCCCTTCCTTCAGCATCTCGATCCGTCTTCTTCCGATCCCTCGTATCTCTTTTCTGATGAGATCGATATACTGGGGTTTGGGGTGGGTCACTAAGACCCGTCCCCGGAAATTTGTCATCTTTTCAAGCTCTACGGAAAGGAGCTTTGCGGTCAAGTGTCCCGTCTTTATCGCGAGCGCCTCCAGATTGTTCGGGAAAGAGACTTCGACGATGATTACGTCGACCCTGGGAGCTGCACTCCAGATGTCATTCGTCGGCCCAGTATCACCGGTATAAAGCAGTACCCTGCCGCCGACGTCTTTTATTACATAGCCCACTGCAGGGACGGTATGGTTAACCCGGCATGCCTTGACCGTATAGTCGCCGATTTTGAAGGCCTTGGACTCGGAAATGCTCTTCAGCCTTATCACCGGATCGATCACCGCCGATATCTTGGTAAAATCAGGCCAGAGTTTGTCGTTCAACAAATTCTCCCTCAGGGCCGTGAGCGTCTCTCCGATGCCAAAGAGCGTGATACTGTGCCTCCTGTTCTTGATTATGATATTGTCGGCAAGAAAGGGTATCCCCTTTATATGGTCAAGATGGGAGTGGGTTATAAGGACATTTTTTATCTCCCACTGCTCCGGCTCGCTCAGTCTGGAGCCTATCGTGCCGCCGTCAAGAAGGAGCTTCCTGTCTATGAGAAAGGCCGGGGGATTGTATCCGGGGAATTCGGCGCCGGAACTCCCAAGGACCCTAAGCTTCACGATATTCACCTGCTTCGGGAAGGTATCGTACGAACGTCTCGACGACCGCCCCGTCAAACTGCGTCCCGGAACACTTCCTGAGTTCGCCGACGGCCGTGTTCACGCTAAGTCCCTTTCTATACGGCCTGTCGGTAGTCATGGCATCGAAGGTGTCGGCAACCGCTATGATCCTCGCAATTATGGGGATGTCCGTCCCATGCAAACAGTCGGGATAGCCGGTACCGTCGTACTTTTCATGATGGCCTCTTACGCCGGGGATGACTCCCTTCAGCTGCTTTACATGTTCCAGTATCTCAGATCCGAATTCGGCATGGCGGTTCATCGCCTCCATCTCGTCCTTGTCGAGTCTCCCGTTCTTCAGCAGGATACTGTCCCTGATGCCTATCTTACCGATATCGTGCAGTATCGCGGCAAGCTTCAGTTCTTCGAGCTCCTTTTCCGCCAGCCCCATCGTCTTTCCGATGGCAAGACTATATTTCATTACCCTCTGGGTATGCCCTCCGGTATAGGGGTCTCTCTTTTCTATAGTCTCGGCAAGAGCCTGCGCAGTGCCGTGAAAAGCGTCTTTCAGTTCCTGATAGAGATTCGCATTTTCGACCGCAATCGCGACCTGGTTGGCGAGTGCCGAGAGTACCCGGCAGTCCTCGTCATCAAAGAGACCTCTTCTTTTGTTTATCGTCTGAAGCACCCCTATCACCTTATCCTTTGTCTTAAGGGGCACACAGACCATATTGCGTGTCCTAAAGGTGCTTTTTGCGTCCGCCCCCCTAAAGAAACGGGGGTCAGACTGGGTATCATTAACGATGACCGCCACGCCTGTTTCCGCCACGCTTCCTGCGATCCCCTGCCCCCTGGCGAGTCTGATTTCCTTCAGGCTTTCTCCTTTTCCGCCGAGCGCAACCTCGAAAAAAAGGTCCCTGGTAGCCCGATCGACAAGAAGCAGGCTGCCTGTCTCCGCATCCGCCAGGGTCGTAGCGGCCTCGATGGCCCTCTCCCTGATCTCACGCGTATCGAGGGTAGAGTTGACGAGGGCAGAAAGCTCTATCAGCGTGCTGAGCTGCCTGTATTTTCTCTCCAGGTCTTGGGTCACCCGATAGCCTTTCTCAGTGAGATGAGATACTGCTTCAATTTTTCATCCGCATCTTCCACCCGCTTCACGATTGCGCTGCCGACTATCACGCCATCAGCTATTTTGGCGATCTCTGAAGCCTCCTCAGGCGTTGCAATGCCGAACCCGACTGCAACAGGTTTCCTGCTTGTCTGCCGTATCTTCGCGATGTGTGATCCTATGGATGCATTTACGGAAAGCTTCGAGCCGGTTATCCCGGTGATGGAGACGTAATATATAAAGCCCCGCGACGCCCTCGCCACCTTCTTTATCCTTTCGCCAGTAGACGTAGGAGCAACAAGGAAGATGACGTCAAAGCCTGTCTTCTTCGAAAAAGACAGCAGTGATCCGGCTTCATCCGGAGGCAGGTCAGGTACTATTATCCCGTCTACGCCTGCGGCAGAAGCTTCCCGCACGAACCTCTCTTCCCCGAACCGAAATATCAGGTTATAGTAGGTCATCAGCACAATGGGGATCTGAGTGGTCTTTCTGAGGGAGCCTACAAACCCGATCACCTTGCCCAGGGTAACCCCTTCGCCGAGCGCCCGCTGGGCGGCCTTCTGTATCGTAGGGCCGTCGGCCAGGGGGTCTGAAAAAGGCACCCCGAGCTCGATGACGTCCGCCCCGCATTCCTCGAGTATCCCGACCAGCTCTCTCGTCCGTTCCAGGTTGGGATCTCCAGCCATGATATAAGGGATAAAGGCCTTACCCTTTCGACCGAGGACCTCCCTGAATTTTTTCTCTATACGGGACATCACAGCTCTATCCCCTTTATTCGTGCGACGTGCTGCACGTCCTTGTCGCCGCGGCCGGAGAGATTGACGATGATCACCTTGTCTTTCGAAAGTCCTGGGGCCAGCTTGACTGCCTCGGCAAGGGCATGGGAAGACTCCAGTGCCGGAATGATGCCCTCTGTCCTTGAGAGACGTTCAAATGCGCTGAGCGCCTCCTCGTCGGTGGCATAGGTATATGCGACCCTGCCGGAGTCTCTGAGAAAAGAATGTTCAGGCCCCACCGCCGCATAGTCGAGACCTGCCGAAACCGAATGGGTGCCGAGGATGTTGCCGTCATCGTCCTGGAGGAGAAAACTCTTGGTACCCTGGAGTATGCCGACTGATCCCCCTGCGAACCGCGCTGCATGCTCACCCGGCACTATTCCCCTGCCCCCGGCCTCCACTCCGATCATATTCACGTCTTTATCTTTAATGAACTGATGGAACAGTCCCATCGCGTTGCTCCCTCCGCCGATGCAGGCTATCAGATAATCCGGCAGCCTTCCTTCTTGATCGAGGATCTGCTTTTTTGCCTCTTTACCGATTACAGACTGGAAGTCCCTCACAATCGTCGGGAAGGGATGAGGGCCGAACACAGTGCCCAGGACATAATGCGTAGTCGCCACGTTCGTTGTCCAGTCCCGCATCGCCTCATTGATCGCGTCCTTCAGCGTCCTTGATCCGACCGAAACCTCGGCCACTTCGGCGCCGAGGAGCTTCATCTTGAAGACGTTCAGGGACTGCCTCGCAATATCGTCAGACCCCATATATATTTCGCATTCAAGACCGCAGAGGGCGGCCCCTGTCGCGGTCGCTACGCCGTGCTGGCCGGCGCCCGTCTCGGCAATCAGCCTCTTTTTACCCATCCTCTTTGCGAGGAGGGCCTGACCGAGGGCGTTATTGATCTTATGGGCCCCGGTGTGCGCAAGGTCTTCACGCTTGAGATAGATCTTTGCCCCCCCGAGAGACTCGGTCAGCCTCTTTGCAAAGTAGAGCGGCGTCGGTCTTCCGACATAATTCTTCATAAGATAAGCAAGCTCCCGCTGGAACGCCCTGTCCCTTTTCAGCCCATTATAGGCCACCTCGAGTTCATCGAGCGCCGGGACGAGGGTCTCGGGCGCAAAACGTCCGCCGTACTCCCCGAAATAGCCTTTTCTGCCGCGCGGTTTATTAATTTCAGGAACCTCTTTCTGCTAAACCCGTGTTTTTATATGACATTATATAAATACCGTGAAGAATGTATTATATCCCAAAATCGGTAATTATGGACAGGGTTCAGGGAACACAGACAGCCGGCGGGGGCACTTCCCGGGGCAGCAGACCAAGACAGAGGAAGATCGCTACATATTTTCGGGGGGCAACGCCATATGCCTTATTATTTTCCCTTCGATGAGGTATATGACCATTTCTGCGATGTTTGTCGCATGGTCCGCGACCCTCTCAAGATACTGTGCAACGAAGCTTATCTTCATCGCCCGGGTCACCGTTGTCGGGTCCTGGACCATGAAAAAGGCCAGTTCCTGTAACACTGAATGCTTGAGGTCATCGACCTCGTCGTCCCGCATGATCACATCCATAGCGAGCTTCTTGTCTTTTCTCACGAAGGCGTCGAGCGCGTCCCTTGTCATGCCCTGCGCAATTTCCCTCATTTTAGGGATGTCGATGTAGGGCTTCAATATAGGCTCCTGATTGAGTTCGAGCGCCCTTTCGGCTATATTGACCGCAAGGTCTCCCATCCTTTCGAGGTCGGTGGTTATCTTCATGGCCATCGTTATAAACCTGAGGTCACCCGCCTTCGGCTGTCTCAGTGCAATAAGCCGGATCGATTCTTCGTCGATCTCGACGTCGAGGGTGTTTACGAGGCGGTCATCATCTATGATCCTCCTCGCAAGGTCGTTGTCCCTCTCCACGAGGGACAGGACCGAATTTTTGATAGCGTCCTCGACAAGGGACCCCATCCTGAGCAGCTTCTCCTTCAGGTGCTGCAATTCTTCGTCAAAGACAGTCATCAACCGAACCTCCCTGTTACGTAGTCTTCCGTTAGTTTTTCAGACGGTGAGGTAAAGATCTTATCGGTCCTGCCGAACTCGATCAATTCCCCCAGCATCAGAAAGCCCGTCCAGTCGGATATCCTGGCGGCCTGCTGCATGTTATGGGTAACTATAACGATAGTAATCTCCTTTTTCAAGGTCGTAGCAAGTTCTTCTATCTTTGCGGTCGAAATAGGGTCCAGTGCGGAAGTCGGTTCATCGAAGAGCAGCACCTCAGGGTTCACCGCGAGGGCCCTCGCGATAACGAGCCTCTGCTGTTGTCCCCCAGACAGTTCATAGGCGCTCGCGCCGAGTTTGTCCTTCACCTCGTCCCACAGGGCTGCATGCATGAGGGCTTTTTCCACCCCTTCCGCCAAATCCGATCTACGGCTGACCCCCTTTAGTTTGAGGCCATATGCGATATTGTCGAAGATACTCATCGGGAACGGGGTAGGTTTCTGAAAGACCATCCCGATTCTGCTGCGCAGATCAATAAGGTCTGTCTCCTTTGAAAGGATATTGCTTCCCTGAAAATATATCTCGCCCTCATACCTGTTCTTCGGGTAGAGGTCATGCATCCTGTTGAAGCACCTTAGAAGGGTGGTCTTGCCGCAGCCCGACGGACCTATCAGCGCTGTGACAGCGTTCTTATGGATCGTCAGATCAATTTCTTTAAGGGCGTGAATGTCCCCTGCGTAATGGAAGTTCAGGCCTTTTACTTCTATTTCAACAGTCTCAGACACTATCTGTACCTCCACTTAACGAGCAGTCTTCCCGTGATGGTCAGGATGAGTATGAATATTGTAATAACGAATGCTGCGGCCCATGCCTGCGTATGCCAGCTATCATATGGTCCCATCGCGTACTGGAATATGGTGACCGTCAGGGAAGATATCGGCTTTTTCATGTCGAGCGAGAAAAATGAATTATTGAATGAAGTAAATAGCAGTGGTGCGGTCTCCCCTGCGACCCTTGCGATAGAAAGGAGGATGCCGGTCAAAATTCCTGTTGCCGCGCCCCTATAAACCACCTGTGTGATCACTTTGTAATAGGGCGCACCCAGGGCGAATGCGGCCTCCCGCAACGTCCAGGGCACAAGGGAGAGCATGTCCTCGGTCGTCCTCAGCACAACAGGGACCATTATGATCGCGAGTGCCACCGAACCGGCCCAACCGCTAAAGTGCCCGATGGGTTTGACCAGTATCGCATAGATGAAGGTACCAATGACTATAGAGGGAACGCTCACCATTATGTCGGCCAGTATGCTGATCAGTCTTGCGATCTTTCTGCCCCGTGCATACTCGGCAAGAAATGTCCCCCCCAGCACTCCGATCGGGACCCCGATCAATGTTGCAAACAGGGTTATCATAAGTTGCCCCACAAAGGCATTCCTTAGTCCGCCGCCTTCCACACCGGCCGGTGCAGGGTCATTCATGAACAGACCGAGGTTCAAGGCCTTTATCCCGTGGACGAGTACGTCTCCCAGTATGAACACAAGCCAGAAGAGACCGAAAAAGGCCGCCATGGTGCTAAGGGAAAGTGCGATGGACCCTTCGATTTTTCTTTTTTGCTCTCTTGTCATCGTGAATACTTCCTCTCTGCCCTCAGGAGAAAATATTTCGCTATGGCGAGGGTGATAAAACTCATGACAAAGAGTACGAGCGCAAGATAAAAAAGAGACGAAAGGTATATATCGTTGTCAGCTTCTGCAAACTCATTTGCGAGCGTGACAGTGATCGTCGCGGCGGCATCGAGAAGCGACGTAGTGATCCTGTGGTTGTTCCCAAGAACAAAGGCGACCGCCATGGTTTCACCGAGCGCCCTGCCGAGGGAGAGGACGATACCCCCGAATACGCCAAGCTTTGAATACGGCAGAACAACGTTCTTTACAACCTCCCACTTTGTGGCGCCGATGGCATAGGCCGATTCCTTCACAACCGCCGGCGTGAGATTGAATGAATCCCTCGATATGCTTGCGGTAAAGGGGATGATCATGATACTCAAAATGATACTCGCCGTGAGGATATCGATCCCCATCGGCGTGCCCTGGAAAAGTATACCTAACAGGGGGACTGACCCGAAGGTCTTTTCGAGGAAGGGCTCTACATGATTGCTCATTATCGGTGAAAGTGTGAAAAGCCCCCACATGCCGTAGATGATGCTCGGTATTGCCGCCAGCAGCTCTATCGCCACCCCGATCGGTCCTTTCAAAAAATTCGGCGATATTTCAGTAATGAATATTGCGATGCCGATGGCAACGGGGATTGCGATGATGAGGGAAAGGACCGTCGTGACGGCCGTTCCATAAATATTGGTCAAAGCTCCGAAAGACTCCTTCACCGGGTCCCAGTCTGTCGAAGTAAGAAACTTAATGACCCCGAACTTCCCTATTGCGAGGGAAGACTCTGATATCAGCACATAAAGGATCCCGATGATAAATATGATGACTGAAAAAGAGGCGATTGCGGTGATAACGGAAAAGGACATATCCACCGGATTCTTTTTCGCCGTTCTTGCCATTTACACTGTCACCTTTTCAGCCAATCCCCTTTTAAAAAAAATTTGGGGCAGGCTTTGTGACCTGCCCCAATTCTCCCAAATGATTATTGCAGACCGTTTGCCTTCCAATAACCCCTTATCTTGTCCTTTAAAGATTTCGGTAAGGGGACATAAACCAGTTCTTTGGCCTTGCTGTCTCCGTTTTTAAAGGCCCAGTCATAGAACGAGACTACTTTTTTGTTCGAGGCGGTCTTTTCTTTGGCGAGCAGTATGAACGTCGCTCCTGCGATAGGCCATGAGCCTTTGCCCGGGGCGTTGACCAGCCAGAGATGAAAGTCTTTCTTTGCATCAAAGTCACCTGTGTCTGCCGCATCTTCAAAACTCTCGAAGCTCGGCTGCACGAAATTCCCCGCCTTGTTCTTAAGCTGTACATGCTCAAGCTTGTTCTGTTTTGCATAAGCAAACTCGACGTATCCTATGGAGTTTGCGGTCCTTTTTGCATAGTTGGCGACGCCCTCATTTCCCTTGCCGCCGATACCGGCAGGCCATTTCACCGAGGTCCCTGAGCCAACCCTGCTTTTCCAGTCATGGCATACTGAGCTGAGATATTCTGTAAATATGGCGGTTGTCCCTGATCCGTCCGACCTGTGAACGACGGTGATTTCATTGTGCGAGAGCTTGGCCGTGGGATTCAAGTCCTTAATTTTTTTGTCATCCCAGTACTTAATCTCTCCAAGGTATATCTTGCAGAGTGCACCGGGATCAAGCTTAAGCTCGCCCGCTTTCACTCCGGGCATATTGACCACGGGGACCACCCCGCCGATGACTGCCGGAAACTGCAGCAACTTGCCCTTCTGGAGCTGCTCAGGTTTAAGCGGGGCATCGGATGCGCCGAAGTCCACGGTCCTCTCCGTAACCTGCCTAATACCGCCGCCTGAGCCTATGGATTGATAATTGAGTTTCACGCCCGTGATATTGTTATATTCGAAGGCCCATGCCGAGTAGACAGGATATGGGAAAGTGGCGCCTGCTCCATTAAGTGTTTCAGCGGCCTCGCATTGAACAAACGGCATTATCAACGCTAATACTAAGGCGAATTTTAAATAAGTTTTCAAGGTTTCCTCCCTTTTTCTCTATCCGGGTAATGCTCATGCATCCTGATAATAGTCTACTGAACACATGTTACCGCAGTATTAAGGGAATGTTAAATTTCTGTTACAGTTATGCAAACGGGTGTGTAGTTCCTCATCGTCTTCACTGCGCGATACGGTATATGTTAGAATATTATTTCGCAGATCTCACGGAAGCGTAATAACAGTGATAGAGGTAAGACAAATGCAGAACGTCCTGAGTATAATCAAAAAATTGGCATTGGAACATGACAAGATTTCGCCGGAGCTTGTCAGAGATAAGAACATAAAGCTCGGACTTCGGAACGAAGACGGCACAGGGGTCTTCGTGGGCATAACGAGCAAAGGACAGGTAATAGGATACAAAAAAGAGATCCACGCGGACGGCACCCAGAAGAAAGTAGACCTTGATGGCGAATTATACTACTGCGGTTATAACGTAAAAGACCTCGTCAGACATCACCAGGAGGAGGGCAGGTTCGGCTTTGAAGAAACCTCTTATCTCCTTCTTACCGGAGAGCTGCCGGCCAAGAAGCACCTCGACGTCTTTACGGGCGAGCTTGCCCAGCGGAGACATCTGCCCGATGAAGCCAGGGCCATGATCCTCAACAGCCCCTCAAATGGCGACCAGATGGGTTCCCTTCACACCATGGTATCTGCAATGCATCTTTTTGACGGCAACCCCAACTCCACGGACATAAGAGATCTTTCAAGGCAGTGCATAGACTTGATAGCAAAGTTTCCCACCATCGTTGCGTACAACTACCGGGCATCGGCTTGCCGGGGCAAGAAGCTGCCCGAACTCATAGAGCCCAGAGAGGATTTCAGCCACGCAGAGAATTTCCTTTACATGCTCCTGGGAAAAAAACCGGACAGACTGACTGCAAACCTGTTCGACATGATGCTCGTCTTGCATGCCGAACACGGCGGCGGCAATAATTCCACTTTTACTGTCAGGACTGTGTCATCCTCGGGCGCGAACAGCTACATGGCAATTTGCTCCGGGATAGCGTCGCTCTCAGGGCATCTTCACGGCGGCGCCAATGAAGCGGTTGAGGGCATGATGGAAAACATAAAAGCCCATTTGAAGCACTGGGATGACGACGATGAAGTCGCGAACTACCTTGGAAAGATACTCGACAAAAAGGCCAACGATAAATCAGGAAAAATATACGGCATAGGACACGCCGTATACACCAAATCAGACCCGAGGGCGGTGGTCCTCGAAAAGAAGGCCGCCGCGATCGCAAAAAAGAACAAAATGGAAAAAGAGTTTGAACTTCTAAGGAGAGTCGCCAGGCTGGCACCCGGCATAATTAAAAAGAAAAAAGGGAAGGTGGCGTCGGCAAACGTCGATTTCTATTCAGGTTTTGTATACAGGTCTATGGGCATACCTAAAGAGCTCTTCACACCCATCTTTGCAATGTCGAGGGTGGCCGGCTGGTCGGCCCACAGGATAGAGGAGATCATACAGGGAAAGCTGATAAGGCCTTCATACTACTCATCACTGCCGGGTCTGAGAAAAGACTACGTGCCCCTGGCATCCAGGTAAGGATCGCCTTTACAAGAAACCTTGACTTTCCTGTGCGGTGGCGGTTCCTATTACTGAATCGTCACATTTTCCACCGTAACGGTTCCACTGCTTATAGTTAACTGGCCGCTGATCGTCGAGTGCTGGCCGGCGTTACTGCCGAACCCCGATGGGTGTCCTCCTTTCAGCGTAATCGACACCCCGGTCCGGTCATACGCACTCCCGGTAAAGGTCCCCTGCCTAAGCATCAAGGTATCACCACCATTAACCTCCCCAAATGCCTCTGTAAGCAGGTTGTAATAATAATCCGATGACGATACCCTCTTTATCAAGTACTCTGAAAACGTCGCCTCCATCGTATGCGCTTCCGTCACACCTGGAATCGTATAGGTCCCGGCAATCACAGATCCGAGTACATCGCCGCCATTGTCCAGAAGAGCCGAAAGGTAATATCCCGTATCCGGCGTTATGGTGCAAGCCAGGGGGTATCCATGAAGGACGGAGCCAGGGCACGAAACGTTCCCGTTGCCAGCAGGAGCATTCACTATTATCGCATACGAAGTCGTACAGACCCCTGCACTTCCGGCATTGTAGATTGCGGCGATTTCTGAGGCAGTAAGGGCGCGGCTGAAGAATTCGACCTCATCGATAAGACCGTTAAAGAAATACTTGTAACTTCCATTGCCTTCATACTGGCTTCCAAATCGTGTCGAAGTTGTCCCTGATGTATGAAAAAAAGGGCCGGAGTTTTCCAATACGGCGTCAACATAAAGGCTTGCGGTCCCTGCTCCGTCACTTACGAAAACAAGATGATGCCAATTGCCATCGGCAATATTTGAGGTTCCCTGTATGCTATGATGGCCACTCTCATACCACTCAAGTGTCTGTTTTCCGCTGGCTATGCCGAGATGCAGATGCTGATCTACGTGGTTGCCTCTGCCAAACAAAGCTCCTTTCAGAGGACCCGTATTTTCGAATACAATCGGCACTCCCTCGTCCGACGTATTAACCCAAAATGCCATTGTACGAGCAGCGTTGCTTCTGAAGTCTGCATCTGAAATCGACACATAATCATCGACTCCATCAAAACTGAAAGCCTCGCCTACAATCCCCAGATCATACGTCGCGCCGCTCAACGTCCCGTTGTTAGTTCCCACCATATCCATCGCATTGTTGTCACCGCCCCACCAGGAAACCATGCCGGAAGGCGGCGAAGCGCACGAGCGGCATTTACCCGCACTGCCCGCATTGTAGATAGCGGCGATTTCGGGGGCGGCAAGGGCGCGGCTGAAAAATTCCACCTCATCTGCCTTCCCGTTCAAGCGGTCATTCCCTCCATACTGATCAGCCCAATTCATCGCACCGATCCTCACATTATAGTCGTTGGGGGCCGGGCCACCCGATTGTACCCCGGAATCCGCAACTTGAATACCGTTCAGATAAAGCTTTGTCCGCGGAGTAGACGACGGATCGTATACCCCGGCAATGTGATACCATCCAGGGGATGGAATCGCATTCGTCATCACCGCATTGCTGCCCACAATGAATTTCAGTTCGTGGGTCCAAGATCTGTCATCAAAATAGAGAGCCCATCCGTTGCCATTGCTGCCCTCAGACTTGGCGACAAGCGTGGATATTTTCCACTTATTGGCTTCCGGGTCAATGTAAAACCAACCATCCACACTGAAGGCCCCGACCGGATTGAATACGGAGGTGTTTGGCACTTCGATATAAGTCTCGAACGCCCCGTCAAGACTGAACGCCTGGCCAACCTTTCCTGACGCATAGGTGGCATTTCCCATCAGCGTACCGTTGTGCCCCCCGACCATATCCAGCGCGTTATTGTCCCCTCCCCACCAGGAGACCATGCCGGACGGAGGCGGTGTGCAGCCGGGAGGACTCACCACGGCAAAAGCAATGTCGCGAGTTCCGGACTCGTCACTCACGAACGCCGTCAGAAAATTACCGTCGGCGGAATTGTAGGCCACAGAGGGTGAGTCTTGACCCCCATTGGCATCTGAGATAACGAAGTTAGCCCCATTGAGGGTGCCGGCCGCATTCACATACTGGCCGTAGATATCGGAAGTGCCGCTTCGTGAATCAGACCAGGTTATGAGAAATCGCTGATTAGCGCTGTCATAAGCCAGCGACTGGGCATACTGATGGCTGACTGCATCGGAAATGACAAGGTTGGCATCTGAGGCAGTACCGAAAAGAGAACCATCATGGTTTACAAATTGTCCGTAGACATCGTAAGTACTGTTGCTTCGAAGATCGTACCAGACCGCTAAAAATCGCTTCTGGCCGGGGTCATAAGCCACCGACGGGTACGCCTGACCAAGGTTGCCGTTTGATACGACGAAATTGCTCCCCAGCATGGAGCCGTCTCCGGCATCAACCCGTTGACCGTAAATATCTGTAGTAATGTCGTCAACCCGCCAATCGTGCCAAACCACCAAATACTGTCCGTTGACGCTGTCGTGAGCAACTGCAGGAGCCTGCTGAGAACGGGCTACCTGACATATTGGGAAGTTGTCGCTGCCTGTAGCTCCGCTTCTCAGCAGTAGTTGCCCGGCCGCACCGACCAGCTGTCCGTAGATGTCGAAGTGGGTGGTATAACGGTTACGCCAATCTCCCCACACCACCATAAAACGGTTATTCGCGGCGTCAAAGTCAATAGCTGATAGGCTCTTGAATTGGGCGGAACTGTCTGAAACGGGAAAATTGTCGCCGGACAGTGTGCCGCCGACATCCACTACTTGCCCGTAAATATCGGCGTCCGTGCCGTTACGATAATCATCCCAGGTGACCAGAAAAACGCCGTTGCCGTATGCCACGGCCGGTTCTTTCTGATTTTCACTGGTGGTGGCAATATAAATCTCACTCCCGAAAGGAGTGCCGTTAGGGTTGATGAGCTGACCGATGATGTCCCTCTGACCGCCATTATCTCTTTCGAAAACCACCAGAAATCGGTTGTTTCCAGGATCGTAAACCATGGCGGGATTATAATCTTCCGCGGCAGAGACCTCATTTGCCGGGAAATTAAAAAATGTGAAACTCACAAACAAAGAGACCAGGAATAAAATTATGGTTTTTTTCATAGCGCCCCTCGTGTTTTCTTTAATAGAGATATTATGTGTCGCCACCTGCCGGTTAAAAAAGAAGAAAGTTGACGTGCCATGGTTGAAATATCATTTGACTCGCAGCCATATTTTCCTCCACCAAATAAATGTACCCAACATGATTATGATGGTCTGTGGAGACTGTGTGAGTCAATCCTACCTGGGTAGGGTATGGAGTGGTGATATATGCCGATTCCGGCTAAAGGACGATTCTGACTGTTGTGCCTTTGCCGGAAACGCTCGTGATCTGCATGCTCCAGCCGTGCGCCTTCACAAGGTGCTTCACGATCGCCAGGCCGAGACCGGTGCCTCCCATCTTCCTTGACCTGGCCGGGTCGACCCTGTAAAACCTCTCTCCGAGTCTTGCGAGGTGTTTGGGAGGCACTCCTATTCCGGTATCTTCGACAAACAGAAAAGTCTTTTCGCCTTCTTTATCGATACCGAAGGTCACGCCGCCTGTCTCGGTAAACTTAAGTGCGTTATCAACGAGGTTGGTCAATATCTGGATGAGCCGGTTCTTATCCGCGCTGATATGCTTCAACTCCGGCCTTTGGGATACTTTCAATGAGAGTTTCCTGGCAGCGGCCTTTTCAATGAATATCTCAGTGATATTTTCGAAAACGTCCCCGAGATCAATCATAGTCTTCTCGACCTTGATGACGCCGAGCTCAATTTTAGAAATTGTCATGAGGTCGTCGACAAGGCTGTTTATCCTTTCACTGTTGGACTTTATCGTCTGAAGAAATCTGGCCGCGTTTTCCTTGTCGTCGAGAGCGCCTTCAAGGAGCGTATCCGCAAACCCCTTGATCGCGGTGACAGGGGTCTTTATTTCGTGTGATACATTTGCCACGAAGTCTTTTCTCACCTGCTCAAGTTTTTCGATCTGCGTAATGTCATGGAAAACAGCCACAAAACCGGAAAGCTCATCCTCTTTTTTGTAGAAAAGCGGCGAAACCCTTACGCTCAGATATCTTTCTTCCGGCGACTCTATCCGGAATGTAGTCATGCCGGGTGAAAGGTCCTTTCGGACCTGGTCAACAAGATCCGAAAATTCATGGTTTCTCACCACCTCTGTGAAACGCATGTGAGTCATTGGAACATTACCGAAAAAATCCTTCGCAGAAGAACTGGAAAGCGTTATTATCCCTTTTGAGTCGATTATCAGGAGGGCGTCCGGCACGCTCCTGAGCACGACATTCAGGCGTTTGCTTTCCTCCTCGTGCTGTGCCATAACGCCCTGCAGCTCGACAGACATCGAGGTGAGATTGTCGGCAATTTCGTTAAATTCTCCGGAGTTTTCGAGAAAGAGCCTCTTGTCTATATCCCCCTTCGCCAAAGACCTCGAGAAATCCGTGATCTGCTTAAGGAGCCTCCTTAGATGGTCTGTCTGCCAGACCGAAACGAACCACGTCACGAACAATACAGCGAGCATAACAAGGATGATCTTCATCCTAAGAAGGTTCACAGCTCTGTCGATATCCTTCAGGGGGACCGCAAGCCTGATAAACCCCTCTTCTTCACCATCATGGACGATTTTTTTTGCGACATATAGGAAATCATAATTCAGGGTGTCGCTATGCCTAATTGCCGCGCCTGTGCCGCGCAGGACCGCCTGCTGCACCTCCGTACGGTTTGCATGATTTTCCATATCGGAAGATTCATGGTCGGAATCGCCAATGACCTTACCGTCACCCAGAATGACGGTAACCCTTGCCCCGGCATCTTTCTTCAGCGCTCTGCAGAGATCATCGATGCCGGCCTTGTCAAAGGGTACCGTCTTTGCGATGAGGTTTATCTTGTGGTCAAGGTGCTCCTGCAGATTGTCGAGATAATTGTCCCGGACGGCGGTCGTGATATAAATTTCGACAAAGGCCATCGCCAGCAAAAGCACACCGGCATAAACAAGGAAGATTCGCCTGAAGATCCTTTTTTTCACGTTTCCGCGTCTACGTAATATCCGATACCCCTCTTCGTCTTTATATATGACGGATTCGAAGGGTCATCTTCTATCTGCGCCCTCAACCTTCTTATATGGACATCTACTGTCCGCGGTTCTATGAACGCCTCATCCTTCCAGGCAGCATCGAGCAGCTGCTCGCGGCTGAAGACCTTTCCCCTTCTTTCGACGAGGTAGAGGAGCAGCCTGAATTCTGTCGCACTGAGGTCCAGCCTGACGTCTTTCTTGGTAACGGTATAGTTTTCCGTATCGATCACGAGGTTGCCTATCCGGAGTACCTTGCCCCCTCTGGGTTTTTCGCCGGTCCTCCGCAGGACCGCCCTGATTCGTGCGATAAGCTCGCGCGGGCTGAAGGGTTTCGTGATGTAGTCGTCGGCCCCCATCTCAAGACCTAAAACCCTGTCTACTTCTTCGCCTTTTGCCGTAAGCATGATGATCGGGATCGTCTCCGTCTTCGGATCGCCCCTTATAATGCGGCAGAGCTCCATACCCTGGACACCTGGAAGCATGAGATCGAGGACCACGAGATCGAAACGCCTCTTCCGGATCTCCGAAAGCGCTTCCCCGCCATCCGAAGCGGTTGATACTTCATACCCTTCCTTATTCAAATTGTATGAGATAAGATCCAGGAGGTCCGTCTCGTCGTCCACAACGAGTATCTTCGGTCTATCTGCCATAAATAAGTTATACCATGCTGTAGGAGAAAGTTTCCAGAAAGCAATGAATGATGTCGAGATTTCTTATAACCTTGAGAATGCCCTGCCACGCAAATCACTCGTGTGAGACTCGGTTGCAGAACATAGGTTCCCCCGAAAAATAGCATCTAATATTGCTAAATTTTATTTCAAATGTTATTCTTTTTCTATGCTAATGATCGACTTACCGTTGACCTTGTCACCTCTATGTGAAGACGCAATTTATGCCGATGAGTCTGTCCCTGTTAAACAAGTCTAGACTATGACAATTGCGGTCATAGGTCTTATTTTTTTAGCTCTTGCCTTTGATTTCCTAAACGGGTTTCATGATTCGGCCAATTCTATCGCCACCGTGGTCTCTACGCGAGTCCTCACGCCGAGGATTGCCGTGGCTTGGGCGGCCTTCTTTAATTTTATTGCCTTCCTATTTTTTGGACTTCATGTTGCCAATACAATCGGAAAAGGAATTATCGATATCACCATCGTAGACAAAACGATCATTTTCGGGACTCTCGTCGGCGCCTGCGGCTGGAACCTTATCACCTGGTATTTTGGCCTGCCAACAAGTTCTTCGCATGCCCTGATAGGCGGCATGATCGGCTCTGCCCTCGTGAAAGCAGGCCCGAAAGCGCTCGTCCTGCCGGGGATTATAAAAACGGTGGCATTCATCATTATTTCCCCCGTCTTCGGCCTTCTTCTGGGTTTAGGTCTTGGTCTTGCTGTCTACGGACTTTTCAGAAACAGTCATCGCGCAATCGTTGATCAGATTTTCAAAAAAGGCCAACTGGTCTCAGCGGCGCTATATAGTCTCGGCCACGGCGGCAACGATGCCCAAAAAACCATGGGCATTATCGCGAGTCTGCTTTTTAGTGCGGGACTTCTCGGAAGTAAATTCCACATTCCTTTCTGGGTCGTCATTGCCTGCCATGCTTCCATTGCCCTGGGTACTATGTTCGGCGGCTGGCGCATTGTCAAAACCATGGGTCAAAAAGTGGCGAAACTTAAACCCGTCGATGGTTTTTGCGCCGAGTCGGGCGCGGCCATTGTGCTCTTTATTTCCTCACTTCTGGGTGTCCCGATAAGCACCACCCATACCATTACCGGCTCAATCATGGGTATCGGATCACTTCAAAGACTCAGTGCGGTGCGCTGGGGCGTGGCAGGCACTATCGTATGGGCCTGGATCCTTACCATTCCATGTTCGGCAGGCATAGCAGCCATTTCCTATTTCGCAGCCGATTTTCTGGTACGTTAAGAAATACTATCCGGGGATTCTCTAAATCAATTTACGCTAAGGCTTTGGGAAACAGATAAAACTGCGGTCACAACCTGCGGCGGCAGCCTTAGAAAAGCGCTAATACGAAGGCGTCATGCATATTTGAGGACTATGGCTTCCAGGACGTTTGCAACGTCTTCACATCTGTCCGACGCATCTTCGAGGTGCTCGTATATCTCTTTCCATTTTATGATGAGGATAGGGTCCTTCACATCGTCAAACAGCTTCCCGAGCGCGTCCCTGAACCCTCTGTCGACCCTGTTTTCAAGCCTGTTTATCTCGATGCAGTATTCCTGAACATGCGCGTAGTTCTTCTCCTTCAGTTTCCTGACCGCCTTATGCATGACCTCGGCAGTCGTGAGGATGTCCTTCGACATCACAACTGCCTCCGGCATAGGTTCCTTCACCTTGAATACGGCGATCCTGTCCGCAACTGCCCATATAAGGTCTATGACATCGTCCATCCTGGACGCAAGACTGTACAGGTCCTCTCTGTCAATCGGGGTGATGAAGGTTTTATTGAGCTTCTTCATTATGTCGTGGGTCAGCATGTCGCTGTCTTGCTCGATCTCGTGGATTTCCTTCGCCCTTGCTTCGAGGTTGTCGAAGTTTTCCATCAGATCCACTAGACAAGAAGCGGCCTTCGTGATGTTCAGAGAGGTCTTATCGAATATCTCGAAAAAATCTATTTCTTTGGGAAAAAATTTCATGACGTTCCTGCCACCTCATAGATTAAAGAATTTAAGGGACTAAGTCAAATAAAAAGCCCTGACAACCTCACCCTGCCAGACTTGAACCGTTCAGCCCTTCCCCAGCAAAACGATCGTGCTCCTTGGATTGGCGAGATAATGGTCAGGAGGGTCAAGCAGCACCTCCTCGCCTTCGCTGAGGAAATCGTCTCCGCTCATGAGACTTGTGTCTACCACCCTATGCCATCTCTTACCTCCGGAGAGTTCTGGGACACCAACCCTATGAACCCGAAAATCGGAATTCAGTATGACAAAGAGCTGATAATCGCCCAGTTCCGTCCGTTCTTCTCCTCCGTCCAGCTGATAACATAGTGTGCGGAGCTCGGGGTCGTCCCATCGCGGCTTGCTGAGGTCATTGCCGAACCACATGATATCCGGGATAGTATCGCCGTCCTCGTCCTTCCCGGAAAAAAATTTTCTTCTCTGGAGAATCGTATATCTCTTAGTGAAGGCAATCGCCTTTTTGAAAAACTCGAAAATATCGGCGTTTTCATCCACAAGATACCAGTTGAACCAGTTCAGTTCGTTGTCCTGGCAGTATGCGTTGTTATTGCCCTTTTGCGTCCTCAAGAACTCATCGCCGCCCAGGATCATCGGGGTGCCTGATGAAAAGAATAGATAACAGGCAAAGTTTTTTGCAATCTTCCGTCTCAGCCTTATGATATCAGTATCGTCCGTCTCGCCCTCTACCCCGCAGTTCCATGAATTGTTGTCGTCGACACCGTCCCTGTTGTCCTCCAGGTTCGCCTCATTGTGTTTGTAATTATAAGAGACGAGATCGTTCAGGGTAAAACCGTCATGGCATGTAATGAAATTGATGCTGTTGTAAGCCGACCGTCCGTCGTCGCGGTACAGGTCGGCAGATCCGGTCAGCCTCCAGCCAAGGTCCCGCATCTGGCCGCCGTCCCCTTTTCCGAACTTCCTCGCCGTGTCCCTGAACCTGCCGTTCCACTCGGACCAGTCTATCGGAAAGTTCCCAACCTGATATGTGCCGAGGTCCCAGGGCTCTGCGATCAGCTTCACCCTGTTTAAGACCGGGTCCTGGGATATGGCGTCGAAAAAACCTGAGGATTTATGGAAAACGCCTTCCTCACGGCCGAGTACCGAGGCGAGATCAAACCTGAACCCGTCGACATGCATATGTTCCACCCAGTATCTCAAAGAGTCCATCACGAATCTTATTACATGGGTATCGGCGATATTGATGCTGTTTCCCGTCCCAGCATAGTTCACATAAGAACGGCGTGGCTCCGACGGCGGGCCTGTGAGGAGATAGTAGGTAGGGTTGTCAATACCTCTGAAACATAACGTAGGACCCAGTTCGTTCCCCTCGCCGGTATGGTTGTATACGACGTCGATTATCACCTCGATGCCTGCCTTATGAAGTTCGCGAACAAGGGTCTTAAACTCATGAACCTGACATCCGTGATAGCGGCGAGTGCCATAGGAAGACTCTGGAGCAAGAAATCCTATCGTATTGTACCCCCAGTAATTCGTCAGCCTTTTTTCGAGGACGCTGTCCTCGACATAGAACTCCTGCAGGGGAAGAAACTCCACTGCATTAATACCTAATTCTTTCAGGTGAGGGATCTTTTCGATAAAGCCGAGATACGTACCCGGGTCGGCCACGCCCGAAGAACTGTGGGCGGTAAAGCCTTTCAGGTGGACCTCATAAATGACGAGCCTTTCAAGCGGAATGTCCGGACAGGCGTCGCCCTGCCAGTCAAATGCGTCGTCCATCACAACCGCCTTAGGTACGATGTGCGTGTTGTCCCGGGTATCCAGCGAAAGGTCCATACCGGGAAACTTCGGATCATACGAAAGGAGCAGGTTGTCCCTGTTCCGGAACTTGGCTGTAACGGCCTTCGCATAAGGGTCGAGGAGGAGCTTGTTTTCATTGAACCTCAGCCCATGTCCGGGGATAAAATCACCTCTCACTTTGTATCCGTACAGCTGTCCGGCCCTCACCCCGGCAACAAAGACGTGCCATATATATTTGGTCCGGTTTTCGAGTCTGATTACATCTGTGGGCTCCCCTTCAGGGCTGTCGAAAAGAAGAAGAAAGACCTCGGACGCATGCTTTGAGTAAAGGGCGAAATTGGTGCCTTCCGCGGAAGGAGCAGCGCCGAGGGGGTAGTATTTCCCCCCGGATAGCTCTTTATTCGTGCTATGAGTCAGCTCATGTTCCATCTGCGTCCCCGTCCGATTATCAACGTTATATATGCTCTTAACCTCTATTGCCGAATACCTTCTCCATCTCCGTTACAGAAAGCCCTCTATGTATCCTGACCTTTCCGATTTTTTCGGGCAATATGAATGCAATATCTCCCGAGACCGTCTTCTTGTCAAGCTTCATCGACGATAGGAGCAGATGGAAATCTATCTCCTCCGGCAATGAAGCGGGAAGGTCGTATGCCTCTATCAGGGCCTTTATCCGTGCCAGCTGTCCGTCGTCGAGCAGACCGAGATATCTTGAAAGCCTCGCCTCGGCATACATCCCGATGGCAACCGCCTCGCCATGGAGATATCTCTTGTAGCCGGTAGCGGTCTCAATCGCATGTCCCATGGTATGGCCGTAGTTCAATATCGCGCGCAGTCCCGACTCCCTTTCATCCTGTGACACCACGCTTGCCTTGATACTGCAGGACGTCCGGATAATACGGGCGAGGGTATCGTTATCGAGGCCCATGACCTTGTCCCTGTTTTCTTCGAGAAAGCTGAAGAACCCTTCATCCCAGATCACGCCGTATTTGATTACCTCTGCAAGACCCGAGAGAAATTCTCGCGGGGGCAGGGACTTCAGGGTATCTATGTCGATCCAGACGAGCTTAGGCTGCCAGAATGTCCCGATCATGTTCTTTCCGAGCGGGTGGTTGACCCCGGTCTTGCCTCCCACCGAGCTGTCGACCTGAGAAAGAAGCGTAGTAGGGACCTGAACAAAATCGATCCCCCGCATATAAGTAGACGCGGCAAACCCCGCAATGTCCCCTATGACCCCGCCCCCCAATGCTACGATGGCCGATTTTCTGTCAAGCTTTGCAGCGAGCATCTCGCCATAGATCCCTTCCACGGAGGACAGATTCTTATATTCCTCCCCGTCAGGGACAACTATTACCGGAACTTCGAACCCCGCGTCCTTCATCGATTCAATTACGCGGCTGCCGTAGAGACCATACACCGTGGGGTTGCTCACGAGAGCCGCTTTCCTGCTGAAACCGAATTTCTCCAGGCTCTTTCCGATGCCTGCCAGAATCCCGGAGTCTATCGAGATCTCATAGCTCCTCTCACCCAGCTCGACCCTTACCTTTTGCATCTTATTATATCCGCTATCTCCTCTGCGACTTCCAGCGGCGTCTTTCCGTTCGTGTCTATCATGATGCCGGCCTTTTCGTAAAAAGGCATCCTGGCCCGTAAAAGCTCCTTGATCTTCGCCAGCGGGTCTTCCACCGCCAGAAGGGGCCTGTCATTACTGCTTCCGGTGCGGGCGATGATCGTCTCAGGGGCGGCATAAAGGCAAAATATAACTCCCGTTGCCCTCAGCGCCTCCATGTTCTCCTCCCTCAATACCGCGCCTCCTCCGGTCGAAATAACTGTGTTCTGAGCGTCTGCAAGTTTCCTTATCATCTCCGTCTCGATGTCGCGGAAAAAGGGTTCGCCAAAGTCCATGAATATATCGGTTATCTTCATCTTCCTGCTCTCTTCAATCTCCGAGTCGACATCAACGAGCCGCATATTCAGAAGCCTCGAAAGCTCCTTGCCTACCGCCGTCTTTCCGGTACCCATAAACCCTGTCAAAATAATATTTTTCATCATCATGATATCCAATGCACCCGCATTAACTTCTTTTACCTATTGACCAAAAAACAGCTATCGAAAAATGACTGAATGCTTGCTTGGGTTTACAGAAAATCAAAACCCTTTTACGTAAGAGACATAGGACCTGTAGTTTCTTCTCACTTCCTTCACGCTGTCGCCTCCGAACTTTCTGAGGAAAGCGTCAGCCAGGACCAGGGCTGTCATCGCCTCGGCAACAACTGCCGCCGCCGGCACCGCACAGACATCAGAACGTTCATAGGCAGCCCCGAAGGCCTTTTTCGTCCTGATATCGACAGACATAAGGGGCCTCCTTAAGGTAGGGATAGGCTTCATGGCGGCCCTGATGATAATTGGCATGCCGTTGGACATTCCTCCCTCGATACCCCCGGCATTGTTCGTCTTCCGGTAGAACTTCATGCCCGTGGATTTTATCTCGGACCCACCGTAAAAAATCTCGTCCATGACATGGGAACCGAAATCGCCTGCCATCTTAAATCCGAGTCCTATCTCGACGCCCTTGATGGCCTGTATGCTCATCACCGCCTGCGTCAGCATCCCGTCGAGCTTCAGATCCCACTGGATATGACTTCCGAGCCCGACAGGCACACCCGTTGCGAAGACCTCGAACACCCCGCCGAGGGAATCGCCTTCCCTGACCGCCCTGTCAATAATTTTCGTCATCTTCTTCGAAGCTCCCCCGTCGGCGCATCGAACGGGAGATCCTTCGGCCTTCTCAAAAATCTCGGCGAGATCTCCCCGGGCCATGCCGTAAATATCGGCTTTATGGCTGCCGATCTGTATCACGTGGCTGCCGATCAATATCCCGAATTCCGACAACAACTTCTTCGCGACTGCGCCGAGGCCCACCCGCATCGCAGTCTCCCTAGCACTGGAACGCTCGAGGATATTGCGGACGTCCCGATGGTCAAATTTTATCGCGCCGGCAAGGTCCGCGTGTCCCGGTCTGGGGCGTGTGACGGGTTCCAGCCTTTTGTCCCCTGTCGCCGAACGCTGGGGTCCAGCTTCCGGGCTCATGACATCCTGCCAGTTCTCCCAGTCCTTGTTTTCGATCATGAGACTTATCGGAGATCCGATCGTCTTGCCCAGCCGGACACCCGAGATTATTTGCGCATGATCGGTCTCGATTTTCATCCTGCCGCCCCTGCCGTAACCTCCCTGCCGTCTCCTGAGTTCCCGATCGATATCTGCAGAAGAAAGTGGGAGGCCTGAGGGTATGCCTTCGATAATCCCTGTCAGCGCCCTGCCGTGAGATTCCCCGGATGTGAGAAACCTTAGATTAGTCATAATATCGCTCCATGAAAAAATTTTTCACTCTTGTCAGCTAAAGGATCTTAAGATTATATACCAAACGATGCAATACCGAAGACACTATTTTTTCTTTCGCCTGACGCGATACAATACCGCGGCCGCAAACATAGGCATCAGGACCAGTACGACATCGCCATCAACAGGGCCATGCGTCTTTCTCAACACTGAACAGCCTCCCCCGCCGCCGCCTGATGAAGGCGGAGGATTCGGGCCGGGGCCGGGACCCGACAGCGTAGTGGCAGACGCCTCATTAGAATACCCTGAATCAACGGGTATCGTGTTGAAAGCGCGCACCCTGTATGTATAAGCAGTCACGGGATTGAGTTCGCTGTCGGTAAAGGTCGTAACCTGCGGCCCGGTTGTAGCGATCTCGGAGAAGTCTTTGCCCGGAGCCGCCCTCTCAATCTTGTAGCCATCCTCCCCTGTGGCCCTGTCGTTCCATGTCAATGCTATCTCGGTCGAGGATTGGGCGTTTACGGAGAGTCCGGATGGGGCCAGCAGGGCTGATAAAGTCTTATATGCGTTTATCCTTCCCCCGCTATTGACGGCACCCTGAAGTGTCGGAAGCGTATCGACATATCTCATGATCATCGCCCTCAGCCGGGCAGGGGTCAGGCCCGCGTAATAGCTCGAAACCAGTCCGGCTAGTCCCGCAACATGCGGAGCGGCCATAGAAGTGCCGTCGCAATATTCATAGCCGGTAAGCGGAGAAAGGCCGCAAAACATGGTGCGCAATGCAGACGGGACCGTGCTGAGGACCGACACCCCCGGTGCAGCAACGTGCACGGTGGTGGGTCCGAAGTTGCTGAAAGAAGCGATATGATCATTCTCGTCCGTTGCTGCCACCGAAATAATATTTGGAAGGTTATAATTTCCGGGATAGACCGGCGTTATGTCGTTGTTGCCCCCAATCGCATTGTTGTTACCGTTGCCGGCAACCGTCACTAGAAGAACACCGGCCGCACCCGCCGCCCTGATTGCATCGAATTCCGCGTTCGAATATGCGTCACCCGCAAAACTGGCATTGATTATCTTTGCGCCTTTCGTAATGGCGTACTGAATGGCTGCTACTTCGTCGGACACGGTCCCGATACCTCTGTTATCGAGGACCTTCAAGGGCATGATTTTGGCCCTCCACATGATTCCCGAAATGCCGATATTATTGTCGCCGACCGCCCCTATGATGCCGCTGACATGTGTGCCGTGTCCGTCGTCATCCATCGGGTTGTTGTTGTCATTCACAAAATTCCATCCCCTGCAGTCTGCAACGTACCCATCGTGGTCGTTGTCGTTCACAGTGGCGCAGCTTGTTTCGCCGGGGTTGGCCCATATATTGCCGGCGAGATCAGGATGGGTATAATCCACCCCTGTGTCGAGCACAGCCACGGCGAGTCCGTCGTTCTCCCTTACGATGTCCCATGCAGAGGTCATGCTGATGTCTGCTCCGGGGGTCACGGAATTCTTGAGTTCCCACTGCAGACCAAAAAGCTGGTCGTTGGGGACGGTGGAACGGGCCGACCTGATATAATTTGGTTCGGCATATTCGACATCCGGGTCCTGCATATACCGGATGATCGCGTCTCTTACGGTCACCCCCTGAGGCAGTCTCACGTGATCGGCATTTAACATAGATAACCTGCGGAGCACCGAAGCACCCAACGCCCGGTGCGCACCCAGTGAAGACGCAGTGCGGACGCCGGGTTTGAGCTTGACGATGATTTCACCTTCCCTGTAGTTGTCCTTTTCCGCACCGGCAAGGACGGACTGCATCGACACTATCGGAGCTGTTTTTTCAACGGCAGCGGTTCTGCCTTCATCAGAAGGCAAGACCGAGGTCTTGTCATTCCCGCAGGAAACCAGAAGTAATGTTAAAAGCAGAAGAACGATTTTATTCATTCGCAACTCCTCAATTGCTGAGTACCCATAGCCGGATTTCAGTCTTCAAAATACTCTAAAGTATATCACAAAGATCCCAGGTACATGATATTTGAGAAGAAGTGAAAGATTGTCGAAGGTACGACGTTTGATGTTCGCATGTAGAGGAGGCCCATGATAAGGGACGGGAAGAATGTCAGCGGCGCATAGAGGTCACCGTAGAAAAACAATCCAGGAAGGTGTGCCCCTGCAAACAGGAGACTCACCACAACGGCGCCCCTGACATTGTTGCCGAAAGCTTCCTGGAGGAACCCCCTGAAAAAAACCTCCTCCGGAAAGGCAACGCCGAGAAGTTGGAACATGGCCGCACCCAGCCCCAGGGCGGCAAATCTTTTCTCGGGCGAAAGGATTGCAAAGAACGGCGATAGAACTATCAGGGACACCAGGAGGCCAAGGAGAATATGCCTCACCGAAAAAACGATATTTGTCCGGCTTTTCAGGACAAGAGGGACTGCCAGAAGATAAAGGGGGACAATATAATCGAGGAATCGCAGATGAAACGCATGCGCTGAAAAAACCAGTATGAGAAGTACGGCATAAGCAAGCAGCGGTTCTTTCTTCACGTCCAATAGATATTCCTCAAGTACAAATAAAGAGAGGGGCCATGGCCCCTCTCTTTGAGATTTGCATCGATATGTATGAAGAGACTATTTTCTCTTCCGCCTGAAATGCCTGAGCGCGATGACAACAAACAGCGGCGCCAGCATCACCAGGGCGTCGGCAGCCTGCGTAGGACTGTTCTGCTTTCTTCCGACAGAGCATCCGCCTCCGCCCCCTCCGTCTGAAGTGCCTGACGACGAATCGGAA
>Ga0316628_100000300_pt1 | contig 30760 bp, 28 predicted proteins | sample OWC_Aug_M2_C1_D5_FD_207648 | JGI IMG/M metagenome (GOLD analysis project Ga0316628, IMG submission 207648) | Wetland soil microbial communities from Old Woman Creek delta, Ohio, United States - OWC_Aug_M2_C1_D5_C | ecosystem: Environmental > Terrestrial > Soil > Wetlands | place: USA: Ohio...
TCAGACCAAAGCCGAGGCGCATCTGAAGATCTATGACTTTATCGAGGTCTACTATAATCGAGAGAGACGACATTCGGCGTTGAACTATCAGACGCCCGTCGAGTATGCTAATGCAGCCATCCAACCTTAACTTGGTGTCCAAGATTTCGGGGGAAGATCACTTCTCGCTGACAAAGCTCTCCTAATTCTTAGGAGGGGTAGGGGAGGTTAATATCAATATGACGGGGTTGTTTAAGCGAGTTTTCTTGACAGCCCCCCAACGCTCCATTATTGTTTTTCGAGAGCAAGATGCGATTTCAATCCGTGACGATCGTCTGCCCGGTCCGCCGTTGCGGCCAAAAGCTGACCTGGGGTGAGCGATCCTGCACCTGCCCGGCAGGACACGCGTTCGATATCGCCCGCAGCGGCTATGTGAACCTGCTCATGCCCCAGGACAAGCAGGCCAAAAATCCCGGGGACAGCAAAGCCATGGTTGGCGCGCGACGGAGGTTGCTCGAGGCCGGTTTGGGCGCACGCTTGCTCGAAGGCCTTGCCGCCGCTTTAACGAGGATCCGGATTCCCCGGGGCGCTCGCGTCCTCGATGTGGGCTGCGGCGACGGCTTTTTCCTCGCGGCGCTGGCCGGCCGATTCGGACTTACCGGGTTTGGCGTGGACATCTCGACGGCCGCGGTGGATGCCGCGGCCCAGCGCTTTCCCGGGCAGCGCTGGATCGCGGCCAACGGCGATCGCCGCCTGCCCTTTAAGGATCATTCGTTTGACTGCATTTTGTCCATCACCGCCAGGAACAATCCCGGGGAGTTTAAAAGGCTTTTGTCGCCGGGCGGACGCCTGCTGCTGGCCGTGCCGGCGGACGACGACCTGGCCGAGCTGCGCCAAGCCGTGCTGGGGCAAGCCACAGCCAAGGACCGGGCCGGGCTCGCGGCCGCGGCGCTCAAGGAGCACTTCGCGCTTGAATCCCGAGAGGCGGCGCGCCTCACTCTACCCCTGGATGTCCCGGCGCTTAAGGATTTATTGCTTGTCACATACCGCGGGGCGAGATTTTCCGCGGCCGCGGGCGCGGCCGCCCTCCGACCGCTCACCGTCACGTCGGCGGCCGAGATTCTGTGCTTCAAGAGAACATCCGCGTAAAGGCCAAGCGCCGCCGCTCAGGATCCAATGGATTCGATCTTGGCCCAGGGAGTCCGGTCGATGATTTTCGATAACGGCCGGACAAGAGCCATCATGACCGGGATCGCAACGAGAACCCCGAAGGGGACGAAGGTCAACCCGTAATGGGCAAATCCCAGGCAGACCGGGAAAATCAGGAAAAGGATGCCCTTGATTCCTTGCTGGGCCTCCCGGCCGACCGCGTAAGGTTTGGCGAAAGGAAGATCGTTTTTAACGGTCAAAGAGAGGGTATATGTGATGATCATCATGTTGACGGAAGCCAGGACGATGTCGTCGATGACAGCCGGTCCCCAGATGAAGAGCGTGACAATGGATGCCAGAAGGAAAAAGCTTCCCCCGAATTTCATCATGACGGCCTTCATGGCGCCTTTAAGGATTTCGCCCGGCTTGGCGATGGGCAAAGCCCGGTAAATCCAAGCCGCCGGAAAAAGGTCGCTGGACCGGATCTGATGAGTCGTTATCGGAATCAGCCCGCAACCGATGTAAAGAAAGAGGAGATAATTTTTGGATGCAGGCAAATCCCGGAGGACCTGAGCGAGGCCTTCTTTCCCTCTCAGGACCATCAGAGCGGCGATGATAATAAAGTACCCCAAGGACGGGTATGTCTTCATTTTGAATTTCCGGTCCCGGCTCGATATCAACCAGACAAGCTCAAAGGCGGCTCGCTCCGCGGGATGGAAGCTCGTCAGCCGGGAAAAGAAGTTCGACAAAACGCGGCTCAGCGATTTTTTCTCCCGGACGGAACCCGACGTCTCCAATTGCATAAGAGCCCGGTTGAATCCGGGGGCCAGATACTTGATGACAACGATAATCAGGATAACCGGCAATCCGATCCCGAGCAGGGTCAGAAGAAGGGTTTCCTTCGATATCACCCCGCGGACCGCGGCCTCGACCGGCGCCGCCACCCAGGCGGGAGGGATCAAGAATGTCCACCATTTGATTTGAATCGCGAAATTCTTCAGGAGGGACGATTCCAAGAGCCGGGGTAAAATCTGGTAGCTTCCCATGGCCATGACCGCCATGAAAACCTGAAAATAGAGAACGATATCGCGAAAACGTTCTTCCCCCGAGACTTTAATAAGGAAAAGGTAAAAGATATTGGACAGGAAGACGATGAACAGAACCGAAAAAACGAGGGAGAGGGGGAAGGCCAAGGTGAAAATGAAGCCGTACTTGATGGTCCCGATGATGAGCGTCCCCAGGGACAGGGATAAAGTGATCATCAGCAGATAAAGGGTGATATGGACGATCCGGGCGGCGGCCAGGGTTCGGTCGTCGACCGGCCGGAACTGGAGAATGGCATTGTCCGTCGTATCGAGCAGCACGGAGCTGAAATCGGAGATCAGCGCGACCGCGGTCATGACCATGATCACGGCATGGATGAAGACAAGCGCGGTGAAGAGGGCTGGAATCGCCGCCAGAAGAAATCCGGCAAAGATCCCCAGGAAGGCGTAGATGGCCATCACCCAGAGCATGGCGTTGGAGATTTCCTTCTCGGACTTGCGCTGGGCCACGGATTTTTCCTGCCGATTGTCAATCGTCAGCTTGACCCAAAGGAGCTCCCTGAATTTGGGATAATCGACGTTCAGGGCTTCGAAGAGCCGGCGAAACGGGTCCAGGATCTTGAGAATGAGGCCGGTCATGAATGGCTTCCCCCTTCGAAAGCCGAAATGAACTCCTCGGCTAGGCGTTCCTGGCCGCTGCTTCCGGTAAGCTGGGTAAATATTTTCTCCAGCGATTCGCCTTTATTCATCCCCTGCAGTTCGTCGAACGTCCCATCAGCGATGATGGAACCTTTGTCGATGATGACGATCCGGTTGCATACCCGTTCGACCACGTCCATAACGTGGGAACAATAAAAAATCGTTTTTCCCTTGCCCGCCAGGCGCGAGAGAATTTCCTTGACGACGACCATCATGTTGGCGTCTAGGCCGGACAACGGCTCATCCAAAAAAAGAATATCGGGATCATGGATCAGGCTGGCAATGATGAGAACCTTTTGTTTCATCCCTTTGGAGAACGAAGTCATCCGGGCATCGGCGTTCCCTTTGAGCCCGAAAAGCTGGAGCATGTCTGCGGCCCGTTTCGCGATTTCCGCCTCAGGAATGGCGTAGATCCGGCCGAGAAAACGGAGGAATTCGTTCGGGGTGAGCATTTCATAAAGGGCGGCGGTCTCCGGCACATAGCCGATGCGTTTCTTCACCTCCTGCGCGTCCGTGGCGATATTCAGGCCGAAAACCCGGACGTCCCCGCTGAACTCCGGGATCATGCCGATCATGATTTTCACGGTTGTGGATTTTCCCGCTCCGTTGGGCCCGATATACCCGATGATTTGCCCGGGGGCGATATCGAGAGTGATTCCTTTAAGGACGTTGTTGGCTCCGTCATAGCTTTTTTTCAAATCCCGCAGAGTGATGATGGGTTTGGATGGATCCATGGCGCCCTCCTTTATACCTTTCGATTATCCGGAAGCCGGATGTTCGCGTATTATAACAAAATGATTCTCTCAAGCGCCGTCGATTCCCCCCTGAATCGAGTTGGGGGGCAGGAGGGTTAATGCCAATTCGATCGAGGGCTTGCGAAGCGTTTTGGCACTCTTCGTGCCTCGGACAAATGTGCTAAACTAAATATCTCATGGTTAAACAAGCCGGATTGAGGTTCCTCGCTTTAGCCTGTTTGTCCATTATTTTCGTGCCGCATTCTTCCTTCGCCGCCCGCGAAAAGTATTCTTTGCCTGAGTTGGAGATGCCGATACGGATTGTCGTGAACCCCAAATTTATCGCGATTGAAGACGACGCTGTCGTGAAGATGTACGACTCAAAGAATTTCCAATACATGAAATCCGTCGGAAGAAAAGGACAAGGCCCCGGAGAATTTCAAGACGAGGCGTTTCCGTGGATGTCTTCGGAGTCTCTTTTGGTCAATTCCTCGAATAAAATTTCCTTTTTCAATTTCAACGGCGATCTGATAAACGAAATCAAGCATCCGCTCGGCTATCCTCTCTATCCGATTAACGGTCATTATCTCGGCTATTTTTGGAATTTGCGCGAGGGATACGCCTCCTGCATTTTATACGACTCCGCTTTCAAGCCCCTCAAAGAGCTCGACAGGGGAAAGGGAATGTTCGATCGAAATACCCGACGTTGGGAACTTTTCGAAATATTCTTCTATTCCATAAATCGAGACAAGATTGTCGTCGCAAATAGGGATGGATCGGGTATTTCGATATTTGACGATCGGGGAAACCTTACGGCATTAATAAAGCCGAAATATTCCCCGCCGCACTTTACCGCGACGGATAAAGCGAACGTCACCACGTATTGGACGGACGTTCTTAAATGGCCGAAGTCCTATCTTGAAGGCAGGATCAAAAATACGAAATTTCCCGAAAATTTTCCTCCGGTCCTTACTTGCCGGTTAGACGACGATCATGTTTATATCGTCACATATGAAAAGAAGGGTCATCATTATTTATATTTTAAATATGATTATGCGGGATCGGAAATAAAGCGCGCATATCTTCCGCTCGAAATGACGGCGCCTCATGTTTCCGTCCCCTTTGACATTTACGGGGATAAGCTCTACCAGCTCGTTTTCAATATGGAAAGCGACAAATGGGAGCTGATTGTGGACGATATTTAAAATCCTCTATTACCCGATCCGGCTTCCCTTGACAAACAAATAACCTCGACCTACATTATTCAATAGTCGTCAACAATTAAAGGGGAGGTTTTCAAATGTTAAGACAAACAGTGATGGAATTTACGTTCATTGAGTTCGATGACAATTGGAAACGTACCGCTGCGGCACCGGGCGCCGTCTACACTCCGGAGAAGTCCCCGGCCAAGCTATGGGTTGTAGCCGAAGATCATCTGGGGAACAAAACGACTTATACTTTCATCGTCGAAAAAGATATCGTTGGTGTCTCGTACGACGAGAATCTCGTTTTTATCCCCGCAAAGTGCGCCCTGCGCGAGAAGGGCGATACGACAAGGTGCTCTAAATAACGCCGGAATCCCCGTCGTCGGCCGAAAGATCCTGTTCGATTTGCTCCAGGTCGTCCGCCTCCATGAGCCGGACTAGATTGCGGTCTGTCTACAACGAAGAATCTGCTCGCTTTTGCTGGAAATAGAAAATATTGCTAACATATCCCCGTAAAAGGGGATTATTATGGCCTTCAAAATAATCTGGAAAACAATTTTCTTCTTGACGGGCTTTCCGCTATTTGTCACGTTGGTCGCAAGTCAAGATATTGTCATTGAGAAAAGCGGCGGTATAACCGTCATAAAGAATCCAAGCGAACCAATTGGAGACAAAGAGCGGACATCAAAGCTCACTTATGAAGAGGAGCTATCCATAAGGTCTGTTCCTCAAGAAGGGAAGCCGGTTTTTTTTGATTTATCAGCGGTCCGTGCGGATGACGATGGGAATATTTATATTCTTGATCCCCGAGCCGGGACGATTCATGTATTCAATAAGTCGGGCGAATATCTCAGGGATATCGGACGGCGAGGACAAGGTCCCGGGGAACTCGAAATGCCTGTCGGCCTTCAAGTATTAACATCGATGAAGTCTCTAATCGTCACGAATCCCGCGAGGCTTTCCTATTTCTCATTTTCCGGCGAATTTCATAAACACATCAATCATCCATGGCGGGATCCGGTTCCGCAAGTCGATTCAAGAGGCGACTATATCGTGCGAAGACAGATATTTCTTGACGGAAAGGCAAAAGAGGAACTCGTTAAATACGATCAGAATATGAATGAACAGTTCGTCATAGCGCAAATAGAAAAAGACGGGCCGAATTCGGGGAAAAAAATCAATTTCTTTCCCGCACGTCTATCGTTTTCCGTAAGGAATGATGACAACATTGTCTGGGGAATAACCACGGACTATGCGCTTACGATCGTCGATTCTCAGGGAAAAATAGAATTTAAAATCGAGAAAGAATATAAGCCGATAAAAATATCGGACGAAGATAAGAAGAAAATAATATCAGAACGATTTGGAGGGAGAGCGGTGCCAGTTTCGTATGAGATGCCGGATCATTATCCGCCATATCGTGATATTCGGTCCGATGATACCGGCAAGATTTATGTCGGAACTTATGAGTTTGATCAAACCGGACAACGTTATTATGACATTTTTGACGAAGGCGGACGATATGTCGCCAAGCTGGCTTTTCCCAGCACTCCTTTGTTCATTAAAAACAATAGGTTTTATTGCGTCTTGGAAGACAAGGACGGAAATCAAACCGTGACAAGATACCTTATGAAATGGAAATAAATAACAATAAACATCAACCCGCATTCACATATTCCGTTGTCCTATCGGTCCGCGTGTTGGCGTCAGCCTTATTTCTCTGCTTCTCGTGGAGCTGCCGGCCAACCGTCGCTCCTCGACCTCAACTGTCCATTCTCTTACCGTCGGGAAGCATCATCATTTCCCAATACACGATCGGCGGATTTCCGGATTCAAAGGGAGTGCTTTCCGCGTGGCATTTGGAACAGGATGGAATGAAAAAAATATGGTCGCTCGACACGCCCTGCTACCAGGAGCTCGTCGCGGATGACCTCGACGGCGACGGCAAAAAGGAAATCGTTGCCTTGGGGAATTCGTTTGTCTCAGAAAATCGTCTGATATACGGAAAGTACGTCCAAAGAAAATACTTTCTCGACATCTACAAAGAGAATTTATTGTTGAGCACATTTCAAGATTCGAAGCAAAACAATGTCCTTGAGGACGAGGACGAATACGAAATGAGAGCACGGGGCCTCTTCGTCGCCGATCTCGACCGGGATAGGATGAAAGAAATTATCGTGTCGACTCCGCATCAGATTGGATTTTATAAATATCTTCTAAATAGGGGCGAGGCGGTTTCCCCTGGCCGTCTCGTCATGATTACGGCCTTCCAACCGTCTCTTCCCGGAGAAATGCTTCGGGTAAACGCCGTTTCCCTTATTCAAGAACAAGGCGAATACAAGCTGATCGTTTGGGTGAATGTCGAAATCATCGAAAAACACGTTTTCCTGGGACAAGCGGATTATATAAAAAAAGTCGAAAATCGGGGATATGTCCTGGTTTATGGATTCTCCAAAGAAAAAAAGAGATGGCTTTTATCGGCACGAATTCCTTTGGAGATCGGTATGATGGGAACTCTTCTGACGGCGGATCTGGACGACGCGAACCCCGCGGAAATATGCATCCTTGGACAAAAAAGCGCAACGGAAGCGAAGGATGCCGTTTTTTACGTCATGAAGAAAAAATCGGAGTGGTCGGTTTGGACGTATCCCGCCGGAATTCAATCTTTCGTCTCGATGAGACTCGGCGCAGGCCGGCTTCAATCCATAAAGGATGAGAATGAAATCGTGGCCGTGAAACCCGGGATCATGCAATTGGATATTTATGAGTGGACGGAGCAAAACGGGCTCGTGAGCCTTCTTTCTAAAAATCTCGCCGACGATAAGGCGTTTTCTTCGGTGTTAAAAATCATCGTCGCGGATATCGATCATGACGGAAGCAATGAAATCATCCTGGCCGGCTTTGGGAGATCGACACCCGAGAATGGAGATCTGTTTTTAGGCGTTTATAACCAGAAGCTTGAGCCCATAGGTCGGATTATTGGAGGGGGGCTTGGCGAAAAGCGCGTTCAGGCCGTCGCCATTATCGATTAAATCCCCCTACCGCCAAATCCTTTCATACCCGATCCGGCAGAGGAAGTCCATATTCGACCGCAAGATTCCGTCCAAATACCCCGTCCGCTTTCCGTCGTACGTGTTGCTGTTGGGCTTCGTGAATGTGGAAAAAGACTTCCCCGGGACATAGTAATCCCCGGCGTCCGCCGAAAGATCCTGATCGATTTCTTCCAGGCCGTCCGCCTCCATGAGCCGGACAAGCTTGCGGTCGGTATAGGAATTGTCGTAGACGAATTCGCCCCAGGCGTCCAACGTCGCGTCTATGTGGAAGATAAGCAGGCCGTCGGTGGGAAGGTTGATGTCATTCCCGACCCGGCTTCGGTTCTGGACCATGAAAAATTCCGTGAACGGATCGCCCAGGGAGAATTTGGGAAAGAAGATGGCGGCATCCGGCGATCCCCCGGCCGGCCTCAAGTATTCGGTATGCGTATCCGAGCCGCAGACGCGCGGGGTCAGCCAGCCGAGGAGCATTTTACTGAAGCCATTGTGGTCGCCCCAGACGCCGTCCATGACGTCGATTCCCCCGATGCCGCCATCGGGGCCGGTTTCGGCGTCGTAATCGTAAAGGTCCGGAAGGCCCAGGGCGTGTCCCGTCTCATGGATCGCGGTGCTGGGTCGGAACGTCCCTGGATAAGGCCGGGACTCCCATTGCCAGGAGTACCCCGTGCCGTAAAATTGCTTTCCATCCAGGATCAGCGATTTGGAGAAAGACGTGAAGTAGCCCCACCAGAAGCTGGCCCACTCCCCATTAGGGCCGGTCCACAGGACGAGGAAATAATCGACGCGGCCGTCATGATCGTTGTCGTATTGGGAAAAGTCGTGGCCTTGGCCGTCGAAATACAGCAGGGCTTCCCGGACCAGGTTGTCCCGGCCGTTGGAATTCATGACCACGCCGGATCTCGGGTAGGCCGGCCGGTACCAGCCGAGGGTCGAGCCTTGAATGTCGAGCTGGCCGTAGGATGAGCGGGAATAAAAGGCGTTCAGGCTTTCGTAGGGATAACCGGATTCGCCGGCTCCGAACAATTTCCCTTGAATCGAAGCCGGCGAGTTGCTCGCGGGGTAATCCGAGAAATCGATCAGCAGGACGAAAACCTTTTTGATGCCCTGGCTGCCGAGCTGGCCGTCGATCAGGGGCTGGCCGGCGGAAGCGGAGGAAGAGAGGCCGTCCTCGAAATCCGGGAGGCCGAGGGCCTGCCGTCTGGCCCGATCGAACCGGATTTGGAATTCCCGGACGAGCCCGGGATGGGCCCGGTCGTTGCCGAATTCCTTCGCCGCGGCGACGCGGGCGGCGAGACTCCCGTCTTGGATATATCGGGCCCTCTGCTCCGGCGTCGGCGGCTCCATGGCATATGAAAGGCCCGCCGCGGCCAGAAGGAAAACGGCCGTTACCAGCGCAGATTTTTGAAAATGAAGCGTCATGGCCGATCCTCCGTCCGGGTATTCTAAGCTGAAATGAAAAATCGGGGAAGCCTCCGGCTCTCAGGCCGGGGCTATGCGGCTGGGATAAGGCACTTCCCGGAAGGAGATCCGGAAGGCCGTCCCGCCTTCGCGGACGAGGTCCAGACGGCCGTTGATCTGATCGACCAGACTAATGATGATCCCCAGGCCGAGGGAATCGGTCTTGCCGATTTCGATTTCCGCGGGCATTCCCACGCCGTTGTCCCGGATTTCGAGAACGAGCCCCCCATCCGGCTCCCTTTGGAAACGGAGGCGAATCATTCCCGGCCGGCCGTCGGGAAAAGCGTGTTTGAAGGAATTGGATACGATCTCGTTTGCGATCAAGCCCAAGGGAACGGCCGTCTGGATGTCCAGGGCGATGTCGGCCGTTTCGATCTCCAGCCCGATCCGTCCGCTTTCGATCCTGTGGAATCGGAGGAGATGATCTCCGAGGATGCGGAGATAGATGCCAAAATCGATTCGGGAAAGGTCCTGAGACTGATAAAGCTGCTCATGAACCAGGGCCATGGTGCGGATCCGCTGCTGGGTCTCCCGGAAAAGCTCTTCGGCTTTCGGATCCGTCAGTTTTCGGGATTGGAGGCTGATCAGGCTCGAAATCACCTGCATGTTGTTCTTGGTCCGGTGGTAGATTTCCCGGATCAGGACTTCCTTCTCCCTGAGAGATGTCCGGATTTTCTTCTCGGCCAGCGACCGGTCGGTGACGTCAAGGACGGCCCCCTGGAGGGCCGGCTTCCCTCCGTATTCAATTCGCGCGCCAAGGACCTCGCAGACGATCGGCGTCCCGTCCCGCTTGAGGCCGTTGAATTCGTAGTGGCTGAATTCCTTCTCGCCTCTCAACCGAAGCCCGACTTCGTTGGCGACGATATCCCAATCCTCCGGGGCGACGAGCTCCCGGACGGAATGGCCGATCAAATCGGCGGGATCGTCATATCCAAAAATGCGCGCGAACGTCCGGCTGCAGAAGCGGATGACGAAATCCTGTTGGATGAAATATCCGACCAGGCCGTATTCGATCAGGGTCCGGTACTTGCGCTCGCTTTCGATCAAGGCTTCCTGGGCCCGCCGCCGTTCGATGGCTCCGGCGAAGATTTCCCCGGCGACGCGGAAAAGGGAAATCATTTCCTCCGTCCAGACATGTTCGGACCGGACCGAAGCCTGGCTGAAGAAGCCCGTCACCCGTCCCTGATAGAAAAGAGGAATAGCCAAGAGGGACCGGATCGTGGCCCGTTCATACCATTGTTTCTCTATCGAGCCGTCGGGGAGGATATCGGTCCGGGGCCGGATGAAGATCTTCCCCGCCATAATTTGCTGCGGGATCGTCGGAAACAGCTCGATGTCCATTCCCTGGAAGGAATATTTTCGCGAGTCGAGGCCTTCCCGCTGCCAGGCATGGGTATTGTCCATCAGCTTGTTCCCGGGGCGGAAGAGAATGATCCCGCAGCGGTCGACGCCGGCGAACATCCCGATTTCGCCCAAGGCGGCTTCGATGCCCTGGTCAATTTCCTCCGGCGGCATGTTGATGAACCGGTTGGACAGGTCGAGAATCAGCCTTTCAAAACTCATTCGGTCATGAAGCTCGGTCGCCGCCCGCTTTCGTTCGGTGATGTCCGTGGCCGCAATGACGATGCCTTCGAAGAGGTCTCCTGGGACGCAGGGGCGGGCGATCACTTCGACATCGAGGTGGCGGCCGTCCTTCGTTTGCCAGACGGTCTCGATTGTCGCGATCGGCTCTCCGTCCAGGCGGTGAGTCAGCTCTTGGCCTGCCCTCTCGAATTGGGCGTCGTCCGGATACAGAAGCCGGGTGCTTTTCTCCACGAGTTCCTCCTCGGCGTAGCCGAGCATCCGGAGAAGCGCCTTATTGGCCGCTTGAATGTTCCGGCGCTGTGTCAGGAGGATGCCGACGGGAGCCGCCTCGAAGACGCTCTTCAATACGGCTTCGTTCCACCGATAAGCCTCTTCGATCGGATCCCGGTCGGATTTATTGGGGCGGGTTTTTCCGGTCGATCGGGCCGCCCGGGGGGCTGTTTTTGCTCCCATGACTCTTCAATTATAACACGAAAACTATTCGACGCCTTGGGCCTCGAGATCCTCTTCCACCATTCCGTCCGTTCCGAGGAGCCCCAGGCAATCGGGGTGAAGAGGCATGATTCCGAACGATTCCCGGCCCTCTTCATCCCTGAGCAGGCCGAGGGGAAAGAGACGGCAGACCTGCGGCCTGGCGGGATGGACGCGACAGCCGTCCGGTCCCAGGAAGCAGCAGTCGCCGTCCGGCTTTATCCGCAATTCCCCGGACAGCGGGTCGCAAAATTCTTGCCCGAAGGCTTCTTCGGCCAGGCCGAGATATGCGGCCAGGCGGGCCCGTTCGACGGGAGAAGGGATGATGCGCTTATTATTGCAGCAGACGCCGCACCGCTGGCACTTGAACGAGTACGGGCTTTCCCGGGTCAACCGGAAAGAGAGCGATGCGCCGTCGTCGAACATGAATCAGACGATGATGTTGAGGGCTTTGGGAGCGATGCCGATTTCCAGCTCAGTGAATTTCGCCCGTCCGTCGGGCGTCCCGAGAATTTCACCGTCGGCCTGGATCTCCAGGGGGAATTCGGAACGAAGGCGGAAATTTGCGCTTTTTTGGAATTCGACCTGGCGGAACCGCCCGTGCCGGCCTTTTCCGGCCAGCCGGTAAATCTCCGCCAGGCGGATGAAGGGGCAGGGTTTGATCAGGCACAGGTCGAGGACCCCGTCGTCGGTTCGGGCTTCGGGGGCGAACAGCCGGCCGGTCGCCCAGTACCGGATATTGGAGAAGACTGCGGCCAGGAACCTTCCCGCCGTGGTCTTCCCGCCGCTTTCGATTTCGAGCCGCAACGGAACCTCTCCGGACCAGTAGGCGGCCCGGATCGCCACGAAGCCGGCCGCCCATTGGAGCCGGGCCGTCTTCCAGCGCCGCTCGGCCATCCGGGCGACCCGGCGGTTGACGACGGCTCCGAGCCCGACGTTGGCCTGCCCCAGGAAACAGCCGATCGGCGTCCCGCCGGTCCGGACGACGCCGACGTCGATCCGCCGGGTCCGGCCTTCCTTGAGGGCGAGAATGGCTTTCTCCATTTTATCCAGCCCGAACTCGCGCGGGACATCGTTGCTGGAACCCATGGGGATCATGCCCAGGGTCGCGCCCACCCGGCCGGCCAGAATCTCGGCGGCGATGAGCGAGTATGTCGAGTCGCCGCCGGCCCCCACGATCAGGGAATAGGAGCGGCCGGCGTCTCGGGCCACCCGGCGGAGATGGCCCAGGCTCTGGGTCACGACGAATGTGAATTTCAAGCCGGCCCTGCGGAGCGCGTCCTCGAGATCGGTCTTTTTCTTCGCGGCCCGGCCCTGGTTGGAGGAGGGATTAAAGAGGACGAGCATCTGTTCCATCGGGGATGTTCCTTTCGCGCAGCCCGGCTTTCATTTCCTCCGCCCGGACGGACAGGACGGCGTGAACCCGGTCCAAGTCCCGCGGGACGAGGGAGAGAAGGGGGAGCCAGAGGACGATATTCAAGATCCAGAAAACAAGCGCCCCGGCCATGGCCGTCCGCAGGCCGTAGCTCGAGGCGAGGTAGGAGGCGCAGAGGGGGCCGAGGGCGTTGCCGGCCATGTCCATGACCGAGGCGAACGAGATCATGGCCGCCCGATGCTCGGGCAGGTTGACGTCCGTCAGCGCGCCGTACCAATTCGGATTGACGCCCTGGTTGACGAAGAGGGCCGCAGCGATCCAGAAGATCAGGACCGCGATCCCGGGCGCGGCGAAGGTTTCCCCGACCCCGGCTCCCGCCGGGACCCGGGCCCGCGAAGCCAGGAACGGAATCATGCAGACGACCGGAACGGCGTTGCAGAGAAGCGCCGTCAGGATTTTTCCGCGGCGATTCCTTTGGAACCAGGAGTCTCCCAGCCGGCCGAAAACCAGGGCTCCGGCCGCTCCGGCGATGAAAACCAGGATGATGCCGGCGTTCACCGCGGCCGCGTCCATGTTGTGAACGTCCTTCATGTACTTGAAGATCAGGAACAGGACGATGGCCCCGGGAATGACGTCGATGAAGTTGAATATCAGCCAGAGATTGCTGGGCGCGGCCCGGAGCGCGGCGAGGTCCTTCCGCGTCCAGCGGAAACGATACGCGGCGCCTGAGAGGAGCGCCTCCTGGAGCTCAGGCTCGCGGGCGCCCCGTTCCGGCTCGCGGAACAGGATAAGGAGCAGGGCCAGAACCAGGTTGATCGCCCCGATCAAGCCGTAGGCGGTCCGCCACCCGTTCCCCAATGCTCCTCCGGCCAGAAATCCGGCCATTCTTCCCGCCAGCATGGCCACGGACAGAAAGCCGAAAGCCGTGGCCCTCCGCCCGGCGGCGGCCAGGTCGGAAGCCAGGGCGAAGACCGAGGGAACGATCAAGCCGATGCCGAGCCCGGCCAGGGCCCGGGCCAGAAAGAAGAAAAGGTAACCCGGCCGGCCGTGGGGGACGAGCATGGTCAAGAGGCCCACCAGGCCGTATGTCAGGGATCCGGCCAGGCAGAGCCGGAGACGGGAGCGCCGCCCGGCCAGGAGGCCGGCGGCGATCGTCGAAACGGCGGATAACAGGGTAAAGACGAATGTCACCCAGCCGAGAGGGACGAGGTCGGTGGTACGGCCGAAGAAATCGGCCAGAAGCGGGTTTAGCAGGGGGCTTTGCAGGGACTGATCGGCGAAATTGAAGACCAGAAGGAGGCCCAGAATGACCCAAAGAAGCCCCTGGACGGAGGAGATTTTTCGAGTCGTACGGGTATCCATATTCGGTTCCTGCGGCCGTCCAATATAGCTGAAACCGGACAGATTGAAAAGAGGGCGGGCCGATCAGTACCAGTCGTATCCGCCGCCGTCGAGGCCTCCGTAGCCGCCTCCGAAGCGGGGGTTGACCACGTTGCTGTATACCGATCCGAAGCTGTAGCTGAAGCCCACCGAGACGCGGTAGGTGTATCCGGAGGCGAGCTCGGCCCGTTTGAGGAGAAGCTCCTCGACCGAGATGTCGCCCTTGCGGAGGGACAGCTGATCGTGGAGGACCGAGTAGCGCCCGTCCAGGGTGATGGCGAGTCCCTTGACGATGCGGAAATTAAAATATCCCTGGATTCTCAGGTGATTGTATGAAAAATCGCGGAGGAGGCTGGCCGCCTCGATCGAAAGCTCCGCGCTGCCCCACGGCTCGCGGGATTCGAAGGTCGTGCTCAAGGCGTGGCTCAGGGTCGATTCGTCCATTTTGTCATAGACCGTCATTTCCATGTATTTGTCGTAGTTGTATCCAGCCCGGTACAGGATCCGGAGCTGTCGCCGCGTAGACTGGGAATAGGGGAAGATATTGAATTCGATCGCCGGTTGAAAGGTGTAGCCAATCCTGATGTTGCTGTAGGTCGAATGATTGATGTTGACGAAAGCGCCGACAGACCAATGCTCGTCCAGGCCGTAGACGTATACGCCGTCGATGGACCGGTAGCGGGAGACGCTGGTTTCCTTGTAATCGTCGTAATCGTACTTGTTGGTCTCATCGAAAGCGGACAGGCCCAGCCGTATCCGGCTTTGGGGCGTCACCCGGTTGATCGAGAAATTGCCATTCAGCGAGCTGTTGTTCCAGGACTGCTCCCCGCTCAGTCGGATCCGCGAGCTGAGGCTGAAGACCCAAAAGTCCCAAGCGTCCTCGACGGCGGTCGGCTTGACCTTTCCGGCGAAGCTCAGGTTAAGGATCTGAGACATGGGCGTCCGGGCGACGTAGGGAGTCAGACCCAGCTTGAGGACGCGGACCAGGCCCTTCCGCGTCTCGTCCTGGGTGTCGACTTTGTTGGAAAAATATTTCAGCTCGTTTTTCAGGTTCTCGTATGACCCCTGCCCGATGAACGAAATCGTGTATTCGTTGCCCCCGCTGCCGGTCCCTTGCTGGCTGACGAGGACGTGGACATCGGCCTCAGTGCGGTCACGGACATAGTTGACGAATTCGATCTCGGTTTTGATGTAATTGGTGTCGAGCCGCTGCCCGTCAAGATATACCCGGGGAGCCGATTTTTTCAGCTCGTCGATGTCCTGGGCCTCGGGTTTCTTTTCTTCGGCGGCTTGGATTCGGGCGGCCGGCAATAGGAACGCGGCGATGAGGGCGAGGATGATGGCGCGTTTCTTCAACGTCGGTCTCCTTGTCTTCCCGCGGCTCCCTTTCCGGGGATTTCCTCGGGTCCGATTTCGTAATATTTCCTATATCAGACGACTGGTTACTATATTTCTTCCTGAAAAAACGATCTGGGGAAGAAATCAGCGAAAGGCCGGCTCGATATCGAATATCGTACGAATCGGACTAGACCAGGATATCAGAGAAAAGTCCCGCCGTCCATCGCCTTTCGCGTCACGCCTTCTCCTTTTAAAAGGGGAGATGCCCAGGGCTGAAGGGGGAGGGCCTCATTCCGGGCTTAATCCCCAAGCATTCCTCTAGAGCGCCGGCCGTCGTTCTTTTTTTGCCCTCACGAATTGGATATAATGGCGGCAGCCTGGGAGCGCTCATGATCGATATCATCAAATCCCTCCGGCCGTCCCAATGGACCAAGAACCTGTTTCTCTTCGCCGCCCTGGTGTTTTCGAAAGGCGTTTGGATCGGCGAATCCCTTCTCCGAACGATCTGGGCCTTCGGCGTGTTCTGCCTGCTGTCTGGCGCCCTTTACCTGGTCAATGACGTCGCCGACATCAAGGAGGACCGCCGGCATCCGAAAAAAAGCCGGCGGCCCATCGCCGCCGGCCGTGTTTCGCCCGTCACGGCGATCGTCTGCGCCTTGGTCCTCGGAGCGGCCGCTTTATCCGCTGCCTTCATCCTGCGGCCGTCGTTCGGCCTGGTGGCCGTGATTTACACGGTCCTGATGATCGCCTACACGTTCGTCCTGAAGCATATCGTCATCGTCGATGTCTTTGTGATCGCCTCTGGCTTCGTCCTCCGCGTCGTGGCCGGCGGCGTGGCCATCGCCGTCCCGCTGTCCTCCTGGCTCATCATCTGCACTTCGCTCTTGTCCCTCTTCATCGCCTTCGGCAAGCGGCGGCACGAAATCGTCTTCCTGGACACGGACGCTCCGCTGCATCGACCCATCCTCAATGAGTACAGCGCTTACCTGCTCGACCAGATGATCTCGGTGGTGACCGCCTCGACCGTCATCGCGTATTGCCTCTACACCGTCTCGGACGAAACGATCCGGAAATTCGGCACCGCCAATTTGATCTATACGACGCCGTTTGTCCTCTACGGCGTGTTCCGCTATCTCTACCTCGTCCACCAGAAAGGGCAGGGCGGCAGCCCCGAGGAGATGATCGTCCGGGACAAACCCCTGGCCGCGGCCATCGCCCTTTGGATCGTGACCGTGATCATCATCCTCTATCTCGGCTGATTGTTCCCTTCGTTCCTCAGGCAGCGAAGGCTTTTCGGTTCGCGCTCGAGGTGGAAGACGAGCATGGCCTGGAGGGGCTTTTCGAACGAACGGATATCCTCGGGGGAAAACGGCGCGGAGGCGCAGGCCGCCGGCGGATTCTCCTGAACCCAGGCCAGGAAGCGGCCCAGGTTATCCTTGATCTCTTCCTTCCGTGACGGGGCGCAGGCGTCGCAATAAATGCCGTCGCGTCGCGGCGAGAGCCAGCCCGAGGCGCTTTCGGCGATGGTCGTCCGGCACCGGCGGCAATGGCGGATGTCGGGCATGATTCCGTTGAGGCGGAGGAGCCAGGCTTCGAAATAGCGGATCAGGATGCCGGGATCGACATCGTTCCGGACGGCCTGGAGAATCGAGTGGAAAAGACGGAAGGCCAGGCTGTCCCGGGATTTGACGGGGACGAATTCCTCGACCAGCTCGATGAGATAGGATAGGGCGAAATGGGCCCGGATCCCCGAGGCGACGTCGAAAAATGATTCCCGCAGATCGCATCCGCTGATCGTCACCAGGTCGACGCCCTCTTTTTCGTAAAAGAACACGGTCACATGGGAGAGAGGCTCCAGGGAGCTTCCGAAACGGTTGCCGAATTTCCGGGCGCCTTTGGCCGCGCCCCGCAACACGCCCCGCTCGCGGGTCAGGAAAACGGCGATCTTGTCCTGATCGGCCAGGGGAAAGGTCCGAAGGACGATGGCTTCGGCCTGGTCGCGGGGCATGCGTCCTCAGGCTAAAAACGTGAGGCGGAAATGCTTGATTTTTTCCCGGAGCGCGTCCGGGGGGATGTCGAGCTCGGTCGCCGTCCGGGTTTCGTCCCAGCGGTTCCGGCGGAGGGCGTCTTCCACGGCCTGGCGCTCGGCCCGGCGGATGGAATCGGCCAGCGAGGGGCGGGGGGGCGGACCCTGCTCGCGGATTTCGACGAGCAGGTTCAGGTGTTCGGGCCCGATCTCGGCGTCGTCGACCAGGATAACGAAGCGTTCCAGGACATTCATCAGCTCGGCGACGTTTCCGGGCCAGCGATAGTTGCGAAAGGCCTGAAGGGCGTCCGGATGGATGGATTTGGGTTTCCGGCCGTATTCGAGGGAGTAAATCCGGAGAAAATAGGCGATGAGGACCGGGATATCCTCGGCCCGTTCCCGGAGCGGCGGCAGGTTCAGGGGAATGACATTGATTTTGAAATAGAGGGATTCGTTGAATCTGCCCTTCCGGACGAGTTCGCCGAGGGAGACTTTGCTTGAAGCGATGATCCGGGCGTCGAAGGGGACGGATTCAGCGCTGCCGAGCGGCTCGAACGATCCGGCGGACAGGACGCTGAGCAGCGAGGCCTGAGTGAAAAGGGGGAGGGAATCGATGCCCTCCAGAAAGATCGTGCCGCCCCAGGCTTGATGAAGCTTGCCCCTTTTCTCCTTGGAGGGATCGGGGCCATGGCCTTTCAAACAGCCGAACAGCTCGGCGTCGATTAGGGCCTCCGGGAGGGCGGCGCAATTGACTTCGACGAACCGCTTGTCGCGCCGGGGGCTTGACTGATGGATGATCCGGGCCGCCAGCTCCTTGCCTGTCCCGGTTTCGCCGGTCAGGAGAATCCGTCCGTCGGTCCCGGCCGCCGCCGCGATCTGGGCCCGCAGCGTCCGGACCGCGGCGCTTTTGCCGACCAGGCGGTTCCGGGTTTGGAGGCGTTCCCGGAGGCGGACGTTTTCCTCCTCCAGCCGGACGCGGTCGAGGGCGTTTTTCACGGTCAGGACGACTTTATCGAGCGACAGGGGTTTTTCGAGAAAATCGTAAGCCCCGAGCTTAACCGCTTTAACCGCGGTCTCCACGGTCCCGTGGCCGGAAATGACCACGACGGCCGGACGCTCCTCGAGCCGCTGGATCTGGGCCAGGGCGTCCATACCGCTCATCTCCGGCAGCCAGATGTCGAGCAGGACAAGGCCGTAGCTTCCCTTGGACAGAAGGTCGAGGCCTTCCTCGGCCGTGGCGGCCGCCCGGACCGTGTATCCCTCGTCTTCCAGAATTCCGCGCAACGAGGAGCGGATGGCGGATTCGTCGTCGATGATCAAAATGCGTTCAGGGCTCATGCGGGCAACTCAATGATGAATTTCGCCCCCGACGGGCGATTGCTTTCAAGACGGATCTGGCCTTCGTGTTCCCGGACGATCTGGCTGACGATGGCCAAGCCGAGGCCGCGTCCCTTTTTCTTCGTCGAGAACGTCGGCAGGAAGATTTTGCTGGAATCCTCGGCCGGGATTCCCGGACCGGTATCGGCCACGGCGACGAGGACGCGGCGGGCCTCGGGCTCGTAGGACGCCTGCAGGGTGATGGTTCCGCTCTTGTTCATGGCGTCGATAGCGTTGTCGATCAGGTTGATGAAAACGCGCTTGATCTGCTCGGCGTCGAGACGGAGCTCGGCCGGAACGTCCGGGGCGATCCGGATGTCGATGACAACGTCGGCGAAGATGCCCCGGAAGAGGGTCGCGACCTGGCGGAGGATGTCGCCGAGCGAGGCCGGCTGGAGGTTGATTTTGGGCAGGCGGGCGAAATCGGAGAACTCGTCGACCAGAGCCTTGATCGCCTGGGCTTCCTGAATGATCCCCCGGGCGCCCTCCTCGATGACCGCGGCCGCGGCCGGATCGCCCTTCTGGAAGTTGCGGATGATGCGCTCGGCGTTGAGCTGGATCGGGGTCAAGGGATTCTTGATTTCATGGGCGACCCGCTGGGCGACTTCCTTCCAGGCGGCAATCTTCTGGGCGTTGATCAGTTGGGTCAGGTCGTCCAGGGCCACGATCATCCCCGAAAAATCCTCCCCCGGCTTGCGCAGCGGCGTCAGGCTCAGGGAGATCGTCTTGGCCTGCCCGCCCAGGACCATCTGGATTTCCCGGTCGCTGATCTTGGTCCGGTTTTTGAGGGCGGCGTCGATCAAGGCGCAGAGGTCCTTGCTTCGCTCCGGATCGAGCACGTCCCGGTACGGCCGCCCGGAGGCGTTTTTATCGGGCAGGACGAGCATGTCCCGGGCGGCGGGATTGATCGTGGTCACGATCCCCTGGGCATCCAGGGCGATGACGCCCGTTGAGATGGCGTTCAGGACGGTTTCGATCGTCCGCTGACGGGCGGCGACCTCGGCCGTTTTCTGGGCGACCTGTTCCTGCCCGGTCCGGAGGCCGGAGGTCATCAAGTTGAAGGAGTCGATCAGCGTCCCCAGCTCGTCGGCGGCCGGGTCCTCGATCTTGACCGCGAGGTTGCCCCGCGAGACTTCCTTGGTTGCGTACGCCAGCTTCTCGATCGGGACGGTGATGCTCTTGGCGATTTGGATGCCGATCCAGATGGCCGTGAAAACGATGATCAAGGTGACGAAGATCAGGGTCAGGGTGTACAGCGTTTTGGTCATGTCCCGTTGGGTTCCCCGCATGCTGTAGCGGTCGTCCAGGGCCATGATCGAGTTTATTTTCAGGGCCAGGTCCTGGGGCAGGAATTTTCCGGCCGTGACCAGGACCGCCCCCAGCTTCGGGTCGTTGAACGACACGGCCCGGCGGACCAGCTCCCCGGTCCCCATGGGCTTGATGTCGACAAGATCTTTTCCGAGATGGGCCCGCCGGACGTCTTCGGCTTCGAGATCCTGGTAATTCTGGAGCGGGAGGTTCGGATTGAGGAGGGAGAACAGCTCCTCGCTTTCGATAAACAGGCCGATTTCGTCCAGGCGGTATTCGTTCAACCGGCTTTTGACGTAGGTCTCGAGCTGCGGCCGGGCCGCGGGATCGACCAGCCCGCGGGCCTGGATTTCCCGGGCCAGCTGTCCGGCGAAATGGAGCGTTTCTGCGGAGATCGTGTCGTAGAATCCGTCGGCGACCGCCCGGGTGTCTTTGACCAGGCTCGAAATGTCGAGGCGGAACCACTGCTCGATGCTGTTGTTGATGATCTGGCTGGTGAAAATGAACAAAAACAGGGTCGGCAGAAAGGAGAGGGCGGTGAAAAAAATCACCAGCCGGGTCTTGAAGTGGGACCCCACGACCCGGCGCTTCCGCTCGAGGTAGAGCTTGACCAGGTAGCGGCCGAGAACGAACGTGAGGATGACGGCCAGGAGGAAGACGATGAACTGGAGGGCGATCAGGAGGATATTGGTGACCTTGCCGGGGGAGAATTCGGCCGAGCCGCGGATGAAGACGTCGAGGATGAAAAAGAGAATGATCAGGAGGATGATGATCCCGACGACGACCCGAGTCCCTTTCTTCTGGCGTTGATCCTGGCCGGCGTCCATGGGGATCAGCGCCCGTCGGCGTTCGGAGAAGGAGAAGCTTCCTCTTTCAGGAACGTCAGGTAATTCTCGAGGTTAATCCGGATATCGGTCAGGACGATGCCCATGCCTCCCAGCGGCCGGCCGGGCCGGCCGTTCAGGGTGAAATCGAACGCGCCGGCGTTTCCCGTCTGAAGGACGAATTCCCGTTCGGCCCGGAGCGTGGCCGACGTCCCCGCCGCTTGAATGCCGTTCATCACCACGACTCCGTCGGCGGTGACGTGCATCCAGCTGTCGGCGTTGAAACGGAATTCGAGCCGCAGGCCCGATTCGACGACCGGAGGCTTCTGCGCCGGCGGCGGCGTCTCCGTCCGAATCTCGGCGGTTTTGGCCGCGACTTCGGCCGCCGGTTTCGCCGGCGCGGGTTCCGGGCGCGGCTTGATCAGGAGGAAATAGAGGGCCGCGGCGATCAGAAGAATGGGCAGGGCGATGATGAGAATTTTCTTGATCTGACGGGGCCTTCGTTCCGCGGATTCAAACAAGTCTTCGTCCGGCACCTGGTGCATTCTCCGGGAGGCCGGATTGCGGGTTTTTTCCGTCGTTTCCCGGCCGGCTTCCCGCTGCTGGTCGTACTTGACCAGATAGACGGCCGGATCCACACCGATAGCCTGGGTATAAGCCTTGATGACTCCCTTGATGAAAAAATTCTGGGGCATCAGCTCCCATTGATCGTTTTCAAGGGCGATCAGGATGCGGGTTCCGATCTTCGTCCGGTCGGCGATCTCCTTGAGGGAGACCGATCGGCGCTCCCGCTCCTCCCGCAACTCCTGTCCCAGGGTGGCCATTTGGGGAAATTCTAAGCCTTGGGAGGGGTGAAGTCAATGAAAAGCGGCCCTTTCGACCCTACCGGAGCCGGGCTCAGGACCGGAAAACGCGGCCGAGGGCGGCCAGGCTGCCGAGGAGTCCGGCGGTCCCGCCGCCCGCGATCAAGCCGAGGCCTTGGGCGGCGGTCAGCGGGGCGAATCCGATCAGGTCCTGAAGGGCGCCCAGGGATTGGCCGAGGTAAAGGGGGAAGAGATGAACGGCGAGGGTGACAAGGCCCAGGGCGACCGCTCCGCCGGCCGCGCCGAGAATCAGCCCTTCCAGGAGGAACGGGCTGCGGATGTATCCGTTGGACGCCCCGACCAGATGAAGGATGACGATCTCGTCCCGGCGTCCGAGGATGTTGAGCCGGATCGCGCCGGAGACGACGGCGACCGAAATCAGGATCAGGAGACCCCCGATGAAGAGGCCCACGGCATCGCTTAACCGGCGCAGCGCCCGGATCCGGTCGGCCCAGCGGCGGTTGAATTGAACGTCCTCGACGCCCGGAAGCGCCCGGATTTCGTCCATCAGCCGGATGACCGGCGCTTCCGGCTCGGCCGGGTCGCGCAGGGTGGCTTCGATCGAAGCCGGCAGGGGATTGTTCCCCAGGTTGTCGAAGACGTCCTTCAGCTCGGGGAAGTCCTTGAGAAAGCGTTCGGCGGCATCCGCCGGCGCGACGGTCCGGACCGAGGCGATCAGCGGGGATCGCCGGGCCCGCTCGGCGACGTCGTTCTGTTCGCCGGCCGCGGCCGTGGCCTTCAAATAAACGACGACGGCCACATCCTTGGACAGGGATTGAGCCCGTTCCCGGAGATTATTGGAGAGGGAGAGAAACAATCCGGCCATCAGGAACGACAGGATGAGGACGGCGAACGACACGGCGTGGCGCGTTTTGGCCCGGCCGAGATGCCCGAGGGCGTCCCCGAAGGCTCTCCGGATCTTGCCCCTGCTCACGACGCCTCCCGATCCCGCGTCCGGCCTTCCCGGAGCGGCAGGACCCGCCCGGCGAACCGGCGGATGATTTCCCGGTCATGGGTGCAGATGACGACCGTCGTGCCCTGGCGGTTGATTTCCCGGAAGAGGGACATGATTTCCGCGGCCAAATCGGGATCGAGGTTTCCCGTCGGCTCGTCGGCCAGAAGGAGGCGGGGATTGTTGACGACGGCCCGGGCGATGGCGACGCGCTGCTGCTCGCCGTAGGACAATTCGGCCGGGGTATTCCAAATCCGGTGATGGAGGTCGACCATGCGCAAGGCGATGAAGACCTTCCGCTTGATGTCCTTGGCCGGCATCCCGAGGACCCGGAGGGGGACGGAGACATTATCGAAGACGCGCCGCTCGGGGAGGAGGCGGAATTCCTGGAAAACGACGCCCATGGCCCTCCGGAGCAAGTAGATTTTCGAGGCCGGGATCCGGCGGATATCCGTTCCCCCGACCAGGATTTGGCCGTCCGTCGGCAGGCATTCGCGGGTAATCAGCCGGAGGATCGTCGATTTTCCCGAGCCGCTCGGGCCGGTGATGAAGCACATCTCGCCGTCGGCGATGGTGAAGGAAACGTCGGACAGGGCCCAGGCGGGTTTTTGGTATTGCTTCCAGACCCGGCGGAATTCGATCATACCCTTAACTTGGCATATTCAAACGAACGCTGGCTTCATTCTAAATCTTTTTGGTTTTTTTAGGAAGCGTTTCTGCGGGGAATCGGTGCTAGAGGGTGAAGAGGTACATCAGCCAGCCGAAGAGGATCGCTCCGCCGGCCATGATCGCGAACATGACCAGGCCGTATTTCAGGCGGCTCTTTTTGTCGTCGCGGCGGAGAAACGACAGGACCGTCGAGACCAGTCCCGCGTAGAGGATCATCGAGAGGAGATGGCTGCGGAAGATCATGATTTAGTCCCCGCGGCGATGTCGTAGGCGTCGAGGGCGACGAGGAAATTCAGCAGCCCCGCCCCGGCGATGTAGGCCGTGCCGAACTCAAACGTCGCCAGCTTCAAGTCGCCGAGGCCGATGGGAATGAAGCGCGAAAGCAGGTACAACAAGCCGTTGCCGATGTCGGCGAAGAAGGCCAGGATGGTCAGCGGATTTTCGGTCTGGAACGGGTAGATCCGGCCGCCGAGGGCCAGGCCCAGAGCGGTCATAGCCGCCAGGCATCCGAAGAAGACCGTGCCCCGGAGATACTTTTTTTGGGCGAAGTGCCCGAGGCCGGGCACGGCCCAGCCCAGAACCATCATCGCGATGCCTTTCATTTTCATAACGGGAAGTATCTTAGCAACCTTTGGCCGGAGACACAAGTATGCGGCCTCTGGCTTGTCCTTCATGACCTTTGGGAATGAGGGGCGGCATTCTCGGCCATTCATCGATTATGCTCATACCCAAATTAACGGTGGGATCTTGCATCCTTGTTGAGCTAGAATACCGGGATGCCTGAGCTTCCCGAAGTCGAGACGGTGGCGGCCGGCCTGAGGGCCGGGGCCGTCGGCCTGAAAATCAAGGCGGCCGTTTGCCGTCTGCCCAAGCTTCTTCGCGAGACGGCCCCGGAGGATCTTCAGGCGCTTTCGGGTCTGCGCATTTCGGCCGTCCGTCGGCGGGGGAAAGTCCTGATCATCGAGGCCGAAGAACGAGCGTTGCTCTTCCATCTCAAGATGACCGGTCAGTTTTCCTGGGCCGCGCCGGAAGCCGCGCCCGACAAGCACACTCATTTCATTTTAAGTTTCGAGAACGCGGCCGAGGACCTGCGCTTCCGGGATGTCCGGAAATTCGGCTTTCTGCGCTGTCTCCCGCTGGCCGGTGTCGACGACTGTCCCGAAGTCGGCGGTCTCGGGCCGGAGCCGCTCGAAATTTCAGAGGCTGAATTCGCCGTCCGCATCAAGGCCCGCAAAGGGCGATTGAAAAGCGTCCTCCTCGACCAGCGCGTCCTGGCCGGTGTCGGCAACATCTACGCCGACGAAGCGATCCATGCCGCGGCCCTCCATCCCCTGACTGCCGCGAGCCGGCTGAGCCCGGCCGAGCTCGTCCGGCTCCGAACCGCCCTTCGCCGGATCCTGAAAGCGGCGATCGCCGCCGGCGGATCGAGCGTTAGAGACTATCGGAGCGTGGACGGCGAGATCGGCGATTTCCAGACTCGCCATAAAGTATATGGACGGGCGGGGGAGAGGTGCCGGCGCTGCGGCGGGACGATCCGGCGAATCGTCGTCGGAAGCCGGTCGACGTTCTACTGCCCGAAGTGCCAACGCCGGAAGCGGTGATTCCGGGCTTGCGGTCGGGCCGGCGACGCCGGACGGGTTCATTCGTAGCGGAGGTTCCGGGCCGGATTGGAGCGGGCCGCCCGTACGACCTGTCCGCTGATGGTCAGCCCCGCGATCAGGAAGGCCAAGAGAGCCGCTCCGGCAAAGGTCCCGGCGTCGGGATGGATTCGATAGGCGAATTGCCCCAGCCACTTTCCGGTTGCCCAATAAGCGATCGGCCAGGACAAGAGAGCGGCCGCGGCCACCCATTTGAGGATGTCCTTCATGAAAAGAGCCAGGATGTCCGCTTCTCGCGCTCCCATCACTTTGCGGATCCCGATTTCTTTTGTCCGCCGGACCACGGAAACGGCCGTCAGCCCGAACAATCCCAGGCATGAAATGAATAATGCGAATCCCCCCGCCCAGCCCACGATCCGGCCCCAATTCCGGTCGCGCCGGTACTGCCGGGCGAGCGTATCCTCTAGGTACTCGCTTCGGATGGGGGTATCGGGTCGAATGCCGGCCCAGGCTTTCTCTAGGGCGCGGGAAACGGCCGCCGCCTCGCCGGGCCGGACTTTGACCAGGATGTCATGGAATCCTTGAGGGATCGGGATGAACGATTTGATCCCCAAGGCCATGGGCCCGATGGGCTCATGCAGGGAGGCGACGTGAAAGTCCCGGACGACACCGATGATGACGGCGTCGGAAGTGTATTCGGCCGGAAACTTGTCCCGGGCGAATTCGGAAAACCGTTTTCCGACGGGATTTTCGAGGCCGAAATCCTTGACCAGGGCTTCGTTGACAAGAACTCCTTCCCTCGCGTCGGCCGGCCTATCGGGAGAAAAGTTTCGTCCGCTCGTCAGGCGGACGTCCAAGGCGCTCAAGTAATTCCAATCGATCCGGTAGAACTCGACGGCGTGCTCCACGCCGTCCTTGTCGAAGCGCCGGGTGATTCCGCCGCCTCCTCCGGTGACGACGCCCGAGTCCGCGGTGACGGCCAGGACTCGCGGCTCCGAGCGGAGAGCGTTACGAAATCGCTCGAGGACGACTTCTCCCTGCTCCCCGGCTTCCTCGGGAATCTGCGTGTCGACCAGGATGATGTTCCGGGGATCGAATCCGAGTTCCGCCCGGGTCATAAACCGAAGCTGCTTGGCCATCACCAGCGTTCCGACGAGGAGGACCAGGGAAACCGTAAACTGGAAAACGATCATCGCCTTGGACAAGCCGCCGACGGACGTCCCTGGAAGCCGCCCTTGAACGATCGAAGCGGCGGGATACCGGGACAGAACGCGGGCGGGAACGGCGCTGGTGAACAAGCAGACGATCAGGACGGCGGCGATCATGGCCGCCAGAATGAGAGGGTGAAACAGCCCCGCCGCGCCCAGGCTTTTTCCGGTCAGGCCGTTGAACGAGGAAATGAGAAAAGCGGCGGCGGGAAGCCCGAGCCCCAAGGCCCCCAAGCCGGTGACCAGCGATTCGGTCAGAAGCTGGCCGAGGAGCTGGCTTCTTCGGGCGCCGACTACCTTCCGGACGCCGATCTCCTTCAGGCGGGCGGAAGCTCTGGCCAGGGACAGGTTGACCGCGTTGAAGCTGGCCAGGATCAGAATCAGCAGGGCGATCCCGGCGAGGATCCAGGAAAAGGCCGGGCGGCTGCGCGGCGATAGGCAGCTGACACCGACATCGCCGAGATGGTAGGCGGGGAAGGGGATGAGACCGAGGCCTGTCTTGGGCGGCTCCATTTCGACCTTTTTCCACATTTCGCCGTAGAGCCGGTCGCTGAGAGCGGGCAGTTTGGCCCGAAGGGCGGCGGCCGTCTTCGCCTCGGGCAGTTCCAGGAAGATCGTCGAGAACATGGGCAGAGTCACAAAATCGTTGTTTTTTGGGTCAACGTTGTACGCCGCAAAGCTATAGGAGAACGGGATCACGCCATCGAAACGGAGACTGGAGTTGCCGGGGATTTTTGCGACGACGCCGGTGACGGCGAAGATCTCGTCCTTGTCGCCGATCCGGATGACGAGTGTTTCGCCGAGGGGATTCGGGCCGAGACCCAAAGCTTCGGCGGTTTCGGACGTGAGCACGACGCCGCGAGGGTCGGCCAGCGCCCGGGCGGGATCTCCGGCGACCAGGTCGAAGGAAAAGAGACGGAAAAATCCCGGGTCGGCGTAAATGATGTTTCTGGTGATGCGGCGATCGCTCCGGCGGATGGTCTGCCGGGTCATGGTGGTGCGGACGGCCGATCCGGGCTTGACCTCGGGATAATCCGTTTCCAGGATCTGGGAGAGGAAGTGGTGGGCCATGCCGAAAAATCGTCCGCGAAACTCGCTGGTCACGATATAAATGCGGTCCGCCTTGCCATGGAAACGGTCGAATGTCAGCTCGTCGCGGACAAAGACCGCGAGCAGGGCGAAAAAGGCCAGGCCGAATCCCAATCCGGCGATCGTAATGGCCGAGGACAGCCGCTGCTTTCTGATAACACGAACGGCCATGGTCAAATAAGGGTGCATCATTCTTCTCCCTCCCGTAGCCGTTTTTCCCCCGGCATTCGTTTACTTCCTTCTTTTTGACATCCCCGACCTTTTCGCTATAATGCCCCTGGCCGTTCGATTATCATCCGCGGGAGGGAGCGTCGTGAGTTTTTTGTCCCTGGACGAGGCCCTCGCCTTCGCCATCGTCCGCGAAGAGGAAGCGGCCGTCCTCTACCGGAACATGGCGGCCGATGCCCGGACGCTGCCGCTCCGAATTCTGCTGGGAGAGCTGGAAGCCGAGGAGCGCCGGCACAAGGCTCTCCTGGAAAAATTCCGGGCCGGCGCGCCGGTCCCGCCGGCGGGGAAGGCGGTCCCCAACCTCGGATTGACCGATGCCGCGACCGCCGATTCCTCCGGTCCCGACGGCACGGCCCAGGACATCCTGATCCTGGCCGCTCAAAAAGAGGCCCGCGCCGCAGACCTTTACGGCCGCCTGGCCGCGGCGGCGGTCAACGACGAAATGCGGTCGCTGTTCGAACACCTGGCCGGGCAGGAGCTTCGCCACAAGTTCCGCCTGGAGAACGAATACGAAGCTCGGGTCCTCACCGAGGACTGAGCGCCGATCCCCGAGCGAAAGGAGACTCCGATGTCGAAATGGGAATGCACCGCCTGCGGTTATGTGTATGATCCGGCCGTCGGCGATCCCGACAACGGAATCGCGCCGGGCACATCCTTCGAATCCCTTCCGGACGACTGGACCTGCCCCCAGTGCGGCGTCGGAAAGGACTATTTCCGGCAGATCGAAGACTGAGCGGAAGGGGCGCCCATCACGATGAACGTTGTAATCGTAGGGAATGGTCTGGCCGGGACGATGGCGGCCAAGACCGTCCGGGAGATGGATGACCGGGCCTCGGTCACGGTCTTCGCCGCCGAACGCCGGCCGTACTATCCCCGGCCCAACCTGATCGAATTCATCGCCGGGCGCCTTCCGGAAGATAAAATCTATGCTTTTCCTCCCGGCTGGGCCGAAAAGAACCGGATCGACCTCCGGCTCGGTGTTCCGGTCCGGAGGATCCGTCCGGCCGAAAAAACGGTTGAAGCGGCCGACGGGCGGAGCGTCCCCTTCGATTCACTTTTGTTGGCCGACGGGGCTTCGGCCGGGGTTCCGCCGATCTCCGGGGCGGGAAAAACCGGCGTCTTCACGATCCGGACCTTGGACGATGCCCTGGCCCTCCTTGATTATTTCCAGGACCATCAGCGCGTCGCGATCCTGGGCGGAGGACTGCTCGGCCTCGAAATCGCCCGCGCCCTGAGATGCCGGGACGCCGAAGTCGTCGTTGTCGAATTCTTCCCGTCCCTCCTCCCGCGGCAGCTCGATCCGCCGGGCGGCGAAATCCTGAAATCCCGGATCGAGGAAAGCGGGATCCGCGTCCTCCTGGGCTTGGCCGCTGAGGAAATCACCGGCGAGCCCGAAGCGCGGGGCATCCGTTTCAAGGACGGGACGAAAATCGAAGCCGACCTGATCGTCCTGGCCGCCGGGATCCGGCCGAATACGGCCCTCGCCCGCGAGGCCGGTTTGGCCGTCGACAAGGGCGTGATCGTGGACGACCGGATGGCCGCGGGCGCCCCGGGAATTTTCGCCGCCGGGGACGGAATCCAGCATCGCGGCAAGCTTTACGGAATCATCCCGGCCTCATTCGCTCAATCCCGCGTCGCCGCCGAAAACATCTGCGGCCGGGAGAAAACGTATCCCGGCACCGTTCCCAGCAACCAGCTAAAAGTCTCCGACCTTCCCTTGATGTCCGCGGGAAATATCCGCCCGGAAGGCCCGGGATTCGAAGAGCTCCGCGTGGCCCGGTCCGAAACCGGACTCTACAAGAAGCTCGTCCTCAAGGACGGCGCCCTGGCCGGGGCGATCTGGCTGGGGATGAAGACCGGGGCGGCCGAAATCGGAAAGGCGGTGACCGAAGGCCGTAACGTCGCCGCGATCAAAAACGAGATTCTCGAAGACGGTTTCGATTTCAAACGCCTATGAAAAAAAACATAGTTCCGATCCTCCTCCTCGGCCTGCTCGGCGCCGTCCCCGGCGCGGCCCAGAACAAGCTGGCCATCAACGGCTATTTTTCCTTTCAGGCGATCCGCGGCGGAGGCGGATTGCCTTCGACGGCCTGGAGCTTGGGAAACGTCTGGGGCGGGTTGATTTTCAGCGGGGAGCCGGCGAAGGGCGTGACCTTCGCCCTCGAGCCGACTTTCGCTCCGGGGGAATCGATCGACCTGACCCAGGCCTGGGCCGGGCTCGCGATCAACGAGGGTATGGCGATTAAGGCCGGGCTCTTTCTCGTTCCGTTCGGGAAATATAACCTGGCCCGTCGTCCGTACGAGACGCCCTGGGTATCCGATCCCTATCCCATCGGTTTTTCCTTTCCGGTCAATTGGCGCGAAGTGGGCCTTGCGGCCCAGGCGTCGATCAGCGGTTTCAACGTGGCCTTGTTTGTCGGAAACGGATTGGCCGAAGGGGAGAATCCGGCCTCCGGCCAGCAGTTCCGGGACAACAACCGGAACAAGGCTTGGGGCGGGAGGGTGGGCCTCGCCCTCGGATCGTCGCTCGAAGTCGGCGGGTCTTACTACCGGGGCAAGGCCGACGCAAACAACAGCCGTTCGATCAAGATGCTGGGCGCCGACCTCACCTGGCTGACCGAAAACCTCAAGGCCGGCGGCGAATACGTCCGGGCGGAAATCGAAAATCCCTCGCCGTTCGGCAAGGGCGTGTCCGAGGGGTGGTTCGGCGAAGTCCAGATCCGGTACGGAAATTGGATTCCCGCCATTTCGTATCAGCATCAGAGGACCGACGATCCCTTCCACGGACCGGGATTCGCCGGACCGGACGTCCCGGGAAGCGGCCTTTCCCTGGACGGGACGCGCTGGGCCTTCGGCGCGGCTTATAAAATCGGGGCCAACATCCTTCTCAAGCTCGAATACGACCGGGAACGCGAACGAGGCGAAAGCGCCTGGAGGTCGGCGGTCCGGGTCCAGGCGGCCTTATATTTCTAGGATCGCGAGGATCTCATGGCGAACATCGTTGTTCTCGGCACCCAGTGGGGAGACGAAGGCAAAGGGAAAATCGTCGACCTTTTAACTCCGGCCTTCAAGGCGGTCGCCCGCTACCAGGGCGGGCATAACGCCGGCCACACGGTTTATATCCGCGGGAAGAAAATCGTCCTGCACCTG
>Ga0316628_100000301_pt1 | contig 30749 bp, 26 predicted proteins | sample OWC_Aug_M2_C1_D5_FD_207648 | JGI IMG/M metagenome (GOLD analysis project Ga0316628, IMG submission 207648) | Wetland soil microbial communities from Old Woman Creek delta, Ohio, United States - OWC_Aug_M2_C1_D5_C | ecosystem: Environmental > Terrestrial > Soil > Wetlands | place: USA: Ohio...
CAACACCTCGGGGAGAATTGACGATTGACGATTGACGATTGACGATTAGAAGTACCCGACTTCCTGTAATCCCGCTTCTCGAACCTTCCGACGCGATACCTGCTTTCATACGTCCATCGTCAATCGTCAATTGTCAGGTTCGTTCGCCGTAGTGCGATATGTTCAGCAACAGCCCGGTTGCCGTGAGGTTGAGCAGCAGGCTGCTGCCCCCCTGGCTGATGAACGGCAACGCGATGCCCTTCGTCGGCATCATCGCGAGAACCATGGAAATGTTGATGAACGCCTGCAAAACCACCATCAGGGTGATGCCGAGCCCGAGATAAAAGCCGAAGCGGTCCGGCGCCCGGAACGCGATCCTCATTCCGCGATAGAAAATGACCAGGAATGCCACGGCGATCAGGAAGGTGCCAAACAGCCCGATCTCCTCGCCGATGATCGCGTAAATAAAATCGCTGTGCGCCTCGGGCAGGAAGAAGCGCTTCTGCCTGCTGGCTCCGAGACCCAGGCCGAACAGTCCGCCGCTGCCGAGAGCGATAAGCGACTGCGTGATGTGCCAACCGGATCCCAGCGGGTCCGTCGACGGGTTCAGGAATGCCTCCAGACGTTCCCTGCGGAACGGCACCCGCCAGATCCCGAAATAGAACGTGGGCAGGATAAGCAGGACGGCGCCCCCGATGTACTTCCAGCTCAGCCCGGCGATGAAAAGAAGGATTCCCGCGATGAGCACGAGGCACACCGCCTGCCCAAGGTCCGGCTCGATCGCGATCAGACCCGCAAAGAGGGCGAGCAGGACCGCGCAGGGAATCAGCCGCCGGCGGGCGTCGTTGATCTCCAGTTCGTGCTTGTGGAGAAAGTAGGCCAGGAAGATCAGGAGCGCGAGCTTGGCGATCTCCGAAGGCTGGAATGAAAGCAGCGGTCCGTAGCGCAGCCATCTGCGGGCGCCGTTGATCCTCGGCTGGGTGAAAACCAGAACCAACATCGCCAGGCTCAGGAAGCACGAAATCTGCACGATTCTCTCTTTCTGCCAGACGTGATAGTCGACGTTCATCAGCAGGATCATGAGCAGATAGCCGACGCCCGCATAGGCGAGCTGGCGCAGAAAGTAGTAGGAGGACATGCCGAACCTGTTGGAGGCAACGGCCGAGGATGCGCTGTAGACCATGATCAGCCCGAAGATGGTCAGCAGACTGGCAGTGATGAAGAGCACTCGGTCGCTCGTGGCTTTGTATGACATACCGTATGAGTCTTGTCCCGGAGACCGGGGCGGTTCCTGAGCCGCCGCCGGAAGCGCCGGGTGGTTTACCTTGTGCAATCCCGCAGCGAGAGCACGATCTCCTTGAAGACCCGGCCGCGGTGCTCGAAACTCTGGAACATATCAAAGCTGGCGCATGCGGGCGCGAGGAGCACCACCTCCCCGGGCTTCGCCCGGCGCCTGCCCAGCAGTATTGCCTCGCGCATATCGCGCGCCTCGCTGATCTCGGTGCAGTCCTTCAAGGACTCGCGGAGTTTCCCGGCCGCCTCTCCCATGACGATCAACTGCCGGACTCGCTCGCGGACGAGAGGTTGGAGCACGGTGAAATCACCGCCCTTGTCCCTTCCGCCGGCTATGAGGTGGATACCGCCGGGGAACGCCTCGATCGATTTGATCGTCGCGTCGACATTTGTGGCCTTGGAATCGTTGAAATACTGGACCCCGTCGATCTCGGCCACCCACTCGAGCCGGTGTTCGACCCCTTTGAATCCCCGAATGACCTCGCGCATGCTTTCCGGAGAGGCGCCGGCGAGCAGCGCCAGCGCGCACGAAGCGAGGACGTTTTCGACGTTATGCGCTCCCCTGATGCCGATCTCCTCGACGCCGAACAGGTCCCGGTCGCTGCCTCCGAGGCTGCTGATTACGCGGCCGCCCCGCAGGAAGAGTCCGCGGGGCGGCGCGCTGCGACGACTGAAGAGCACGGGTGCTGAGGGGACCCGCAGGGCCATTGCTGCGGTGCGCTCGTCGTCGGCATTCAGGACGGCAAAATCCGCCGCCGTCTGGTTCATGAAAAGCCTCTCTTTGGCCGCGATGTACTTTTCGATCACTCCGTATCGATCCATGTGATCCGGCGTCAGGTTCAGGACAGCTCCTGCGGCGGGCCGGAAGTCCGCGATGCCCTCGAGCTGAAAGCTCGACAGCTCCGTCGAGTAGATGTCGTCCGGAGTGGACGCGGCCGCAAAGCTTATGAGCGGCACGCCCATGTTTCCGGCGGCGCGGGCTCTCAAACCGGAGCCGCCCAGCAGTTCGGCGGTCAGGATCGTGGTGGTCGTCTTTCCGTTCGACCCCGTGATCCCCAGGATGCGCCCCTTCAGGTGGCGGAACGCCAGTTCGACTTCGGCCAGGATGGGAATTCCGCACCGGCGGCTTTCATCGAAACAGGGCATGCTCAAGGGCACCCCCGGGCTGACCACGACAAAATCGCACTTCCGAAAGCTCTCCGCATTGTGTCCGCCGAATTCGAGAGAAAGGGCGCCCGAGGACGCGGCGACGGCACGCAGCGGCTCGATCGCCGCCGCAAGCTGCCCTTCAGGCTTCGCGTCGGTCAGGACCACGCGCGCACCGCGTTCGAGAAGGAACGAGGCTGAGGCGATGCCGCTTCGCGCCGCCCCCACCACCAGGACCGTCTTCCCTCGATAGGTCATATCTTTCAACATGACCACGGATTCAAACGGATCGACGACTCCTCACAAGGCGTGTTCATCCGTGGTCAAAATCATCGCAACTTCAGAGTCGTCAGACTGAAAAGCGCGAAAAAGATCGCGACGAGCCAGAATCGGATGACGACCTGGCTTTCCGTCCAGCCCATCAGCTCGAAATGGTGATGCAGCGGCGCCATCCGGAAAATCCTCTTTCCGGTCATCTTGAAAGAGGCCACCTGCAGGATCACCGACAAAGCTTCGATCACGAACACGCCGCCGATCATCGGCAGGAGCAACTCCTGTTTGATGAGCACCGCGACCGTGCCGATGGCGCCTCCCAGCGCGAGCGAGCCGACATCCCCCATGAAAACCTGCGCGGGGTGCGCGTTGTACCAGAGAAAGCCCATGATCGCGCCCACCATCGAACCGCAGAAAATCGTCAGCTCGGGCGCGTTGTTGTTGTAGATCAGGTCCAAGTATTCCGCGAGCCGGGAGTGCCCGCTCACGTAGCAGAGAAATGTCAGCGCGCCGGCGGCGATGGTCACGCAGCCGGCCGCCAGGCCGTCCAGCCCATCGGTGAGGTTCACGGCGTTGGACGATCCGACGATGATGAAGAGGACGAAGAGCACGAGCGGAAAGGCGACCGCCAGCCCCAGGGGGTGCCACACCGCCAGATCCGGGGTGAAGTTCTTGAAGAACGGCACGCTCAGCTTCGTGCTGTAAAGGCCGTTTACCGCCAGGTAGTGCAGCGCGACGCACACGCCGAGGCCGATCAGGCACTGGTACACCATTTTGGTCCGCCCCGTGATTCCCAGGGATCTCTTCCGCGTGATCTTGGAGTAGTCGTCCCAGAAACCGACGAGGCCGAAAAGAAAGGTGGAAACGACGACGATCCAGACATACAGGTTGGTGAGGCTGGCCCAGAGCAGTGTCGGAATCAGGATGCCCGCCAGGATCAGGATTCCGCCCATGGTCGGCGTGCCCGCCTTGCTCTTGTGCGAGGAGGGACCCTCGCTGCGGATCTGTTGCCCGATCTGGAACTGCTGAAGGCGGCGGATCAGCCAGGGTCCGAGGACCAGGCACACGAGCATGGCGGTGATGCCTGCCGCGGCAGTCCGGAAGGTCACGTAGCGGAAAACACGGAAAGCCGGAACGTGCGTGTGAAGAGAGTAGAGGAGGTAGTAGAGCATCAGCTTTTTCTCTCCTCGTGGCGCGTCTGCAAGGCCTGCACTACCTTCTCGAGGCGGACTCCGCGGGACCCCTTGATCAGCACGAGGTCGCCGCGCCGGACGGTGTCGGCAACGAAATCAGCCGCCGCCTCGGCCTGCGCAAAAAACCTGGTATTGCGTTCGTCGAAGCCGCGTTCGATGGCGCCACGGACCAGCTCCGCCGCGCTTCCCTGGACGCCGATCACGACATCGACGGCGTGCTCCGCGGCCCAGGCTCCGCATTCGCGATGCAGGGCGGCGGATTCAGGACCCAGCTCCAGCATCTCGCCCGCCACCAGCACACGGCGCTCGAAAGAGGGGACCTGGGAAAGCGTCTCGATCATCCTCGCCAGGGCGCGCGGATTCGAGTTGTAGGAGTCGTCGATGACGGTGAACCCTTCCGTGAAACGCAGGATCTGGCCGCGCATCTGGGTCTGCTTCAGATGCCCTAGGCTTTCGATCACCTGCTCCATCGGAATCCGGTAATGGTCGGCGAGCGCGATCGCAGGGAGAGCATTCCACACGTAGTGAATCCCGCCGAGGGGAAGCGCGGCCTTGAGCGTGACGCCGCGCACGGTGAACTGGAACCTCGTCTCGTTGAGACCGGCGGTTTCGATCTGCGACGCCCGGATGTCGACCCCCGGATCCGTGCCGAAGGTCATTCTCTTTCCAGGGAATGCGGCGCCCATCCTGCGGGTCAGCGGATCGTCGCCGTTATAGATCAGCGTCCCGTCCGCGGGCAGGCCGGCGACCAGTTCCCCCTTGGCCCGCGCGATCTCTTCGATCGAGCCGAAAAACTCCAGGTGGACCGGGGCGACGTTGGTGATGATCCCGATGTCCGGTCTTGCTATCCGGCACATCTCCGCAATCTCGCCCGTCGCGCTCATCCCCAGTTCGAAAACGCCGATGTGATCGTCGGCTCCGAGCCCGAAGATGGCCAGCGGGAGGCCGAACAGGTTGTTCCAGTTTCCGGGGGAGCGGTAGACGCTGAACTCGGTCTGCAGCACCTGGGCCGCGAACTCCTTGGTGGTGGTCTTGCCCATGCTGCCGGTGACGGCGATCAGGCTCCCGCGCCAGAGCCGTCGGACGTCGCCGGCCAGGTCCTTGAGGGCGCGATGGGTGTTCTCCACCTGAAGAAGAATGCGGTCGCGGGGAAAGCTGGAGCCGGGATCGTAACCGGTGTCCACAACCGCGCCGCACGCGCCCTTGCTCAGTGCCGCGGCCAGGTGGTCGTGCCCGTCGTTGCGTGGTCCCCTGATGGCGAAGAACAGATCGCCCGGCAGAAGAGTGCGCGTGTCAATCGAGATGCCGCTGATGCCCGTTGATCGGAGGCCCGACAGCAGAATACCCCCTGTGCTGGACTCTGCCTGGCCGGCGGTAATATTCACCATGTCGATGTCCATCGGACCGGTTGTGGAATACCGTCTGTCTGAGTTTTTCAGATCGTGCAATGTCCGGTTGTTGATGTAGCTCACTTATTCCCGCATTCGGTTTTAAGCCATTAACCGCGGCATCACAGGAATCTTCTTTCCCTGGAAAGCCGGGAGCCGGAACGACGTTCGAATGGCCATTTGCGAGCCGGCTGGCTTCCGGCATCTGGTCCCGACTTCAATATCCCGGACGCTCATTGATTTGCGCCTTGCCTGCTCAGCCGTTCCGCAATCAGCTCGCGCGCGACCGAGCGATCGTCGAAAGGCAGGACCTGCGTTCCGATGACCTGAGTTGTCTCATGCCCTTTGCCGGCGATGACCACGGCATCTCCGTCACCGGCCCTGTCGAGGGCGGCGGCGATGGCCTCGCGGCGGTCCGACGCTATTTCGTACGCGGCGGGACCCTTTTTCAGGCCCGGCTCGATTTCTCCCAGGATGCTGAGCGGATTCTCGCTGCGCGGGTTGTCCGAGGTCGCGATGACGAAGTCGCTCAGCCGCGCCGCAATTTCGCCCATCACCGGCCGCTTGCCTCTATCCCGGTCGCCGCCGCAGCCGAACACCGTGACGAGTTTCCTGTGCGGCAGGTGGCGTACGGTCTCGAGCAGCGTCTCGAGGGCGTCGGGCGTGTGAGCGTAGTCGACGATAACCAGGTAAGGCTGCCCGGCATCGACGCGCTCCATCCTTCCTGCAACGCCTTGCATCGACTGCATGCCCCCGGCGATCGCCTCCGGGTCCACGTTCAGGCTCAGGGCCGCTGCAGTGGCCGCCAGGATGTTCGAGGCGTTCGGACGACCCACCAGGGGGCTGCGGAGCGTAAACTCTCCCCGCGGGCTGACGACGGCGAGATCGGTGCCCCGCGTTTCGAGCCGGCAGTCGCGCGCCCGGACATCCGCGCCGGCGCTGAATCCGAAGCTCAGGACGGGGCAGGGAACTTCCGATGCCAGGCGCCGCCCAAAGGGGTCGTCGACATTGATGACGGCTGTCCCGACGCGGTTTTCGCCCTCGGGTACGAACAGGAGCTTCTTGGCCCGGTAATACGATTCCATGTCGTGGTGGAAATCGAGATGGTCCGGCGTCAGGTTGGTGAACACCCCGGCGGCAAAGGTGATCCCGAACACGCGCTTGAGGACGAGCGAGTGGGACGAGACCTCCATGACGCCGTGCGAACAGCCGGCCGTGGCAGCCTCGTGGAAAAAGCCCATCAGGTCCGGCGCCTCGGGCGTGGTTCGATCCGTGGCGCGCGAGGCGTCGAGGATCTTCATTCCCGTGGTGCCCGCCAGGCACGAGGGCAGACCCGCCTGGCGGAAGATCGCGTCCACCAGGTATGAGGTGGTGGTCTTTCCGTTGGTGCCCGTAATCCCCACAAGCTTCAGGCCGGAAGCCGGGTCCATGAAGAAGGCTCGGGCGGCGAGCGCCAGAAACCTGCGGGCATCGCTCACCCTCAGCGTGGCGACACCTTCGATCTTCTCGACTTTCACTTCGGCAGCCAGGGCGGCCGCACCCCGCCTGACCGCATCCTGGAAGAATTCCGCCCCGTCGGCCTTCTCGCCCCGGATCCCCACGAAAATGTTCCCCGGCCGCACCCGTCGCGAATCGTAGGCGACGCCTGTCACCGGAATCCTCGGGATTCCGCCGATCTGGACATCCGGAATATTCCTGATTAAATCACCAAGCAGCATCGAATCCCTCAAGACGACTCCCGGCACCTGCGTATGAGGTCGAGTCCCGGGCGCCGGAAACTAACCCGCGCTCACCGGCGAACCGGCGCACCCGGATGCGGAGTCTCGTGCTGCGCAAGTGCGGCTGTGTCGTCCAGGCCGGGCGCGGCGTAACGGCCGGCCGCCGGCCCGCGCGCAAACGTCACCTGACACACATCACCGACAGGTATTTTGGTTCCGGGGGGCGGAACCTGAAAGATTGCCACGCCGGAACCCGATGCCTGCAGTTGAATTCCTACCTCCGCACAGCGATCCATGACCCTGCGCTTCGGCATTCCATGAAAATCCGGGACGTCCACGGTTTCCGCCCCGACACGCACCAGGATTTCGTCCGCATCTGCCTTGGACTCGCCGGGGCCGGTGTTGAGAGCCGTGATCGGAACGACCGGCGTGGCATTCGGCCGGTAATCCTCAGAGCTGGCGGCCAGGACCGCCGGATCGAGCATCGGCAGCGGCGGCATCGACTGGTCGGGAGGAACATGGAGCAGGAGCAGCGCCTGCTGGGCGATCCTCTGGAACACCGGCGCGGAGACATCGCCGCCGTAGATGACACCCCTGGGTTCGTCAATCTGGACCAGAATCGTCAGGCGGGGGTTGGGCAGCGGCGCAAAACCTACGAAGGAAGCCATGTACTTGGTGTTGGAGTAATGCCCGTTGACGATCTTCTGCGCCGTCCCGGTCTTTCCCGCGGCGCGATACCCCTCGAGCGCGGCTTGACGCCCGGTGCCGCGCAGCACCACTCCCTCGAACGCGCTCTGGATCGTGGCGGCAGTTTCCGGCCTCATGATCCTTTCTTTTTTGGGGACCGTCATCCGGACCAGGTCCCCCTTTTCGTCGATGACCCTGTCGACAACCGTGGGCCGGACCCTGTAGCCGCCGTTGGCGATGGCGTTGATCGCCGAGAGGATCTGCAGCGAGGTGACTCCGACCTCCTGGCCGAAGGAGATGGCCCCGATCGACAATCCGGACCATTGATGCCAGTCGCGCACGAGCCCGACAATCTCGCCAGGAAGGTCAATACCCGTTTTCGAACCGAATCCGAAAGTCCGCAAGGCGCCGTACAGCCTCTGATCTCCGAGCCTGATGCCGAGCTTTGCCGCACCCACGTTCGAGGAGTACTCGAGAATCTGGCTGAAGGTCAGGAGGCCGTAACGCTTGTGGTCGTGGAACACGTGCCTCCCGATCGTGATCGAACCCATCTGGCAGTCGACCATCTCGTCGGAGCGGGCCAACCCCGCCTCCAGGGCGGCTGTCGCCACCACGACCTTGAAGGTCGACCCGGGTTCGAATATGTCGGACGCGGCCCGGTTGCGCCACAGTTCCGCGGGATACTGATTGTAGTTGTTGCAGTTGAAGTCCGGATAGTTGACGAGAGCCAGAATCCTGCCGGTGTCCGACTCCATGACGATGGCAGTGCCCGCGGAGGCGCGGGCGCTTTCGACCCCGGCCGCCAGCTCCTTCGCGGCTACATATTGAATGGATTTGTCCAGGCTGACGACGAGAGAGTGCCCCTGTACCGGCGGCTTCTCCACTTTTCGGGTGAACGACCGGCCGCGTGCATCGACATCGAAAGAATCCACCCCCGGGGTTCCTTTGAGCTCTTTGTCGTACTGGAGCTCCAGGCCGGCTCCGCCGTCGCCGTTCATGTTGACGAAACCGAGGACGTGGCAGGCCAGCTCCAGGTTCGGGTATACGCGCATGTTCTCCTCGACCTGGTAGACGCCGTCGATGCCCAGCGCGGCAATCCTGGCTTCGGCTTCGGGGGAGATTCTGCGCCGGACGACCTGGAAGGTCTGTCGGGCAGGGTCTGTGAATCTGGAGGTGAGGTCCCTGGGATCCATATCCAGGATGGAGGCGAGTGCCTGGGCCGCAGCCCGCGACTCCCGGATTCTCCTGGGCTCGGCCACGACGGTGCTGACCGTCGTGCTCGTCGCCAGCTCGTCCATGTGGCTGTCGTAAATGACGCCCCGCGGCGCCAGCACCGACCGGGTCGAAATCTGGCTCTTGAGAGCCATCTGGACGTACTCCCGGTGTTTCACTACCTGCAGCTGGACGAGCCGGACCGCGATCGCACCGGACCAGAGCGTCACCGTGACGATGATCAGCACAAGCCTTGCGGGATGAGGTTTTTTCTTAGTGTCAACCATTTTCAGTTGGTCGCCGGATTCCTCCGCGGCTCCACTGCTGCCGGCGCCGGGTTTGCCATCGCAATATCCGTGGACCCGGATGCTGGCGCGTCCTGCAGCTGCGGCGCGACCAGCTGGTTCGTGCGCACGAGGACCATGCCGAGGTCGTTGCGGGCGATGCTGTCGATTCGCGCGGGATTTTTGAGAGTTTCCTCCTCAAGGATGAGGTTGTTTTGAGTGCGGAGGATGCTCCTTTCCTGCGCCTCCAGGCTCTGCCCCTCGTAGCCCATATCCACGATCCGGCTGCGCGTCCATGCATAGAAGAGGAGGACTCCGCCGACCAGGAGGACGGAGAGAGTGATCGTCAGCAGGTCGACCAGGTTGCGCCGGTCGGTACGCCGCTTGATGCCGTAGTTGCGCGATTCGATTCCACCCGCCCAATCCATCATGGTTGCCTCCGAATCCCTAAAGCCCGTTTCCGCACGTTTCCCTATAGCTTCTCCACGGCGCGGAGTCGGGCACTACGCGCCCTCGGGTTGGTTTCGAGTTCCTCATCCGACGCCTTGACGGCACGGGGGGTGAGCAGGACGGCTCGTGCCTGCCGCGAACAGGTGCACAGATCCGGCGGGCGCTCACAAACGCACTGTCCGGACAGCGAGCGGAAGCTTCGCTTCACGATCCGATCTTCCAGAGAGTGAAAGGAAATAACCGCAAACCTTCCGCCCGGCCTCAGAAAGCTGACGGCTTCGGCGGTGAATTCCCCGAGCCCTTCGAGCTCCTGATTCACCGCGATGCGCAGGGCCTGAAACGTCTTCGTCGCCGGATGGATGGCGGGAAAAGCGCGCACATGCAGCGCACGCGCCACGATCGCCGACAGCTGCGAGCAACGCGTGATCGGCTTCTCGTCGCGGGCCCTGACGATCGCGGCGGCGACCCTGCGTGAAAGCCGTTCTTCTCCATAGCGGTAGATGGTGTCGGCGAGCTGGTCTTCCGGGAGGCTGTTCACGAGATCCGCCGCAGTCAGGCGCTGCGTCCTGTCCATGCGCATGTCGAGCACGTCGTCGCTCTGGAAGCTGAATCCGCGCTCGGGGGAGAGGAGCTGATAGGACGACACCCCGAGATCTACGAGAATTCCGTCGATCTCCTTGAGGGCGAGGTTGTTCAGGATCAGCGGCAGGTTCTTGAAATTGTCTCGGAAGAGGCGGACACTGCCTTTGAACGGCTCCAAATTCATGCGCGCCTTTTCGAGCGAGTCTTCATCCCGGTCGATGCCGATCAGGATCCCGCCGGGCTGGATGCGTTCCAGGATGGCTCGCGCGTGGCCGCCCAATCCGAGGGTCGCGTCGATAAAGATGGCGCCAGGCCTGCAGCGAAGGAGTTCAATCGACTCCCTTAAGAGCACCGGCAGGTGCTCCGAGGGATTGTTGCCCTGCGGCATCCTCATGACATTTGTTTGCACCGCTCCCACGATCTCTCCTCGTCATCGATATCCAGTGTCAGATGCCGTGCTCCGCCAGTCGCTCTCGATCCTGATCGGTGAGAGGGTGCTCCTTCAGGCTCTTGCGGATCGCCTCGTTGTTCCACACTTCAAGGTGATCGTTCTTGCCCATTACGATGACATCGCCGGAAATCTGCGCATCTTCCCTCAAAGCCTGCGGGATCAGGATCCGCCCCTGCGGATCCATCTGCGTCAGCAGGCCGTAGTAACTGGTAAACTTCTGGAGTTTCTGCTTTGCGGGATCCATCCTGGGGGCTTCCTGGAACTTCTGCGCGACCCTCTCCCAGACCGGGATCGGATAGATCTGCGCACAGAGGCCGTCGTCGCTGGTGACGTAGTAGGTGTTGTCCTCGGTGTCGGCCAACTCGCGACGGAACTTGGCCGGGACCTTCAGTCGGAATTTTTCATCAATCTTTGCAGGAAAACTGCCCCAAAGCATAAGAGCACGCTAAGCTTTAAATTTAAGATTAGGAAAGATCAGTAGTCGGGGGATGTCTGACTTCGATGGTCCCCGTCAGTCTACTTCAGACCACTTTGGACCACATGATGATAGTAGGGCCGCATTTCGGGCATGTCAAGCAAAATATTGTCAAATAAAGTGCCATCAGACCCAGACGGGGTGTTTTTTGGAAGCCTTGTGATTGCCTAAACTTGGAGGCGGAAGACCACTTTGGAAATCGCAGTGATGTGCTTGCGATCACTCTTGATCTTGAGAATTCCACAAATATCACATTTTAAATATTATTATTATTAGACAGTGATCACCCCCTCACGAAACTCGTACCTGGGCCGGAAGCCAGAAGGCGAGCGATCATCGGAAACTGGCTATTAAAATATCCGATAGTCAACAACGTAATCCGGCTTCCGACTCCTGGCTCCCGGCTTCTTGTGTTAACATGCCTCGCTCACTCATGGGAGGAAGGTGTGAAGGTCGGGATCGTGGGATTGCCGCAGGTCGGGAAGAGCACCATCTTCAATTTGCTGACTGGAGGCGATGCGGACATATCTTCGTGGGCGGGCCGGGCCGAAGCCCACATCGGCGTGGCGCAGGTGCCGGACGCCAAGCTGGACCGGCTCGCCGCGCTGTTCAAGCCGAAGAAGACCACGTACGCCACCGTGGAGTACGTCGATCTCCCCGGGCTTGCGCGCGGCGAGGGGAAGGCCGCACAGCAGGGACAGGCCAAGGACCTGGAGACTTACCTGGTCAATCTCAAGAATGTCGACGCCCTGCTCCACGTGGTTCGCGCCTTCGACGATGCGAACATACCTCACTCGGAAGGCTCGGTGGACCCGGGCCGGGACATCAGCCTGTTTGAGCTCGAGATGATCTTTGCCGACCTGGCGGTTGTGGAGAGAAGGCTCGAGCGCCTGGAAAAGGACCTGAAAAAATCGAGGAACGCGGATCTCGAACTCGAGCACTCGGTCCTCGGGCGTTTCAAGGCGGCGCTGGAACAGGAGAAGCCCCTGAGAGGCATGGAACTGACTCCGCAGGAAGCAAAGCGAGTCAGGGGATTTACTTTTCTGTCGGCCAAGCCGGTGCTTCAGGTCCTCAACCTCGGGGACCGGGATGCAAAACGCCTGTCCGGGGCCGCAGCGGCGTTCGGCCTGGATCGGACGGGATGTGGGCCTGGAGTCGGTTTCACTGCCGTCTGCGGCAAGATCGAAGCCGAGATCGCGGCTCTGCCGCAAGAGGACGCCCGGCTGTTCATGGAGGACCTCGGACTCACGACCAGCGGCATGGCGCGCATCATCCAGGAGTCTTACGGGCTGCTCGGCCTGATCTCCTTTTACACCGCGGGCGATCCCGAGGTGCGCGCATGGACGATTCCGCGCCGCACGACCGCGCAGCAGGCGGCGGGAGTGATTCATACTGATTTCGAGCGGGGTTTCATCAAGGCCGAAGTCGTTTCCTATTCCGACATGATGGAACTGGGCTCCTTCGCGGCCGCGAGGAGCAAGGGGGTTCTGCGGCTGGAAGGCAAAGATTATATCGTGCAGGAAGGGGACGTGATCCTCTTTCGCTTCAACATCTGACTTGCGATCGGCGAGTTCTTGTGACTCCGAGCTGATGCCGCGGCCTCCGGCGGCACGACCCTCGCAGAGCTGGGTGAACGAGAGCAAGGGATCTTCCGGATCGGAATCGGGCTCGCAATCGCGATCGGTCTGGAGGCATTCCCAGGCCATCGGACAATTGGTTGATCATGAACTCGAATCACGATACCGGTTGCGATCCCGACCCCGGCGTCGATGACTCGCTGTTTTAGTGTCCCCATCGGGGATGGTCGAAACCCCCCGTCTTCAGACGGGCAGCAGGGTAGCGAAGTCGGCGTAGTCGACGAGCCTCAGATTTGAAGGGACGCGGATGCACGCGGATTTCGCGGATCTGAGTCCGCGTGCATCCGCGCAAGTCCGCGTCCCATGATATTGAAAGACGGTCGGCCCGCTGCTTCGCAAATCAGTCCACTTCAGTGGACATGGCAGAAATCCGTCGCCTTCGAGGCGAGGGTCGTTTAGTGGCAAGGAGAGGCTCCACCGATGGAATCGCGGCTGACCGCGCTGTTTCTGCTGGGCCTGACCGCTTCGCTGGCAAACCTGCTGGGCGGGTGGATCGTCTCGTCGCGCCGGGAGGTGCGTCGGCCGTTCCTGAATGCCCTCGTGTCCCTCGGTGCGGGCTTCATGCTCGCTGCGACGATTCTCGAAGTCATACCAAAGAGCATTGCGATGAAGGAAGGCGCCGCCGTCATCATTCTCGCCGGCTACCTTTTCGTTCACCTGGTCGAGCACACCATCGCGACCCACTTTCACTTCGGCGAGGAGACTCACCGCGAAGAGGTTCTGGACGCGCGCACCGCGTACTCCGCGCTGGGCGGCCTGGTTCTGCACGCGTTTTTCGACGGGGCCTTGATAGCCGCGGGATTTGCCATCTCGATGCGCCTCGGGGTGCTGATGTTCATCGCCATTTTTCTTCACAAGATTCCCGAAGGTTTCACCGCTGCCAGCATCATGCGCGTCTCCGGCCGCGGCAAAGCGGCCGCGGGTGCGGCCGCTTTGGCCATCAGCTGCAGCACGCTTGCAGGCGTTCTCAGCCTCAGCATGGCCCAGGCCTATGTGAGCAGCGCTCTTCCGTTCAGCGCCGGGGTGACGCTTTATGTGGCGGCGTCCGATCTGATCCCCGAGGTGAACAAGGAAGTCGGCGTGAGCGTCTCGACCGGCGTCTTCCTGGGCGTCGTGCTCTTTTTCCTGTCGGAGATGCTGCTGAACCTGGCTTCCTGACCTCGAAACGGATTCGTGTGATTCGCGGCTGCCGATGTTTTGATTTTCGCCGGAACCTGTCCCGTTCAGGCGGTTGTCCACTCCGCGGACTTTTAGCTATTATCTCCTCGCCGGGCCTGGTTCCTCGATCAGCGCGGATCTTTATGGCATCTCGACAATCGGACACACGCCGGCAACCGGATCGATGCCGGCCACACCCTGGAAGGCTGATGCGCCGCGGAGTTCACCTGGGTTTCGCCCTGTGTCTGCTTCCGTCATGCGCAGGCCTGTGCCGTGCCGATGACGAAACGGCGCTATTCGGCAAGCCGATCCGCGCCATCGACTACCGGGCGGACCTGCCTCTGGAGCGATCCCGGTACGACCAGGTGATCGGACTGAAGCCCGGTGACGAACTCACACGCACCGGAGTCAAAAAGGCCCTCCAGGCGCTCTACGACACCGGGCGCTTTTCCATGATGTCTGCACAGGCCTCGCCCGACGGCGACGGCGTCGCACTATCCTTCTGCCTCCGACTGAACTACTACTTCAACCGCTTTACGATCGAGGGCAAGGTGGATCTCCGGGGCCGCGCGCCCTGGGAGGCGATGCCTCTTCCCGTTGGCGAGCGCTACACGAACGAGGGCCTCGAGGAGGCGCGCCAGGCCGTATTGAAATATCTGAAGGAACAGGGTTATTTCCAGGCGGAGGTCAAGGCGCGTACGGCATTCGATTCAAGCCGACATCAGGTCGACATCACCTTCGAGGTCCAGCCGGGCCGCCCGGCGACAGTCCGGTCGGTTGTGATCACCGGGGTCCCGGCGGCCGAGGAAAACGAAATCCGACGCCGTCTGCGCGCCGTCCAGGGACGCAAATACCAACCGCGGCGGGTCCTGCGCGGGCTGGAACGCATCAGGGAACGGCTGGCCTCCCGGGGGTATCTTGCTGCGGCTGCCGACTTCTCGGAGTCCTACGTGGCGCAGGACAACACGGTCGCGCTCGCCTTGAATGTGACCAACTTCGGGAAAGTGCGCGTCCTGATCGACGGCTTCAAGGTTGAGAAGAGCCGCCTGAGACAGCTGCTGCCCGTTCTTTCGGGCGAGGGCGCGGAAGCGGATTCTCTCGAACAGGGCGTCGTGAACCTGCGCGGCTACCTCGAGGAAAACGGATACCCGGAAGCGAAAGTGGAAGTCCGGGAGGAACCGGAAAAAGACGGAACCCGCGTCGTCCGCTATACGGTGGATTCCGGGCGCAAGGTGACCGTCAGCTACGTCCGATTCCGCGGAAACCAGGCCCTGGCGGAAGCCGAGCTCCAGGCCGCGGTGCTTGTCCAGCCCGGTCGATTCGGGCGCAAGACCGTATACAGCCGGTCCAGCCTGGATGCAGACGTCGAAGCCCTGGAGACGCTCTATCAGTCGCGCGGATATCTCGAAGCGAAGGTCACGCCGCTCGTCGAGCCCCTGGCCGCGGAGGCGCACATCGGCATCACCTATGAGTGCGCGGAGGGCCGCCTCTCGCTGACGAAATCCGTCGCCGTCGCCGGCAACCACGCGCTTTCCACGGACGCGCTTCTCTCGAAGATGCAGTTGAAAAAGGGCGGGCCATATTCGCCGCAGACTGCCGAACGCGACAGGCAGGCGCTGCTCGCCCTGTACAACGATGCGGGTTTTCTCCAGGCCCGGGTCGATTACGGCGCGGGCAAGCCGGATCCGGAGGGCAACTACGAAGTCGCCTTCCACGTCGACGAGTCGATCCAGTCCCGCATCGACGAAGTGATCGTGCTCGGCGGCCGTCACACGCGGGAATCGGTGGTCAATAAGAAAATCAAGCTGCGGCCGAACGATCCGCTGAGCCTCGGTAAAATGCTCGAGACTCAGCAGGCGCTCTACAACATCGGCGTCTTCGACCGCGTGAAGGTCGCGCCGCAAAACCCGGACAGCGTCACGCCCTTCCAGAACGTTGTCGTGCGCCTCGACGAGGCGCAGCGCTACACCGTGAGGTACGGTGTGGGCTATCAGGAGCGGGAAAAACTGCGCGGCACGGTCGAACTTAGCGATCTCAACATTTTCGGAACCGGCCGCCGCGCGGATCTCCTGCTGCGCGGGAGCGGAATCGAGGCGCTGGCATCGTTGAGCTTCCAGCAACCCCAATTCCGATTCCTGCCGGTGAACTCCTATCTGACCCTGTCCGCTCAACAGAAGCAGGAAATCAGCTACGACGTCAAGCGGTTTAACGTTTCCTACCAGTACAGCTTTGGCCTGAACTCCCACTCGTGGGGTCTGCTGCGTTACAGCTATCGCAAGGTGCGGGTGTTCAACAGCCAGGTCGAGCCCCTGCGCGAGGACACGCCGCGCACGTTGTCGACCATCTCCACGATCTACATCAACGACACGCGCGATAACTATCTCGACCCCGAGAAGGGGTTTTTCACCTCGACGGACCTCAGCCTCACCACCAGGCTTCTGGGAAGCAACAACTACTACTCTCTCTTCTCCCAGAACAGCTACTACAGGAAGGTGGGCGGATCATTCGTGGCGGCCGCGTCGATCCGTTTCGGCTTTGCCCACCCGTTCGGAGGCGACACGGACCTGCCCATCAGCGAGCGCTTCTTCGCGGGCGGCGCGTCGAGTCTGCGCGGATTCGACATCGACAGCGCCGGCCCCCTCGACCCGGCGACTTTTGCGCCCACGGGCGGGAACTCCATCTTCGTCGGCAACCTGGAGTTGCGCACTCCGCCGTGGCACTCGGTACTTCTGGCCGGTTTCTACGACACCGGAAACGTATTCCGCACCCTCAGCGACTTCAGCCTCTCCCGGTTCAGCCACACGGTGGGGGCCGGGATCAGAATCAAGACGCCGTTCGGGCCGCTTCGGGCGGATTACGGTTTCAACCTCAACCTGCCGGCGGAATTGCGCGCACACGGATTCAAAACCGGACATTTCTTTATAACCATTGGGCCGCCCTTTTAATCCTATGGATGCGATCGTCATCAGGACAAAACGAGGCACTCTGCCGATGCCGGAAGCAGCGACGCGGATTTGCGCCCAAAGACGCGGACTGTCCTGCCTCAGCCTGATTTTCGTCGCGTGCTGTCTCGGCTTGTGGGTGGGCGTGGTGCGGGCGGCGTTCGCGTCGGAGGTCGACCGGGTTCTTGCGGCAGTGAATGGGAAGGTGATCACCGAATCCGACCTCCGGATGGCGGGCAATCTCAACACCCTCCTGATGTTTGGACAGAAAGGCTCGGGGGGCGAGCCGTCCGCGGAGGAACAGGTGAGCCGGCTGATCGACCTCGACCTGATCCGGCAGGAGCTGGAAAACTTCCCGCTCGAGCTGGGCGAACAGAAAATGATCGAGGCCCAAGTCGAGGAGCTCAAAGGGGGCTATGCGGAAATCGGAGGCATCGAGCCCATCATGCGACGGCTTGGGCTCCAGCCCGGCGAGTTGCAGTCCTATCTGAGCCTTCAAGCCTCGATCATGCGTTTCGTCAACCTGCGATTCAGGCCCTTCGTGAGCGTCACCGGGGACGAGGTGCGGTCCTACTATCGCGACACACTGCTGCCGAGGCTGCAGAAGGCGAACTCCCCCGTCCCTCCCATCGAGAAGGTCTCGGCCGACATCGAAAAAATCCTCAAGGAAGAGAAGGTCAACGCCGCGTTGGACAGCTGGATCAAGGAAATTCGGAGCCATTCACGGATCGAGTTTTTCACGCAGGCCCAGTGCCCCGATCCGAATGCCGCTGAAGGGAAGGAGAGCCATTGAGAATCCGCGGGAAGATCACGCTGGCATTAGCGATTCTGGCTCTGTGCGCGGCGCTCGTGTCATTCCTGCGTTATCTGGCCAGCGAGAGCTTCTTCGCGCGGGTGCGATCCGAAGTGATTTCCCGGATCGAACAGGCAACCGGTCTGACCTGCACGATTGCCGGGCTGAAGCTTTCGGTGTGGCAGGGTTCGTTCGACATGCTCGGATTCTCTCTGCAGGCGCGACCGGGCTCCTCCCCGCTCAGGCTCGACGTCGAGGAGGTGCGCGGGACTCTGAAGCTGCTTTCCATCGTGCGCCTGAACCCAAGCATCTCGGACTTGACTCTGGTCCGTCCCCATCTGCGATTGGAAGCCGGAACGGGCGGCGGCGGAGTGGACCCCGAGGAGCTGCTCCGTGCATTCCGCACCTCCCTCGACATGGCGGTTGGTGCGATCAATGTCCAGGACGGGTTGATCGAGGTCGGCGGCCGCCGCTTCCCGTTAAATCTCTCGCTCACCGATTTCGCCTGCGAAATCCGGCACCGGCCGGAGGTTCCCTCCTACCAGGTCCATCTCGCCTATCGGAACGGCAGGGTGAGCTGGGATGAGCAGGAAGTTCTCTACGACCTCGATGCGCGCGGCATGGTGTCGATGAAAGGGCTGGACATCGATTCCGTCGAGTTTCGCACCGGCAAAAGCCGATTGAGCGGCGACGGGTGGATGAGGGACTGGAAATCCCCGACATTTTTGTTTCATGTCGCGGGCTCGGTGAACTGCCCGGAACTCGCCATATTCGAGCGCCACCTGCGCGACTCCAGCGGCGAGATCAAGGTGCTCGCGAACCTCAAACTCGACGCCGAAGGCTTCCACTTGACCGGCAGGTATTCGACGTCGGACGGCAGATACATGGGCGCAGCCGTCGGCCTGCGCGACGGATTCGTCGAAATCAAGGACGGGACCCTGTGGCTGCGGGATGTCGAGGGGCGGCTCGGGCCGGGGAGCTTTCGCGCGAACGCCTCATTCAGCCTGCTGAGGAGGGTGCCGGCCCCGCACCGGTTTGAAATCGAGGTGAAGCGGGCGGCGCTGAGAGATGCGGCCAGGATTCTGGAGCTCCCTCAGATCGACTACGACAACACGGTCGACGGGACGGTGGGGCTCAAGTGGCGCGCAGGCGCGCGGGATCTCGAGGTGCACAGCAGACTTCGACTCGCAGGTGAAGCAGAGACCGGGCCGGGGACGGGCAGGAGTCTGGCTTTGCGGGGTGCGCTGGCCTTCGACTATTCGGGCGGAAGATGGTATTTCCCGAGCGTCGATCTTCGTTCGCAAAACACCGAGATTACCGCTGCCGAAAAGGGTGCGTCACGCTACCGTCTGCGCTTGCGGACCAGCAGCCTGGCAGAGCCTCTCCGCATCATGAGCGGTTTTTCCGAATCCGTGGACAGCCTGCTTCGAAGCAATCCCGACCTGCTGGACATTTCGGGTTCGTACGAACTGGACGGCGAAATCGGGACTGACGCATCCGGCCGGTTCGCCTACGACGGAACGCTTGGCGTGAAAGGCGGCCGTTGGCGCTCGTACGCCCTCGACAGCCTGGCCGGCCGCGCTGCCTGGGATGGAAGGGAGCTGCAGCTGCGCTCGATCGAAGCGCACCGCGGTGCCGCCGCCGTTCACGGGAATGTCGACTTGACCGTACCGGCGAAAAGCGGCGAGAAGGTTCAATGGAGTTTCCGCGGCTCCTGGTCCGGCGTCACCATCGACGCCCTGAAGGATTTCGGGCTTGAGCCCGGCATCGACCTGACCGGCACCGTGAGCGGCAGCGGGGCTCTGGGAAGTCTCGAAGGAGGCTGGCGCGGCGACGGACAGCTCCTCATCGACAAGGGAAGCTACGCGGGAGAAGCCTTCGACCTGGTCCGGGCGCGCCTGCGCTTCGACGGGCAGGACCTGCAGATCATCGACTGTGAAATGACCCGGGGGTCTGCCCGGCTCGATCTCGAAGGGCAAATCCGGCCGGAGACGGGGGACGTGGATCTCCGGGTGCGGCTGGCCGCCTTCTCGCTGAGGTCGCTCCCGGCTGTGAAGGAGAACAAGGTCGACGTGGACGGGCGCATCAGCGGCTCCGGCGAATTGCGCGGCACGTTCAAGAACCCCGTTCTCGGAGCGCGCCTCGAACTCGACGGGTTGCGATACGCCGACTGGGAGCTCGGGCGCGGCAAGGGCACGATCGAGATGAAAGACAGGCGCCTTCAGGGCGACCTGTCCGTTCAGTCCGAGCTCGGCAGCGCCAGGTTTCGTGCGAACCTCTCGACGGAACCCGGATACCCGGGCACCGCCACCCTGGAACTCACGGATTGGAATGCCCGGAAGCTGATCGCTGACAAGATGCCCTCCGTTCTCAGTGAGTTGAGCACAGCGCTTCAGGGAACGGTCAGCATCAGGGGTTCCTTCGCCGCTCCCGCGTCTCTCGAATACGACGGGGAAATCGACGGAGCGCGCCTGAAGATTCACGAGTACGAGCTGCGCAACAGCGGGAAGATCCACTTCACCATTTCCAGCGGAAAACTCGCCGTGAAAGACACGCGGATTGTCGGGGAGGGCACCAACCTCGTGCTCAACGGCGAAGTCCCGACGGACGGCAGCGAGTCGATGAACGTGCGCCTCGACGGACAACTGGACCTGAAGCTCCTGGAGCATCTGGAAAAAAAGGCCCAGGTCGAGGGCTCGGCCGCAGTGAACGTGAGGGCGACCGGCTCGTTGCGCGCGCCGCAGATCGTCGGCCAGGCCGTGCTGGACAACGCCCGTCTTGCTTGGGGTGAGATCCCGTTCCGACTGTCCGCAGTTCGCGGGAAACTCATCTTTTCGCGCAACCTCCTGCGCATCGAAAACCTCAGAGGCTCGGTCGCCTCGGGAACAATCCAGGTTTCGGGCGCCATCGAACATCAGGACACGCAGCTGCGCGGCATCAATCTCCAGGTCAGCGCGCGGCAGACCAGCTTTCCCTATCCCAGAGATTTTCACTCCACGGTGGATGCGGATCTCAATCTGAGAGGCGGTCCGGATGCGCAGGTTCTTTCCGGGGAAATTCGGGTGACCCGGGCCGAGTACACACGCAACCTGAACCTGCTGGAACAGGTGGCAGCCCGCAGCTCAGCGGCGCCGGCCACGCAGACGATCGATCCCCTGCTCGCCGGGCTGCGCTTCAACGTGTCGATCAGTTCGTCCGAAGGGCTCAGCATCGACAACGAACTGACGAGACTACGCGGCGGAATGAAACTCACGCTGCGGGGGACTCCGGCCTTCCCATCGCTCCTGGGCCGCATCGAGGCCACCAGCGGGGCCATCTTTTTCCGCGGCAACCGCTTCGACATCATCCGCGCCTCCGCCGACTTCCTGGACCGCAACCGGATCAACCCGGTTCTGGAAGTCCGGGCTGAGGCGGACGTCCAGAGCTATCGAATGGTGCTGGACGTGAGCGGCGATCTAGACCACCTGCGTTTCAACGTCACCTCGGATCCTCCCTTGTCGACGGTGGACATCCTCACCCTGCTGACCACGGGAAAGTCCGTCGAGCCGGGTACCGAGTCGTCGCGCCGCCAGACGGAAATAACCGGCTTGAGCGCGGCCAGCATCCTGTCGGAGAATCTGACCGGAGTCATCGGCAAGCGCGTCCAGCGAATCTTCGGTCTCCAGACCTTTCGCGTGGACCCGTTTCTCGCAGGCGCCGAAAACGACCCCACGGCGCGCGTGACGATAAGCGAGCGCCTCTCCAGGGACCTCAGCATCACTTTTTCGCGCAACCTGTCCACGAACGAAGAGCAGATCGTCATCGTGGAATATCAGGTGAGCCGGAACATGTCGGTGGTAGCCACCAGGGACGAGAATGGAAAATTCGGACTCGACTTCCGTTTCCGCAAAAGGTTCCGCTAATGAGGAACCGACAACGGGCCGGATTTGCCGTATCCCGGTGCTTCGGTGGGGGCTTTCAAAGCGCGCCAAATATGTGAAGATTTTTGTGAGTTAGCTCTGTTCTCAACATTAGAAATGATTTATTATATCTCAGGGTGTGAACAATCCAACCGAGGTGGATCATGAAGATACTGGTGATTGAGGATGAGGTCAAAGTGGCCAACTTCCTCAAAAAGGGCTTGGAACAGTCGGGCTACGAAGTTGATCTGGCGCTGGACGGCGAAGAAGGCCTGACCATGTTTCGGGGCGCAGAGTACGATCTCGTGTTGCTGGACCTGATGTTGCCGAAGATTTCGGGGTGGGATTTGATTCCGCAGATACGCAAGAGCAAGCCGGCCCTGCCGATCATCGCGCTCACGGCGCGGGTTGCGGTCGAGGATCGCGTTCAGGGGCTGAATCTCGGCTGCGACGACTACCTGGCAAAGCCTTTTTCCTTCGCCGAGTTGCTGGCCAGGATACAGGCGCAATTGAGGCGCGGCGCTGCTTTGGGTACGGCCGAGCTGAAAGCCGCCGACCTTATCCTTGATCCGCTCAAGAGAAAGGTTCAGCGGGCGGGCAAATTCATCGACCTGTCAAACAAGGAATTCGCGCTTCTGGAATACCTGCTTCGCAACAAGGACCAGATCGTGACGCGCAAGATGATTGTCGAAAACGTGTGGGACGCCAGCTTCGACAACTTCACGAACGTGGTCGATGTTTACATTAACTACCTGCGCAACAAGATAGACCGGGGGTTCGAACCGCGTCTCATCCACACCGTCCGAGGAGTGGGGTACAGCCTCCACGAATGATGAAGACCAGCATCATCGGCACTCTTCGGTTCAGGCTGAGCTGGACGCACGGGATCATCATCTCGATCGTGATCGCCTGCGTCGGGTCGTCTCACTACTACTTCATCTCCCATAAGTCGCAGAAGGATTTCGATGCGCACTTGCTGCTCGACGCGAGACTGTTCGTCTCGCGTCTTTCAATGACCCCCGTCGCAGTGAGGTTATCTACGGATGGGCTGTCCCCGGTGGACGTTCTCACCATTGAAGAATTCGTCCCTTACTTCGTGATTACCAACTTGAACGGCGAAGTGGTCCCCTGCGACCTCTACAGCAAGTATGTGCAGGAAATGCTGCGCCTGGGTGAGTTCAAAGACCTGCTGAACCAGACCTCCGGCTTTATGAGCCTGACTGCCGCCGACGGCACGGTCTTCAGGTTTGCAAACCTGCAGACAGGGGATTCGCAGAACTCCTCCGAATTTGTCGTTCATCTGGGCCGAAACAGGGAACAGGTCGAGGCCACGTTGAGGGAGGCCCGGATCATAGGTGTGTATTCGGTCCCCCTGATATTGGCGCTCTCGGTGTCAATCGGCTGGTTCCTGGCCGGCCGCGCTCTGAAGCCCTTTGACGAGGTGGCTCAAACCGCCGAGCATTTGACCACCGAGAACCTGAATACCCAGATCGCGACCCGCCACAACGAGCGCGAGGTCCAGCGCCTGGTCCAGTCGTTCAACTCGATGATGTGGCGGCTGAATCGCTCTTTCCAGCAGGTTCGCCAGTTCAATGCCGATGCCGCGCACGAACTGCGTACGCCGCTGGCGATACTCCAGGGCGAGAACGAAATCGCGCTCCGTTCCCCGTCGCTACCGGATGACGTGCGGGCGGTTCTCGCCAGCAATCTCGAGGAGCTCGACCGCCTGACACGGGTCGTCAACGACCTCCTGACTCTGGCGGAAGCCGAATCCGGCACGGAGATACTCCAGAGAAAGCCGATCGAGGTGAGCGCCATTCTGCGAGATCTTATCGAGGAGATGAGCGCTCTGGCGGAGGAGCGCCAGTTGAAGATCGAATGCCGGGGGCTGCCGAATCTGCGCGTCCTGGGCGATGACCTCTGGATACGACGCGCCTTGCTCAACCTGATCGACAACTCGATCAAGTACTCCAAGCCGGGAGGGATCATCGAAGTCTCGCTGAAGCGCGTCGATTCCATGGTTCAGATCGGCATCCGGGACTACGGCATCGGCATCGATTCCAAGGATCTGCCGCGGATATTCGACCGGCTCTACCGTGCGGATCCCGCCCGCTCCAGGACCAAGGGCGGTTCAGGCCTGGGTCTGTCGATCGTCAAATGGATCGTCGAAGCCCATCGCGGTCAGATCAAGGTGCACAGCCAGCCCGACCGGGGCACCACGGTCGAAATTCTTCTGCCCGCCGTCGAAGCATGATCGTCCGCCTTTAATAATCGGGGACTGTCCCGAACGGTACCTGAACCAAACGCTAAGGCCTCAAAGGCCGCCGGAGTTCTGGTTCTTTGATGTCTTTGCGGTTCAGTATTTCCGGCCCGGGAACTTGTCAGGCGGCGCGGGTTGAAAGTCATTTGCCTGAGCGCGAATTCTTTGGTTTTTGGCTTGCTAAAGGGTATCATTTACGCTAAAAATTTAAGCCTTTTGCGAGGAGGTCTAGGATCGTGTACGCAGTCATCGTGAGCGGCGGCAAGCAATATCGTGTTTCGGAAGGCGACCTCGTCCGGTTGGAGGAACTTGGCGTCGACTCCGGGACCGAGGTGGAATTCAAGGACGTGCTCCTGGTAAAAACCGATGATCAGACGTACATCGGACAGCCTCTTGTGGAAGGCGCCACCGTCAAGGGTGTCGTCGAGGAAAGGGGACAGGGCGAAAAAGTCCTTGTTTTCAAGTACAAGAAAAAGAAGCAGTACCGGCGTACCCGCGGGCACAGACAGCACTTCTCCGCCGTGCGGATCCAGGGAATTCACCTCGCAAAATGAGAAGTGGACGCGGATTGGATCTGACACGATCTTATTGAGGGAAACATGGCACATAAAAAGGGTGTAGGAAGTTCCAGGAACGGGCGGGACAGCCAGCCGAAGATGCTCGGGGTCAAGCGCTTCTCGGGCCAGTTGGTGGCCGGCGGCACGATCATCGTGCGCCAGCGGGGCACGCAGTTCAAGCCGGGGCTCAACGTGGGGATCGGAAGGGACCACACGCTGTTTGCCAAGACCCCGGGTCGGGTTCAGTTCCAGGATCGAGGCCGGCTGGGAAAGTTCGTCTTCGTGGAGGCGGAAGCCTGATTCGACCAGTCAATTGTTTGAAGCATGTTTTTTGGGGGACCTCAAACGGTCCCCTTTTCTTTTGAGCCACACGGATCGCAGAGGCGACAGTGTTCATCGATCGCGCGAAAATCAGGGTGATAGCAGGCGACGGCGGCAACGGCTGCCTGGCCTTCCGCCGTGAAAAGTTCGTGCCGCGCGGCGGGCCGAGCGGCGGTGATGGGGGAGCCGGGGGTAACGTCAATCTGGATTTCACCGACCGGGTCAACACCCTGCTGCATTTTCAATACAAGCGCGAATTCAAAGCCGAACGGGGACGCCACGGCGAAGGCTCCCAGCGGCACGGCAGGGACGGCCAGGATATCGTCCTTGAGGTTCCACCCGGAACTCAGGTCTGGAGGGAGCCCGACCACGTCCTCATCCACGATTTCGCCGCCGCGGGGGATCGTCTGCTGGTCGCCAGGGGCGGTGCCGGCGGCAGGGGGAACGCGCGCTTCGCCACTTCCACCAATCAGGCCCCGCGGAGGACGGAGCCGGGCCGGCCCGGCGAGCAGTTTGACCTCGCGCTCAGCCTGAAGCTGATTGCCGACGTCGGACTGATCGGTTTTCCCAACGTCGGCAAGTCCACGCTCATCTCCCGCATCAGCGCGGCAAGGCCGAAGATCGCCGATTATCCGTTCACAACCCTCGTCCCCCACCTGGGCGTGGTTGCGCTGGACGAATTCAAAACTTTCGTCGTTGCCGACATCCCCGGCCTTATCGAGGGCGCGCATGAGGGGCACGGTCTGGGGGATCAGTTCCTCAAGCATGTCGAGCGCACGAAGGTGCTGGTCCACCTCGTCGATTTGTCCGACACGGGCAGGGACCCGTTAAACGATTACAAAGTAATCGTGCGGGAATTGACGATGTTCAATGAGGAACTGGCCGAAAGACGGCAGCTCGTCGTGGCCTCGAAAATCGACGCGTTGGGAGATTCGGCGCGGCTTTCCCGGCTCCGGGCCATGTGCACGCGACGCAGGCTCCGATTTCACAAGATCTCTTCGGTCACCGGGCAGGGCATTCCCGAGCTTGTTGCGATCCTCGCCGGGATGCTGGGCCTGGCTCATCCCGGAGACGCCGGTGACGCGGTGAAATCATAGGTTTTTCTCTGCGCATTTTGCGGCTCTGCGGCGAAAGAGCAGGAAGAAACTGGCTTGGAACGTGCTCTTGGGATAGGCTATGCGGTAAGGGAGGGAAGCGCGATTTGGGCCCATTGAAGCTTGGGATTTTCGGCGGATCCTTCAATCCCATCCACCTCGGGCATCTCCATCTCGCGCGCAGTGTCCAGAGGCTGTTCGGCCTTGATCGGATCCACTTCGTCGTCGCCGCCGCTCCGCCGCACAAGCCGCTCGAAAAACTGGTTCCGTTCATCCACAGGTATGCCATGGTGAGCCTGGCCCTCGCGGGCCGGGACTCCTTTTCGCCTTCGCTGGCGGAACTCGACCCTCCAAGCAGCCCGTTTTCCCTGCACACACTGGAAAAATTCTCCCGCGGCAGGGCGGGCAGAGCCGCCCGGATTTTTTTTATCGCCGGCGGCGACTCTCTCCTCGAGGTGGGGGAATGGCACGAGAGCAGGGAACTGCTGACTTCCTACAGCTTCATCTTCGCGGCCCGGGCGGGGGTGTCGGTGGCAGCAGCCAAATCAGTTCTTCCTCCGGAAGCCCGGCAGCGGATCCAGGACCTCCGCGGCTTCGGGGCCCGGCAGGTCCGCTCGAGAATTCGGGCGGCGGAGTCCCTTGACGCGAGCGTCCTCTTCATTGTGGACGTCGGGGTCCCCGACATTTCTTCCTCGCGCATCCGGGCTTTGATTTCCGGCGGCAAGGCGTACTGTCATCTCGTGCCGCGCCAGGTCTGTCGATATATTCAAAAACTCCATCTTTACGGTGAACGATGAAAGATGAGCTGAAAATTGCTTTGAAAGCCGTGGAATCCAAAAAGGCGCTTGATATAACCATCCTCGATATCTCCGAAATCGCATCCTTCGCAAACTACTTCCTGATGTGCACGGGCGACTCTTCCCGGCAGATTCAGGCCATCGCCGATGAAATCGCTGCGAAGCTCAAAAGCAGCGGGTATCGTCCGAATCATATCGAGGGGTACCGCAATGCCGAGTGGGTGCTGCTGGATTATGTCGACCTGGTCATCCATATTTTCTCCAGGAAGGCGCGCGCCTTCTACGATCTCGAGAGGCTCTGGCGCGACGCCAAACGGATCGACCCTCGCAAGCTTGCGCGACCCGTCCGGAGGCAGGCCTCAAAAAAACCGGCGAAATAGGCCCGTTATCGCCTTCGCCCCCGGGGCGCAGAAACGCAGATCCACGAAGCGCTTGAACGCGTTGAATAAGGCGGTGCGATTCTGTAAAATTACGACCTTTGTCGCCGGGCGAAAACCTCGCTGGAGCCCGTGGATGCGACTCAGAATCTGTTGGATTGGGAAAACCAGGAACGCCCAGATCGACGCCCTGACGGGGGACTACCTGGCGCGCGTCCGTCACCTGGTTCCCTGTGAAATCGCGGAAGCGCGCGACCCGGCCCGCGGCGGCGATCTCAAAGGCGACGAGCGCCGCGCCGCCGAGGCGAAGCAACTGTTGAAGCTGGCGGAAGGCTCGAATCGCATCGTTGTCCTCGACGAGAGAGGGCGGCAATTCAGCTCCCCGGAGTTGGCACGCTGGTTCGAGGCCGAGCAGAACCGGGGCACCAGGGAGATCACGTTCGTCATCGGCGGGGCGGAGGGCATCTCGTCCGCGGTCGCCGAACGCGCGCACTTCAGCCTCTCGCTGGGACGGATGACCTGGACTCACGAGATATGCCGCATGCTGCTGCTGGAACAGATATATCGCGCCTTTGGCATACTGAAGCACATTCCGTATCATAAATGAGGGAGTGCACCGAAAACGTTATGGATGCGAAAAAGCTCGAGTATTTCAAAGAAAAACTTCTGCACAAGCAGCTCTCCCTTACCAGCATGGTGCAGCGCACCGAAGGGTACGGCCGCGAAAAACTTCCGGAGACCCAGGACGTGGCCGATATGGCGGTGGAGTCCTACACCAAGGAGTTCATATTCGGGAAGAGCTCGGGCGATCGCGCGATTTTGCAACAGATTGCGGAGGCCCTCGGCCGCATCAAAGACAGGACGTACGGCAATTGCGTCAACTGCGAGAATCCCATCCAGCCCAAGAGGCTGGAAGCCGTTCCCTGGGCAAAGCACTGCATCCAGTGCCAGGATCTCATTGAAAAAGGCCTGCTGGAGAGCTGAGGCCGGCCTGCCACTGCCGGGTTGCCGTCGTGGAATCCAAACCCCATTTCCCCACGACCCGTGATATTCCGCCCACGGCCTTCAGGCGCGTCGCCGACGGAATCCTCAATCTCGTCTACCCCGAACGGTGCCTGATCTGTTCCGCCCCCACCGCGCGTCAGCAGGATTGCGGCGTGTGCGACGCTTGCTGGGCAAGGACACTCGAGCTGGAGATCTCCCGGCCCTGGTGCCCATCCTGCGGCATCCCCTTCCAGGTCTTCAATCCCGAGGCCGAGCATGTGTGCGGAGACTGCATCCTCGAGATGCCTCCGTATTCGGGGGCGCGCTCCTTCGGGTATTACCGGGGAGAGCTGAGCAGGCTCGCGCAGGGGCTGAAGTTCGACGGCAGACGCAATCTGTCGGGCCTGCTCGCGCCGCTCCTGGCCCGGACCTTCGTGCAGTCGTGGGACCGCAGAGAGATCGACCTGATAACGCCGGTACCCCTCCACGCGAAACGACGGAGGGAGCGAGGCTTCAACCAGGCGGCCGTCCTCGCCCGCAGCCTGGCCCGCCTGCTTGCCATTCCGGTATCCGAGGCCGCTCTCACCCGTGTCCGGCTGACACTTCCCCAGGTCGGTCTGACGGATGCGGAGCGCATGAAGAACGTCCACGGCGCGTTTCGCTCTCCCGGAACGGACCTGATCGCTCGCCGGAGGATCCTGCTCGTAGACGATGTAATGACCACAGGCGCCACGGTACGAAGCGCTTCCCGGGCGCTGCTCGAAGGCGGCGCGCTGCGCGTTTCGGTTCTGACCCTCGCCCGCGCGGTTCCCGGCATCGAATAGACCTGGATTCCGAGATTGGAGGAGATTTCGCCGGAAGGCATGGCCTGAAAACGCTGAACCGCATAGATCTCAACACAGCCTATGGCCGCAGCCAAAAATCCGGACGCGGATCTGCGCGGGTAAAACGCGGATCTTCAGTTTCATCTGCCGTTCGATAGGATCTGCATTCAACCGCGCGCATCCGCGTCCCATAAAAAATCTTCGCAAAAAGATAAAAAGTTGCGAATTCGATATTCAAAGAATCAACCTGAGGCAACTCTCCCGGTGATTTCTTTGCGGTCTTCGCGGTTCAGGTTTTGCAGCGCACTCGGATGCGTGAGTTCGTCGAGTCAATCCCAAATCGGCAATTCGAGATCAGTTGGGTCCGGGACCGCGTTCGCGGGTCTTGTGCCGTTCATCGACGTCTTTCACGATCGCATCGAAGCGCGACCTCTGTTCATCGGTGAGAATCTGGCGGATTTCCTGGTTGGTTTCGTTGCGGATGGTGTTGTACTGCGGACGGAACTGAACCGACAGCGCACGGTATCGCTCCCGGCTCTGCTGAACAATTCCTTTGAGTTTCTCCTTCTGCTCCGGGTTGAGCTTCAGGTCCTTGGACATATCTTCGACGATATCGCGCGGGCCGAAGCGGCCCGGCGGTCGGGCCGCGGCGCTTTTGAATCGGGTATCGAAGAGATGTTCGGAGATGGCGCCGGCGATCCCTCCCAGCACAAAAGTCAGCACAAGCATCAGGGTCGCGCTGGTCTTGGATCTCATCTGGTTCGCCTCTGGCGCATCGGATCGGCCGTCACTTCTGTCCGCTTTCGGAAGCTGCCGGAATGCGGCGTGCCGAATCCAGCTCCGCAATGGCCCGGAGGACGCTCTCGTCGGTAATGTCGCCCTGGTCCGCAATCACCATACGCTGGGGCCGGTCTCCGGTCATGAAGATGCTGTCGTACACCTGGTAGAGATCGGTCTTGGGTTCGGTGATCTGGAAATAGGCGAAGACCGAGACCAGGGCAAGAGTAACCGCTGCCAGGGCCGGCACCATGTGGCGTGACAGCAGCAGGATGAACTGCCAGATACTGATGCTCTGATCCTCGCTTTCGATTCGCGCGCGCAGGCGGGTGTAAAAATACGGCGGAGGCTCAAGGACCGGGATTGCCCGTCCGATGCGGCGCGGAATGGAGAAGAGCTTGAAGTCCCGCGCGCACGCGGAACATCCGGCGACATGAGAATCCAGCCGCCCGCCCTCTTCGGACGAGAGTTCCCCATCAATTCGTTTGAAGATTAAGGTTCGAGCTGTCGAGCAATCCATCGGCAACCACCTCATTTATGACCGACATAGGTATTTACGCCTCCCATTCCCCTATATTTCACACTTGCTGGAGTTTCTGGGCTGCGCGGCTCGAAACTATTCACTATCTATCACTAGCCGCCCGATCTTGCAACACTTCTTAGACAACTCTTAAATGGTTAGTATCGAGTTACGGCGCGACACCAAGGCACCAGGTGCAGAGAACACGAGAGATGCCGGCACGAGATTCGTCCCGAGATTTCTTAATTCGGGTCCTGGTGCCTGGGTGGTGGCGCTGCCAAATCACATTAAAGTATCAGCATGCAGTCACCATAGCTGAAAAAGCGATACTCCTCCCGAACGGCTTCGCGATAGCACTCGAGGATGAGATCCCGGCCGGCAAACGCAGCCACAAGCATCAGGAGGGTCGACTTCGGGAGATGAAAATTGGTCAGGAGCGTGCCAACCAGTCTGAACTCGTACCCGGGGTGAATGAAGAGGTCGCAAAAGCCCGATGCTCCCGAACTCGGGAAGTTTTTCAGGCGAGCCCAGTATTCCAGAGCGCGTGTTGTCGTAGTGCCGACCGCCGAAATGAGCTTGCCGGCCAACCGGCGCGCGTGAATCCAGGCGGCGGCCTGTTCGGGAATTTCGAAAAACTCCGGGGCCATGCGATGGTCTTCTACTGTGTCGACCCTGACG
>Ga0316628_100000303_pt1 | contig 30716 bp, 21 predicted proteins | sample OWC_Aug_M2_C1_D5_FD_207648 | JGI IMG/M metagenome (GOLD analysis project Ga0316628, IMG submission 207648) | Wetland soil microbial communities from Old Woman Creek delta, Ohio, United States - OWC_Aug_M2_C1_D5_C | ecosystem: Environmental > Terrestrial > Soil > Wetlands | place: USA: Ohio...
CTCCGGCTTTCCTTCCGGCGGAAGCCGTCTCCACGCAGAGAAGCCGGGCCGTTCATTCGAGGAATAAAATAGGGAAATTCCCGCGTTTCGTCCTCTTTTTCCGAGAAGGGACGAGGAAATCGTTTAACTCGCTGAATTAAAAATAAATAAAGACCGACTACTTCATGAAAGCAGAAATTCTATTCGTATCTGAGAGAGACGATCGGATCGACGCGGGCAGCTTTCTGGGCGGGAAAGATCCCGAAGAACAAGCCGACGGAGATCGAAACGAACAATCCCAGGAACACCGACCAGCCGGTGACGGCGGCCGGGAGGGGGGTCGCCGCCCGGACGATCATGGCCACCCCGAATCCGACAAGCGTTCCCAGGACGCCTCCCGTGCCGGTGAGAAACATCGCCTCGATCAGGAACTGGCGGAGGATGTCGGAGGACATGGCTCCGAGGGCCTTCCGGATGCCGATTTCCCTGGTTCGTTCCTTGGCTGCGACCAACATGATGTTCATGACCCCGATTCCCCCGACCAGAAGGCCGATGGAGGAGATGACGATCATCACCAGGTAGGCTGCCCCCGTGATCTGGTTGTACAGGTCGAGCATCGTCTCCTGGGTGTAAATGGTGAAGTCGTCGGCCTCGCCGGGCGGGACTTTCCGACGGACCCGGAGGGCGGTCCGGATCTGCTCGATGGTCTCGTTGATCGTCCCCGGTTTGCGCGGCACGGCCGCGATCTCGATGTTCTCGAGGCTGTACGGATAATATTTCATCAGGGTCGTGATCGGGATTCCGACGAAGTTGTCCCGGCTCTGGCCGAACATCTGGCCGCGCTTGTTGAGGACGCCGATGACGGTGAAGTTCTCGGGGCCGATCCGGATGGTTTTCCCGAGGGGCGACTGGTGGGGGAAGAGGGTCTCGGCCAGCTCGAACCCGAGCATGCAGGTCCGGGCGCTATGCTCGATTTCCGCCGCCGTCAGGAACCTGCCTTCCTTGGGCGCATAGAGACTGAAAACCGTAGTGAACCGGTCGTTGACTCCGATGATGAACGACCCGTCGCTTTTGCGGCCCTGGTACTTGATTTCGATGGCCGTGGCGAACGAGGGCGCCATGTCGACGGATACGGCTTTGACCAGGTCGCAATCCCTCTCCAAGGCCATGGCGTCGGCGTAGGAAATGTCCTTCCTCCGGCGCTCCTCGGCGGTTCTCTCGCCCATCCGGACCGGATCGTACTTGCCGATCAGGATCAGGTCGGAGCCGGCGGACTGGAGCTCCCGGAGGAAGGAGGCGTTCAGGCCTTGGATGATGGATACCATTCCGATAACCGTCATGACCCCGATCATGATTCCCAACAGGGTCAGGAAGGAGCGGAGCTTGTGGGTCCGGATGGAATCGATGGCCATCCCGAAGATTTCCCGAGTGATGCCGGATCTCATATCTCGCTCCGAAGGGCCTCGACCGGGTCGAGCTTGGCCGCCTTGTTGGCCGGGTAGATGCCGAAGAACAGGCCCAGCGAGGTCGACATGACGATGGCGACGATCACGCTGGCCGGATCGACCGTCGAGGGGAGGGAGGTGGCGGCCGAGACGATTTTCGCCACCGCCAGGCCGAGGGCGATCCCGATCAATCCTCCGACGCCCGCGATGGTCGATGACTCGATGAGGAACTGGAGGAGGATGTCCTTGCGGCGGGCCCCGATGGCCATCCGGATCCCGATCTCCTTGGTCCGCTCGGTCACGGCTACGAGCATGATGTTCATGACCACGATGCCCCCGACAAGAAGGGCGATCGAGGCGATGCCGATCATGGCGAAGTAGATGCCGTTGGTCGCCGTTTTGTAGAAGCTGATGAACGTTTCGGATGTCCGGAAGGAGAAATCGTCCGGCTTGTCATAAGGGACCTTGCGCTTGCTCCGGAGGATCGTCCGGACCTCCTCCTGGGACCGGGCCATGGCTTCCTGGGACGAGGTGTGGACGTTGATCTGGATCGACCGGCGCGAGCCGAACGACTTCAGGAAGGTGGTGATCGGGATGCGGACGTAGTTGTCCTGGCTGAAGCCCATGATCTTGCCCCGCTTTTTCCCGACTCCGACGACCCGGAAATTCTCTCCCCCGACCTTGATCGTCCGGCCGACCGGGTCGAGGCCGGCGAAGAGCTTTTCGGCCACGTCGGCCCCGATTACGGCCACGGCCCGGGACCGTTCCTCCTCCTCGGGCAGGAGGTGGCGCCCGGAGGCGAGCTCGATGACCGACCCGATCAGGTGGTCGACGGCCGTGACGCCGGAGACGTCAGTATTCTGGATCTCGGCAGCCCCGAATTTCGTCGTCCGGCTGGTTCCGGCCGAGGCCCCGACCAGCTCGGCGGTCCGGGACTTTTCCCGGATCAGGCGCATGTCGTCGAGGGTCAGGTCCCGGCGCTTCATCTGCTCCTGGAATTCCTTGATCGACGTCCCGATCATCGAAAATTTGCTGATCGAAAAATCGTTGGCCCCGAAGAAGGCCATCTTGGTGTAGACGTACTGGTTGAGGCCCTGGATGACTGAGACCACGGCGATGATCGTCAGGACCCCGATGATGATGCCCAGGAGGGTCAGGAAGGTCCGCAGCTTGTTGGACCAGAGGGAGCCGAAAGCCATCCCGACCGATTCCCCGACGTTAATCCTGGACATGGGCGTTTCCGAACCGGCGAATTTTCACGCCTGTTTATACGGATTCCGCGCCGGAAAGTTCATCCACCTCCACCCTTGCTTGACAAGGAAGAGAGAGTCCGCAAAAATGGACGTGCGCCCGGGGGATTCCCGGGCTTTCCCTGGAAGGAGACCTTCATGAAACGAAGCCTCATTATCGGCTTGACCCTGATTTTCCTCGGCGCGGCCGCCGTCCAGAGCTACGCCCAGATCGGCCTTTACGCCGGCGGCTTTGGCGGCATCTCGACGCACAAGCTCAGCTTCGAAGACGTCGAATTCGACACCGACACGACCTTCCTCTACGGCCTTCGTTTCGGAGTCCAGGCGGCCATGTTCGCCCTCGAGCTCAATTATTACCGGGCCGGCCACAACGTCCAGATGGAGGACTTTTTCCTCTTCGATTGGGACGGGATGGAGGATGACCTGAGCTACATCGGGGCGAACCTCCGGCTGATGTTCCCGGCCCTCATCTTCCGGCCGTTCCTGGCCCTGGGCTACGGGTTCTACACCGCCGACGTCCAGCACATCGACAAGGATACCGAAGGCGGCGTCAATTTCGGGGCGGGCCTCGAGGTCAAGCTGGGCAAGGTGGCCATCATCGGCGAGGGACGGTTCAACAAGGTCACCTTCGACCTGGACCATTTCGCCGTCGGCCTCAGCCATTTCACGTTCACCGCCGGATTGAATTTCTATTTTTAGCGTCGCGTCTCGGAGATATCTTGCAGAAATCGAGATCTTCCCCCGGACGCGACGCCGCCGGGGAGTTTGAGGGCCTGATCCGTCTCAACAAGTTCTTGGCCGGGCGGGGCGTGGCTTCGCGCCGGCAGGCCGACCGGCTGATCGCCGAGGGCCGGGTCAGCGTCAACGATATCGTCGTCGAAGACCTCGGCACCAAGGTCGAGGAAGGCCGGGACCGGGTGATGGTCGACGGCCGGGCGGTGGGGAAGCGGGGACGCGCGATCTACTGGATGTTCAACAAGCCGGCGGGATACCTGGTCACCATGGATGATCCGTTCCAACGCCGGACCATCCGGGATCTTCTCCCGGGCTTGCCCGACGGCGTCAATCCCGTCGGCCGTCTCGACAAGGACAGCGAAGGACTGCTCATTCTGACCAACGACGGTGAGCTGGCTTATCGCCTGACCCATCCCCGGTTCGAAGTGACCAAGCGGTACGTCGTCCGCGTCCGGGGGGAGGTCGACGAAGCGGCGGCGGCCCGGCTCCGGGCCGGCGTTTTCGTCGAGGGACGGAAAACGGCCCCGGCCAAGGTCGAGGTCTTCGAGAAATCCGTCCGGGAATCGATCCTCCAGATCGAGATCCACGAGGGCCGCAAGCGCGAAATCCGGTACATGCTTCAGGCCGTCGGTTTTTCCGTCCTGGCCCTGAAGCGGGTCATGTTCGCCGGCCTTTCCCTCTCCCACCTCGCCTCCGGAGAGCGTCGGTCGCTGACGGCGGCCGAAATCCTCCGGCTGAAAAAAGCGGCGGGGCTGCGGTGAAAAAAGACCTACCCGTCGCCCTCCTTCTGGCCGTCCTGGCCGTTGCCGCGACCTGGCCGCTCGTCCTGCATCTCGGCGACCGCTTTCCCAACGATCCTTACGATCCGGCCTACTGCGTCTGGGCCATGAACCGGACCGTCGGGGCGCTGGGCGGCCCGTTGTCTTCGTGGGCCGACGGAAACATTTTCTATCCCCACCGCGGGACGCTTTTTTACGCCGACACCGTCGTGGGGCTGGCTTTGCTCGGCGCCCCTTTCGCCCTCCTCACGGGGAATCCGCTGTTCGCCCATAATCTCCTGCTGATCGTCTCGTTCTGGATCGCCGGTTGGGGGATGTATTTGCTTGTCAAGCGATTGGCCGGCCGGAGGCCGGAGGCCTTTCTGGCCGCCGTCGTCTTCGCCTTTTTCCCTTACAACGCGTCCCATATCATGCACCTGGAGCTTTTGTTCTACGGCTGGATTCCGTTCTGCCTGCTGTTTCTCCACCGTCTCTTCGACGCGCCTTCCTGGAAAAACGTTTGCGGAACGGCCGTCTTTTTCATCCTCCAGGTTCTCTGCTGCACGTATTACGCCGAATACCTGGTCCTGGCAGCCGGGGGTCTTTTCCTCTACCTGTTTCTCCGGGGAAAACTCTGGAAAAGCCCGCCCTTTTTAATCAAGTCGGCGGCCTTGGCGGCCCTCTGCGGCGCGGTTCTGACCCCCTATTATCTGGGATATATCAGGGTGCATGCGCGGATGTTGTTCGAACGGCCGCTGTGGGAAGTCCTGCGCAACTCGCCGCAGCTTCAAAATATCGTCACCCCGCCCGATTGGAACCTCCTTTGGGGATGGCTGGCCGGAAAAGCGCCGGAGATGGAAAAGCTGATCTATCCCGGGCTCGTCCCGCTGATTCTAACCGCGTTATGGGCCGTTCAAGCTATCGGGAAAGCCCGGAAGGCGAAACGGTCCGATGAGTCCGCCGCGCCCAAGAAACGACCCTGGATCGTCTGGGATGTTTTCAACGTTCTCCTGTTCCTCGGCATCGTGACCATCGGCTTGACCGGCGGACTGGATTCGCGATTAGCCGGCCTCCCCATCTCGATCCGAAGTCTTTCCAATCCCGTCCTGTTCCTGCTCGCGTCTCTCGTTTTGAGGATTGTCATGGATCGAGACAAGCGCCGGGCCTGGGCCTCCTTCGGCCGAGTGCTGACGCCGCCCGAGCGCTTCTACGGCGGCGTGGTCGTCGTTGCCTGGCTCTTGACCCTCGGGCCGGTGATCCGCCTGTTCGGGCGGGACATTGTCACGGGGCCTTATACCTTCCTCTATCAATGGGTCCCCGGATTTAAAGGATTGCGGGCTCCCGGGCGGTTCGTCGTTTTGGCCGTTCTCGGGATGTCCGTGCTCCTGGCCTACGCCGTATCAGCGGCGCGGATGAGAGTGAAAAGTTCCGGACTCCGCCGGCTCGCGGCCTGCGGGCTCGGCGTCGTTCTCGCTTTGGATTGCGTTTTCCTTCCCGTACCGCTGGTGCCCGCCGAAACGGCTAAAACGGCGCCTTCAATCTACCGGGAGGTAAAAAATCTTCCCGGAGACGCGGTTCTGATCGAGCTTCCCATGCCCGCCAGCGACGCGGAGGAGCATGAGGACGCCCTCCCGACATACCGTTCGATCTTTCATGGGAAGCGGATCGTCAACGGCTACAGCGGCTACTCCCCCCCGGCCTACCGGATCGTTCGGGAAGCGATGGAACGCTTCCCCGAGCGGCGCACATTCGACCTCCTGGAAAATTTGAACGTCGGGTATCTCCTCGTCCATACGACCGGATACCGGGCGGAAAAAGGAAAGGCGACGGTCGAGCTGTTGAAAGAGGAAACGCGCCGGGCCGTGTTGACGGCGGAATCCGGCGGAGATTATCTCTATCGGCTCCAGCCCTACCGCAAGGTCCACGAAATGGAGGCGCCGCTTCCGCCCGTTCCGCCCCGGATCGTCGGAGACCGGTCGCTCTGGAAGGCGACGGCCAGCTTGAATCCGCATCTGGCCGGACTGGCGTTCGACGGCGATCCTCAAACGGCCTGGTCGACCGGCTATCCCCAGAGCGCCGGGGATTTTTATGTCCTCGATCTCGGCCGGCCCGAGCGGTTCACCCGGCTGGAGATGCGGTTGGAGAAGGCCCCGCTCGATTACCCGAGGAGCTTCGCCGTCGATGTCTCGGCCGACGGAACGGCCTGGCGCGAGATCGAGCGCGACGACGCCTATTTCCCCGACTTGGCGGCGGACATGGTCGAGGATTTTTCGAAATACGTCGTGCCCGCGCTATTCGCCCCGGTCGAGGCGCGCTTCGTCCGGATCCGGCTGACCGGAGGGCACGAAAGCCGCCATTGGTCGATCGCCGAAATCGTCCTGAGAGGCGAAGAAACCGGCTCCGATCCTGTCGATGGAGGAAGGCGATGAAGAAGCGATGGATCATCCCGGCGGCCGGATTGGCGATGGGCCTTTCGGCCCTGGCCCAGGACATCCCTTATCGGACGGGGACCTGGGACACCGAAAAGTTCGGGAATCATCGGGCCGTTGTCCGGGTGGAAAAACCGGCCGAGGCGGTCGTAGCCTCGATCCCGTGGCGTCGCCGCGATCTCGAGCCCGAGAAAAAAGCGGTCCTGGTCGTGGACGCGGCGTCCGGACTTCGGGTCCGGAACGTCCGGGCGGCGGCCGTCACCCGGGAAAAAGGCGAAATCGTCTTCCAGCCGGCGACCGTGCCCGGCGAATACTGGATCTATTATCTGCCGTACCGGCAGGCCGGCCGGACCAATTATCCCCAATCGGAATATCTTGCCCCGGAGAAGACGGCCGATCCGCAGTGGCTGTCCCGGATCGAGAAGAAGACCTGGCCCGTCGTCACCGCCTCGGCGATCGAGTCGATCGACGAGTTCAACTCCTTCTGGCCGATGGAGACAATCGCGACCGCGGCCGAAACCAAAGCCCTGGCCGAAGCCCGCGCCGCCGCGCCGTTTCTCGTTTTTCCCGAAGACCGCCGTTTTTCCATCCGGATGACCGATGATTTGCCCCAGCGCTGGGTCGCGTCCGGGCCTCGAAGCCGCTTCGAGGGGGAAGCGTCTCCCAACGAGTTCTACGCGTTTCAAGCGGGCGTGTGGGCTTTTAAGGAGGACTTGAAGAAGGTGACCGTCCGGTTTGAAGACCTGAAAAACGGGTCGGACGGCCGTATCCCGGCCCGGGCTTTTCGCTGCCTTCAAACGGGAGGAACAAACTGGGACGGATCGCCGCTGACAAAAGAGGCGGCCGTCGGCCGGGGGAAAATCCAGGGCTTCTGGTGCGGCATCCAAATCCCCGCCGATTGCCCGCCGGGGACCTACGAAGGGGACGTCTTTGTTTCGGCCCAAAGCCTGCCGGAACAATCGTTCCGCCTCGCCCTGACCGTGGCCGGGCCGGCCGTGGCCGATCAGGGCGATTCCGATCCGTACCGGATGACCCGGCTGCGCTGGCTCGATTCCACCCTGGCCCTGGACGATGAGGTCGTCAAGCCGTTTATTCCGCTCGAGGTCAAAGGCCCGGCGATCGCCTGTCTCGGCCGGGGCGTGACGCTCGGCGGGAATGGGCTTCCGGCCGCGATCAAAAGCTTCTTTTCCCCGGAAAACACCCGGCTCGTGGCGAAGGGACGCGACGTCCTGGCCGGGCCGATGCGGTTTGTCCTGGAGGACGCCGAAGGGAAGGTCACGGCGTTCGAGACCGGAACCGTCTCCATGATCGAGAGGAAACCCGGCCGGGTCCGTTGGGAGTTCCGGAGCGGATCCGGCCCCGTCCGCATATCGGGCACGGGTGGAATGGAAATGGACGGGTTCCTCGGGTACGAAATCGCCGTTTCATCCGAGGCCAGGCTGGAGGTCAAGGATATCCGCCTGGAGATTCCCGTGGCCGAGGACGCGGCCCGCTACATGATGGGACTGGGGAAAACGGGCGGATTCCGGCCCGAGGATTTCGCCTGGACATGGGACCGGACGAAAAATCAGGATGCCCTCTGGCTGGGCGACGTCAACGCCGGCTTTCAAATCAGCCTGCGATCGGACAACTACAGCCGTCCGTTGAACACGAATTTTTACCTGAGCAAACCGCTCAACCTGCCGCCGTCCTGGGAAAACGGGGGAAAGGGACGCGTCACGGTGAAAAAAACCGGCCCCGGCGTCGTTCTCTTCACGGCCCGCAGCGGAGCCCGGACGATCGAGGCGAACCAATCGCTCCGGTATGATTTCACCCTGCTCCTGACGCCCTTCAAGCTGATCGACACCGACGCCCAATGGGCGACCCGTTTTTTCCATGCTTATCAGCCGCTCGACGCCGCGGCCAAGGCCGGGGCCAACACCCTGAACATCCATCATGCCAACGAAATCAACCCTTACATCAATTATCCGTTCCTGCGGGTCCCGCAGATGAAAGCCTACATCGACGAGGCCCACCGACGGGGGATGAGGGTCAAGATTTATGACACGATCCGGGAGCTGTCCAACCGCGCCCCCGAGCTGTTCGCCCTCAAGAGCCTCGGCGCTGAAATCTTCTCGGCCGGCCCCGGCGGAGGATTTTCCTGGCTTCGGGAGCATTTCGGCGGAAGCTACATCCCGGCTTGGTTCGTTCCCGACCTCAAGGACGCGGCGATCATCAACAGCGGCATGTCCCGCTGGCACAATTATTATATTGAAGGATTGAACTGGATCGCGGCGAACGTCGGGATCGACGGCTTGTACCTGGACGACGTGGCCTTCGACCGGACGACGATGAAGCGGGTCCGCAAAGTCCTCGAGCGGAACCGCCCGGCTCCCCTCATCGACCTCCATTCGGCCAACCAATACAACCCGCGCGACGGATTCGCCTCCAGCGCCAACCTTTATCTTGAGCATTTTCCCTATCTCGACAGGCTGTGGTTCGGCGAATACTTCGATTACGAGGGCATGCCCGCCGATTACTGGCTGGTCGAGATTTCCGGCATTCCCTTCGGCTTGATGGGGGAGATGCTCGAAGGCGGCGGAAATCCCTGGCGGGGGATGGTCTTCGGCATGACCAACCGCCTGCCCTGGTCGGGACGGAGCCCGGAAGGGATCTGGAAGGTCTGGGACGAATTCGGGATGGCCGGATCAAAGATGACCGGATTCTGGGTGAAAGACAACCCGGTCAGGGCGGATCATCCGGAGGTTTTCGCGACGGTCTTCCGGAAGGAGAAAAGGGCGCTCCTCGCGGTCGCCAGCTGGGCCAAGGGCCCGATCTTCGCCGATTTGGCGATCGATTGGAGGGCCCTCGGCCTCGATCCGGCCAAAGCCGGGATCAAGGCTCCCGAAATCAAGGGAATCCAGATGGAAGCCCGCTTCCGGCCCGGCGAGAGAATCCCCTTCGAGCCCGGCAAGGGCTGGATCCTGATCGTCGAGTGAAACGCCGGCCGGGCCGGCTTGCTATTTGATGATCTCCAGGGCGAATCCGTCGAACCAGACTGTCCCCGTTCCGATGGCCATTCCCCCGATGGACAAGACCTTAGCTTCGCGGTCGACGACGCCCTCAATGACGGCTTTCGTCCACTTCGTCGATATGATGGGCCGGTCTTCCATGTTGTCGAAAAGCCCGGCTTTCACGGGATTCAATTCCAGATCGGCCCGGACCCAGAGCCTCCCCTCGTTTCCCCGCTTGCCGTCCGTGCGGATCCAGGCGGTCAAACGGATCTTTTTTCCCTGATACGATGCCGCGTCGACGGATTCCGAGAAGTTCATCCACCCCATTCCGCCGGCCGTCCCGTTATGCTTCACTCTCAGGCAGCGCCGGCCCTCCTTGGGATCATCGACGGCGACGGCGACCTCGTACGTTTTGGCCAAGAGAACCAGCCACTCCGGGGGACGGGCGCCTTCCTGGCCGTCTTCAAATCCCAGGTTCGTGAGGGCGGCGTTGCGCGGGCCCGCGTTTTGGGCTCCGGCCGCGGATCTGCCGCCGACCCGGGAAACAGCCGCCGAGGTCTTGGCGACGAAAACGATCGCGTCATAGTCGGCCGCGGCCGGCGCATCCCAGATGAACCGGTCCGTATCCACTTCGCGGAATATCGATCCGACATGCCAGGAGCCTTGGGGCCGTTCGAACCAGGCCCGTTCGGGCCCGTCCTTCGGAAGGCGCCTGAGGTCCAAAGCGAGGACATCGGCTCCGGCGGAGGCGAGCGCCTCGTCCAAGGTGCCCCGTCGGTTGGCGGCCACGGAAAAGGGAATAATGCCTTCATGTTTAGGGCCGAAATCCAGGGCCGAAAATCCGCCTTCCCGGAACGTGAAACCGACCGCGACATAGCCGCTTCCCAGGACCTTGCGCAGGTGCCAGCCCATCGGATTTCCGGGATTGAGGCTGCCCTCCCGAAGACCGACATGGCTGTTATGGGCCCAAACAATCAGCTTGGCTCCCGGTTCGCGGCCGCAAATCCAACGCACATTCTCGGCCATGGCTTTGTCGCGTGGGGATACGCCTCCGAACGGGTCGGCAAGTTTTTGGCCCCATTGAATCAGAAGGCGAAGGTTTTGACGCTGGCGCTCCCGCTCCGCCGAATCGTCGTCGCCGGGCTTTTCCGCCTTGCGCGCGTCGAGGCGGGCGATCAATTGCTCGCAGACCGATTTCAATTTCGCGGTCCTCTCGGGAGATTCAAGGCTTCTTTGGCTGAAATCCAAAAACCGGGCGCCGTCGGGATCATTCCGCTCCAGCCAGTCCTTCGCTTCGGCGTAGGCCGGGAGGGGATTGTTCATGTCGAAGCCGTAGAATTTGATTTTGGTCCGGTGGAGGGGATTCCGGTTGTAAATCCGGAGCCATTTGATGAGAGACAGGAATTCCTCCGTATTATGGACATTGGAGCCGAGCCGGCCGAGGAGAATGGACGGATCGCCCTGCCCCGTGAGGACATAATCGTTGATCGCGGAAGCGGAAACGAGGGAGGCCTCGACGCAAACGACGGAAAATCCCATCCGCTCCGCCAGGAATTCGATCAGCCGGTGCTTGAGCCGGAAGAATTCGCTCGTCCCGTGGGTGGCTTCGCCCAGGCCCACGACGGAGGCGTCGCCAATGAGGTTTTTAAGCGCTTCGAGGTCCTCGAATCCGCGGCCGGGGTAAACGGAAAGAAGCGGAACGGCCTTTGCTTTAATCCATCGGCGGACCTCAGACCCGGCCGGGGTCGCTTCCGGCGCCAGGATCAGCTGCTTTATTTCCTCGGGGCCCTTGACAAGAAGGGAATCCAGAAGAGGGGAAGAGCGGGAGGCTTCGGCCATGATGAAGTAGGGCCCCGTCTCCAGGAAAACGTTGAATTCGCCGTGAACGGCGTCCGTAAAGTATGTTCCGTCTTCGTCGAGGTCCAAGAACGCCAAACGGATATCTTCCGGAATCCTTCCTTCGGCGTCACGGACGCTGCCGCGAACCCGGATGCCCCCGCGTTCGAGGCGCAGGTCCAGCCCGGCCGGCCTCTCTCCGGATTTGAGCTCCAGGCTTCGCCGACCAGGGCGAAAGCCGGCGGCGGTCACGGTCACTTGGATCTTGCCGGTTCCGGTCTGAAGGATAAAACGGCCGTCCGCGTCCGAACGGGTCGTAAAGCTGGAGGAAAACGAGGGCGTCGAGCCTTCGGGAGCGGCGGCGACGACCGCTCCGGCGATGGGGCGACCGTCAGGGCCGGTCAGCCGGCCTTGGACCCGGGTTTGAGCGGCCAACGGCAGGCAGAGAAAAATAAGGCCGAGGCATCGAGAAACGATTTTGTTCATTCTCACGAGTATCCTCCCGGCTGATTTTCGATTGTCATTCGCATATTACTGTATTAGTAATTTAATACAGTGGCGATGCGATGTCAATAGGGCTTTTCATGGGGGAGAGGGGAGAGGCCGGGCCATTGAAAAACGGCGACGGATGGATATAATACTCCCGGATGTTTAATAATCGTCTTGTCCTCAACCCCGCGGAAGAAGACTCCGCGCCCGGCTCCGTTTCGGCCTGACGGCTGCGGCGAAAGCCGGCCGAATCCCTTCTTCCCGAATCGGCGCCGCAGTCTGTTTATTCCCCATCGGCAAACCGACCGCATGAACCGCGAGGAATTTATGTTTAAAACTCATAAGCGTCTTGAGCTCGATTCCCAAGGGCTGCCCCTTTTCCGAGGAATCGATTGACCTGAAGTCGGGTCATGGGTTCCTCCTCACCCTCGGCAGATCCATGGAGGAATCAAGAAATGAATAGATCATATAGGTCCGGCGAATTCGTCTGTAAATTCTGCCGGCGACCGGTCAGCAATTCGGCCTATGGTACGTACAATCGGAACCACTGCCCTTACTGCCTTCACAGCGTCCACGTCGACGAGGAGACGGGCGACAGAATGTCGGGCTGTAAGGGTTTGATGGTGCCGATCGCGGTTTCGATACGAAAGAAGGGGGAGTGGGAGCTGATCCATCGATGCAACGCCTGCGGCCTCATCAGGGTCAACCGCATCGCCGGCGACGACAGCGAGACATCGTTGATCGCCCTGGCCCTGCGGCCGCTCACCAGTCTCCCGTTCCCGATCGAGACGATCATGGGACTCTATTAAGGAGGAGGACGAACAGACGGCGGGCCGGGGCCTCCCTCGGCCCGTTCGTCATTTCCGGCGAGCATTCGGGCGTTATTTTTTGATTTTCTCGATCTCGGCGATCATCCGCTTGACCTTCGGGTTTTCCGGATTTTCCGGGTCGAGGGAGACGAATTTTTCGAAATTCGAGATCGCCTTGGCGTAGTCCCCTTTATTAAGGTAGGCGGATCCCAGCTTGAGATACGGCTTGGGCCAGCCGGGTTTTATCGACGCGGCCATTTCGTAGAAGCGGATCGCTTCGTCGATATTCTGGCTCGAGAACATCATTTCGGCGATGTTGTACGCCGCCGTTTCGTCGGGCGAGACGCCGAGGGAATCGAGAAAGTATTTCCGTCCGCTTTCGGCGTCCCCCCGCTTCCAGGCCAGCTCCCCCAAGGCGGAGAGGGCCCGGACGGCGACGGCCTTGTCTTTCGCGTATTCGCCCTGCACCCGGATGACGTCTTCCAGGACGCCGCGATATTCCGCTTCGGCGGCGCCGAATTCGCCCTTCTTTTCCAGGGCCGCGCCGAGGTGGAGGCGAACCAGGTAGATCCCGGGATATTTCTCTTGAAATTCCCGGAAAACGGCCAGGGCCCCATCGCAATCACCCTGTTGGAGAAGGGCTTGGCCTTTGTCGATCAGCGGCATCCCGGATTCCCCGGCGGCCTGGGCCGACGTTTGCCGCTTGAGTTTCAGCGTCAGGGGAGGATTCGATTTGATCTGGGAGACGTTCATTTCCTCGACGGCGTCTTCAAAGCCCTTCATCCGGGCGGTGATCCGCCAGCGTCCGGTCCCGAGTCCGATAATGCCGAAACGGCCGTCCTTGTTCGTCGCCGCTTCCAGCTTGGTGTTGGATTGAAGGCTTTCGGCGATGATGAGGACGTCTTTGACGGGGGCTCCGGCTTCGTCGGTGACGAGGCCGCTGATCCTGGCCTTGCCGAGGTTTTCCTGGGCGGGGGAGCCGGCCGGGGCCAGCAGGACAAGGACGCCGCAAAGGATTCCGCAGAAGGTTTTCATAGGCGGATGTGATCTCCGTGTGTACGATAACACAAAAAGCCGGGAAATGCCACTTTTGGCGCCCCAGGGAACCACGGAAAAAATGTCCGATATCCCCAGCAATTTTCTTCATAAAAGAAAAATATCGCCTTGGGGAGCTTGGGAAATAAGCGAAAACAAGGAAAAATAAGGTCTTTTTTAATAAAAATACCACTAAATACGATAGAATATATTGGAAAAATCGGAAAAAAATAAATCCTTGACAAAGAAAAAATCATGGATATTATGATGCGTGTACGTACACGCAATCATGCTGAGACATTTTCGATCTCCTCATCCGGCCGGCGGACCCGGCCGTCCGTACCCTGATTCCCCCGGTGAGCGTCCCCAAAGGGAGGTGAGAGCTGATTCCCATAGATATTCCCCTTCACCAGCCCCGGTTTTTCCCCAATGAACTCGAGAAAGGAGGACTCATGAGCTTGAGACGAAATGTATTGATCGTCGCTCTGTGCCTTCTGATGGTCCCGTTCCTGGCGGCCCAAACCGCCCGGCAAACCGGCGTCATCAGAGGGACCATCCAAGAAGCCGACGGAAAGCCGGTTCCCGGCGCCACGGTGACGGCCAAAAGCCCCTCGCAACTTGGCGACGTCACGTCGGTCACCAACGAGGAAGGCCTGTTCCGCCTGATCAACCTGTCGCCGGGAATCTACACGATTACGGCCGAACTGACGGGTTTCAAGACGGTGAAGCGCACCGACATCGTCGTGAACGCCGGCCAGACGTTCACCGTGACCCTGGTCACGGAGCTGAGCCAGCTCCAGGAAGAGATCACGGTCGTCGGGACCCCGCCGGTGGTCGACCTGCAGTCCAATAAAAGCACCAGCGTGATCACGACCCAGCTGCTCCAGAAGCTGCCGCTCAACCGGGACGTCACCCGCCTCTTCCAGATCACCGCCGGCGCCGCCGGCAACGTCGCCGCCTATTCCGGGAGCATCCACGGGGCCAACTCCGGCTCCACGGCCTACGAGATCGACGGCGTGAACGGCGAGAGCCCCACGACCGGCGGCATCCAGATCTCCCCGCAATATGAAAGCGTCGAGGAGATCGAGATCAGCACCGGCGGCCTGCCGGCCCAGTTCGGCGCCTCCGGCGGCTCGTTCCTCTCGGTGGTCACCAAGTCGGGAGGCAACACGTTCCACGGCCAGTTCCAGACGTATTACACCGCCGAAGGCTTCAACCAGATGCTCTTCACGGACGAAGAGCTCGCCTCGATGAAAAAGTCCAAGCCGGGCTTCGCCAAGTATGACGTGGACGCTTCCGCTTCGCTCGGCGGCCCGATCATCAAGGACAAGATCTGGTTCTTCGGCACGCTCGATTACCGCCAGAACGAGACGACATTCTCCTTCGATCCCGTCACCATCAACGGCAAGCAGTACACGGCCTATACCAACCCGGCCAAGACCTGGTCGCCGTTCTTCAAGCTGACGACCCAGATCAACAAGGAGATGCGCTTCTTCGTCATGTTCAACGGCTCCTACGCCAAGAACATCTACAATCCCGGATACTACCGGACCTATGACAGCACGATCAATTCGCTGTCGAACCGGACGGCGGTCACCGGCGAGCTGAACTGGATCCTGGGACCCAACACGGTCGTGGCCGTCCGCGGCTCCTACAACGACCTCGACTGGTCCCTCACGGCCCAGCCCGAGGCGCGGAACAACATCGCCTATCTCGACGGCTACACCGGATACCAGTGGAACGCCCCGCCCGGCGAAGAGCAGTACACGATCCGCAGGAGCGAATCCGCGCAGGCCCGCATGACCCACTTCGTGGACAGCTTCCTGGGCGGCAGCCATGAAATCGGCGCCGGCGTCGAGTACCTGTACAATTTCGACCGCTTGACCGTCGCCCGCGGCAATCCCCTGACCATGTACTATTATGATGGCGACATCTACTATCACCGCGGGCTCGGCGACGACTATGACACCTACGGCGACGGCCTCATCTACCTGTCCAACATGGGCGAAAACGAGGGCGACTCCACGAAGGATCTGCCGGGCAGCCGCTTCAGCGCCTACCTCCAGGATTCCTACTCCCTCCTGAAAAACCGGTTGACCGTCAACCTCGGCCTGCGCTTCGACTGGTATAAGGGCTGGTTCGGCGGCGGCACCTCCACCGGCACCGACCCGAACGGCCTGGCCTACAAGGTCGGGGCGAAGATGGCCGAAACCATCGGCTACAACCCTTACGCTCCGAACACCTGGGGATCCATCGAAAACACGATGAACTCGAAAACCGTCTCGCCGCGGATCGGATTCACATACGATCTGTTCGGCGACGGCAAGACCGCGCTCAAGATCTCCCTGGGACGTTTCTACGAAGCGATGCCGGTCATGTGGTATTCCAACGCCCAGGCCACGATCCAGGCCAACTACGGCTACAACTGGTGGGACCTCAACGGCAACCAGATCGCCGACGATCCGAACATCGACCGGTACGAGCCGGTCGATGGATACTGGCAGTTCGTCGAGCAGGACCTGGCCGCCCTGAAGCTTCTGGTCGCGGGTGAAGACGACAAGTACGCCTTGAAGCCTCCGTACAACGACGAAATCATCCTCGGCATCTCCCGCGAAGTGGCCCGGAACTTCTCGGTCAGCCTCCAGTACATCCACAAGACGGGCTACATGGATCACTGGGACACGATGTACAACGTCAAAACCGGCGACTATCTGAATTCCCTCGAGGACGCTCCGGCCGGCTTCTGGGTCCCGTACACCACGACCGTGCCGGGCGTCGGCGACTGGCCGACGAAGACGGTCACGGTCTACTACATGACGAACAACTACGACTGGGAGAATGTCGTCTGGCGGCAGGCGACGAACCCCTACTCCAAGCGCCGGTACAACGGCGTCGAGCTGACGTTCGACAAGCGCTACGCCGACGGCTGGGCCCTGGGCGGATCCATCAACTATTCCAAGTCGATGAGCATCACCCCGTACGATCCGAACTACGCCATCAACGGCTGGGGCTCGGACATCAACGACATCCCCCTGTCCATCAAGCTCTTCGGGACGTTCCAGCTGCCGCTCGAATTCTTCGGCTCCTTCATCTATCGCCACCTGGAAGGCGGCCCCCTCAATTACGGCGGGAGCTTCTGGGACAAGGCGATGGACGTGACCATCGCCGCCCCGGACGATTGGATCGCGGCCAACAACGTCGCCGGCTGGTCGAATTACGTGGCGATCCAGCTCGAGCCCAACGGCGCGCACCGCCAGGCGTCGTACGACAACATCGACTTCCGCCTGGAGAAGGAATTCCGTTTCGGCTTCGGCACCGTCGCCGTTTTCGCCGACGTCTTCAACCTGCTCGGCAACAAGTACGTGAACGTCGGTCTGAACCCGGGAGGCATTTGGTATTCGTCCGCGGCGAACAGCTCGGTCGGATCCCGGACCCTCAGCAGCGTCTACAACAAGATCGTTTCCGTGACCGGCGTGCGGACCTTCAAGGTTTCCGCCCGCGTGACCTTCTAAAGCCCTTCATCCGGGGAGGGGAGGAGCCGTCTCCTCCCCTCCCTCTCTCTCGCCGGACATCATCGGCCCGGATCGGATGATTGACAGCCGAGCCCTGACCTTATATATAAATACCCTCGATGTCCACCATTAAAGAAATCGCCCGCCGGGCAAACGTCTCCATCGGAACCGTCGACCGGGTCATTCACGGCCGGGGCCGGGTCTCCTCGAAAACCGAGGAGCACGTCCGCCGGATCGTCGAGGAAATCGGCTACAAGCCGAATATCTTCGCCAAGCATCTCCGCCTCGGACGGACGTTCACGTTCGGCGTGGTGATGCCGAAACCCACCCAGGACGGGCTGTATTGGGCCCTGCCGTCGGCCGGCGTCGCCCGAGCCGAGCGCGAGCTCAGCCTGCAGCGGATCGAGGTCCGGTTTTTTTACTACGACAAGTTTTCCGCCGCCTCGGTGGCCCAGGTCCAAAAGGACGTGAGACGCACCGATCTTGACGGCCTTCTCGTCGCCCCGGTCCTCTCCGGGGTGTTCGAGGAATTTTTCGCCGCCCTTCCCCCCGCCCTGCCTTACGTCCTGTTCGATTCCTTCATCCCCAAGGCCGAGTACGTTTCCTACATCGGCCAGGACGCCTACCAGTCCGGCGTTCTTTCGGCCCGCCTGATGCATCTCCTCGCCCCGACGCCCGGGCCGCTGGCCGTCCTCCGGGCGCTGCCGGAGGATTACCACATCAACGACCGGGTGCGGGGCTTCTGCGCCTTCGGCCGGCACGCCGGCGCGAAACACCCGGTCGAAGTGTTCGAGATCAACACCCACGCCGGGGCGGACGCCCGGAACCGGATCTTTTCCCGGATCATCGCCATGGAAGGACTCGGGGGCGTCTTCGTCACGAATTCCAGCACTCATCAAATCGCCGCTTACCTCAAATCCCGCCGGCTCAACCGGCGGATCAAGGTGATCGGATACGACCTGGTCAACGAGAACGTCCGTCTTCTCCGGGAGGGGGCGATCGACTTCCTGATCAGCCAGCGTCCGGAGCAACAGGGGTACCTCGGGATTCTCGCCCTGTTCCGGCGCGTCGTCCTCAATGAGCCGGTCGAACGGACGATCATGATGCCGATCGACATCATCGCCCGGGAAAATCTCGCCCACTATCGGGATTGATCCTCGGAACGGCCGATTTCCTGAATCCCAAGCGGCCCGTCGGAGAAAAGAGAACAACCATGTTGCCCAAATCCAAGAGGATTCGATTCGGGGCGTTGATCGGCCTGGCCCTCTTGATCTTCGCCGCCTCGCCGGCCGCCGCGTTTCAGAAAGGGAAGGACACGCTCCCCGCGGTTTTCCAAAAATGGCTGGACGAGGACGTTGTCTATATCATCACCCCGGCCGAGAAGGACGTTTTTCTGCAGCTTGCGACCGACCGGGAGCGGGTTCTCTTCATCGAAGCGTTCTGGAAACGCCGCGACCCGGTTCCGGCGACGCTCGAAAACGAATTCAAGACCGAGCATCTGAGGCGGATGCTTTATGCCGACAAGAATTTCGGGAGATCCTCACCGAAGCCCGGCTGGAAAACGGACCGGGGACGCATGTATATCATTCTCGGGGAGCCGTCCGACATCCAGCGGTACACCGGCAGGGCCGACGTCTATGACGCCGAGGTCTGGTTCTACGAAGCGGCCAAATCGGGGCCGTTTCCGGGGCTTCCGGCGGCCGCTTTCCACCTGGTGTTTTTCAAAAAGGGATTTCAGGGCGACTACGTCCTCTACAGCCCGGTCTCGGACGGCCCCCAGGGGCTTCTTCGCGCCTATACGGGGAAGGCGAATGACTACGAGGCGGCGTATGAATCTCTTCGGGATATCGACCCGAACCTCGCGGTGCTTTCCCTGTCGTTGATCACGGGAGAGCCGATGGGCAGCCTCGGCCGGCCTTCGCTGTCGTCGGACATCCTGCTCACAAAAATCTCGGAGCTTCCCTCCCGCCAGGTCGACCCGGGCTACGCCGCCCAGTTCCTGAAGTTCAAGGATATCGTCGAGGTCGAATATACCGCGAATTTCCTCGACAGCGACGGCACGGTGGCCGTCCTCCGCGATCCGTCGGGGATGTTCTTCGTCCATTACGCGATCGAGCCGGTCCGGCTCTCGCTCGAAGCCGCCGGAAGCGAATATGTCACCACCCTCCATCTCAACGGCGCCGTCGCCGCGGAAGACGGCCGGGCGGTCTATCAATTCGAAAAAACGATCGCCGTCCGGATGGACGAATCCCGGAGACAGGAGCTGGACCGCGTCCCGTTTGTCGCCGAAGATCTTTTTCCCCTGATTCCCGGGACGTTTAAAGTCTCGATTCTTCTCAAGAACGAAGCCTCCAAGGAGTTTTGCTCCTTGGAACGCACGGTCGTCATCCCCGGCCCCGCCTCTGGAATCGGCTTGACGGCGCCTCTCCTGGGGTACCGCGCCCGGATCGCCGCGCCCGACCGGCCGGGTCTCAGGCCGTTCCGCTTCGGGGCGGCTCAGGTCTATTTCCAGGGGAACCGGGCCCTGACCTCCTCGGACAACCTCGTCCTCGCTTTTATGATCCTCGGCCTCGACGATGCCGCGCTCTCCAAAACCCGACTCCGGTTTGAAGTCGCCCGCGACGACGTCGCCGTGAAGAATTGGGAACGCGAGGCGTCCTCCTTGATCGACGTTCCCTTCGTTGTCGAATCCGTCCCGGCGGGCGAATTTCCTCCAGGCCACTACGCCGCGAAAATCCGGCTCTTTGTCGATGGGCGGGAAATCGCCGCCGCCTCCGAGCCGTTCGAGCGGAGTCCCCTGGAAACGATCTCCCGTCCCTGGATCCATGCGATTTTGATGCCCGCGGCCGGCGATCCGTCGTACGACGGCATCCTGGGCCGGCAGTACGAAGCGACCGGGCGGACGGCCGAGGCGCGGATCCTGCTCGAAAAAGCGATTACGGCGGGGGCGGTCACGCCGGAGAGCGCGACGGCCCTGGCCCGTATCTACCGCCGGTCCGGGATGCATGCCGCCGTCGTTTCCTTCCTCGACCCGTTCCTGGCCGACCCGGCGAAATCCGTCTATGACATGTGGCTGATGGCCGCGGAGTCGCTGATGAACATCGGCCGATTCGAACGGGCCGTCGAGGTCATAAACCGGGCGATCGCCCGGTTCGGCGTCAATGCCACGCTCCTCAATCTTCTCGGGGACGCCAATCTCGGCTGGGACCGCCCCGCCGACGCCCGTTCGGCCTGGGAGCGGTCGCTGGCCTTGAATCCGGACCAGCCGGCCATTCGGAAAAAGCTCGCGGCGCTGAAGGGGCCGGATCGGGGAGGCGCAAGATCGTAAAACTCCTTCCACGATCGAAGCCGGGGAGCGCTTCGCTTGATCAGGACTTTTGCCCGAAGCCGAAAAAACAGGTCAGAATCGATTCCTCTCGCCCGCGAATTTTCCGCTGGAGATAGTCTCCGGGTTTGGTATCGGCCGGCATCCAGTCGATCACTGTCCCGCCGCTGATCGGGTAATAAGGGCTGGCGAGAAGGTTCTTGCCGCCTTCGCGGACCATCAGGAAATCCGAAACGCGGAAGGTCTTTTCTTCATGGACGTCGAACATCATGTCCGTGAGTTTCGGGACTGGCTCGAAGGGGTAGAAAGCTTCGAGGACGGCGGCTTTCTCGCGTTCCGGGATCTCGTACACGTCCACCGATCCCCCGGCGGCCGGAATTTTCCGGGTCGGGAACGGCAGCGGAAGATCGACGCCGAAATCGAATTCGTCCATTTTTCTCTCCTTGAGCTCGCCATATCTTGAGATTCCATGAGAGAGACGTCGGAAGCGTCGATCTTTTTCATGAGAGAAGCTTGCCCGGGGGGAGAGCGTTCCTTTGACTCTTCTCCTTCTTGTTCTTATGATAAATTCATGAGCAAAAATGGGATGATTTCGTTATCGGTCATTCTCGCCGCCGCCTCTTGCGTGAAACTGCCGGTCGAGCCTAGCGTGGGGCTGGAAAAGGAAAATCGGGTCGTCAATTACACATATTATAATGAAGTGAATCCGATTGTCTTAATCGCCTTGAGCGAAGCATTTCAATTCAGCGGACTGACCGTAAATATTTTCTTTACCGCCAGGCCTTTGGTAACCGACGGCTTTCCGGTGTACGGCTTCACGGTTTCGTACGAATTCCAGCCGGAGGTCTTTTCGATATTTCTCGCCAGGGGATTGTCGAGTGAAGACACGAGGCGCACGATCATTCACGAATTGGCCCATCTCAAGCAATTTTATACGAAAGAACTCGTGATGAACGATAAAAACACCGCGATTTACCAGGGTCGGGAAATCAATTTGCGGCGCATGCATCAAAAAGGCTGGCCTTTCGAAATCGATGCCCGGGCCGAGTCCTGGCGCCTGGGTTATCTCATAAGAAAGAAGATGCATAAATAACGAGAGCTGAGCGGGCGTTCTTTGGCTTATCCTCCGATGACAACCGTCCAGGGCCGGATCGACCATTCCGTGATCAGCCCGGCCTTGACATAAGGATCGTTCCGGACGAATTCCTCGGCGGCCGAAGGGCTCTCGCTCCGGAAGACCATGATCGCGGCATCCGGCGGATCGCCCAAGGCCCCGCCCAGAAAAAGATCGCCGCGGGCGCGGGCCGCTTGGGCATAGGCCAGGTGTTCGGCGCGGAAAGGCGCCCGCCGCTCGATATAATTCTCGACGGTCTTATAAAGCAGGACCTGGTAAATCGTCATTTTTTGGGGACCTCCCGGGATTTCCGCCTGGCCTCCTTCCCGTCCTTTTCCTCGAAGAAGCCCTTGGAGGCCTTGGCCAGGCGCTGGAGCTCGCTGTCGACGCGGAAATTGACCGTGCCTTCCTCCCAAGTCCCGTCCGCCTTGCGTTTGCCGGCCGGAACTCCGGTCAGGATCTCGATGCCCTCGTCGATCGTCCGGACCGGAAAGACCCGGAATTGTCCCGCGGCCGCGGCTTCGACGACATCGCGCCGGAGCATGAGGTTTTTCACGTTCTGATGGGGGATCATGACGCCCTGGGCGCCGGTCAGGCCCCGGGCCTTGCAGACGTCGAAGAAGCCCTCGATCTTTTCGTTGACCCCGCCGATGGGCTGGATTTCGCCTTTCTGGTTGAGCGACCCGGTGACGGCGATGTCCTGGCGCAGGGGCAGTCCCGTCAGGGCCGAGAGAATGGCGTAGACCTCGGTCGAGGACGCGCTGTCGCCGTCGACGCCGCCGTAGCTCTGTTCGAAAGCGATGGAGGCCGAGAGGGCGAACGGCCTGTCCTTGGCGTACTGCCCGCGAAGGTATCCGCCCAGGATGAGGACGCCCTTATTGTGGGTTTCCCCGCTGAGATCGGCCTCGCGCTCGATGTTGATGATCCCGGCCCGGCCCACCGAAACCCGGGCCGTGATCCGGCTCGGCTTGCCGAAGGACAGCTGGCCCAGGCTGTACACGGCCAGGCCGTTAACCTGGCCGACGACCGCGTCCGACGTGTCGATCAGGATCGATCCTTCCTCGATCATCTCCTGGATCTTCCGCTCGACCAGGTTGATCCGCTCGAAGCGCTCCCGGACGGCCTGGGCGACATGCCGCGCCTTCACCAGGTCGTCTCCGTCCTGGCGGGCCCAGTAATCGGCTTCCCGGATCACGTCGGCGATGTTATGGAAGCGGGTCGAAAGCTTATCCTGCCGGCCGGCCAGGCGGGTGCCGTATTCGACGACCGCGGCCATGCCCGTCCGGTCGAAGGCGCGAAGGCCGCCCTCGTCCGTGATTTTCCGGATGAAGCGGACGTAATCGGCGACCGAGTCGGCCGAGCGGATCATTTCCATATCGAACTCGGACTTGATCTTGAAGATCCTCTTGAACTCCTCGTCCTGGAAAAAGAGGATGTTGAAGATGTCCTCGTCGCCGATCATCACGACCTTGACGCTGACTTTAATCGGCTCGGGCTTGAGGGTCTTGGTCGAGATGAGGAAGAGGGAGGCGTAATTCTGGATTTCAAGGCTCTGGTTGCGGAGGGTCCGCTTGAGGGTCGGCCAGACGCCCGGCTCGACCAGGGCGTCCAGGGCGTTGAGGACGAGAAATCCCCCGTTGGCCTTGAGGAAGGATCCGGCCTTGATCTTGGTGAAGTCGGTCATCCAGCTTCCGAACCGGGTGACGGTCGAGTCGATGGATCCGAAAAGGTTGACGTAGCTCGGATTGGTCTCCATCACCACCGGGGCGTGCTCCAGGCCGGTGTTGTCGACCAGAAGGTTGACCTGGTACTCGGCGAAAGGATCGACGGGCGGCTCGCCGCGTTTTTCCTCATCCTTTTTTGAGTCGGTTTTGAAGATCTCGAGATCCGAGCCCAGGCTGGCCTCGACGTCGTCCAGGTAGCCGGAAACTTCGGGCTGGGGGAAGCGGGCCCGCACGGCCGCCACCGCCTCGGAGATGACCGGAGTGATCGAGGCCTCGTCGAAGGCTTTCAGCTCCCGGCGGGTCGTCTCCTCGATATCCCTCAGGCTTTCGAAGATGCCTTCGAGCTTCTTGGACAGCTCCGCGTATCTGGCCTTCAGCCCATCCAGCGCTTTTTCGTCGAACTTCTTCTCCCGGACGGCCTGCTCGAGCTTGGGGAAAGGGACGGGCTGGTCATCGATGACCGGGATCAGGTCCGGTTTGACGAACAGACCCATCTGGACCTGGATGACGCCGAATCCTTCCCGGGCCGCCTCGTCCTCGAAGGCCTTCAGGATGTCCTTCTGCCGGCCCTGCTGGGCTTCGACGATCGTGTCCCGTTTCTCGGTGTAGTAGGCGCTCTTCAGCAGGTCGGGAATGTGGCTTTGGAGCCGGGTGATGAGCTCGTCCATGGCTTCGACAAACTGCCGGCCCTGGCCGGTCGGGAGCCGGATCAGCCGGGGCTCGTCGGCGTTCCGGAAATTGTTGACGTAGAGGAGATCCTCCGGGGCCGGATCGTCCTTCTTCAGACGCTCGAGGAGCTGCTTGATCGATGTCGTCCGGCCGGTGCCGACCATGCCGGTGATGAAGATGTTGTAGCCGAGATTCTTGATATTAAGGCCGGTGTGGAGGGCCCGCAGGGCCCGGTCCTGGCCGATGATGTCTTCGCAGGCGGGGCAGGCGGCGCTGGTTTCGAACGGAATCGCGGCCGGGTCGAAAACGGGGCGGAGATCGGCGACGGGGACGACGGCGGGCGTTTTGGCTTCGGGCATGATTCCTCCGCTTTTAAAGCGATCGGAAATACTCTACATGGGCGGTTCCCGAAAGACAAGAGCATGACCACGGGGCTTCGTGCAAAAACCGCCCGGTTTTGCTACAATGGCGGGACCTGACGAGCCCCCGTCGCGGCCGGCCCGAATGCCTTTTCGGACCGGTCTCCGCCGGGGACGAAAGGGGAGACGCGATGAAAATTCATGAAGGCAAGCTTCAGGCCAAGGGCTACAGGATCGGACTCGTCGTCAGTCGGTTCAACTCCTTCCTGACCGACAAGCTGCTGGACGGGGCCCTCGACGCCCTGAAAAAGTTCGGGGCCGACGAGGCCGACCTCTCCATCTACAAGGTCCCCGGCTCGTTCGAGACGCCGTTCGCGGTCAAGAAACTGGCGGCCTCGGGAAAAGTCGACGGGATCGTGTGCCTGGGCGCCCTGGTCCGGGGCGAGACGCCGCATTTCGACTTTCTGGCGGCCGAGGTGACCAAGGGCCTGGCCCAGATCTCCCTGGAGTCCGGCCTCCCGGTGACGATGGGGATCCTGACCGTCGATTCGATCGAACAGGGCATCGACCGCTCCGGGGCCAAATCCGGCAATAAGGGCTGGGACGCGGCGGCTTCGCTCGTCGAAGTCCTCAACTTGATGAAGGAATCCAAGCTGTAAGACGATATGGGCAGACGGCGCCGGGCGCGGGAAACGGCCCTTCAGATCCTGTACGAGCTCGAATTCAACGACGCGGGCCCGGACGCCGTTCTTCTCCGCCGGAAAACCGAGATGCCGGCCAAGACCGACGACGCGTCCTACTCGGCGTGGCTGGTGCGGGGCGTGACGGAGAAAAAAACCGATATCGACGGCCTCATCCAGGGCGCGGCTAAAAATTGGCGGGTGGCCCGGATGGGCTTGATCGACCGCAACATCCTCCGCCTGGCGGTCTACGAAATGCTCGAAGAGAAGACCCTGGTCCCGGCCATCATCATCAACGAGGCCGTCGACATCGCTCGAAGCTACAGCGGCGATGAATCGGCCGTCTTCGTCAACGGCGTGCTCGACGCAATCCGCAAGAGCCGGTTCGCGGAGGGGCCGGCCGAATCCAAGTCCGGGATGAAGGAACATGTCCGAACCAAAAAGTGAACAAGAGCTGGTCCGGGAGGAGAAGTATCGCCGCCTGATCGAAGCAGGGGTCGATCCCTTTCCCCACAAGGTCGACCCGACTCATTCCGTTGCGGCGCTGGTTGCGGCCGCGGCGGGCCGTTCGGCCGAGGATCTCGAAGCCGCGCCTCTCCGGACAGTCGTGGCCGGCCGGATGATGTCCATCCGGTTGATGGGCAAGGCCTCCTTCTTCCATCTGTCCGACGGCCGGTCGAAAATCCAAGCCTACATCCGGTCCGACAAGGTCGGAGCGGAGGCCTATGAACGATTCAAGCTTCTCGACATCGGCGACGTTCTCGCGGTGGAGGGGACGCTGTTCAAGACCCGAACCGGGGAGCTGACCGTCCTCTGCGACGCCTTCACCTTCCTGGCCAAGTGCCTCCATCCGCTGCCGGAAAAATGGCACGGCCTCCAGGACGTCGAGCTCCGCTACCGCCGCCGGTATCTGGACTTGATCATGAATCCGGAGGTCGGGGAGATCTTCCGCCTCCGGAGCGCCATCGTCTCCTGGCTTCGCCGGTTCTTCGACGACCGCGGCTACGTCGAGGTCGAGACGCCGATGATGCAGTCCATCGCCGGCGGGGCGATGGCCCGGCCGTTCGTCACCCATCACAACGCCCTGGACCTCGAGCTGTTCCTGCGGATCGCGCCGGAATTGTACCTCAAGCGGCTGGTCGTCGGCGGGATGGACAAGGTCTATGAGATCAACCGCAATTTCCGAAACGAAGGCATCGACGCGGAGCACAACCCCGAATTCACGATGCTCGAGTTCTACGAGGCCTACCGCGATTACGACGACATGATGGAGCTGACCGAGGAGCTGTTTTGCGGCCTGGCGCGGGACCTCCTGGGAAAGGATGAGATCCCGTACGGCGACCACGTCATTTCCCTCAAGCGGCCATTCCGGAGGATCAAGTTCCGGGACGCCCTGGCCGAGGGAAGCGGACTTCCGGCCGAGGCCTTCGACGATCATCCCCGGATCATCAAACGGGCCGAGGAGCTCGCCCCGGAGAAAAAGCCTTTCACGTACGGCAAGGCCCTCGATGTCATCTTCGACAAGCACGTCAAGGAACGCCTGATCCAGCCGACGTTCATTCTGAATCCTCCCAAGGAGGTCTCGCCCCTGGCCAAATCGGCCAAGGGCTTCCCCGGCGAGGCCGCCCGCTTCGAGCTGATGGTCGCCGGGATGGAGCTGGCCAACGCCTTTTCCGAGCTGACCGACCCGGCCGAGCAAAGGGCCCGGTTCGAACAACAGGCCGAGGAGAAAAAGAAAGGCAACGACGAAACGCACCCGATTGACTTGGATTACGTCCAGGCCCTGGAATACGGCCTTCCGCCGACCGGCGGGGAAGGAATCGGCATCGACCGCCTGGTCATGCTGCTGTCCAACCACCGCTCGATTCGCGAAGTGATCCTGTTCCCCTTGCTCCGGCCCCGCGAGGATAAATAGGACGGGCCATGGGCTATGAGCGTTTCATCGCCCGGCGCTACCTGACCGCCCGGCGGAAACAGGCCTTCATCTCGGTCATCACCCTGATTTCGACGATCGGCATCGCGATCGGCGTAGCCGCTTTGATCATCGCCTTGGCCTTGATCACGGGTTTCCAGAAGGACGTCCAGGACAAGATCCTGGGGGCGACGTCCCATCTCATGGTTTCCGACTTGACCGGAGAAGGCTTGGCCGATTACGGCGCGATGGCCGATTCGATCCGGCCTCTTCCCGGAGTGAAATCGGTGTCGCCGGTCGCCTTCGGGATGGTCCTCCTCCAAGCGACCGGAAAGACCCAGGGAGCGATGCTCAAAGGCATGGACTTGGCCGCGGAAAGCGCGATTCAGCCATGGCTGAAAACGCTGGAAAGCGGGGGCCTTCCGGCCAAGGGAGCGGGCCCGCGCGAAGGCCTCCTTCTCGGCCGCGACCTGGCCGCCTCGATCGGCGCGACGGTCGGCGACATCGTCACCGTCGTGACCACCTCCTCCAAGCTCGGGCCGCTGGGCCTTTCCCCCAAATTCCGGCCGTTCCAGGTGACCGGCATTTTTCGCACGGGCTTGTACGAGTTCGATTCGACGACCGCCCTGGCCGACCTCCGGGCCGCCCAGAAATTCCTGGTATTCGGCGATCGGATCAGCTATCTCCAGGTCATGATCGAGGATATCTTCGCCGCCGACCGGCTGAAGGAAAAGTTGCGGGATGTCCTGCCGCCGCTGGTGTTCATCACGACCTGGGCCGAGCTCAACCAATCGCTGTTTTCAGCCCTCAAGCTGGAAAAAAACATTATTTTTCTGACGATCACCCTGATCGTCTTTGTCGCCGCCCTCAACATCATCGCCACCCTGATCCTGATGGTCATGGAAAAGACCAAGGATATCGGCATCCTGATGGCCCTCGGGTCCGCTCCCGCCGAGATCCGGAGAATCTTCTTCATCCAGGGCGCGATGATCGGGATCGTCGGAACCGCCGTCGGGACCGCCCTGGGCCTCCTGTGGTGCCTCGTCGCCAACACGTTCGAGCTGATCAGGGTGCCGGTCGACATCTATCAGATCTCCTACGTCCCGTTCCGGATCACGCCGCTCGACCTGCTCCTGATCATCGGCGTGTCGTTGTCCATCAGCCTGCTTTCCACCCTGTTTCCGTCGCATCGGGCGGCCAAAATCGACCCGGTCACGGCCTTGAAATATGAGTGAGCTGCTTTCGGCCGTCGATTTGGGGAAGGAGTACCTCCTCCCCGACGGAGAGATCCTGCCCGTCTTCTCCGGTTTGAATTTTTCCCTGGAAAAGGGAGAGATCGCGGCCGTGATGGGGGCCTCCGGATCGGGGAAAACCACGTTTCTCAACCTCCTTGGAGCCCTGGATCGGCCGACCGCCGGCCGGGTCTTCCTCGAGGGGCGGGATTTATCGGGCCTGGACGCCGTTTCCCTGGCCCGGGTCCGGAATACGAAGATCGGTTTCGTTTTCCAGGCCTTCCACCTCCTTCCGGAATTCACCGCGCAGGAAAACGTGGCCTTGCCGCTCCTGATGGGCGGAACGGACCGGTCCGAGGCTTTCTCTCGGGGGCTCGATATGCTGAAGGAGACGGGTCTCGAAAGCAAAGCCAAATGCCGGCCGGCCCAGCTCTCGGGAGGGGAGATGCAGCGGGTGGCCATCGCCCGCGCCCTGATCAACGGGCCGGCGGTCCTCCTGGCCGACGAGCCGACCGGCAATCTGGATTGGAAAACGGGGGAAGCGGTCCTCCGTTTGCTCCTGGACCTCCATCAGAAGCGGGGCTTGGCGTCCGTCCTCGTCACCCATAACGAGCGCGTTTCGGCCCTTTGCGGAAGAAGATATCTCTTGGAACGGGGAACGTTGGAACGCATGCCCTGAATCCGTCGTTCTAACCGTGGGTTGAAAAAATCGGCGTGTTTATGGTATATCTTTGAGGATACGAACATGAAAAGAACCGCTTTAATCGCCATAGCCCTGTTGATGCCGCTCTGGGCCTCCGCCCAGGAGATGATCGAGCGCATCGACATCACCGGAAACGACCGGGTCACCCGGGACACGATCATGTATTACCTGACCTGCCGGGAGGGGGATTACTACAACGCCGAAACCCTCAAGAACGACTTCCGGGTCCTCTGGTCGACCGGCTTTTTCTCCAACATCAAGATCACCGAGGAAGCCGGGGGCCGGGGCAAGGTCATCAAATTCATCCTGGAAGAGAACCCGGTCATCCGGACGGTGTCCTATAAGACCGGCAAAAAGGTCAAGGAAGACGACATTACCAATAAGCTCAAGGAGAAGGACGAAAGCCTCCTCCCGTATTCTTACTATAATCCGGCCAAGCTCCAGCGGGTCAAGAAGACGATCGAGGATCTCCTGGCTGAAAAGGGCTTGGGAGCGGCCCAAGTCGAATATGAGACGACGAAAAAAGGGGCCAGCGAAGTCGAAGTCCAGTTCAAGATCGACGAGGGCCCGAAGGTCCGCATCGCCGATATCGTTTTCGCCGGCAGTCCCAAGCTGCCCCAGAGCGTCCTGCGGGAGGCCTTGAAGGAAAACAAGCCCCATTCGCTGCTGTCCTGGATCGGCGGCAAGGATACGTACAAGGAAGGCAAGATCAAGGACGACCTGGCCGAGGTCAAAAAAGCCTTCCAGGTCAACGGCTACATGGAAGCCGTTATCGGCGAGCCGAAGACCGAAGAGGTCATGAAAGGGACGTTCTGGCCGCTCTCCAAAAAGCGGAAGATGGTCCTCGTGACCATCCCGGTCGAGGCGGGTTTCCGGTATAAAGTCGGAGAGGTCAAGGTTGAGGGGAACAAGTTCTTCAAGACTGCCGGCATCATGAGAATGATTCCCTTCAAGAAGGGCGAGATCTACAGCTCCGCCGTCCGGGAAAAAAGCATCGAGGACATCGGCGAGCTCTTCCGCAATTTCGGATACCTGTACGCCCAGATCCTGCCGGTCGAAACCCTGGACCCCAAAGCAAAGGTCGTCAACGTGACCTACCAGATCGCCGAGGGCGAGGTTTGTTTCCTGAGGAAGCTCACCTTCAAGGGCAACGTCTTCACCAAGGACAAAGTCATCCGGCGGGAGATCATGCTGCGGGAAGGCGATGTAATGGCCTTCTCGGTGTTCCGGGACAGCGTCTTGCGGGTCAGGCAGCTCGGGTTGGTCGACCTGCAGGGAGAACCGGTCGTCGCTCCCGATCCCGAACATCCGACCCAGTTCGACGTCACCGTCGCGGTCACCGAGCTCCAGCGGAATAACATCCAATTCACCGCCGGCTACAGCGGCTACGAAGGCACCTTTGTCGCCGCCGGGTACCAGACTGTCAATTTCCTCGGGGCCGGCGAAACCCTCGACATCACCGCCCAGTACGGCAAGCGGATCAAGAATTACAGCTTCGGCTTCACCGAACCCTACCTGTTCGACCGCCCGATCTCGGCCGGCTTCAACGTCTATGACCGGTACCTCATTTACTACGACCTCTACACCCGGACGGGCCGTGGTTTCGACATCACGGCCAACGCCCGGCTTCTGGGCTACCTCCGGGGCAGCCTGACCTACGGCTACGAGTACGTCAACGTCGACGTGTCCGAAGGCTACAGCGGGTACGCCGACTATCTCAATATGTAC
>Ga0316628_100000304_pt1 | contig 30617 bp, 26 predicted proteins | sample OWC_Aug_M2_C1_D5_FD_207648 | JGI IMG/M metagenome (GOLD analysis project Ga0316628, IMG submission 207648) | Wetland soil microbial communities from Old Woman Creek delta, Ohio, United States - OWC_Aug_M2_C1_D5_C | ecosystem: Environmental > Terrestrial > Soil > Wetlands | place: USA: Ohio...
TGCACGTCAGGCGGCGCGACATCACCGACATGTTCCTGGGCACCGGACTGGGACCGCGCGCCTACGCGATCATCGAGCAGGGAATGATCTCGCGGGTCATCGAGGCCAAGCCCGAGGAGCTGCGCGTATTTCTCGAAGAAGCGGCGGGCGTGTCGAAATACAGGGAGCGCCGGCGGGAAACCGAGAACAGGCTGTCGGACACCCGCGAAAACCTCGCCCGCGTGACCGACATTCGAATCGAGCTGGGGACGCAGATCGAGAAGCTGGAAGCGCAGGCCGAGGTTGCGAGCCGGTACAAGGAGTACCAGTCGGATCTGCAGCTCAAGCAGCAACTGCTTTGGTACGTGCGGCGCCGTGACGCGGCGGCGGAGCGGCAGCGTCATGCCTCGGAGGTTTCCAGGACCACCAACGAGCTCGAGGCGGAGACCGCCCGCCTGCGGGAGGTCGAGTCGCGGCTCGAAGCGGCCCGCGCCGCTCACTACAAGGCCGGCGATGCGATGAACGGCGCGCAGGCGGCTCTCTACGCCGCGAATGCGGAAGTGGCGCGTCACGAGTCGGAGCTGCGCCACGTGGAGGAGACGCGCCAGCGCCTCGAGAGCCAGCACACCGAGAGGCAGACGCAACTCGCGTCGTGGCGCGAGCAGCGCTCCGAACTTACCCAGGCGCTCCATATGTGGGCGGCGCGCGCCGGCACGGCCAAGGAGCGCGTCGCCGAGGCGCAGGCCCGGCTCGCGGACGAGAACGCAAAGCTGCCGCAGGCAGAGCAGGCGTTTCGCTCGGCGCTCGAGCGGCTCAACGAGGCGCGCGGCGCGCTCATGCAGGCCGAGGGCCGGCTGCAGCTGGAGCAGACGAAATACTCGCATCTGGAGAGCAGCCTGAAGGCCCTGGAGCAGCGGCGGGAGCGCCTGGAAGGCGAGCTGGGGACGCTGGTACAGCCGGACGTCGCGGCGCTGGCCGCGCTGCAGGCGCGCATTGCGTCGCTGGACACGGCGATCGCGCAGGCGCAGGTCGGCCTGGAATCGCTGCAGAGCGAGTGCGCGGCGCTGGACGAGCGCCAGGCCGCTGCCGCAGACCGTGTCGCGGCGGCATCGCGCGAGTCGACGGCCGCCGGGGCGCAGCTGGGGACTCTCAGGCAGATCCAGGCCGCCGCGGAGGACAATGCTCCGTTGCGTGAGTGGCTCGAGCGGCACCAGCTGACTTCGCTGCCGCGCTTGTGGCAGAAGCTGCGCATCGAGCAGGGCTGGGAGACGGCGGTCGAAGCCGTCCTGCGCGAGCGCCTGCATGCGATAGAGGTCGCGGACCCGCGACAGCTGGAGCGCATCGCCGGAGATCAACCGCCGGTCAAGGCGAGTCTGTATGAGCACGGCGGCAACGGGCCCGCGTCGAGCGCGCTGCAGCACCATGCTCCGCTGGCGTCGAAGGTGCATGCGACCGACGCGCGCGTCGCCGGCGCGGTGGCGGATTGGTTCGAGGGGGTGCATGCGGTCGAGGCGGACCCGGACGTTGCCGCACGCGCGCTGTTGCCCCACGGCGCGATCCTGGTCAATCAGGCGGGCCACCAGTTCACGCGGCATACCCTGAGCTTCCATGCGCCCGACCCTGCAGATGCCGGCCTGCTCGCCAGGCAATCCGAGATCGAGGCGCTCGAGGCGCGCTGCCCCGATCTGGAGGCGCGGCTCGCGCGGGAGCGCGCCGGGCTGGAAGCCGACGAGTCCGAGCTGGCGGAGCGCCAGCAAGCCCTGGAGAGCGCGCGCGAGGAAATCTCGCTGCGCCAGCGCGAGCGTCACGACGCGCAGATCGAGCTGCTCAAGCTTGCGCAGGCGCAAGAGCGCTTTCGGGAGCGCAGCGACCAGGTCGGGCGCGAGATGGCGGAAATCGCCGGCGAAGCGGCGCTCGACGGCGAGCGCCTGCTGGCCTGCCAGGCGAGCGTCGGTGGCATCGGCGCGGACATTGGCGCCGCGCGCGACAGCCTGGAGTCGGTCAAGGCCGGGCATCTGGCGTCGGAGATCGCGCTGGCCGATCAGCGCCGCGCAGCGCAGCAGGCCGAGCGCGAATATCAGGGCGCGTTGTTCGGGGAGCGCGAGTGCGCATCCAAGATCACCGAAATAGACAACTCGGTGCGCGTCATCGATCAGCAGATCGAGCGCGCCGAGACCGAGATCGCGAAGCTCACGGAGGAGCTGTCGCAGGATCCCATTCCGGAGGTGCGCAAGGTACTCGCTGCGGCCGTCGAAGCTCGGATCGCGTGCGAAAAGATGCTGGCGGAGGCGCGCAACGACGTGGAGGCGGCTGCGGGGGCGTTGCGTGCGCTCGAGGAAGAGCGCCTGCAGGTCGAGAGCCGGATCAATCCATTGCGCGATCGCGTGGGCGAGCTGCGCCTCAAGGAGCAGGCCGCGCAGATCAACCACGACCAGTTCGCGGAGCAGCTGCGCGCCGCCGAGGCCGATGAAGCGCGCCTGGCCGACGAGTCGGAGCGTGCTCCGCGGCCCTCGGCGCTGCAAGGCGAAATAACGCGGCTGACGCAGGCGATCACGGAACTGGGGGCGGTCAACCTTGCGGCATTGGAGGAACTGCACACCAGCAAGGAACGCAAAGGCTTCCTCGATTCTCAGGCGACCGATCTCGAGGAAGCGGTGGCGACGCTGGAAGACGCCATCCGGCGCATCGACCGCGAGACGCGTGAGCTGCTGCGGGAGACGTTCGAGAGCGTCAACCGGCACTTCGGATCGCTGTTCCCGGCGCTGTTTGGCGGTGGCGAAGCGAAGCTGATCATGACGGGCGAGGAGATCCTCGACGCGGGCGTGCAGGTCATGGCGCAGCCGCCCGGAAAGCGCAACAGCTCGATCCACCTTCTGAGCGGCGGCGAGAAGGCGCTCACCGCCATAGCCCTGGTGTTCTCGATGTTCCAGCTCAACCCTGCGCCCTTCTGCCTGCTCGACGAGGTCGACGCGCCCCTCGACGACACGAATACCGTACGGTTCTGCGATTTGGTGCGCAAGATGTCGGACCAGACGCAGTTCCTGTTCATCAGCCACAACAAGCTCACGATGGAGCTTGCTTCGCAGTTGATCGGGGTAACGATGCCGGAGTCGGGGGTTTCGCGCGTCGTGACGGTGGATATCGAAGAGGCACTGCGCATCAGGGAGGAGCTAGCCGCCTGAAGGCGCCGGATCGCGGTTCCGAATCGCGCGGCTCGATCGCATGACCGAATTCCAACTTGGTCTCGTCGTCATCGGCGCATTGGTTGTCGCCGGCGTGATCGTCTACAACAAGATTCAGGAACGCAGCGCGCAACGTCGCGCCGAACGCGCCTTTGGCTCGCAGCATGACGACGTCCTGCTCGAGGAGCGGACGCAGCGCCGCGAACCCACCCTCGAACCCGCGGCCCGCATCATCGAACGCGATCCCGGCCCGCGATCCGACGCCCTGCCGGATGAGCGCCTGGATTACGTGATCGAGCTGAGCTGTCGGGAGCCGCTGGCGGCAGCGGTGTTCCTGGCTCACTGGGCGCCGCTCCAGCAACGGTTCGGATGGCGCGTGCTGGCCGCCTGTGCGGAGGACGGCGTGGGCTGGCGCAGAGTCGTGCATGGCGACGCGGCGGGCTACGGCGCTTATCGGGCAGGGCTCCAGCTGGTGTCGCGCGCCGGCGTGGTGCACGAGTCTGAATTGATCGAGTTTCGCTCGGAAGTCGAGACCATGGCCGCGAAGCTCGGGGCCACCACGGCCGCGCCCGAAATGAAACACGCGATGGAAGCCGCGCGCGACATCGATCAGTTTTGCGCCGATGCCGACATTCAGATCGTGTTCCATCTCGTTGCGCCGGCCGGAAGCGCGTTCCCGCTGCCGCAGGTCGAGGCGGCGACCTCGGCTGCCGGCATGGCGCCGGGCCCCGACGGGCGACAGGCGCTGCGCGACGCCGAGGGACGCGTGCTGTACTCGCTGGCGATGCAGGGCGACGGTTTGCACGCGATCCGGGACGTGACCATTTCGCTCGACGTTCCGCGCATCGCCGAGGTGCGCAGGACCTATGAATCGATGGTGCGTGTTGCGCGCCAGCTGGCGGTCAATCTCGGTGGATCCCTGGTCGACGACAACGGCAACGGCCTTGACGAGCGCGCGCTGGCGGCGATAGGCGCCGAGCTCGAGATCGTGAGTCAGTCGCTCGAGGCCCGTGGAGTGCCGCCAGGCGGCCCGCTGGCGCTGCGCCTATTCGCGTGAACCGTGCCGTGATGACGGCGGGCAAATCGCTGCGCAAGCACGTCGAAGACCTGCGTCGCGAGATCGATCGCCACAACCATCTCTATTACGTTCTCGATCAGCCGGAGATCACGGATGCCGAGTTCGATCGCCTGTTCAGCGAGCTGGTATCGCTCGAGCAGGAGCATCCGGAGCTCGCGAGCCCCGATTCCCCCACGCAGCGCATCGGCGCGCCGCCGCTGAAGGAATTCGCCGAGGTCAAGCATCGCACGTCGATGCTGTCCTTGAGCAACGCGTTCGACGAGGAGGAGGTGCGCGCGTTCGACCGGCGCGTGCGCGAAGGGCTGGAGGCCGACCCGGTGGAGTACGCGGTGGAACCGAAGTTCGACGGTCTCGCAGTCAGCCTGAGTTTCCGCGACGGCGTATTCGTACAGGGAGCCACCAGGGGTGACGGTACGACCGGCGAGGACGTGACTCCGAACCTGCGCACGGTGCGCTCGCTTCCCTTGCGCCTGCCGAAAGCGGGGGACACCGGGGATCTCGAAGTGCGCGGAGAAGTCGTGATGTTCAAGCGCAGCTTCGAGATGCTGAACGAACGCCAGCGCCGGGCAGGGGAAAAGGAATTCGCCAATCCGCGCAATGCCGCTGCCGGCAGCCTCAGGCAGCTCGACTCGCGCATCACGGCCCGGCGACCGCTGCATTTCTTCGCCTACGCGGTGGGCGTATCCGCGGGAGCGCGCTGGTCAACGCACTCTGAGACGCTCGACCGGCTTGTCGAGCTCGGATTCAGCGTGAGCCCCGACCGGGACCTCGTCAAGGGCGTCAAAGGGCTGCTCGACTATTACGCACGCATCGGCGCCAAGCGCGACCGCCTGCCGTACGTCATAGACGGCGTCGTCTACAAGGTCAATCGGCTCGACTGGCAACGCAATCTGGGCTTCGTGTCGCGTGCCCCGCGTTTCGCTCTCGCGCACAAGTACCCGGCGCAGGAGCAGGTGACCGAGGTGCTGGGCATCGACGTGCAGGTCGGACGAACCGGCGCGCTGACGCCGGTCGCGCGCCTGAAACCCGTGCAGGTCGGCGGCGTCACCGTGACCAACGCCACGCTGCACAATGAAGACGAGCTGCGCCGCAAGGACGTGCGTATCGGGGACACCGTAGTGGTGCGACGCGCAGGCGATGTCATACCGGAAGTGGTGTCGGTGCGACTGGACAGGCGTCCGGCCGAAGCGCGTCCGTTTCACATGCCGAAAAAATGCCCGGTGTGCGGGTCGGCCGTCACCAAGGCGCAGGACGAGGCCGTCGCGCGGTGCTCGGGCGGCCTGTATTGCCCGGCGCAGAGAAAGCAGGCATTGCGACACTTCGCGAGCCGCCGTGCCATGGACATCGAGGGGCTGGGTGAAAAGCTCGTCGATCAGCTGGTCGACGGGGAGCTCGTGCGCACCCCCGCGGACGTGTACCAGCTGCCCGTCGGAATGCTTGCCTCGCTGGAACGCATGGGCGAGAGGTCGGCTGCCAATATCGTGGCGGCGATCGACAAATCCAAGCAGACGACCCTGGCGCGCTTTATATTCGCGCTTGGGGTGCGCAATGTGGGGGAAAGCACCGCGCGCGATCTCGCGCGCTATTTTGGCAGCCTCGACCGTCTGATGAACGCGAGCGAAACGGAGCTGATATCGGTACCGGACGTCGGGCCGGTCGTGGCGCGCTCGATCCACGAGTTTTTCCGCGAAAGGCACAATCGGGAGGTCATCGAAAAGCTGCGCGCCGCCGGAGTAAGCTGGCCCGAGAGCAGGGGAGCGACCGCCACGGCGCCGGAGAGCGTGAAGACGTTCGTTCTTACCGGCACCTTGCCGAACATGACCCGCGAAGAGGCACGCCAGGAGATCGAGGCGAAAGGGCACAAGGTCGCGAGCTCGGTTTCGAGCAAGACGTCGTACGTCGTCGCGGGAAGCGAGCCCGGCAGCAAGCTCGAAACGGCGCACGCGCTGGGCGTGCCGGTGATCGACGAGAACGAGTTCATCGATCTACTTAAGAGGCTTTGAAGAGCATGAAGGCGACGCTGAGGAAGGCCGTCTTTCCGGTTGCGGGTCTCGGCAGCCGCTTTCTTCCCGTGACCAAGGCGAGTCCCAAGGAAATGCTGCCGATCGTCGACAAGCCGCTGATCCAGTACGCGGTCGAAGAGGCGGCGGCCGCAGGCATTACCGACATGATCTTCATTACCGGGCGCAACAAGCGCGCCATCGAGGATCACTTCGACAAGGCCTACGAGCTGGAGACCGAGCTCGAGCTGAAGGGAAAGCAACGGCTGCTCGACATGGTGCAGAAGGTGCTTCCCGACCACTGCCGTTGCATCTACATCCGGCAGGCCGAGCCGCTCGGGCTCGGCCATGCCGTGCTGTGCGCGGCGCCGGTCGTGGGCGACGAGCCGTTCGCGGTGCTGCTCGCGGACGAGCTCATCGACGCCGATCCGCCGGTGATGGCGCAGATGGCCATGCGCTTCGCATCCGAGGGTTGCTCGCTGCTCGGCGTGGCCGAAGTGCCGCGCGATCAAACCGGCAGCTACGGAATTGTGAGCGTCGATGATCCGCTGCAGCAGGTGTCGCGGGTGCGGGCGATCATCGAGAAGCCTGCGCCCGCGGAGGCGCCTTCGACCCTGGCGGTGGTGGGCCGCTACGTCCTGACGCCTAGAGTGTTTGACCTCCTCGCCCGGGCCAAGCCCGGGCGGGGCGGGGAGATCCAGCTTACCGACGGCATCTCGGCGCTGCTCGGTGAGCAGCGGGTGCTCGCGATGAAATTGCCCGGCAAGCGCTACGATTGCGGATCGAAACTGGGCTACCTCAAGGCCTCAGTGGAATTCGGCTTGCGGCATCCGGAGGTCGGGGCGGAATTTGCGCGCTACCTCGCGGATCGCGAAGGTTGACGGGAGGGGTTCGGCTATACTGGCCAGCTTTAGCAATCGCTAATATACGCCCCGCGAGGAGGACCAGATGGCGGACAAACTGATGATCGTGATGGTGAATACGGACCCGCGGAATGGCGCCGAGCTGGGGGCCCCGTTCTTTCAGGCCACGGTCGCGGCCGCCATGGAATACGAGGTCGAAGTGATCCTGACGGGACGCGCCGGGGAGCTCGCGGTCAAGGGCGTCGCGGAGAAGTTGCACGTCAAGGAGGGCTCGCCCAAGAGCGTCTACGATTTCATCAAGGACGCCCACGAAGCGGGGGTGAAGTTCAAGGTGTGCACGCCGACGCTGGAACTGTGGGGAGAGGATCTGATCCCGGAGATCGAGGAGACGGTGGGCGGGGCCTATGTCATCTCGCAGGCGATGGACGACGACGTCGTCACCTTCACTTATTGAGAATGCCCGATCCTGCCCAGGCCTGGGAGTTCCTGAAGAACTCGGACCCTGTCTCGAGCGCCGATCAAGTCCGAGTGGCGATCCGCCGTCTCGCCTCGGAGATCGAGGGCAGGCTCGCCGATTCGTATCCCCTGGTGCTGGCCGTGATGGGGGGCGCGGTGGTGTTCGCAGGCCAGCTGCTCCCCCTGCTGCACTTTCCGCTCGACTTCGACTATGTTCACGTCACGCGCTACGGCTCCTCGACTGCGGGAGGCGGGCTCGATTGGCGCGTGGCGCCGTCCGAGAGCGTGCGCGGGCGCACGGTGCTCGTTCTGGATGACATCCTCGATGGCGGAGAAACGCTGCGCGGCATTCGCGAACGACTGTTCGCGTCGGGTGCTGCAGGGATTTATTGCGCGGTCCTGGTCGACAAGCTGCTGGGACGGACCAAGCCGATCGAAGCCGATTTCGTCGGCTTGCGCATTCCGGACCGATTCGTCTTCGGATGCGGCATGGACGCCAAAGGGTACTGGCGCAACCTGCCCGAGATCCGGGCGCTGAAGGAGCCGCGATGATCGCCGTCATCGGCGGCAGCGGCCTGTCGCAGCTGTCGAACCTCGAGGTGACTTCGCGCAAGGTTGCCCGTACGCCGTACGGCGAGCCCTCCGGCCCGCTCACCCTGGGCAGCATGCGCGGCCGGGAAATCGTGTTTCTCGCGCGTCACGGATCGGCGCATCGGGTCGCGCCGCACGAAGTCAACTATCGGGCCAACCTCTGGGCGCTGAAGGAGCACGGCGTCGAGCAGGTCGTGTCGGTCGCGTCGGTCGGCTGCATCCGCCGCGACCTGAGCCCGGGTCGGCTGATGCTTCCCGACCAGATCATCGATTACACCTGGGGGCGCGGAGCGACGTTTTTCGAGGGCGCAGACACCCCTGTGACGCACATCGATTTCACCGAGCCGTATGCCGCGACGGTGCGCCATCGGATTCGTGAGGCCGCGAAGGCCTGCGGCGAGCCGCTCGTGGATGGCGGCGTGTACGGCGCAACGCAAGGTCCGCGTCTGGAAACCGCGGCCGAGATCAATCGCATGGAGCGCGACGGCGCGGACGTGGTCGGCATGACGGGCATGCCCGAGGCGGTGCTCGCGCGCGAGATCGGGCTGGCGTACGCGGCCATCGCAGTGGTCGCCAATTACGCCGCCGGCCGCGGGGACAGCGCGCGCGCCGTGTCCTTGGAGCGCATTTACGCGGTGCTGGACGAGGCCATGAGCCGCGTGCGCAAGATCATCGAGAAACTCGTCGAAGGATGATCCGCGAGGTCCTCAAGATGGGCGATCCCCGACTGCTGTCCGTCGCGCAGCCGGTTGAGCGCTTCGATTCGCCACAGCTCGGCGCGCTGCTCGAGGACATGCGCGACACGATGGCCCATCTGAGCGGCGCCGGCCTCGCGGCGCCGCAGATCGGCGTCGGCTTGCGGGTGGTGATCTTCGGGGTGAGGAGCAACCCTCGCTACCCCGGCGTCGAGGAGGTCCCGGACACGGTGTTGATCAATCCGTCGATCACGCCGCTGTCGGGCGAGCTTGAAGACGGCTGGGAGGGTTGCCTGTCGGTGCCTGGAATGCGGGGCCTGGTGCCGCGCTATCGCCGCCTGCGCTACTCCGGCTTCGACGAGCGAGGCCAGCCGTTCGAGCGCCTCGTCGAGGGCTTCCACGCTCGCGTCGTGCAGCACGAATGCGACCATCTCGACGGCATCCTGTATCCGATGCGCATACGGGATTTCGGCAAATTCGGTTTCGTCGACGCGCTGTTCCCGGGCGGCGATCTCGCGCCCGAGGAATAAGGCCACGTTAGAGCTGCAGGACCTGCAGCAGGCTCTGCTCCAGCCTGAGGACCGATTTCGGGTCCGCCAGGCTCGGACCCGAGATCAGGAATACGTCCTCCGCGCGATCCCCGAGCGTGTTGACCTTCGCGCTGTGCAGGTTGATGTGGTAATTCCCTAGCGTGCGCGCCACGCCGTAAAGAAGCCCCGGACGGTCGCTCGCGACGATCGAGAGCACCTGGTAGGTGCCGCGCTCGTCCGGCCGGATATCCACCACGGGCGATATCGGGAAATGCCGTACACGACGCGATACGCGGCCGCTGCGCGGCGGCCCGAGCGGGGCCTGCGATTCGAGCTCGTCGGCAAGCTCCTTTTCGATCAGGCTGATCATGTCCCGATAGTGCACCCCGCGGCCGTCGCCCATGACCGAGAAGGTGTCGAGCGCGTAGCCGTGACGCGTGGTGTGGATCTTGGCTTCGACGATATCGAAGTTGCTGCGATCGAAGTAACCGCAGATGCGGGCGAACAGCGCCTCGCGGTCGGGCGTGTAGATCATCACCTGCAGCCCCTCGCCGAAGGGCGCGAGCCGCGCGCGCACCACGGGCTTCGTGCTGTCCACGCGAAAATGCAGGTTGCGCGTCTGCCAGGCAATTTCCTGGGGGTCATGGCGCAGGAAGTACGTCGTGTCGAGCTGAGCCCAGAGCCGGTCCTTGACGCTGTCGGCCAGAGCATAGAGGCGCAGGAGCCGCATCGCTTCAGCCTGCTTTTCCGCCAGGGCGGCGTCGAGCTGCAGTGTTTCGCCAGTGAGCGCGCGCCGCGTGGCGCGAAACAGATCCTCCAGAAGCTTTGCCTTCCAGGCGTTCCAGACCTTCGGGCTGGTGCCGCGGATGTCGGCAACGGTCAGCAGGTAGAGCGCGATCAGGCGCCTCTCGTTGCGCACTTTCTCCGCGAAGGCACGCACGACTTCGGGATCGTGCACATCCTGCTTCTGCGCAACGCTGGACATGGACAGATGATGCTCCACCAGGAACTCGGCAAGCTCGGCGTCCTCCGCAGCCAGCTTATGGCGGCGGCAGAAGGAGCGCACCTCCTTCTTGCCGAGCTCCGAATGATCGCCACCGCGGCCTTTCGCGATGTCGTGGTAAAGCGCAGCGACGTAGAGCAGCCACGAGCGCTCGAACCCGCTCATCAATTGGCTGCAAAGCGGAAACTCGTGCGCCAGCTCGGGCATCGTGAAGCGCCGCAGATTGCGCAGCACCATGAGGATGTGCTGGTCGACCGTGTAGACGTGAAACAGATCATGCTGCATCTGCCCGACGATGCGCCCGAACTCGGGCAAATAACGCCCGAGGATGCCGTACTGGTTCATGCGCCGGAATTCGTGGACGATGCCCCGTGACTGCTGCAGTATCTGGACGAACATCAGGCGGGCCACCGCATTGCGCCGGAAGCGCGCGTCGATGCGGCGTCTGGCGCGCCATAGCGCGCGCAGCGTCGGAGCCGTCATTCCCTGCAATTCGGGGTGCTGTTGCATCAGCAGGAAGCATTCCAGCACCGCGAGCGGCTCGCGCTCGAAGAGCTGTTCGTCGACGACCTCCAGCAGTTCTCCCTTCACAAGAAAGCGCTCGTTCAGCGCATAGGGCACGGCGTCCGGCTTTGGAAACAGGCGCGCGCCGAGATTCTGGAGCAGCGTCGCGTTCAGTTGGGTAATGGCCTTGGCCGTCCGGTAGTAGCGCTGCATCAGCGTCTCGCTGGCGCGGCGATCGGGCGTTTCGCGATAGCCGAGCTGCTCGGCGAGCGCCGTCTGGAAATCGAACACGATCCGATCTTCGCGCCGTCCCGCGAGATAGTGCAGCCGGATGCGCAGGTTGTGCAGCAGGGTCTCGTGGCGCGACAGCTGGAGCGCCTCGTCGTGCTGGATCAGCCCGCGAATTTCGAGGTCGCGCCAGCGGCGGCCGATTCCGCAGGCGCGTGCGATCCAATGGATGACCTGCAGATCGCGCAGCCCGCCAGGCGCCTCCTTCAGATTGGGCTCCAGGGCGTAAGGGGTGTCCTGGTGCTTGGCGTGCCGCTGCTCCTGCTCGAGCTTTTTCGCCTTGTAGAAGCTCGCCTTGTCCAGGTCCTGCGCCGTCGTCGACTCGAGTAGCTGAAAGAGGTTTCGGTTGCCGGCCAGGAAGCGCGCCTCGAGCAGCGTCGTGCGAACGGTGATGTCGGCGCGCGCTGCCGCGAGGCAGTCTGCGACAGTGCGCACGCTGTGGCCCACCTCCAGGCCGACATCCCACAGCTCGCCGATGAGACGCTCGAGGCGCGCGCGCTCGTCGGACGAAGGATCGGCATCGAGCAGCACCAAAATGTCGATGTCGGAGTAGGGGAAAAGCTCGCCCCGTCCGTAGCCGCCGGTGGCGACGAGGGCGGCGCGCCGCGCCGGGCGCAATTGATGCCAGATCGACTTGATCGTCCGGTCGATGACGCGCGTGTGGCCGCGAAACAGTGCGCGTGCATCCGGGTGGCGGAAGTATGCCTCGCGCAAGGCGTTGCGCTCGGCCTGCAGCGCCGCCCGTGCCTGGGCGCTGGTGGGGCCGGGCTTGGGCAGGGCGGCGCTCATCCCCTAGCGCACGAAATCCGGCGGCGGCGGGGTGCCCGAGGACACGGTGAGGACTTCATAGCCCGTTTCCGTTACCAGCACGGTGTGCTCCCACTGTGCCGAAAGGCTGTGGTCCTTGGTGACGATGGTCCAGCCATCGGCCAGCTCGCGTATCGCGGCCCTGCCTGCATTGATCATCGGTTCGACCGTGAACGTCATGCCGGGTTCGAGCGCCAACCCGGTGCCTGGCTTGCCGTAATGCAGCACTTGCGGCTCTTCGTGGAATTTCCGGCCGATGCCGTGACCACAGAACTCGCGCACCACCGACAAGCCGTGGCTCTCCGCGTGCGCCTGGATCACGGCGCCGACGTCCCCCAGACGTGCGCCCGGGCGCACCTGCGCGATGCCCAGCCACATGCACTCGTAGGTGAGCTGAATCAGCCTGCGCGCCTGTACGCCGGGCTCGCCGATCGCGAACATGCGGCTGGAGTCGCCGTGAAAGCCATTCTTGATCACCGTGACGTCGATATTGAGAATGTCGGCAGTTTTCAGTACCCGATCGCCGGGGATGCCGTGGCAGACTTGGTGATTGACCGACGTGCAGATCGATTTCGGGTACGGCTTGTATCCGGGGGGCGCGTAGTTGAGCGGCGCAGGGATCGTTTCCTGGACGCGCATCATGTAGTCGCGGCACAGCTCGTCGAGCTCGCCGGTCGTCACCCCGGCGCGCACGTGCGGAGTGACGAAGTCCAAGACCTCCGCCGCCAGTCGTCCGGCGATGCGCATGCTCGCAATCTCATCGGGTGTTTTGATGGTCACCGCCATGGGCGAAGGCAAAGGGCGTGGAGGATACGAGAATCGATGTCAGCGGGCAATGAACGGGCCAGTGGCCGCGCGCGGCAGGTTGAGTCTTTATAACTGATTATGCTAGAATTTTGGGCTGGCCGGGAGCGTGTTCGCAAGGCACATCTTCAGGCCAAATTTCCCGTCGGGCGGTTTAGGGTGCTTGGCGTCAGCCCTGGTGGACGTGCCGGTTGCGTCCCGCAAGGAGCTGCCGCCCGGTCGTCAGCTTGGCTCGGCGGCAGTGATCAACCCTAAGGAGTACACATAGTGTCGGTAACCATGCGGCAAATGCTGGAAGCGGGGGTGCATTTCGGGCACCAGACCCGCTACTGGAACCCGAAGATGGCTCCGTTCATCTTCGGCCATCGCAACAAGATCCACATCATCAACCTCGAGAAAACCCTGGCGATGTACCAGGACGCTCTCAAGTACGTGCGTCAGCTCGCGGCGAACAAGGGTACGTTGCTGTTTGTCGGGACCAAGCGGCAGGCCCGTGAGATCTTGCGGGAGGAAGCGCAGCGTTGCGCTATGCCATTCGTCGACCATCGATGGCTCGGCGGCATGCTGACCAACTTCAAGACCGTGAAGCAGTCCACCAAGCGGCTCAAGGAAATGGAGCAGATGTCGCAAGATGGCACCTTCGAGCGCATGTCCAAGAAGGAAGCCCTCGGCCTGCAGCGCGAACTTGAGAAACTGAATCGCTCGCTGGGCGGCATCAAGGAGCTCGCGAGCCTGCCTGACGCGCTGTTCGTCATCGATGTCGGTTACCAGAAGGGCGCCATCGCCGAGGCCGTGAAGCTCGGGATCCCCGTAGTAGGGGTGGTCGACACGAACCATTCTCCGGAGGGAATCTCCTACGTCATACCGGGCAACGACGATTCGAGCCGGGCCATTCGGCTGTATGCGCGTGGCGTGGCCGACGCGGTTCTCGAAGGTCGCTCGCAGTCAGTGGAGGAGGTCGTGGCCGCGACGCGCGACGAGTTCGTCGAAGTCGAGGATGAGGAAGAAAGCGAGGGCTGAATAGGCTTGCGCCGAGCCACTGAGTCGGGAAAAGGGGCCCACGGGCCCCTTTTTTGAAGGCGCGGCAATCATCTGGATCAACGGGCCCCACGGGGGCCCCGGCAAGGAGCAGGCGGGAATGGCAGAGATCAGCGCAGGCCTGGTGAAGGAGCTACGCGAAATGACCGGGCTCGGAATGATGGAGTGCAAGAAGGCGCTCACCGAGGCGGGCGGCGATCTGCGCAAGGCAGAGGAGCTGCTGCGCATCAAGAGCGGAGCCAAAGCCAGCAAAGCCGCCGGACGCGTCGCGGCGGAAGGCGTCATTGGCGCGTATCTTTCCCCGGATGCCCGACTCGGGGCGCTGGTCGAGGTCAACTGCGAAACGGATTTCGTCGCCAAGAACGATGATTTCCTGGCGTTCGCCCGGGCGCTCGCCGGGCTGGTGGCCGCTTCGGCGCCGAAAGATGTCGCCGCGCTGTCGGCACTGGCTTTCGACGGCGCCACGGTGGAAGATCGGCGCCAGAAGCTGGTGCAGAAGATAGGCGAGAACATCTCGATTCGCCGGTTCGAGCGCATGCAGACCAGCGAACGGCTCGCGCTGTACACGCACGGCGCGAAGATCGGCGTGATCGTCGATTACCAGGGTCCGGACGAGGTCGGCAAGGACCTTGCGATGCATATCGCGTTCGCCAAGCCGCAGTACCTGACAAAGGGCGACGTGCCGCCCGACGCGGTGGCGCGCGAGCGCGACATCCTTTCCGCCCGGGCGATGGAGTCAGGCAAACCGCCGGAGATCGTCGCCAAGATGGTCGACGGGGGCATCAACAAGTTTCTCGGCGAGATTTCGCTCCTGGGCCAGGCCTTCGTCAAGGACGACAAACAGACCGTAGAGAAGATGCTTGGGGCAAGAAAGGCGAAAGTGCTCGGCTACCGGTTCTTCGTCGTCGGCGAAGGGATCGAGCGCAAGGCGACCGATTTTGCGGCTGAAGTGATGGCGCAGGCGGGGATCGCGCGCTGACCGATCCCCTGAACGCCGGAGCCAGCCTTGACGCCTAAATACAAGCGCATCCTCCTAAAGCTCTCCGGCGAGGCGCTCATGGGGAACGACCCCTACGGCATCAACCGCCAGACGATCGAGGCGATCGTCGCGGAAATCGCGCAGGTCGGGCGGATGGGCGTGGAGATCGGGGTGGTGATCGGCGGCGGCAACATATTTCGTGGCGTTGCGCCGGGCGCCACCGGCATGGACCGGGCTACCGCGGACTACATGGGCATGCTGGCGACGGTCATGAATGCGCTTGCGCTGCAGGATGCCATGCGGCACGCGGGCGTCGCGAGCCGTGTGCAGTCGGCGCTCAACATTGAACAGGTCGTCGAGCCTTACATCCGCGGCAAGGCGATCCGCTACCTGGAAGAAGGCAAGATCGTGATCTTTGCTGCGGGGACCGGGAACCCGTTCTTCACCACCGACACCGCGGCAGCGCTGCGGGGAAGCGAGGTGGGCGCCGAGATTGTGCTGAAAGCGACCAAGGTGGACGGCGTGTATACGGCCGATCCCCTGAGGGATCGCTCGGCAAAGCGCTACGGGCGCATTAGTTTCGACGAAGCGATCAACCGGAACCTCGGGGTGATGGATGCGACGGCGTTGACCCTTTGCCGCGATCAGAAATTGCCGATCAATGTCTTCAGCATCTTCAAGAAGGACGCCCTGAAGCGCGTGGTTCTTGGCGAGGACGAGGGTACGTTGGTCCACGTCTAACCGTGCATAGGAGAACGTCATGATTCCGGAACTCAAGAAAAGCACCGAGCAGAAGATGCGCAAGAGCATCGAGGCCTTCAAGGCCGATCTGTCGAAGGTGCGTACCGGTCGCGCGCACACCGGGCTGCTGGACCACGTAACGGTCGATTACTACGGCACGCCGACGCCGATCAACCAGGTCGCCAAGATCACCCTTCTCGACGCGCGCACCATCGGCGTTGCGCCGTTCGAGAAGAAGATGGTGCAAGCGGTGGACAAGGCGATTCGCGACTCGGACCTGGGTCTGAACCCGGCCGCCATGGGCGATACCATACGCGTGCCCATGCCTGCGTTGACCGAGGAGCGGCGCAAAGAGCTGATCAAGGTGGTGCGCCACGAGGCCGAAAATGCGCGTGTCGCGGTCCGAAATGTGCGTCGGGACGCGATCCACGCGCTTAAGGAAGCGCTCAAGGAAAAGGAGGTCTCCGAGAACGATGAGCGACGCGCGCAGGATGAAGTGCAGAAACTCACCGACCGGCACATCGGGGAGATTGACAGCCTGCTGCAGCACAAAGAAGCCGAGCTGATGGCGGTTTGAGACCCCGATGACGGAGCAGACAAGCTCGACTCAGGATATTCCCGCGCACGGCGCGGTGCCGCGCCACATCGCCATCATCATGGACGGCAATGGGCGCTGGGCGCGGCGACGCCACTTGCCGCGCTTTGCCGGCCACAAGCGCGGCGTCGAGGCAGTGCGAGCCACCGTCAAGAACTGCATGGAGCGCGGAGTGCAGTTTCTCACTCTGTTTGCCTTCAGCTCCGAGAACTGGCGTCGTCCGCCAGATGAAGTTGCGCTGCTGATGCAGCTGTTTCGCGGCGCGCTTACGCAGGAGGTCGAGAGGCTGCATCGCAATGGGATACGCCTGAAGGTCATCGGCGACCCGGCGCGTTTCGATCCGAAGATACGCGCCCTGATCGAGCGCGGAGAACAGCTCACCGCTGCCAACGCCAATCTCACCCTGACTATCGCGGCGAATTACGGTGGGCGTTGGGACATCATGCAGGCGCTTACGCGCCTGGCGCGCGAGCATCCGGAGGCGGTCGCTGACGGCATAGATGAGCACACCATCGCGCCCTATCTGGCGATGAGCTACGCGCCGGAGCCGGACCTCTTCATCCGCACCGGAGGCGAGATGCGGATCAGCAACTTTCTCCTGTGGCAGCTTGCCTACGCCGAGCTCTATTTCACAGAGACGCTCTGGCCAGATTTCGACGCGCTCGCGCTCGATACTGCGATCGCATCGTACCGTCAGCGCGAACGGCGCTACGGACGTACCAGCGAGCAAGTAGAGGAGGCCAATCGCGCGCAAGCGGCGGCGACCGGTACCAAGCCGGCTGCGGGCGCGGTGGCCTGAGCAGATTGCTGCTCACCCGGGTCCTAACTGCCGCAGTACTTCTCGCCGCTTTTCTCGCCGCGAATTTCCTGCTCGAAACACCGCTGTTCGCCGCCGGCGTCACGCTTGTCGTCACGCTCGCTGCGCACGAGTGGGGAAGGTTGTGCCGGCTCCAAGGCGGGGCCGCAGTGGTGTACGCAGGGCTCGTCGGAGCGGCATTCGGCGCACTTGCTTTCACGCTGCTGCCGGTGGCAACCTCGCAGCCGGCCGTGCGGGGGATTTTAGCCATAGCGGCAGTGTTCTGGACCGTCGCCGTGCCAGTCTGGCTGTGGCGGGGCGTGGACGGGCGAGTTCCGGGCGCGCTGCCTGCGGCAGGGGTCGCGGTCCTCCTTCCGGCCGGCCTTGCGAGCATATCGATGCAGCCCTGGGCCTTGCTCGCTTTGTTGGCGCTCGTCTGGTCGGCAGATACCGCGGCCTATTTCGCCGGCCGGGCGTTCGGCCGCCGCAAACTCGCACCGACGATCAGTCCGGGAAAGACATGGGCCGGCGTCGCGGGTGCCGCGCTGGCGACTTTGGCCTACGCTATGATCTGCGCTGAATCGATTCCAGCTCTCGTGCTGCGCGTCACCGGAATCGTCTGGGTGCCGTATATTGCCGGGGCTGCGCTGCTTTGCATCGTTAGCGTGATCGGAGACCTGTTCGAATCAGCGCTGAAACGCCAGGCTGGAGTGAAGGACAGCGGACGTCTGCTTCCGGGGCATGGCGGGATTCTCGACCGGATAGACAGCGCAACCGCCACTCTACCGATCGGCGCGCTGCTGCTGCATTGGATGGTTGCCAAATGAGCCGCATTGACCCTGACCGCGGTACGCTTGGACGCAGGCTCAGGCTGACCATTCTGGGGGCGACCGGGTCCGTCGGAAAGAGCACGCTCGACGTAACGAGCCGCCACCCGCAGCGCTACGCGGTGTTCGCGCTCACCGCGCATCGGTCCGTCGATGCGCTCCTCGAGCAATGCCTGCTGCACCAGCCGCGCTATGCCGTGCTTTCCGGCATGGAGGATCGACCGGCGCTGCGCGAGCGCTTTCGCGAGGCGGGCTGCGACTGCGACTTGCTATTCGGCACTCGTGCCCTCGAGGCAGTCGCGGCCGATCCGGAATGCGATGTCGTGATGGCCTCCATCGTAGGCGCGGCGGGACTTGCCCCGACGCTGGCCGCGGCGTCGGCTGGCAAGCGGGTGCTGCTCGCGAACAAGGAGGCGCTGGTCATGGCAGGCCCGCTGTTCATGCAAGCGGTCCGCAACGCCGGCGCTACGCTGCTGCCGATCGACAGCGAGCACAATGCGGTGTTCCAGTGCCTGCCGCACGATTCGGACGGACGGCCAGCGCTTGGGTCGGTGCGTCGCATCCTGCTCACGGCTTCGGGCGGTCCGTTTCGCAATCTATCGCCCGAGCGCCTGGCACTCGTAACACCCGACGAGGCCTGCGCTCACCCCAATTGGGTGATGGGTCGCAAGATTTCGGTCGATTCCGCGACCATGATGAACAAGGGATTGGAAGTCATCGAGGCGCACTGGTTGTTCGAGTTGCCGGCTGACAGAATTGAGATCGTCGTGCATCCGCAGAGCATCGTTCACTCCCTGGTCGAGTACGTTGACGGCTCGATGATCGCGCAACTTTCCAATCCCGACATGCGCATACCAATCGCTCACGCGCTCGGTTTTCCGGAGCGCATCGAATCGGGTGCGCGATCTCTGGATCTCGGAAAGGTCGGTCAGCTATCGTTCGAACGACCCGATCATCGTCGTTTTCCGTGCCTTGACCTGGCCTACGCCGCATTGCGCGTCGGTGGCCGGGCGCCCGCGGTGCTCAACGCCGCGAATGAGGTCGCCGTGGAAGCCTTCCTAGCAGGGCGCCTGCGCTTCACGGAGATCCCCGACGTCATCCGCTACGTTCTCGACACGGCCGAGGGCGGACCGGCCGAAGACCTCGCCAGCGTGCTCGAAGCCGATGCGAGCGCGCGCCGAGCCGCGGCGCAGGCGCTCGAGCGCGGCCTGGGACGAGCCGCATGAGCTTTGTACATACACTCGCCGCCTTTGTGGTCGCGCTCGGCGTTCTGATCGTGGTGCATGAGTACGGGCATTACCTGGTGGCACGTTTGTGCGACATCAAGGTGCTGCGGTTCTCCGTTGGCTTTGGACGTCCGATTGCCCGGTGGCGGAGCGGCCGGGACCGGACGGAATGGGTGATTGCCGCGGTGCCGTTCGGCGGTTATGTGAAGATGCTCGACGAGCGTGAGGGACCGGTCGTCCCGGAGGAACTCGCGCGTGCCTTCAATCGCCAGAGCGTGTGGAAGCGTTTCGTCGTGGTGATCGCCGGTCCGCTGTTCAATTTCGTGTTCGCGATCGCCGTATATGCCGGCTTATTCATGTACGGGCTCCCCGAGGCGCGGCCCGTGGTCGCTGAGCCCCTCGCCGGGACGCCTGCCGCGATCGCGGGATTTCACGCCGGCGATATCGTGCGAACGATCGACGGACGGCCGGTGCAAACCTGGCAGGAAGTACGCTGGCACGTGCTGCAAGCGGCTCTGCAGCATGACTCCCTGCGCGTCGAGATCGCAAATCAACGCGATCAGCTCAGCCTGCTCGATCTCGATCTGCGCGGCGTTTCCGACGCCGACGTGGAGGCAGACGTCCTCGGTCGCGTCGGATTGCATCTCTACCGACCGATGCTCGAGCCGGTGCTCGGCAAGTTGGTGCCCGGCAGCCCGGGGGAAGCGGCAGGGCTGGTCAGCGGCGACAAGATAACGGAAGCGGACGGGAAGCCCATCGAATCCTGGGATGCGCTCGTGAGCGCGGTGAGGGCTCGTCCGGGGCAGCGCATGATACTGACCGTCGAGCGCGGCGGGAGCTTGCGGACGATCGAGGTGACGCCCGAGGCGGTCGACTCTGATGGCGAGCGCATCGGCCGCATCGGCGCCGCGCCGTACGTACCGCCGTCGCGGGCCGATCGAATCCTGATAAGGGTTCAGTACGGGCTGTTCGAGAGCGTATCAAAGGCGGCGCAAAAGACCACGGACATCGCCGTATTCAGTCTGCGCATGATCGGCAAGATGGTGATCGGCGAAGTGTCCTGGAAGCATATCTCCGGGCCCGTGACGATCGCGGATTTCGCCGGCCAGTCAGCGCAACTGGGGTGGATCTCCTATCTGACGTTTCTGGCACTGATCAGCATCAGTCTCGGAGTTCTGAACCTGCTGCCGATCCCGCTGCTCGATGGCGGACACCTGATGTACTATACCGTCGAAATAATAAAAGGCAGCCCGGTCTCGGAGCGCACTATGGAGCTCGGCCAGCGCGTGGGGCTGGCGTTGCTGCTGGTCATGATGGCGTTCGCCTTCTACAACGACTTCAATCGTTTGCTGTCCGGCTGAACGATGCGCAAAGGCATTTTCGCCACCTTGGCGATCGTCATTCTCGCCACGGCGTTTGGCGTTACAGCGCAGACGTTTCGTCCCTTCGTAGTGAAAGACATCCGGCTCGAAGGACTGCAGCGTACCGAGCCCGGCACGCTGTTCAGTTATCTGCCGGTGAAGGTCGGCGACACCATGACCGAGCAGAAGGCCCAGGACGCGCTGCGTGCGCTGTATGCGACCGGCTTTTTCAAGAACGTGAAGCTCGAAGTCGAGGGCGATGTGCTCATCGTGTTCGTCGAGGAACGGCCGGCGATCGCGCAGATCGACGTGTCCGGAGCGAAGGACATAAGCAGCGATGCGCTGAAAAAGGTGCTGCGCGAGCAGGGTCTGGCCGAGGGTCGTATCTTCGATCGCGCCGTGCTGGAGAACGCCGAGCAGGAGCTGAAGCGCCAGTACCTGGCGCGCGGCCGCTACGCCGCGGAGGTGCAAACGACCGTTACGCCACTCGAGCGCAACCGGGTGGGGATCAACATCGCCGTCACCGAGGGCGACGTTGCCAAGATCCGCTCGATCAACATCGTCGGCGCGAAGGCGTTTCCGGAGAAGGAACTGCTCTCCCTGTTCGTGTTGCGCACGCCCGGTTGGCTCACCTGGTATACGAAGCACGACCAGTATTCCAGGCAGAAGCTCGCTGCGGATCTGGAAACGCTCAGGTCGTATTACCTCAATCGCGGCTACCTGGATTTCGACATCGACTCGACCCAGGTAGCGATCACTCCCGACAAACGCGACATCTACATCACCGTAAACATCACCGAGGGCGAGAAATACACGGTCTCCGACATCAAGCTCGCCGGACAGATGCTGGTGCCGCAGCAGGAGCTCGAGAAGCTGATCAAGATCAAGCCCGGCGACGTGTTTTCGCGCGAGAAGCTGACCGAGAGCACGAAGGCGATTTCCGAGCGCCTGGGTAATGACGGGTATGCGTTCGCCAACGCGAACGCCGTGCCGCAGGTCGACAAGGAAAAGCGCACGGTGGCATTCACGATTCTCATCGATCCCGGACGCCGGGTATACGTGCATCGAATAAATGTAAACGGGAATACCAAGACGCGCGACGAGGTCGTCAGGCGCGAGATGCGGCAACTGGAAGGTGCCTACTACGATGCCTCGAAGATCCAGCTTTCGCGCCGCCGCATCGACCGCACCCAGTACTTCAGCGACGTCTCGGTCGAAACCCAGCCTGTGGAGGGCGTAGCGGACCAAGTGGACGTCAATTTCACGGTCGCGGAGAAGCCCACGGGGGCGGTGATGCTCGGGGCGGGTTATTCCACCGTGGACAAGCTCACCCTCTCGGCGTCGATCACGCAATCGAACATTTTCGGGAGCGGAAAATATCTGTCTGCCGTAGTCAACACCGGCAAGGTAAATACGGTCTATTCGCTGTCCTATGTGAATCCCTATTACACGGTGGACGGCATCAGCCAGGGATTCGACATCTACAAGCGAGACGTGGATGCATCCTCGCTCGCAGTGGGAGCCTACGTGACCAACACGGTCGGGGGCGGCGTCAAGCTTGGATATCCGTTATCCGAGACCGATTCGGTCAGTTTCGGACTGAATGCGGAGAACGTCGACCTGGAGGTGTTCAGCAACAGCCCGTTCTCCTACGTAGATTTCGTCAACCAGTTCGGCAACAAGTACACTTATCTCGCCGGCACGACCGGCTACGCGCACGACACGCGAGACAGCCTGATTTTGCCGACGTCCGGGACGCTCGCGCGCGGGACGGCTGAGCTCGCGGGCGGCGACCTGGAATACTACCGCCTGGGCTACCAGCACCAATGGCTTTATCCCTTGAGCAGAACCTACACGCTGTTTTTGAATGGCGAAGTCGGATATGCCGCGGGGATGGGTAACAAGCCCCTACCGTTCTTCAAGAATTTCTACGCCGGCGGCCCGGGTACGGTGCGCGGCTACGCCCCTTACTCACTTGGACCGCAGGACTTGGCCGGCAATGCGCTGGGTGGCAACCGCAAGCTAATCGCAAGCGCCGAGTTTCTGTTTCCCGTCCCCGGGGCGGGGCAGGACAAGTCGCTGCGCCTCGCGGCCTTCGTCGACGCGGGGCAGGTGTGGGGCGAGTTCCAGAAGGCCGCGCTAGGCGATCTGCGCTACTCGGCCGGCCTCGGAGTCGCCTGGAGCTCTCCGTTCGGGCCGCTGCGACTTTCCTTCGCCCAGCCGCTGAACGAGCAGACGGGAGACCGTGTCCAGAGGTTACAATTCACCTTTGGCACCGGCTTCTGATTCCAGGGGCGATCACCATGCAATTCCGGAATTTCCTAGTGTCTGCCGCAGTCCTGCTGGCTGGGATTCCGGCTGCCGCTCATGCGCAGGCCAAGATCGGCTTCGTCAATACGGAACGCATACTGCGCGATTCGGCGCCCGCCGCGCGCGCGACCAAGAGGCTCGAGGCCGAGTTCGCGAAGAAACAGCAGGACATTCGGCAGCTGGCCGATCAGCTGAAGCGCATGCAGGCCGAGCTCGAGCGCAATGCCGTTACGATGTCGGACGGCCAAAGGCGCGACAAGGAAAGGGAATACAACGAGCTCAGCCGCGAGCTTCAGCGGCGCGATCGAGACTTCCGCGACGAAGTCAACCAGCGGCGCAATGAGGAGATGGCGCAATTGCTCGATCAGGCCAACCGTGTCATCCGGCAAATCGCCGAAAGCGAGAACTACGATGCCGTCCTGCAGGACGGCGTCTACGTGAATCCGCGCATCGACATCACCGACAAGGTGATCAAGACGCTGGACAGCAAGCCTCCCACGCGATGACATGCCTGACCCTCTCACGCTCGCGGACATTGCTGCGCGCCTCGGCGGTCGCGTACTCGGCAATCCAGACACGCTGATACGGCAGGTCGGCTCGCTCGAACGCGCTTCGGCCGACCAGATCACGTTCCTGGCGAGCCCCAGGCACAAGTCCAAGCTTGCCGCCACGCGAGCAGGGGCGGTGGTGCTGTCGGCGGAGGCTCAGGAGCTGACGTCCCTTCCGCGTATCGTGTGCGACGATCCGTACCTGTATTTCGCCCGCATCTCGCGCCTCCTGAATTCCTCCCAGGCGCCGGAACCCGCGATCGACGCCAGCGCCCAGATTGCTGGCTCCGCACGCGTCGCCGCGAGCGCTCGAGTCGATGCCAGGGCTGTGATCGGCAAAGGTGCCTCGGTGGGCGAGCGCACCTGGATCGGTGCCGGCTGCGTACTCGGCGAGAACGCGGCGATCGGTGCTGACAGCCGCTTGTACCCGTTGGTCGTCGTCTATCACGAATGCCGCATCGGCGAACGCGCGATCATCCATTCCGGCGCAGTAATAGGCGCCGACGGGTTCGGGATGGCGAACGACAGCGACCATTGGCTGAAGATCCCGCAGATCGGGCGCGTCGTGATCGGCGACGATGTCGAGATCGGCGCGAACACCACTATCGACCGGGGAACGATCGATGACACCGTGATCGAGGACGGCGTAAAGCTCGACAACCAGATCCAGATCGGGCACAACGTGCTTATCGGCGCGCATACCGCCATTGCCGGGTGCGTAGGAATTGCCGGCAGCACGCAGATCGGACGGCACTGCGCGATCGGTGGAGCGGCGATGATCATTGGACACCTTCGTATCGTGGACCGCGTCACGATATCCGCTGGAACGTTCATCTCCAGCTCGATTCACCAGCCCGGTACCTATACCGGCGTATATCCATTCGACGACAACGCCTCCTGGGTGCGCAACGCTGCATATGTGAGGCAGCTGGCGCAACTGGCTGATCGCATTCGGGCACTCGAGACGCGCCACGACGGAAAGGACAAAAATGATTGACATGGATATCAACGCAGTGCTCGAGCATCTGCCGCAACGCTTCCCGTTCCTAATGATCGATCGCGTGACGCAATTCGAGGCAGGGAAACGGCTCGTGGCGCTGAAGAACGTGACGATAAACGAGCCATACTTTTCCGGCCACTTTCCGTACCGGCCGATCATGCCGGGGGTGCTCATTCTGGAGGCCATGGCGCAGGCAGCGGGCGTGCTGGCGTTCCGCACCGAAGGGGCGCGACCCACGGAACACTCGCTCTACTATTACGCCGGGATCGACAATGCGCGCTTCAAGAAGCCCGTGGTTCCCGGCGATCAGCTGGAAATCGAGGTCGTGGTCCGTGCGGTGAAACGCAACATCTGGAAGTTCATGTGCGTCGCTCGGGTTGATGCTTTCTTGGTCGCGGAGGCCGAAATTCTCTGCACGCTGCGAGCAACGCCGCCAGAGAAGAAATGATCCATCCGACGGCGATCGTCGAACCGGGAGCGAAGCTGGCACCCGATGTGCGGGTGGGCCCGTTCGCGGTCATCGGCGCGCAGGTCCAGATCGGGGCGGGAAGCTCTGTCGCGGCGCACGCAGTCATCGAAGGACGCACGCGCATCGGCCGGAACAACCGGATCTATTCCTTCGCGGCTATCGGCGGGCCGCCCCAGGACAAGAAGTACGCCGGCGAGGACACGAGCCTCGAGATCGGTGATGGAAACACGATCCGCGAATATGTGACGATCAACCGCGGCACCGCGCAGGATGCCGGAGCGACGCGCATCGGCAACGACAACTGGATCATGGCCTACGTGCACATCGCGCACGACTGCCAGATCGGGAGCCACACCATTTTCGCCAATGCGACGCAGCTCGCAGGGCATGTCCACATCGGCGACTGGGCGATCCTTGGCGGCGTGACGCTGGTGCACCAGTTCGTGCACATCGGGGCCCACAGCTTCGCTGCCGTTGGAACGATTCTGGTGCAGGATGTGCCGCCGTACGTCATGGTGGCGGGCCATGACGCCAAGCCTCACGGCATCAACAGCGAGGGATTGCGTCGGCGCGGCTTTTCTCCGGAGACGATCAGCACGCTCAAGCGCGCTTACCGCGCGCTTTACCGGTCCGGGCTGGGGCTGGAAGAGGCGCGCGGCGCACTGGAAGCGCTGGCGGAGGACTGCCCTGAAGTCCGTCCGATCCTCGATTTCCTGGCGCGCTCCGCGCGCGGCATCGTGCGCTAGACCGTGACAGCGGAAACCGCGCGCATCGCCATGGTCGCCGGCGAAGCCTCGGGGGACCTGCTTGCCGCGCACCTGATCGCTGCGCTCAAGGCGCGCAGGCCGGGCCTGCGGTTCCACGGCATCGGGGGGCCGAAGATGCGGGCCCTCGGCTTCGAGAGCGACTATCCGATGGAGAAGCTCGCCGTGCGCGGATACGTTGAAGTATTGCGCCACTTGCGCGAGCTCGTCGCCATTCGCAGGCAGCTTGGCAGGCGCCTGCTGGCCGAGCCGCCGGCCCTGTTCATAGGCGTGGATTCGCCCGATTTCAATTTCGATCTGGAGCAGCGCCTGAGGCGCGCCGGCGTCCCGACCATTCACTACGTGAGCCCCTCGATCTGGGCATGGCGCGCCTGGCGCATGCGCAAGATCGCCAAGTCGGTTACCCACATGCTGGCGCTGTTTCCGTTCGAGGCCCCGCTATACGAAAAGGCCGGAGTGCCGGTGACCTACGTCGGCCACCCGCTCGCGGACGTCATACCGCTGGACATCGACAAGGAGGAAGCGCGCGCCCAATTGCGCCTGCCCCGCGGAAGGCGCGTCATCGCACTGCTTCCGGGAAGCCGGGTGTCGGAGCTGCACTACATGGCGGAGACCTTCGTCAAGACGGCGCGCCGCCTGCACGAGGAGATCAAGGACGTCCATTTCGTGTGTCCGACGGCAACGCGCGAGACGCGCGATATGTTCGACGCTGCGCTGCGTTACCATGCCGGCGGCGAGCTGCCGCTGACATTGCTATTCGGACACTCGCACGAGGCGCTCGCTGCGGCCGATCTTGCGCTGGTGGCGAGCGGTACCGCAACACTTGAGGCGGCGTTATTCAAGACGCCCATGGTGATCACCTATCGCATGTCGCCCGTCACCGCGGCGCTGATGTGGCGCATGCGACGATTGCCTTACGTCGGCCTGCCGAACATTCTGGCGGGGGAGTTCCTGGTCCCCGAATTGCTGCAGAACAAGGCCACGCCGGGAGCGCTCAGCGCGGCGTTGATCGGCCTGCTGCAGGACGCGCAGGGCCAGCGCCGGCAAGTGGAGAAGTTCCGCGAAATCCACGTCAACCTGCGGCGGGACGCCGCGCACAGGGCCGCCGACGCCGTGCTTGCCGTGCTGGACGGCGCTCATGCCTAGGACGGTAGTGTGCGGCGTGGACGAGGCCGGCCGAGGCCCGATCGCGGGTCCCGTATGCGCGGCGGCGGTGGTTCTCGATCCGGCTTTCCCGATCGAGGGGCTGAGGGACTCGAAGCTCCTGTCCGAGACGCGGCGTGAGCGTTTGGCGGAGACGATCCGCGCGCGAGCGCTCGCCTGGTCGTACGCCTTCGCAACCGTGGAGGAGATCGACAGCATGAACATCCTTCGCGCGACCCTGCTTGCGATGCGCCGGGCAGTGGAGGGGCTCAGCGTCGCGCCGGACGAGGCGTGGATCGACGGAAACTGCTGCCCGCAACTCACTGCGTGCCGCGCGCGGGCAATCGTGGGTGGGGACGGCCTGCACCCGGCAATTTCGGCCGCATCGATCATCGCGAAGACCGAGCGCGATGCGGAGATGCGACGGCTGCATGCCCGTTTTCCGCAATACGGGATCGACCGCCACAAGGGCTATCCCACCGCAGAGCACCTGGAGCTCCTGGAGCGGTACGGCGTGTGCGAGATCCATCGCCGGTCCTTTGCGCCGGTGCGCAGGCTGCTGCCGTGAAGGTCATTCGCTCGCGCGCGAATCCCCAGGCGCGGCGCTGGCAGCGGCTGGTGCGCGATAGTCGGATGCGACGCCGCGAGGGGCGGGCGCTGATCGAGGGACCTCACTTGGTCGAGGCGTACCGCGAGCGGCATGGTGCTCCGGTTGCGCTCCTCGTAAGCGAGCGCGGCATGGAGCGCGACGAGGTCGCGAGGATCGTCGCTCGATCCGAAGTCACCCCCGTAGTGCTATCCGACGCGCTGTTTCGCACCATCGCCGATACCGAGACGCCCGTGGGAGTCGCCGCGGAGATCCCGATTCCCGGGACGCGAGCAGACCTCGCGGCTTCGCAGGCCTGCCTGTTCCTCGAGGGCATACAGGACATGGGCAATCTTGGCGCCATTCTGCGCAGTGCCGCCGCCTTCGGGGTGCTCGACGTCGTGCTGGCGCGCGGCTGCGCCGATCCATGGGCACCGAAGGCGCTCCGGGCGGCCATGGGCGCGCACTTCGCGGTGTGCGTGTCGCAATCCGAGAACCTCGGAGCGTCGATCGAGCGTTTCGGTGGACGGGTAATTTGCACCATGCCGCACCGCGGAACGGCGCTTCATGCGCTCGACCTCAGAGGCCGCGTCGGCTGGATATTCGGCGCCGAGGGTCGAGGCGTGAGCGAAGCGACTGCCGGGCGCGCCACCGTGGTCGCCACGGTTCCGATGGAGGCGGGCGCGGAATCACTCAACGTCGCCGCCGCGGTGGCGATTTGCCTCTACGAAAGGGCGCGGCAGCTCAAAACAGGTGCTTCTCGATCCTGAGCTCCCGCATGATCGTGGTAGCGATCTCTTCGATCGACTTGGCAGTCGAATCGAGCCAGCGGATGCCTTCGCGACGCATCAGTTGTTCCGCCTCGTCAACCTCGTAGCGACAATTCTCCAGATCGGCGTACTTGCTATGCGGACGCCGGGATTGCCGGATCTCGGTCAGGCGCTGCGGCGCGATGCTCAGGCCGTAAAGCTTGCGCTTATGCGCGCGTAGCGCCCTGGGCAGCTGCTTGCGGTCGAAATCTTCTGGAATCAGAGGGTAGTTCGCGGCGCTGACGCCGAATTGCAGCGCGAGGTAGAGGCACGTCGGCGTCTTCCCGCTGCGGGATACCCCGACGAGAATCACGTCGGCCGCGTCCAGATCGACGTTGGAGGCGCCGTCGTCGTGAGACATGGCGAAATTGATCGCCTCGATGCGGTTGTGGTACTCCTTCTTGTCCATCGCGCTGTGCGAGCGGCCGATGGTGTGGTTCGAGGGGATGCCGAGCCCGGCCTCCAGAGGATCTATGAAGGTCTCGAAGAAATCAAAGCACAGGGCGCTGGTCTTGCGTATCACGGCGCGTACGTCGTGGTTGACCAGCGTCGAAAAGACGATCGGCTTACCGTTGCCGCGTGCCCCTTGCTGTTCGATGCGAGCCAGGCATTCTTCGGCCTTCTGCACGCTGTCGATGAAGGACATCGTGACCTGTTCGAACTCGACGCCCTCGAACTGGGTCAATAGGCTGTGACCGAGCATCTGGGACGTGATGCCGGTACCGTCCGAGACGAAGTACACCGTGCGGCGCATGGGCAGGAGTGAAGGGCTCTGTAGTGAAGTTGATGCTGCGCGCCGGGTAGCGAGCCGATAAAATAGTCTTTTTTGCCCCGCTGGGGCAACCGCAGGGGAGCGATCGCGATGTTTGTGGCCTGGCTGAAGGACCTGCGCATGACCGACCTCGATCAGGTCGGCGGCAAGAACGCGTCGCTTGGCGAGATGATCGGCGGCCTGGCGCAGACCGGGATCCGTGTTCCCGGTGGCTTTGCCACTACGGCCGATGCGTATCGCAAATTCCTGTCGGCGGGTGGTCTCGACCGGCGCATCGGCGAGCGGCTGCGGCGACTCGACCCGGGCGACGTCACGGAGTTGGCGAAATGCGGCAAGGAGATCCGTTCCTGGATCGAAGCCGAGCCGATCCCAGCTGAAATAGAAAAGACAATTCGTATTTATTATCAGAATCTTATAGAAGATATTTCAAGCGATATCTCGTTTGCTGTTCGATCGTCGGCGACCGCGGAGGATTTGCCCGACGCGTCGTTCGCGGGACAGCAGGAAACCTTTCTCAACATCCGCGGCGCCGACAACGTGCTGGCGGCGATCCGTCAGGTCTACGCCTCGCTGTATAACGATCGGGCAATTTCCTACCGCGTGCACCATGGCTTCGACCATGGCGCGGTTGCGCTGTCGGCGGCCGTGCAGCAGATGGTGCGCAGCGATCTCGGCGCCAGCGGTGTGATGTTCACGCTCGATACCGAATCGGGTTTCCGCGACGTCGTATTCATCACCGCCTCCTGGGGCCTCGGCGAAATGGTGGTGCAGGGGGCGGTGAACCCGGACGAGTATTACGTCCACAAGCCCATGCTGGCGGCGGGCCGCCCCGCGGTGGTTCGTCGCGGGCTCGGGTCGAAGCTGCAGAAGATGGTATTCGCCGATGGCGAATCGGCAGGACGCTCGACCCGCGTGGTCGACGTTCCGGACGGGGAACGCAACCGCTTTTCGCTCGACGATGCCGATGTGCTCGAGCTTGCGCGTTACGCAGTCGCGATCGAGAAGCATTACGGCCGGGCTATGGACATCGAATGGGCCAAAGACGGGGCCGACGGCAAGCTCTACGTGCTGCAGGCGCGTCCCGAAACGGTCCGGTCGCGCAAGCAAGGCAGCAGCGAGCGCTATACGCTCAAGGGGAGCTCCAAGGTGCTGGTCAGCGGGCGCGCGATCGGCCACCGGATCGGAACCGGAAAGGTGCGTGTGGTGGAAAATGCTTCGCAAATGTCGGTGGTGAAGAAAGGCGACGTGCTGGTCACCGATATGACCGATCCGAACTGGGAGCCCGTGATGAAGCTCGCGTCGGCAATCGTCACGAACCGCGGCGGGCGCACGTGCCATGCGGCGATCATCGCTCGGGAGCTCGGTATTCCGGCGGTAGTGGGCTGCGGCAACGCCACGGAGCGCCTCACCGACGGCAGGTCGGTGACGGCGTCCTGCGCCGAAGGCGATACCGGCAACGTTTACGATGGTGCGCTGCCGTTCGAGGTCACGGCGAGCGAGCTCGGCGAGATGCCGCAAATTCCGGTAAAGATCGCCATGAACGTCGGCAATCCTCAGCTTGCGTTCGACTTTGCGCAGCTGCCGAGCGCGGGCGTCGGCTTAGCGCGGCTCGAGTTCATCATCAACAACGAGATCGGCGTTCATCCGCGGGCGTGCCTGGAGTATCCGAAGCTGCCGGAGGAGCTCAAGGCAAAGGTCGAAAAGGCCGCGCGCGGCTATGCAGACCCGAAGACGTTTTTCCGCGAGAAGATGGTCGAAGGGGTGGCGACCATCGCTGCAGCATTCTGGCCGCGACCCGTGATCGTGCGCCTGTCCGACTTCAAGTCCAACGAATACAAGAAGCTGATCGGCGGCGAGCGCTATGAGCCGGACG
>Ga0316628_100000305_pt1 | contig 30512 bp, 24 predicted proteins | sample OWC_Aug_M2_C1_D5_FD_207648 | JGI IMG/M metagenome (GOLD analysis project Ga0316628, IMG submission 207648) | Wetland soil microbial communities from Old Woman Creek delta, Ohio, United States - OWC_Aug_M2_C1_D5_C | ecosystem: Environmental > Terrestrial > Soil > Wetlands | place: USA: Ohio...
GGGGCCAAGAAATGAGAAACGCGGCTCCCGGGGGAAATTCTTCATTTCCAGGATTTCGGCGCCGAATTTCTCCGCCTGGGCTTTCTGATGCGTATTAAGGGTCCTGACGCCGACGGCCAAATGCCTATGGATCGCCCCCTCTTCCCAGAGACGGGCGAAGGGACAGGCGTGGGAAAAGCGGTCATTCTCCAGATGATCGTAGAGATCGGGATGGGCGTCGAAATGCAGGACATTCAGCCGGCCGTATCTCGCAGCCATCGCCTTGACCAGGGGATACGTGACGGCATGATCGCCGCCGAGAAAAACCGGCCGCGCTCCGGTTCGAATCGATTCCGCGGCTTCCGCTTCGATCTCGCCAAGGACGGCCGGACCCGAACTCAAAGCCATGTCCCCGGTGAAACGGAAGCGCCCGTCATTCCCAAAGTCATGTCCGTTTTCCGCGCACGTGTTCGCGCTCGGCGAGAAGAAAGCCCGTCGAATCGCCTCCGGCGCGGCGGCGCAGCCTTTCAGGTACGAGGATTTCTCATCCCAGGGAACACCGGCAACAGCGATCGTTCCGCTCATGACGTCCTCCTTGATTCCCGGAAAGCATATCATAGGCGAAACAATCGCGCCGCCCCTCGGCCCCAAAATCCGCTGGAGTCCAAAACCGATTTTATTGCGGCCGTCACCCTGCAGGCTATCGTTTATTTAAGCCGCCCGGATCGCCAAAGCCTGCGGATCGCCCCGCTCCGGAGTCACCCGGCGATGTAGCCGGACCGGTGGAACACGCGGAATCCCTTGGCTTTAACCCGGACGACGATTTCATGAAATTTGCCGTCGGGTTTATATGCGGCGGGACGATAATAAAGCAGATAATAATTCTCGGCGGCGGCGGCAATGCGCTTGAACAACGCATCCGCGGTCGCTCCGGTTTCGGAGAGCCCGCCCGTCGCCTTGGAGATCTCCGAAAAGGCGCTGAAAATATCCTGCGATTGTTCTTCCAGGGTCAAGTACGACGTTGCGCCCTGGTAGGTATCGATGGGCGTCGGGCCTGTCCCCGTCAGATAAAGGAAATGCACGGCGATCGAGGAGTCGGAGAACGCCTCCTTGACCTTCCCGACGTCAAACGTCAGGTCCCGGTTGTAGGATTCGAATTTACCCATCATATCGAACAGATTGTCGGGTCGCTCCTGGCTGGAGGAAATCAGGTTCGAGATGTTCTTGGCGTTGACCCGCGGCACCCATTCTTTCTGGTAGAAAAAGAAAACGTGTTTCTGGCCGCCGCGGCTTTTCAGAAAACCGGCGAATTCGAGCAGTTTCCGTTCGTCGACATACCGGATGTTTTCGATGGCCTTCAACGCATCGGCGTACGCCTGGAGCTTGACGTCCAGATCGTCATCACCGCCGAGGATATCGGTCAAGTCCCGGATGAGTTGCCGGTATTCCGCGCCGCCGACCGTGACATCCGCCCGGATCCTGCCCAGGAAATCGCTTTTGGCCTTTTCCCTCGACGTGGCGGAGATCACGTCCGGCTTCAGATGGTACGTGTGACCGGGAGTGACGAGGATCAGCTCGTCATAAGGCTCGAACAGGCGATCGAAGAAATAATCGACCGCCCCTTCGATCTCCGCCTGATATGAGGTCATTTCGAACATCATCACGAACAGCCGCGATGTCCGCGGCGTTTCGGGCGCCTGACCCTCCTTTCGGGCGATGCGCGTCTTGCGGACCAGGTAGGCCGCCTCAACGCTTCGGGGCACGCCGTCCTCGAAAACCTCGAAGTCGTCTTTTTTCAAGGTATCGACGAAGCGGTTGTCGAGAAAGACCCGGACGGGAACCTCGATATTAATCACCGGAACGTCATGTACGATTTGGGGGGCGGAGGCCGCCGCCACCGCCGCCGCAAGGAGGCACCCGATCGCTCCCGTTCTTTTTCCCATCGTTCCCTCGCGACGATTCCGGATCATTTGATCACCACGTCGACGCCGACGTTGAAAAACCGGTAGTTTTCATAGGTGACGGTCCAGACCTCCCCGACGATGACTTCGCCCGCCGGGCCGACGTATTCCTCGCGGATGTCCTGCCGGCTCGGGAAGAAGATTCCGTTCTTTTCCACGCCGTATTCGGCCGTCCAAACCAGCTGCTTGATAAGGCCGACGAATGATTTCTGGACGTCCTCGGGATGGAAGAAATCTATGGACTCGGGGTCCCAGGACAGGCGCCGGACCGCGCCCGTTTCGGGATCGATCCAGAGCCGCCCGTAAACGCTGTTTTCCTCCCGCCACTCATTGGGCTGCGAGGTGAAAACAGCGGCCGGGACCCCGTCGGAGAGCTTCTCCGGTTCCTCCTCGAAATAGTCGAACCGGCTCTGCCAGTACTTGCTGAGAAATCCCACCGGCCCGTAAACGATGTATTGAGCTTGATAGGGCAGGATATTGGGCGGGAGTTCGTTTCTCCGCCATGTTCTCCCGTCGACGGTCAGGGCTTTCCGCCGTTCCTCGAGCTGGTCTCCCTTTTTTATCAGCTGGTAATCGTAGACAACCTCCCGCGTCGATGTCCGTTTGAGCTCCCACCGGATGCGGGGAAGCTCGCCGGCCAGCTTGACGAATCTCCGGGCATCGTACAGGGAGGACGTTCGGACGATATGTTCGTCGCAGATGTAGTTCAGGGCCACCGATTTCAACCGATCGCAGTAATCTCCGGCTTTCGTCAGGACGGCGTTCGGCAAGGCCGCGGGGCGCACCGGAAGGCCGGGCTCCACGACATAGCTGTCGTAGAGCATCTCCCAACGATTCGTCTCCAGGGTTTCCCCGCCGCCGTCTCCATACGACTCCGCCACCTCGATTCGCCAGGGAAGAGGACAACCGCCGTCGCCGGGGCTGAAATCGGCCGTCCAGGACAAGGCTCTTTTCAGCGCGGCGTGCCCGAATTTCGGAACGGCCTCGAAGACCTTGGGAATGTCCGCGGATTCGAAAAAGGTCCAATTGCCCGGATCCAGCAAGAGCCGGAGGACCGCTCCCGTTTCGGGATGCGCCCAAAGGCTTCCCGTCAGCGCGCCCCTCGGCCGCGGCTCGGCAAATCCCTTGGGAGCAAAGCGGAATATCTGCGCTTCGATCTCCCCGATCCGCTCGACGCCCTCCGGCAGAAACTCATAATCCTCGCGGGCAAGACGGCCCAGCACCTCCCACGGGCTGAAAAAAACATTTTTCTCCTTGTAGGGGATCAAGGCTCCGGTGTCCTTGGCCTCGTACAGGATCTCGTTGTCGGCCGAAAGAGGCCGTCTTCGCTCGGAGATTTTTTTCCCCCGTAGGGCAAGGCGATAATCATAAGTCGCTTCCCGGCTTTTTTCCCTGCGGAGATCCCAGCGCCTCCGCTGTTCCCCCGTCATCAGCTTCGTCAATACGACTTCGTAGATGTTTTCTTCCTGCCACACTTTTTCGCGGCAACGGTAACGGACTTGGCTCGAAAACACGTTTTGAAGGCGGCCTCTGACTTTTCCGATCAGCCCCGCTTCCCCCCCGGATCCGGCCGGCACCCCTTGTCGCCTGTCCCGGCCGCCGGAAGCGCCAAGCAGGGGAAGAAGAATCACAAGAACGGCCCATCGCCGGAGGAATTTCCGCATATCCAAACCCTTGAACCTCCGTTCGGGAAGATCGCTTTCCTTCATCCGATTTTTCGGTCTCCGGCCGTAAAATTTGCATAGTTCGTGCCAAGCGACCGATGTACGGAGGTTTGCCGGGGAAAAGACGAAAACGGCCCATCGACCGGCGGCAGCGTCAAGGTTTCTTACAGAAAGATCCGTTCGCGGAGAAAATATCCTTCGGGGCGGACCGAACGGCCGGCGGGTTACCGGCTTCCCTTTTCGCCTTCCACCACCACCTGGCCGTAGTCGGCGATCTGGAGCATCGCCTTGCGGATGGATTGGAGAAGCGCCAGGCGATTCTTCCGGAGCTTGGTTTCCTCGGCCATGACCATCACCTTTTCGAAAAAGGCGTTGAGCACGGGCTGGAGCCGGAAGATGATTTTCTGGGCTTGGAGGAAATCGCCCTTGGCGATCATCGGGGCGACGTTGTCATTGATGATCCCCGACGTGGCGTACAACTCCCGCTCCGCCTTCTCGACGAAATGGGCCGGGTTGACCGCCGGCGCCGTTTGCCCGGCCAGGATATTGTTAACCCGCTTGGCCATCAGGATCAGCGGCTCGAACTGCGGGCCGTTCTTCAAGGCGTCCAGGGCCCGGGCCCGGAGGGCGGCGTGGTGGATATTGTCCAGCCCCGCCCCGAGCGCCGCGTTGATGAGGTCGTACCGGATCCCCTCCCGATCCAGGAGGTACCGCAGCCGTCCGGCGAAGAATTCCCGGAGCCGGTCCAGGATCTCGGCCTTGGGGAGCTTCAGCTTGTCGCCGTAAAACGACACGGCTTTTTCCAGGAGCCGGTCCAGGGGAAGGTCGAATTTCTTGTCGAGGATGATCTTGCAAACGCCCTGGGCGTTCCGCCGCAGGCCGAACGGATCGCTCGATCCCGATGTCTGGACCCCCGTTCCGACCACACCGACGATCGAGTCGATTTTGTCGGCCAGGGAAAGGATCGCCCCCTCGATGCTCGCCGGCGAGGCGTCGTCCGCCCCGGCGGGAAGGTAATGCTCGGCGATCGCCCGGACGACGGGCTGGGGCAGGCCTTCGGCCTTGGCATACAATCCGCCCATCGTCCCCTGGAGCGAAGGGAACTCCCGGACCATGTCGGTCACCAAGTCGACCTTGCACAGCGAAGCCGCCTGCGAAAGCTCCGCGGCTTTCTTGCAGGTTTCGATTTTGCCGCAAAGATAGGCGGCGAGCTTCTCCAGCCGCTTGGCCTTATCGTCATACGAGCCCAGCTTTTCCTGGAACAGGACCTGCTTCAGCCGGGGGGCGCTTTTCTGAAAACCGCTCTTGAGGTCCTGCTCCCAGAAGAACCGGGCGTCGGCCAGTCGGGCCTTGAGCACGCGTTCGTGGCCGGTCCGGATAAATCCGCGGGTGTCGGCCGTGACGTCGGCCACGCCCAGAAACAGCGGCAGCTGTTTTCCGCCCTTGACCACGGAGAAAAGCTTTTGCCCCTCACGCATCGCCGTGCTCAGGACTTCCAGCGGAAGCTGCAGGAAGGAATCCGGAAACCCGCCCATCACGACAAACGGGGCCTCCACGTCGTTAGCCAGCTTGTCGAGCAGGGCCGGATCGGGATACATCTCCGCCTTCAACGGGGCGACAAGGGCCGAGATCTGGGCCAGGATGGAAGCCTTCCGTTCCTCGGCGTCGATTAGAACGTGCCGTTCCTGGAGGAGCGTCTTGTAGTCCGCGAACGACCGGACCTCGATCGTCTCCGGAGCGTGAAGCTTGTGGCCGGTCGTCCGGTTCCCGGAGGCGAGGCCGTCCAGGGCGAACGGCACGATCTCCCCGCCGAGCAGGCACAACAATCCCCTGATCGGGCGGGAAAAGCGAAGCGTCCCCGTCCCCCAGCGCATCATCTTCGGGAACGAAAGCTGGGTGATGAGCCCCGGAAGAATTTTGGCCAGAAGGTCGGTCGTCGCCCGGCCTTTGACCGCCTTTCGGACGCCGATATATTCGCCCTTTTCCGTCTGGACGACCTGGAGAGCCGAAACATCGACACCTTTGCTCCGGGCGAAGCCCAGGGCGGCCGGCGTCGGCGCGCCGTCGGCGGAAAACGCCGCCGCCTTCGGCGGTCCGGTGATCAGCTCGTCCCGGTCGGCCTGGCCGGGGGCCAGGTCAGCCGTCAGGATCAGGCGGCGGGTGGTCGAATAGCTCCGGAGCCCTTCGCAGGGAATCCGGGCCGCGGCCAGCTCCTTGGCCAGCTTTTCGGACATGTCGGACAGGGCCGTCCGGACATGGGCCAGGGGCATTTCCTCGACGTTGATTTCCAGCAGGAATTCCATCAGGCCGCTCCTTCCGCCGGTGATTCAGGAGCGGTGAAGACGCGGGCGACCTGGGCCACCAGGGTCCGGATCTGGGCGATCATCTTGACCCGTTCGGTGACGCTGATTGCCCCCCGGGCGTCGAGCAGATTGAACAGATGGCTGCATTTGAGACATTGGTCATAGGCCGGAAGCGGCAGGCGGCTTTCGACCAGCATCTGGGCTTCCTTCTCGGCCAAGGCGAACTGCTCCCGGAGCGATTTGACCGTGGCCTTGTTGAAGTTGTACTCGGAGAACTGCCGCTCCTCGGCCAGGCGAAGGTCGCGGTAGGTGACATCGTCGGACCATTGGAGGTTGTACATGTCATCCTGGCCCTCGATGAACATCTCCAGGCGTTCCAGGCCATACGTGATTTCGACCGGGATCGGGGAAACTTCGAGGCCCCCCGCCTGCTGGAAATAGGTGAATTGCGAGATTTCGAGCCCGTCCAACATGACCTGCCAGCCCACCCCCCAGGCCCCGATCGTCGGCGATTCCCAGTCGTCCTCGTCGAAGCGAAGGTCGTGGTCGCGGAGGTCGATCCCGCAGGCCCGAAGGCTTTCGATATAGACGCGCTGGATGTCGGCCGGCGAAGGTTTGATGATGACCTGGTATTGGTGGTGCTTCTGGACCCGGTTGGGGTTTTCCCCGTACCGGCCGTCCGTCGGTCGCCGGGATGGCTGGACGTACGCCGTCCGCCAATGGCGGGGTCCGAGGACCCGGAAAAACGTGTCCGGGGTCATCGTCCCCGCCCCGACTTCGACGTCATAAGTCGGGGCCAGGTAACATCCCTGGTCCGCCCAGAAATGGTGCAGGTTCAGGATCAGGCGTTGCAGGCTCATCAGGTTTTTCCGCCCTCCCAGGTGACGATCGGATTCCGGGCCGCGGCCGTCTCGTCCAGCCGCCGGACATAAGTTTGGTGCGGCGCGGCTTTAAGGACGTCGGGCGTTTCGGCCGCTTCCCGGGCGATGGTCTTCATCGCCTCGATGAAGAGATCGAGGTCGCGACGGCTTTCGGTCTCGGTTGGTTCGATCATCAAGGCGCCGTGGACGATCAAGGGGAAAGACATCGTCGGCGGGTGGAAGCCGAGGTCGATGAGCCGCTTGGCGATGTCGAGGTTGGTGATCCCGTAGGCGTCTTTCTGGATCTTGTCCGAGAAGACGACCTCATGCATGGACGCCGTGTCGTACTGGAGGTCGTAGATCCCCTCCAGGGACTTGCGGATGTAGTTGGCGTTGAGGACCGCGATTTCGGCGATTTCCCTCATCCCTTTCGGCCCGAGCGACAGGATGTAGGCCATGGCCTTCACCACGACCAGGAAGTTCCCATAGAACGACCGGACCCGGCCGATCGATTGCGGCCGGTTGAAATCGAGATCATAGGCCGCGCCGCGCTTCCGGACGACGGGAAAGGGCAGGAACGGCTCGAGCATCTTCTTGACTCCGACCGGGCCCGAACCCGGCCCGCCGCCGCCATGGGGCGTGGCGAACGTCTTGTGGAGGTTGAGGTGGAGAACATCGACTCCGAAGTCGCCCGGCCGGGCCACCCCGCTCAGGGCATTCATGTTGGCTCCGTCCATATAAAGGAGGCCTCCCTTGCCATGGACGATCCCGGCGATTGTGCAGATATCCGATTCGAAAACGCCCAGGGTATTGGGATTGGTGACCATCAAGGCGGCGACCTCGTCGGTCATCGCCTGCTCGAGGGCGGCCAGGTCAATCCGGCCGTCGGCATTCGACTTGATTTCCTTGACCTCGTAGCCGCTGAGGTGGGCGCTCGAGGGATTCGTCCCGTGGGCGGAATCGGGGATCAGGACGTATTTCCGGGGCTTGCCCTTGGATTCATGGTAGGCCCGAACCAGCATCATTCCGACCAGCTCGCCGTTGGCCCCGGCCGACGGCTGAAGGGTGAAAGCATCGAAGCCGGTGATCTCGCAGAGCATCCCCTCCATCCGATGAAGGACTTCCAGGTTGCCCTGGACCGTTTCCACGGGAGCGAGCGGATGGGCCTCGGCGAATCCCGGAAAGCCGGCGATCTTTTCATTGACCTTGGGGTTGTACTTCATCGTGCACGACCCGAGCGGATAGAGCCCGAGGTCGACGCAGTAATTCTGCTGGGAGAGGCGGGTGAAATGACGGGCCACCTCGACTTCGGAGACCTGGGGAAAATCGGGGATATCGGCCCGGACGGGAAGCCCTTCCAGGGCGCGGCTATCGGCCGGAACGTCAAGCTTCGGAAGGCTGAAGGCGCGTTTTCCCGGATCGCTGATTTCGAAGATGAGCGGTTCGCGGATCATCGGAGGACCTCCTGGAGCGCGGCCGCCAAATCGTCGATTTCGGCCTTGGTCGGGACCTCCGTCACGCAGACCAGCAGGGTGTCGGGCAGCTCGGCATAGTCCGGGGAGACCTCAAGACCGGCCAGGAGGCCCTTGGCCCGGAGGGCTTTACAGACTTCGGCGGCGTTTTTAGGAAGCTGCAGGACGAACTCATTGAAGGTCTTGCCGCTGAAGCGGAGCTTGACGCCGGGGACGGCGGCCAGCCGTCCGGCGGCGTAGGCCGCTTTCTGGACGTTTTGGAGGGCGATCTCGCGCAAGCCGGTTTGCCCGGTCGTCTCGAGGTAGATCGTCGCCCGGAGGGCGCACCAGCCCTGGTTGCTGCAGATGTTGGAAGTCGCCTTTTCCCGGCGGATGTGCTGTTCCCGGGTCGAGAGGGTCAGGACGAAGCCCCGTTTCCCCTCGACGTCCTTGGTCATCCCGCAGATGCGGCCGGGCAGCTGGCGGAGGAATTCCTTCTTGCAGCCCATGAATCCGAGCCCCGGGCCGCCGAACGCGGCCGGGAGGCCGAACGACTGGGCTTCGCCGCAGACGACGTCGGCCCCGAGCTTGCCGGGCGCTTCCAGAAGTCCGAGGGAGACCGCCTCGGCCACCGAGACGATCATCAATCCCTTGTGCTCATGGACGATCGCGGACAGCTTCCCCAGGTCCTCGACCACCCCGAAATAATTGGGAGACTGGACGATGAGGCCGCAGACGTCCGGCCCCATCTTCTCCCGCAGATCGGCCGATGCGAGGCCGCCGCATTCGCCGAAACCGATTTCTTCGACCTGGAGGGCGAGGTTGCGGGTCAAGGCCCGGATGGTCTGCCGGTATTGGGGGTGAAGGGACCGGGCGACGAGAATCCGGTTGCGATGGGTCAGGCGCTGGGCCATGAGCGCGGCCTCCGCCGCGGCCGACGCGCCGTCGTAAAGGGAGGCGTTGCCGATGTGCATCCCGGTCAGCCGGCAGATCAGAGTCTGGTATTCGAAAATGACCTGAAGAGTTCCCTGGCTGACCTCAGGTTGGTAGGGCGTGTAGGGCGTGACAAATTCGGTCCGGGAGCTCAGGGAGTCGACGATCGAAGGAATGAAATGGCGGTACGCCCCGCCCCCGAGGAACGACCGGAACCGGCCGTAGGTGTTTCTCTCCGAAACGGCGTCCATGTGCCGGAGAAGCTCCGGCTCGGACATCGCCACGGGAAGGTCGAGATCCCGGCGCAGCCGTGTATTCTCGGGGATGCAGCGGAACAGCTCATCCACCGAGGAGACGCCGACGCGCGCGAGCATCTCCTTTTTATCGTGATCGCTCAGTGCCGTATAACTCATGATCCAATCCCGGCCCCGGGATTAATGCTCGAGGCCTTCGAGATATTTCTCGTAATCGGGCGCGGCCATCAAGGCCTTCAGGTCGCCCTTGTCGGCCATTTTCAGCTTCAGGATCCAGCCCGCGCCGTGGGGGTCCTGATTGACCGTTTCGGGGGCGTCGTTCAGGGCGCCGTTGGTCTCGACGACCTCGCCGGAGACGGGCGAAAAGACTTCGGAGACGGCCTTGACCGACTCGATCGAGCCGATGGTCTGGTGGACGCTCAGCTTCGTCCCGACGGCCGGGAGCTCGACGTAAACGACGTCGCCCAGGTGCTTCTGGGCGAAATCGCTGATCCCGACGAGGGCGACGTCTCCGGTCACCTTCACCCATTCATGGTCTTTCGTGAATTTGAAATCTTGAGGATACATGCGCGGCCTCCTTCTTATGATGTTTGAAATCGAGGGTTCCCGATTCAGTAATTCCGTTTGTAAAAGGGCGAGGGGACGACCTTGGCCCGGACTTTCTTGTCCCGGATCACAATCTCGAATTCCGTCCCGACGGCCGTTTTGGCGATCGGCAGGTAGACGGTCCCGATGGCCTTCTTCAAGAGCGGGGCGAACGTCCCCGAGCAGACGAGGCCGGCAGGGGCCCCGTCAACGAGGATCGGGTAATGGGCCCGGGCGATGCCACGGTCGAGGAGCTCGAAGCCGACGAGCTTGCGGCTGATCCCCTGCTCGTTCTGCCTGACCAGGACATCGCGGCCGAGGAAATCGCCCTTCTTGAACTTGATGATCCATTTGAAATCGGCCTCGATGGGCGTGGTCGTGTCGTCGATGTCGTTCCCGTACAGGGGCAGGCGGGCCTCCAGCCGGAGCGTGTCGCGGGCCCCGAGCCCGACCGGCTGCATTCCGAGGGGCAGCCCCTTCTCCATGATGGAATCCCAAATGATGCCGGGATCGGGGTCGAGGGTGTACACCTCAAAGCCGTCCTCACCCGTGTATCCCGTCCGGGAAACGAGGCATTCCTTCCCGGCGACCTTGCCGAAAGCGAAGGTGAAGGATTTCATCCCGGCCAGGGGGACGTCGGTCAGGGGCTGGAGGATGGGAATCGCCTGCCGGCCCTGGAGGGCGATTTGGCTGTACCGGTCGGAGGCGTTGTCCAAGGCCACGGCATAGGCGCCCTTTTGGGCGACGATATAGGCGAAATCCTTGTCGGTGTTGGCCGCGTTGACGACCAACAGATAGAACTCCGGATGGACGCAATAGACCAGCATGTCGTCCACGTAGGTCCCCTTGTCGGTCATCAGGGCCGAATACTGGACCATGCCGGGGGATAAACGGGCGACGTCGTTGGGCGAGATGTGCTGGACGAAGGCCAGGGCGTCCTTGCCGGCCACGTGAATTTCGCCCATATGGCTGACGTCGAAGAGCCCGGCCGCGGTCCGGCAGGCGACGTGTTCGTCGATGATTCCCTTGTATTCGACGGGCATATCCCAGCCGCAAAACTCCACCATTTTCGCCCCGAGCTTGCGATGATGGGCATTAAAGCGGGTTTGTTTCATGAAGCCTTCCTTCTTGGTTCGGAAATCGGGATCGTGAAGAAAATTTTTATCACATCCGGCGCTTGTTCGCAAGGGGAAGCCCGGCCGGCGGCGGATTTTGAAATCGAATCCGCTTTCGCATAGAATACCGCTTCGCTGAGAAAAGGGATTTCCCCCCGAAGGAGGGTGACCATGCCGTTATGTCTCGCGGAGGAGCTTCTGCTCCTGGCCCTGAAGGACGAAAAAGGAACGGTCCTCATGTCCGTCGCCTCGGCTCTCCAGTTCGGGCTGGCCGGAGCGGTCCTGATGGATCTGTATCTCCAGGAAAAAATCGAGATCCAGGAAAAACGTCTCGTCCCGAAAGCCGGTTCCGGCCCGAAAGATCCGATCCTGAGCGCCTGCTGGCAGGTCCTCCAGGAAAAGGAAAAACCGAAATCGATCCGCTACTGGATCGAAAAATTCGGACGGAACGGCAAGCTCCGCAAAAGCTTCCTGGACCAGCTGGTCCAGAAGAACATCCTGTGCCGGGAAAAGCGGAAAATCCTTTTCGTCTTCCCCGGCAGCCGCTACCCGATGGTCGACGCCCGTCCGGAAACGGAGGAGCGCGTCCGCGTCCGCCGGGCGGTCCTCGAGGACAAGCCCGCCGAACCCCGGACCCGCATGCTCATCAGCCTGATCCGGGCCTGCGACCTGATCGGGGAAGTCTTCCCGGGACCGGAACGGAAGGACGCGAAAAGAAAAATCAAGGCGATGGTCAAAAACGAGGCGTTCGGGCACGCGGTCTCGGACGAAATCGCGGCGGTCATCGCCGCCTGCATCGCCGCGTCGGTCGCCGCGTCCTGCGCCGCTTCGTCCTGAGGGGCGGGCGGCGCCCGGCCGGCCGATCCTGGCCGCGGCCGATTGACAAGACCGGAGCCGAAGGCTCATGATGAGGCCCGCGACCTCATGAACGCCAGCCGGATTCTCATCGTCGAAGACGATCGGGCGATCGCCGAGCTTATCGAAATCCATCTGCGGAACGAGGGATACGACGTCCTCCGGGCCGCCGATGGTTATCGGGCTCTCGCCCTCCTGGATGAGCCCGACATCCACTTGGTCATCCTCGACCTCAACCTGCCCGGCCTTGACGGCTTGGACGTCTGCCGCAAAATCCGTCGGACCCGGGACATCCCCATCCTCATCCTCAGCGCCCGGTCCCAGGACATGGACAAGGTCCTGGGCCTCAGCACCGGAGCCGACGACTACCTGGCCAAGCCGTTCAACGTCCTGGAGCTCCTGGCCCGGGTCCGCTCCCAACTCCGGCGCTACCTGGTCCTCAATCCTTCCGGCCGGAGCGCCGAAGGCGGATCAAAAATCACGGCCGGCGACCTGGTGATGGACAAGGATCGCCGGACGGTTCACCTCGACGAACGCGAGATCCACCTGACCGCGATCGAATTCGACATCCTCTTTCTTCTCGCCGGACATCCCGGCCGCGTCTTCGGCGCCGAAGAGATCTTCAAGACCGTCTGGGCGGACCGGTACTACGATTCGAACAATACGGTGATGGTCCATATCCGCAAGATCCGGGAAAAGATCGAGGACGACCCGGGGCGGCCCGCCCGGATCCGGACCGTCTGGGGCGTCGGCTATAAATATGCGCCTTAGGATCTTCAGCCTGCGCTTGAAAATCATCGCCCTGTTCGGGGTCTCCATCCTCCTCTCCCTGTTTTGCGTCACGACCCTGATCCAGGTCCTCCACCAGATCGGCATCCAGAACCGGACGAGCCGGTTTTATCTCCTTTTGAAAAACCTCCAGAGCTGGATCGGCGTCCTTCCCCTCGGGGCCGTCGCCGGCTTCGCGTTTTTCATCCTTTTCTTCTTCCTCCTCAGCCGCGGCAGCATCCTCTATATGGAAAAAATCTCCCGGACGGTACAGAAAATCTCCCTGGGGAAGCTTGATGCCGTCCTCCCCCCGCGGTCGCCCGACGAGCTGGGCGAGCTGGCCGAGAACATCAACCGGATGACCGCCCGCCTCAAGTCCTCCCTGGAGGAGGAGCGGAACGCGGAACGGACGAAGAACGAGCTGATCGCCGGCGTTTCCCACGACCTGCGGACGCCGTTGACTTCGATCCTCGGATACCTGGAGCTCATAGGCGGGAGCGGCGAAAAAGAACCGGCCGAGATCAGGCGCTATGCCGATATCGCCCTGCAAAAATCCCGCCAGCTGAAGACGCTGATCGACGATCTCTTCGAATACGCGAGCGTCCAGCAGGGCACCATGAAATTCCAGCCGTCCCGGATCGATCTGGGCGATCTCCTGGCCCAGCTGGCGGAGGAATTCGTCCCGACGTTCCAGGCGGAGGAGCGGACATTCCGCTTGAAAACCGGCGAAACGCGTTCCCCGGTTCTGGCCGACGGCGATCTGATCGTCCGCGTCTTTGAAAATATCTTCGCCAACGCCGTGCGCTACGGGCGCCGGGGCGGTGTCGTCGAAGTGGAGCTCGCCCGAAACGGCCCCTGGACGGTCGTCCGCGTCGCCAACGACGGCGAGCCGATTCCTCCCGAAGACCTGTCTCGGGTGTTCGACCGCTTTTTTCAAGGCGGGAGATCCCAACGGGAGAAAAACGAGGGTTCCGGGCTGGGGCTGGCCATCGCCAAGAGCATCGTCGAGCTGCACGGCGGAACGATTTCGGCCGAGAGCGACGAGCGCAGGACGGTCTTCGAAGTCCGCCTGAAGAGCGCGATTGAGCCAGGATGATCCACAATTTAAAGAATTTTTAAGAATCTCCTAAAAAAAACTTCATCTCCGACCGGTATGCTGTCCTCCGATGATCAAGGTCCGCATCCGTCTGCCGTCCCGGCGCGTCCGCCGGATATTCACCCGAGGCGTCCGCTTGGCACCCGCCTTCGCCCTCTTTGCCGCAGCGGCGGCGATCCTCCTCGGCCCCGGCCGCGATCCCGACGGCCTTCCCCAAGTCAAAGCCCGCTGCGCCATAGTGATGGACGCGGCGACCGGCGGGATTCTTTACGCTAAAAATCCCGATCTCCCCGCCTATCCGGCCAGCACCGCGAAAATCCTGACGGGCTTGATCGCGGCCGAGGAATGCGATCCCGAGGAATGGATCACGGTTGGCCCCGAAATCCGCTTCGCTCCGCGCGACTCGAGCCGGGCCGGATTGCGCCTCGGAGACCGGATCCGGATGGAAGATTTGATCCGGGGCTTGATGCTGCCCTCCGGCAACGACGCCGCCTATGTCCTCGCCGTCCGAGTCGGCCGGTCCCGGTTTCCCGGCCTCTCCCCCGCCCCAAAAGCGGCCGTAGCCCGTTTCGTCGACATGATGAACGAACGGGCCCGGCGGATCGGGGCGAAACAGTCCCGCTTCACCTCGCCCGACGGATATCATGACAGCCGCCAGGTCACCACCGCGCGCGACCTCGCCCTGATCGCCCGGGAGGCGATGGCCCATCCCCTGTTTCGAAAAATCGTCGGGAGCTCGATTTCGATCCCGGATCCGGCGTATCGGACGGGCCGGCGGCAGGCCTGGGCTTGGGAGAACCGGAACAAGCTTCTGGACGCTTCAAGCCCGTACCACTACGACGGGTCAACCGGCATCAAGACCGGACACACGACCGAAGCCGGATATTGCCTGGCTTCGTCGGCCTGCCGGGCCGGCCGGGAATTGATCTCGATCGTTTTAAATTCCACCGAAGCGGGAGTCTGGACGGATTCCGCAGCCCTGCTCGATTTTGGATTCCATTCCGCCGGCCTCTGACGTTTTCCGCCCCGTTTTCCCCTTTCCCCGCCGGAGTAAAACAAGTACAATACCTCCGGCATGAACCCGAGTCCGACGCCTCTGAGAGAAGTCTCCGTTGTATTTCCCACGTACAACGAGAAAGACAACATCGGTCCCCTGATCCGGGAAGTCTTGAAACACACGCCGCCGAGCACCGAGGTCATCGTCGTCGATGACGATTCCCCCGACGGAACCTGGAAAATCGTCGAGGACATGCAGAAGGAGCTTCCCAACCTCCGCTTGATCCACCGGACGACGGAGCGCGGGCTGACATCGGCGCTGAAGGCCGGGATTGCCACGGCCACGGGAGAGATCGTCGTCTGGTCCGATTGCGATTTTTCGATGCCCCCGGCCAAGGTCGAGGACCTCCTGTCCGAGCTCCGCGCCGGCAAGGACGTGGCCGTCGGCAGCCGGTTCGTCGAAGGCGGCGGCGTCCGCATCATCCACGGCTCCGGCGACACGCTGATGGCCTACCTGATGAGCCGGACGCTCAACCGCTTCATCCGGCGGGTCCTCGGCCGCGATTTCTACGATTATACGAGCGGATTCATCGCCGCCCGGAAAAAGGTCCTCGACCTGATCCCGCTCCGCGGCGGCTACGGGGAATATTTCATCGACCTCGTCCACCGGGCCCGCAAGATGGGTTTCGCCGTCGTCGAAAGCCCGTATCTATGCGTTGAGCGGAAATCGGGGGTCGGAAAAACGGGCCAGAAATTCACCGACTTCATCCGCAAGGGCTGGAAATACGTCTGGCTGACCGTCAAGCTCCGGTTCACCAGAATCCGAAAAATCAGGGAGAAGGGAGCGTCATGAAGGGACTGATCGAAATCAAGAAGAACGGCGAGCTGCACGCCCTGGTCATCCGCCGGGAATTCTCCCGGCCGGGGCCGAATTTCTTCACCCCGGGCGAGTTTTCCCAGCAGCTCGGCCTCCTGGTCCATCCCAAGGGCCGGATCGTCAAGCGCCATCGCCATAAGCTCGTCAAGCGGGAGATCTTCCGGACCCAGGAGGTCCTCGTCCTTCTCGACGGGAAAGTCCGGGTGGAGCTTTATGACGACGAAGGCGCGAAACTCAAAAATGTCATCCTCAAATCCGGCGACAGCATCCTCCTGGCCCAGGGCGGACACAAGGTCATCGTCCTCGAGGACTCCAAGATCATCGAGGTCAAGCAAGGTCCCTATGCGGGATTCGACGACAAGGAATTCTTTTAAGCGCAAACCCAAATGATTCCGGTTAACGAACCCCGCCTGGGGAAAAACACCCTCAAGTACGCCGCCGATTGCATCAATACCGGCTGGATCTCCTCGGCCGGAAGCTATATCAAGAAATTCGAGGAGCGATTCGCCGAGTATCTCGGGGTCAAATTCGCGGTCACCACGACCAGCGGCACCACCGCCCTTCATCTCGGATTGGAAGCTTTGGGACTGGGGCCGGGAGACGAGGTCATCCTCCCGGACCATACCATGATCGCCGTCCCATACGCCGTCCTCTATACCGGGGCCAAGCCCGTGCTTATCGACGTCGACCGGGAAACGTTCGGTCTCGATCCGGACCGCGTGCTGGAGTTTCTGAGGAAGAGCTGCCGGTTCGATCGGAAGGAAAAAGCCGTGACCGACAAGCGGACCGGCCGGAGAGTCCGGGCGCTCCTTCCCGTGCATCTTTTCGGACATCCCTGCCGGATGGATGAGATTCTGGACATCGCCCGGGACTTCGGCCTCCTTGTCATCGAGGACGCGGCCGAGGCCCATGGCGCCCTTTATTACCCCGACGGGGATAGATCGAAAGCGAAAATGGCCGGGGCAATGGGCGACGTCGCCTGTTTCAGCTTCTACGCCAACAAGATCCTGACGACGGGCGAAGGGGGCATGGTCGTCACCAATGACCCGGCGATCGCCGACCGGGCCCGACGCCTTAAGGACCTGGCCCACGATCCCGGCCGCCGTTTTCTCCACACCGAGCTGGCCTACAACTACCGCATGACCAATGTCCAAGCGGCCATCGGCCTGGCCCAACTCGAGGAAATCGACACATTCATCGCCCTCAAGCAGAAGATGGCCGCAGCCTACCGTAAAGGCCTGGCCAACGTTCCGGGCCTGGTCCTTCCCACGGAAAAATCCTGGGCCAGAAACGTCTATTGGATGTACGCCGTTCTGGTCGAGCCCGCCTTCGGAATGAGCCGCGACGTGCTGATGAAACGGTTGAAGGAGAAGGGCGTCGACACCCGGTCCTTTTTTATCCCCGTCCTCCGCCAGCCCCTCTTCGTCAAGGACCCGGAATACGCCGGGCTTCATTGTCCGGTCTCCGAGGAGCTGGCCGAAAAGGGATTCTATCTGCCCTCCGGATTGGCCCTCACCACCGCCCAGATCCGCGAGGTCTGCGCCGCGGTCAAGGCGATCCAAAAATCGGCCTGAGAACGGAAAGGTAAAGAGCCTCGCCGGCGGCCGTCTTCAGCGTAACATTTTCCTTTCCCCGGCGTAATGAATTATGGAAGCTCGCATCTTATCGGTCTGCTAAGGAGTGTCCTCCGATGAAAATTCAAAAAACCATTCTCACGTTCGCGATAAGCCTGCTCGTCGTTTTCGCCGGCGCCGGGTTCGCGTTCTCCGTCGCCGGGGAACGGCCGCCCCAAAACAAGCCGACCGTTCACGCCAGGCTCGAAATCATCCTCCCCGATTTTCCGGCCGAGGGATTGATTCTGGACATCGGCGGCGGGGGCGAAGGCGTGATCGGCCAGCTCAAGGGGAAACAGGTCGTCGCCGTCGACCTCAGTAAGCAGGAGCTGATCGACGCGCCGGGTTCGCCGCTCTTGAAGATCGTCATGGACGCCCGGGATTTGAAATTTCTGGACGGGACGTTCGCCACGGCCACCGTTTTCTTCACCTTCATGTACATCGACCCGGTGGACCACCCTCAAGTACTCAAGGAAATCTTTCGGATTCTTCAGCCGGGCGGCCGGCTTCTCGTCTGGGACGTCATTTTCCCGGCGAAAGCCGAGGCCGGCGCGCGCGGGATATCCTACCCCATCCGCATCAAGCTTCCCCAAAAAACCATCAACACCGGATACGGAGTCCGAATCAAGGAAGGCCAGGGTTCGACTCACTTCGTCGAGACGGCCAAGGCCGCTGGATTCGAGGTCGTCGCGGTCAAGGACGAGGCCGGCTGGTTTTATTTGGAGCTGAAAAAGCCGGCCTGAGAGCGTTTTCGAGCTAGGGCGGCCGGGTGCATCGTGGTCCGGACCGCACCGATTCCTCATCGATCTGGCAGTTGTGGTATTCTTGCCATCAAGATGGGAGAAGCGGCCGTCCTTACCACCCTGGTCCTGATCCTGGGCGTGGCCCTGGTCGTCGTGGCCGTCAGTCAGCGCCTGAAGGTCCTTTCGGTCGTCGGCTTCATGCTCACCGGCATTCTCCTGGGGCCGACCGGGATCGGCCTGGTGAAAAACGACGCGACGATCACCCTCCTAGCCGATATCGGCGTCGTCATGCTGCTTTTCGTTCTCGGCCTGGAATTCTCGCTCCGGAAAATCATGGAAATCCGGCGGGATTTCCTCCTTGGCGGACTGCTCCAAGTCGGCCTGACCGCGGCCGCGGCCGCGGCCATCCTGTCGGGCCTCGGCCTGGGTTGGCGCGAAGCCGTCGCCGTCGGATTCATCATCTCCAACAATTCGATGGCCGTCCTCATTAAAGTCCTGGCCGAACGGGGAGAGACGGACGCCCCTCACGGCCGGTCGGTCCTCGCCCTTTCCCTTTTCAACGACCTGGCGGCCATTCCCATGATCGCCCTGATCCCCTTGCTTGCCGGCGCGGGGGGCGCGGCCGGTTCCGTCGCGACAAAATTCGGCTGGAGCATCGCCGGCATCACCGCGGCTTTCGTCGTTTTCCGGCTTTGCGTCCCCCGGATCCTGGACTGGGTCATGCGGACGCGCGTCCGGGAGCTTTTCGTCTTAGCTTCGCTCCTCATCTGCCTGGGCTTGGCCTTGATATCCTCGGCTCTGGGCCTATCCATGGCCCTAGGGGCGTTTCTGGCCGGACTCATCGTAGCCGATTCCCCGTATGCCCATCAGACGGCGGCCGATATTCTGCCGTTCCGCGATGTTTTCATCAGCCTCTTTTTCATCTCCATCGGGCTTCTTCTCGATCTTCGGGTTTTGGGGGGAATGCTCTGGGTCGCGGCCGCGATGGCCGCGGGCGTTTTTCTTCTTAAGGCCGCGGTCAACTTCGCCGCGCTGATGATCCTTCATCGTTCCCCCCGCGGGGCGGTCCTCGGAGCGCTGGGCCTGGCCCAGGTCGGGGAGTTTTCCTTCGTTTTGGCCGGGGCGGCGCGGGCCCAGGGATTTCTGGCCGGGCCGGGGTTTCAGCTGTTTCTCTCCTCGGCCATCCTGACCATGATCGCCACGCCGTTTTTGCTCCGGGCGGCCGACGCGGTCTCCGAACGGCGCAGCCGGTCCTCGGCTAAAAAGCCGGAACCCCGATCCGCGAAGGAAGGCGTCGCCTCCGGGCTGCGCGATCACGTCGTCGTCGCCGGTTATGGGCTGAACGGCCAGAACCTCGCCCGCGTCCTCCGTACGGCCGGAATTCCCCATCTGGTCATCGACCTCGATCCGGTTTTGATCCAAAAGGCCGCCGAAGATTCCGAAACGTATCTTTTCGGGGATGTCTGCCGGACCGAAATCCTCCGGTTGGCCGGAGCGGCCCGGGCCAAGATCGTCGTCTTCGCCATTTCCGACGCGACCGCCACGCGCCGGGGCGTCCGGGCCGTCCGTTTCCTCGGCTCCAACGCCCAAATCCTCGTCCGGACCCGGTATGTGTCGGAGATTGACGACCTGTACGCGGCCGGGGCGGACACCGTCGTCCCCGAGGAATTCGAGACTTCGATCGAGATCTTCTCCCGGGTCCTGGAAACCTACCACATCCCGAAAAACGTCATCGATGCCGAAGTCAAGGTCATCCGGGCCGAGCGGTACGGCGTTCTCCGGGCCAAGGGCCAGGTCCGGCCGTCGATGGAAAAAGTCGCCGACCTCTTGACGGCCGGAACGGCCGAGACTTTTTATATCGGGCTGGATTGTCCCGCGGCCGGCTTGACCCTGGCCGAGCTCGACCTCCGGGCCAAAACCGGCGCCACGGTCATCGCGGTCGTCCGCGGAGACGATTCCTTCACCGGGCCGGCGGCCGATTTCCGGGTCGAGACGGGAGATACTCTCGTCCTTGTTGCAAGCCACGCGGCCATGGATGATGCCTTCGCTTATCTTGGCGGGCGGGCCTCCCGGGAAGCCGTCCCGGCGACAGCCGGGAAGAAACCCGAAACCCCTACTCGTTGAAGGCCCCGGTGTCGATCCAATCCTTCTTCAGGACGGACCAGAAATCCTCAGCCAAACCGGCAAGAACATAAGCGTAAGGCAGCCAGCCGTATCCTTTCTCGCCCCAGCCCGCGCCCCAGGAATTGCGGATGAGGAGCGCCCCGGTCGTCGCTTTCCCCTTGTTTTTCCCGTTTTCGACCTTGATCCGGTCATCGTATCCGACGGCGACGACGGCGTGGCCGCCCAGGATCCTTTCCTTTGGGCCGGGATACGGAATCGCCCCGCGGGAGTCGGCAGTATCGATCGAGGCATAGACGGTGAATCCGAACATCGAGGGATGTCCCGCGGCGAGATGCGATTTGACCCGCTCGAGCGTCTCCGCCTCCGACACGCCGGGGCCGTCGTGGCGGTAATACTGGATCGTCTTGAAGTTCTGGGCGTAGGCGTAGCAGAACGCCGGAGGCTCCCGGTCGAACGCCTCGGACCCGTCGTCATAAGGCCAATGCTCCTCCGGCGGCGCGCCGAACAGAACCATGGACCCGATGGTCGTCCGGAGATACGCTCCGACATCGCCCTTGACCTTCATCAGGTTCCTGGTCGTTTTGTAGAGGAAAAGCCGGGAGGCGTCCAGATGGCGACCGAAGGCCCTGCGTTCATAGTACTCGATGATCCCGACCCCGGCGTTGGCCGTGCAGGATCCCAATCTGCCCTGGTCCTCGACGGGCGAACAGTCGGCCCGGAGGTCGACGGAAGCCGGAAGGCGTCCGGCCTTGGCTCCGGGCCGCCCGACCGAAGCCAACAGTCTTTTTATGGACGGCGATTCCTGCGAGAAATCCCTGAAATCCGGAAGATCCGGGATCCAACCGAATACGCGATGGGTCATGGCGCCCTCCTGCCGGTGGTTCGCGGAATGAGTCGGATCAGGCGGCCGAAAATGGAACCGGCGGGGGCGCCCTTCCGCCGGATATGATAAAATCGGCCCCATGGAGCGCGAGGAATACCGACGGCATTTCGAGCTCGAGGAATCCCACTGGTGGTTCCGGTCTCGCCGGGCCCTGGCCTTCCGCCTTCTCCGCCGCCGGGTGCGGGCCTCGCTGCCGGCGGAGCCGCGGCTTCTCGACGCCGGCTGCGGGACGGGGATCAACCTCACCCGCCTCCGGGAGCTCGGCCCCGCTTTCGGCTGCGATCTTTCGGCCGACGCCCTGGCTTTCTCGCGGGAGCGCGGCCTGCCGCTGCTTATTCGGGCCGACGTCCGCCGTCTTCCCTTTCAGTCGGGGAGCTTCGACGTCGTGACCTTTTTCGACGTCCTGTACCACCGGGAAATCCCGGACGATACGGCGGTTCTTCGCGAGGCCCGGCGGGTCCTCCGCGACGGCGGATTCTGCCTGATCACCGACAGCGCCCTGGAACGCCTCCGCGGGCCCCACGACGAAGCCCATCACGGCGCCCGCCGCTATGACCGGAAATCGTTAACCGAAAAGCTTGAGCGGTCGGGATTCGACGTGGCTTATATGACTTATTTCTTCATGACGACCTATCCCGCTCTTTCCCTCCGCCGCCGGCTCGAGCGGCGCCGGGCCGCCCGCCGTCCGCAAGATGCGGCCAAGTCCGACCTGTCCCCCAATCCCCGCTGGCTCGACGCCCTGATGAGCGGTTTTCTGAAGATGGAAGCCCGCTTGGCGGCCCGCCGCCCGCTTCCCATCGGAAGCTCGATCGTCGCCCTGGCCGTCAAGCGCCGGCACGCCGCCTGAAAAATTTCTTAATTCCCAAGCCGGCATTTTGTATAATAGCGCCGGCTTTCAACCTTTCGGTTAGGAGGGACGGCATGAAAATCACTCGTCTTCGCGCCGCAGCGGCCTTCGCGGTATTGGGAATCCTGCTCGGAGCGGCCCCGTTGGCCGCTCAATTCGAATACCAGGTCGACGTCATGTCCCGGTACATCTGGCGCGGCTTCGACCTCTTCCCGAACAACAACCCGGCTTTTCAACCCTCGATCACCTATTCGTTCGGCGAATCGGGATTCTCCCTGAATATCTGGGGCAGCTTCTCCCTGGGCGAGCGCGATATTTACAAATACCTCGACGAGATCGATCTGACCCTGGATTACTCTTTTTCGCCCTCCGAGAGCGTCGATATGTCCGTCGGTTTCATCAATTACGGATACTATTTCATCCGCGATTTCACCTTCAAGGACGACACGTCTCAGGAGGTTTACGTCTCGGCCGGGCTGCCCAACGTCTTTTTCTCCCCGACGGTCACGGCCTTCTATGACTTCGACTTCAAACTGGGCGAAGGCCTGTACGTCCTCCTGGAAGGGAACCACACCCTTGAGCTCTCGGAACGCTTCGGCCTGGATTTCTACGCCGGCTTGGGCTACAGCGGCAAGCATGACATCGACGAAAGCGGTTTTTCCGACCTGACCCTGGGCCTCTCGCTTCCGATCAAGCTCGGCGATTGGAGGATCGTGCCCCGGCTCAACTACACGTTCGTCTTCCTCGAAGCGGTCAACGAGGAGAACGAGCTCTGGTTCGGGATCTCGATTATCCGGTAGGCCGGGTTCAGAATTTCACTTCCTCGAATTTGGCCTTGCTCTTCAGGCCCGTGATGAAGGCGTCGTAGGCCCCGGCCTTCTTGGCCTGCTTGGCCTGGGTCTCGAGATCGGCCTTGACCTTCTCGAAGGGCTCGGTTTCCTTCGCCCGGTTCTCGATTTTTAGGATATGGAAGCCGAACCGCGTCTGGACGATGTCGCTGACCTGCCCGACGGGGACGGTGAACGCGGCGTCCTCGAATTCCTTGACCATTTGGCCCCGGGGGAAATTCTCATAGAGGCCGCCCGTCTCCTTGGACCCGGTGTCCTCGGTGAATTCCTTGGCCAGGGCGGCGAAATCCTCGCCTTTTCGCGCCCGGGCCAGGATGTCTTCCATCTTCTTCCGGATCGCCGGGATTTCGCCGGCGGGCTTGTCCTGGGTCATGAGGAGGATGTGGCGGACAGTCGCTGTTTTATCTTCGGCATAGAGCTTCTTCAGCTCCTCTTCTCCGATTTGGATCGATTTGAAGACCTTTTCCTCCAGCAATTTCTGGATCTTCTGATCCTCTGCGATCGTCCGCTGGATGAAGGCGATATCGACATTGTTGGTCTTCAGCATGTTCATATACGCCTCTTTCCCGCCCACCTTGTCGTATTGTTCGGACAGGAGTTTGTCCACGTCGGCCTGCGGGATGACGATCTTCGCCGCATCGGCTGCGGCGACGAGGAGACGCCGTTCCCCGATCTGGACGGCCGTCTGGGCGACGGCGGTCTTCAGGACGTCCGCGCCCCGCTCCTTGATCCCGGCGGCGGCCGCGCCCATCGTATTCTGGATGACTTCGACCACATCGCCGATCGTGACCGTGAACTTCGCCGCGTTCAAGAGAACCGCGTTCTTGTCGGGATCGAAGACGGGCAAAACGGTCGCCAGGTCTTTGGCCAGGGAATAAGCCGGCGAGCCGGCGATGAGCTTCGTGCCTTCGACCTTCTTGGGGGAACAGGCGGCCGCGAAAATGACCGGGATGAGGGCGAAAACGAGGAACTTTTTCATGATATCTCCTTCCGTGAGAACACTCAGTAGACCATATTCGGCGGGTCGTGACAAGAGCACAGCCTGTTTTCTGGTAAGTACGGAATCTCCATTGGCCGAGAATACCTCCCTCCGGCCGCGGGAACCAGTCCCTTCGGTTATATCGGCCGTACCGATACATCGGAAGGGAAGCACGGAGCTTAGCGACGGTTGAGGGGGAACCCATTCGATCGGGTTCCCCCTCAATCTTCGGGGCCCCCCTTCTATGATGGCGAAACGCAAGTCCCTGGGTCATCTATCCTTTGTGTCTCCGCAATGCGGCTTCCGGGAGGCATTCCCGGCCATAAGGAGATTCCGGATCAATCATGACGAGCAGATGGGAAGCCCTGTGATATAATGGCCCGGCTATGCTCACCCTGAAAGAGACCCTCCGGGCCGTTCTCCATGAACGGTTGAAAGACCTCTATCCCATCGCTCCCAACGAGATCGATTTCCTCTATCCTCCCCAGGCGAAATTCGGCGACATCGCCCTTTCGCTGGCCATGCCCCTGGCCAAGAAGCTCCGGGAGAATCCGCGCAAGATCGCCCAGAAAATGGCCGGGGAAATCGGCGCCCTTCCCGGCGTCGTCCGGACGGAAGTTGCCGGAGCGGGTTTCATCAATCTGTTTCTGGACCGGGACCGTTTCTTCCGGGACCGCCTGGCTCCGGGTGACCGGTCCGCCCTCCGTCCCGAGGAGCAGAAAATCATCGTCGAGCACACCAACATCAATCCCAACAAGGCCGCCCATATCGGCCACCTCCGCAACGCCTGCCTGGGGGACACGCTCGTCCGATGTCTCCGGGCCAAGGGAGAGACCGTCGAAGTCCAGAACTATCTCGACGACACCGGCGTCCAGGTCGTGGACGTCGTCTATGGGTTGATGGAGCTCGAAGGGAAGACCGTCGCCGACCTGGACCGCATCGACAAGTTCGATTACTACTGCTGGGATCTCTACGCCCGGACGGCCGCCTATCTGGAATCGCATCCCGACAGCCGGGCCCGCAAGGCCGAAATCCTCAAGGGCATCGAGCACGGCCGGGATCCGGAGGGCGGCATGGCCTTCGCCGTCTCCCGGCGGATTGTCCGGGCCCATCTCCGGACGATGGATCGGATCGGCGCGACCTACGACGTCCTGCCCTGCGAATCGAGCATCCTGGGCCTCAAGTTCTGGGACTACGCCTTCGCCCTGCTCAAGGAGCGCCGGGCGATCTACTTCGTCGACGCGGGCCCGAACGCGAACTGCTGGGTCATGAAAGTCGAGGACGAGGACGATCGGGAAAAAATCATCGTCCGGGGCGACGGCACGGTCACTTACGTGGGCAAGGACATCGCCTACCAAATGTGGAAGTTCGGCCTGCTGGGACGGGACTTCTCCTATGAGCCTTTCGCCGAAAAAGACGGCCGGACGGTCTGGATCTCGACTTCGGCCCCCAACGACCGGACCGTCGAATTCGGCAACGGGAGCCGGGTCTACAACGTCATCGACACGCGCCAGGCCTACCTTCAAAAAGTCGTCGTCCAGGGTCTCCGGGCCATGCAGTTCGAGGCCCAGGCGGAAAAATCCGTCCATTTCTCCTACGAGATGGTCGCCCTCTCCCTGCGGAGTCTCAAGTACCTCGGAATCGAGGCGACCGCCGAGGAACAGGCCAAGGGATTCGTCGAGGTTTCCGGACGCAAGGGACTCGGCGTCAAAGCCGATGATCTCCTCGACCTTCTCGAGCGGAAGGCCGGGGCCGAAGTGGACCAACGCAACCCGGAGATGCCCGAAAGCGCCAGGAAGAGGACGGCCGCGGCGATCGCCCGGGGAGCCCTCCGGTATTTCATGCTGAAATACGCCCTGAATTCGATGATCGTCTTCGATGTCGACGACGCCTTGAGCTTCGAGGGCGAAACCGGGCCTTACCTCATGTACACGGTCGTCCGTCTGAACAGCATTTTCCGCAAGCTCGCCGAGCGCGAAGGACGCGATCCGGTCCGGATCGGGGCTGAAGCGGCCTCCGGAGTCCCGCCCTTCGGTCTTCTGTCCGAGGCCGAGGGCGACGAGCTGTGGGATCTCGTCGGCACGGCGGCCAAATTCGAGGAGGAGGTCCTCCATTCCATCGTTTCCCTCGAATTCTCCCATCTGGCCAAATTCGCTTTCCTCCTCTCCCAAAAAGTCAACGCCTATTACCACCGCTGGCCGGTCCTGGCCGAGGAAAATGCCGATATCAAAAATATCAGGATTTACGGGCTCTTTTTCGTCCGCGGGATCCTGGAAAAAGTCCTGGGGCTGATGGGGCTCGAGATTCCCGAGCGGATGTAAGCGGGATTTAAATAACATTTTTCGTTGACTCCGGGCGTCCCAGGCGCTATAGTTTTTCTCTCATGACGTCTTGGGCCCGACACTCTCCATGCGCTTCGAGGTCCCGGTGACCCGGACCCGTGTCCGCACCCTCCTCCTCGTCGAGGACGAGGTCATTGTCGCCAAGGACGAGGCCAAGCAGTTGGTCGACCAGGGCTACAAGGTCATCACCGTCCACACCGGGGAAAAAGCCCTGGAGACCTTTCGGGAGAAGGCCGGAGAAATCGATCTTGTCCTGATGGATATCAACCTCGGTCGGGGCATGGACGGGACCCTGACGGCCCGGGAAATCCTCAAGGAACACGATGTCCCGATCCTGTTCCTCTCGTCCCACACGGAAAAGGAATTCGTCGAAAAGACGAAGGAAATCACCTCCTACGGGTATATCGTCAAGGATTCGGGCATCACCGTCCTCCAGGCGTCCGTCGACATGGCCTTCAAGCTCCACCAGGCCCATCAGGAGACGCGGAAAGCCGAGGAGCAGCTGCGGATCAGCGAGGCCTACAACTTCGCCCTCTTTCAATACAATCCGATCCAGACGGTCATCGTCGACCGGGAAGGGCTGGTCCTGAAAGCCAACCTGGCCAAACTGCAGTCGGGCGACCGGCCGCCGAAAAAAGGCGACGTGATGTACCGGGATTACGCCGGCAGGCACGGGATCGACATGCGATCGGAGCTGATGGCCTGCCTCGCGTCGGGAAAACCGGTCCGGTTTCCGGCTCTCCCCTACCACGGGAAAATCCTCGACATCTCCATTTCCCCGTTTTCCGATGGCGCGATCATCACCTCCCAGGACGTCACCGAACAGGTCCGGGCCGAGGATCAGATCCGCCTGAGCGAACAACGTCTCACCCTGGCCCAGCGGGCGGCGGGAGCCGGCGTCTGGAACTGGGACCGGGTGGAAAACCGCCTGGTCATGTCCCCCGAGCTCTACGCCCTCCTCGGGCGGAACGCCGATTCCGACGAGGACCCGGCCTCCGTCTGGAACGCCGCGATCCATCCCGAAGACCGGAAAGCCCTGGCCCGATGCTTCGACGATGCCGCCCGGAATCGCACTCCGATCGATTTCGAATACCGGATCATCCGGCCCGACGGCCGGACCCGCTGGATGCGGGCGATGGGCAGCGCGGCCTACGATTCCCTGGGCAAGGCCACCCGGCTGGACGGCATCAGCCTGGACATCACCGACTACAAATTCCGGGAAAACGTCCGGTCCGCGGTCTACCAGATCTCCGAAGTCGCCCTCCAGGCGGAGACGCTTGAAGAAATTTTCCGGTCCCTCCACCAGATCGTCCATACCCTGATGTCGGCGGACAATTTCTACATCGCCCTGTACGACCCGGAAAAGAAGATCATCAGCTTCCCGTATTTCGTCGACGAGTACGACGAGCCTCCCCAGCCGCAACCGGTCGGCCGGGGCCTGACCGAGTACGTTCTCTTCCGCGGCGAACCCCTTCATGTCAACGCCCAGCAGAGCGAAAAGCTGGAGCGGACGGGAGAGGTCGTCCTGATCGGCGCCCCGTCGGCCGATTGGCTAGGCGTCCCCCTCAAGATCCAAGGCCAGACGATCGGCGTGATGGCGGTCCAGACCTATGTCGCCGGCGCCTTTTTCGAGGAAGAGGACCAGGACATGCTGATGTTCGTCTCCGGCCAGGCTGCGGCGGCCATCGACCGCAAGCGGGGCGAGCAGACCCTCCAGCGGATCGTCAAGCAGAAGGAAGTCCTGATGCGGGAGCTCCAGCACCGGACCAAGAACAGCCTCGCCCTCGTCTCCAGCCTGCTGGGGCTGGAGAAAGAGAATCTTCCCGACGCCCGGTCCCGGGAAATCATTTCCAAGACCCGAGCCCGGATCGGCTCCATCGCCTCGATGTACGAGCGGCTGTCCGATTCCGTCGATTACGGCAACATCCCGCTCCACCTCTATGTCCGGGAAATCTCCGAGACCGCCTTCCGGTCGTTCGCTCCGGAAACGGGGAAGATCAAGCTGAAAAGCAAGCTCGAAGAGGCGACCCTCGATCCGAAACGGGCCGTTTCCGTCGGCCTGATCCTGAACGAGCTGGTGATGAATTCCCTCAAGTACGGCTTCCCGGCCGACAGCACCGGGGAGATCTCGATCGAGCTGAAAAAGGCCGAAGGCCGGATCGTCCTCATCGTGTCGGATAACGGCGTCGGATTTCCCAACGATTTCAACGTCAAGAACGCGACGAGCACCGGTTTGAGCATCATCCGGATCCTGACCGAGCAGCTCGAAGGCGAGATGTCCTTCCGGCCCGGTCCCGGGTCCCGAACGGAGCTGAGCTTCAAGGTCTGAACCGGGCGCGGAGAGGACGCCCGCGCGGAGGGAAAAACGAGGTTGAGAGGGCTCGCATGAAAGCCGAAAAAGCCGGCCCGACGGACCGGAATCTCCTGAACGCGCTGCTCGACCACCTGCCGGAGCGGATCTGTTTCAAGGATCGAAACGGCCGCATCCTCCGGATCAACGCCGCCCAAGCCCGGGCCTTCGGCCTGGGCGACCCGGACGCGGCGATCGGCAAGTCGGATTTCGACTTCCTCCCCGAGGCCAAGGCCCGGGCGGCCGCCGCAAGAGACGAAGAGATCGTCCAGACCGGCCGTCCGATCGTCAGCCGGGAGGACAGGGAAGCTGTTATCGGTGACCGGGAAGCCTGGGTTTCGGCCACCCGGGGACCGGTCCGGGACGACCGCGGGGATATCGTCGGGACGTTCGGGCTCGTCCGTGACGTCGCCGCGGAGAAAAAAACCGCCGGCGAGCTGGCCCTGGCGCGGGAGGCCCTGCAGAAAGCCGTGGATGAGGCCGGGGCCGCCGGCCGGGAAAAGGGGATGTTCCTGGCCCGGATGAGCCACGAGATCCGCACGCCCATGAACTCGGTCATCGGCTTCTCGGACATGCTCCTGGACACCGAGATGACGGAGGAGCAGGTCGAATTCGTCCGGAATATCGTCAAAAGCGGCGAAGCCCTCCTCTCCCTGATCAACGAGATCCTGGATTTCTCCAAAATCGAATCCGGGCAGATGACCTTCCAGAACATCGATTTCGACATGGAGATCACCGCCTTCGACGTCTGCAGCATCACCCAGCCCCGGCTGGGGAATAAACCGGTGGAGATCCTCTGCCGGGTCGGGGACCATGTCCCCGGATTCATCCGGAGCGACCCGACCCGGATCCGCCAGGTCCTCCTCAACCTGATGAGCAACGCGGCCAAGTTCACCGAGGCCGGGGAGATCGAGCTCTCCGTGGACGTGGAGGAGGAAACCGACGACCGGCTGAAAATCCATTGCAAGGTCCGAGACACCGGGATCGGCATTCCGTCCGATAAATTGACGGCCATCTTCGAGCTGTTCCAGCAGGCAGACGGCTCGGTGACCCGCAAGTTCGGCGGGACGGGGCTCGGCCTAGCCATCTGCAAGGAGATCGCCCGGATGATGAACGGCACCATCTGGGCCGAGAGCGAGCTGGGCAAGGGCAGCACGTTTCATTTCACCGCCTGGGCGGACAAGTCGGAAAAAATCCTCGTCCGCCAGCCTCTGGTCAAAGCCCTGGCCGGGAAGAAAGCCCTGCTGGTCGACGACAATGAAAGCAACCTCATCGTCTTGTCCCACGTCTTGAGCGTCGCGGGGATGCGGCCCGTCCAGCTCCAGGACTCGCCGGAATCGCTGGCCGTCATCCGCCGGGCCCTCCATGACGGCGATCCGTTCGACATCGTCATCCTGGACATCCAGATGCCGGGGATGAGCGGCTACGAGGTCGCCCGGCGGATCCGGGAGGACGCGGACCCCAGGATCGCCGCGACGACAATCATGGCCTTCTCCTCCTCCATCGCCCGCCGGATTAAGCTCTACAAGGAGTCGGGATTCGACGGATTCCTTCCCAAGCCGATCCAGCGGCACAAGCTCCTGACGATGCTCAAACGGTTGATCGGCGATTCCGCCGGGGCGGGAGAAACGGTGAAGCCCGGCGGGCCGGAAGTCCTTCTTACCCAGCACGCCCTGGCCGAGGAGGCCAAGCACTCCGTCCGCATCCTCCTGGCCGAGGACAATCCGATGAACCAGAAGCTGGCCCGGTTCATGCTGACCAAAGCCGGCTACCAGCTGGACGTAGTCGATAACGGCCGGATCGCGGTCGAAAAATTCGCCGCCGAACCGGAACGGTATGACCTGATCTTCATGGATCTCCACATGCCGGAAATGGACGGCTTCGAGGCGACGTCGGTGCTCCGGAACCGCGGGTTCGTGGACATTCCGATCATCGCCATGACCGCCGACGCCTTGAAGGAAGATCGGGACCTCTGCTTGGAACGGGGCATGAGCGATTACATGGCCAAACCCATCCGCCGGGAGGAAGTCTACGCCATGGTCAAGAAATGGGTCTTCCGGGAAAACTGAAAGATCTCTTTCCCGCC